>Ga0265329_10001408_pt1 | contig 11640 bp, 9 predicted proteins | sample 41627metaG_FD_202091 | JGI IMG/M metagenome (GOLD analysis project Ga0265329, IMG submission 202091) | Rhizosphere microbial communities from Carex aquatilis grown in University of Washington, Seatle, WA, United States - 4-16-27 metaG | ecosystem: Host-associated > Plants > Roots > Rhizosphere >...
CGCGGAGTGCGATGACGATCGTCTCGAGCGACTCCGAGACCGCTTTCTACTACGACGCGCACCAGTGGCTCGTCGGAGTCGTCACGCTCATGGGCACGGAGGGCGAGGGCGGGACCCAGACGGCATCGACCTACGCGAGTACGCGGAGGTCTTCGTGGCGAGTCGTGCCCGATGACCCTAGGAAACGCCCATTTGCTCATCGACAAATGGCTATGTCTCATTGGTAGACGACCTTTGTCTGTCGGCGAACAATCGACTCTGCGCGCAAGACGACCGCTGCCCGTTGGCATCGGACCTTCTCTCCTGGACAGAGGCCATTTTCTCGTCAGTAGCGCCCCTTTTCCAATCGGCGGTGGGCCTTTTGTCGTCGGCAGCGGGCCTTTGACAATGGCGAGTGGACCGTTCCTCGTTGAACGACGTCAGTCGTCCGTTGGCGAACGACCGCGCGTCGCCGACAAAGAGCCTTTGCCGATGGAGAGACGTCATTTTCTCTTCGGCCGAGGACCTTTGCCGATGGTCAAAGGACCTCTTCTCGTTGGCAGAGGCCTCGGCCCGTGGAAAAGGGGCCTTTTCCCGCCGACAAAGGCTGTCTTCCTATGAACAAAGGGCCGTTCGTGCAAACTGGACCGCCTTTGGCAGGACGGAGCGGCGGATTCGACGAGAGCCAAGGAGCGGAGCGAATGCAACCTCGGTTGCGGTAAGCTCGGTCTTCTGGCGCGATAGCCAAAACACACCCCGACGCAAACAATCGTGGAGCTCGCGACATCTCGCCTTCGTCTCCGCCCAGTCCGTGCGGAGGATCTGGAAGTCCTGGCCGCCCTCGGAGCCGATCCCCGCGTCATGAACCCTCTCGGCGGCGCCATGACGCGCGAGACGACGCAGGGGTGGCTCGAGCGGCTCGTCGTTCACTGGGACAGATACGGCTACGGCCGCTTTCTCGTCTCGCGCGACTCCGCCTTCGTCGGTGTCGTGGGGCTCTCGCGGGCGGATCTCGATGCAGGGATCCTGTCCGGGGTCGAGATCGCGTGGCGGCTCGTGTTCGATTGCTGGGGTTACGGGTACGCGAGCGAGGCTGCCGGCGCCGCTGTGCGCGATGGCTTCGAGCGCGTCGGCCTCCAGGAGATCATCGGCGCTACCACACCGGACAACGAGCGCTCCCGCCGGGTCATGGACCGGCTCGGGATGGTTTTCTCACCTGGCGAGACGTTCGACCATCCTCGTGTGCCCGAAGGCGATCCTCGCAGAAGGCACGTCGTCTACCGGCTCGACGCGGACGCATGGCGAACGTTTCGTCACAGCGGCCCCGCCTGAACGACCCCACGCGGTAGTAACCTGCCGACGTGCGCGAATACTACGAGGCTCGCGCGGGCGAGTACGACGCGACTCGCCGCATCGCGCGCCCCAAACGCTCGCTTCCTACGGGGCGATGCCTTCGATCTGCCGTTTCCGCCCGCCGCCTTCGACCGGCTCGGCACGGGGCACTTTTACGGGCACCTCGAAGAAGCCTCCCGCCATCGCTGAGCATCAGCTTCTCGAGCCGCATCTGCCCCCAACTGCGGAGGGAACCTGGTAGAGCGACCCGCGTGAAATCCAAAGTCTCTTGCTCGCTAGGCGCGCAGGCCTTCGAGAAACGCCCCGTCGAGATCGACCCTTTCGAGGTTTGCCCCGTCGAGGTTGGCCCTCGCGAGCGACGCGGCCGGGAGCGACGCGCCCTCGAAGTTAGCGCCGCGCGCCGAGACGTCGGCGAGCTTGGCCCGAGACAGGTCGGCGTCTTCGAGGTTCGACCCATCGAGCCGCGCCCCCGTCAGGTCCGCGCCCTCGAGGCTCGCATCCTCAAGGTTTGCGCCACGCAGGTCGGCGCCCGCCAGGTTGGCGCCTCCCAGGTCGACCCCCTGGCTGGACGCTTTCGTCGGTCGTGCTGGATCGGGTCATGCGGGCCGCCGACCCGCGTACCGTGGAGACGGTCGCCCCGCTCGTGGAGGCGGAGCTCGCAGCACGACCGCTAGCCGCTTCGTTCTCCGAGCGCGTCGCCGCCCGCCTTGCCGCGACCTTGCCGAACGGCACCGACATGCGAGAAGTAGCGCGCGCCATGCACATGAGCGCGCGAACGCTGCAGCGCCGCCTCGGGCAAGAAGACACGCAGTTCAGCGAGGTGCTCGACCGCGCGCGTCTGGGCGTCGCACGCGGCCTGCTCCTCGACCCGGGGGTCGCCCTTTCAGAGGCCGCGGTCCGACTCGGCTTACGCCGACCTCGCGACGTTCAGCCGCGCATTCAAGCGCTGGACGGGCAAGCCACCTGGGCAGTGGCGGCGCTCGTGACCACCCAGAGCGCGGCGGCGCCGCGGCCCAGCGAGGGAAACGCTTGCTTCCAAACCCGCGCTCGAGTAACGCGCTATCGGAGGTGATCTATGGAAAAATCGGCGCGCGTCTTGGGGTTGACCGCGGTCGCAGGAGTCGTCGCAGCCGGAACGTGGCTCGCGTGTGACAGTTCGAGCACCACGAGCCCGATCGGTGATAGCGGGACCAGCAGCTCGAGCGGCTCGTCCAGCGGTTCCGGCAGCAGCTCCTCCGGGTCAGGCAGCGGCGGCTCCTCTGGCAGTTCGAGCGGCTCTTCCAGCGGGGCAAGCAGCAGCAGCTCCGGCGGGTCAAGCAGTTCGTCGAGCAGTTCCGGCGGCAGCTCTTCCGGCGGCTCGAGCGGCTCATCTGGCGGCGACGCAGGCGATGGGGGCGCGCCGCTCAGCTGCGCGTCGTACTGCACCCTCATTCAATCAGCCTGCACGGGGCCGGACCAGCAGTACGCAAGCACGGCCGAATGCATGGCCGCCTGTCAGTACATCCCGGTCGTCGACGCTGGGTCGGGCAACACGCTCCTCTGTCACTACGAACACGCTCTCAATGCGCTTGCCGTCGACGCCGGAGGAAACGGCCTTGGTGCAAATCCCCATTGTTGGCATGCAGGGCCGTACGGCTGGGGCGTGTGCGGCACCCAATGCGAGGACTTCTGCGCGCTCGCCACAAGCTATTGCACACCGGACGCGGGCTTCTTGCCCGAAAGCGGCGCTCCGCCATACGCGTCGTCGGCCGATTGCCTGGCCGCCTGTCCCGGTTTCATGGGGATCGCCGACTCGGGCAGCGGAGTCGTGATCGTGGACGGAAGCCCGAACAGCAGCAGCTATTCTTCGGCAGGACCGGCCAGCGGCGACACGCGCGACTGTCGCGAGTACCACCTGGGTGCTGCGCTTCAGAGCTCGGCGCTCCAGCAGCTGCACTGCAACCACCCCGGCGCAGACAGCGGCACCTGCCACCCATAGACCGCGAATCCCACGGACGGCGACCGGGGCAGCGTCAGCTTCAACTACATATGAGTGGAAGTCAGTCGTCGGTCATCCTCAGTCGCCGGCGAAGCTGACCCGCCAGAGCGTGCCGTTGCCGTCGTCGCTGACGAAGAGCGCTCCGTCTCGCGCGACCGCGACTCCGACCAAGCGCGCCCACACGGAGTCGTCGTCCACGACGAAACCCGTCATGAAGTCCTCGTACTCGCCCGTCGGTACGCCGCCCGGGGCGGGTACGGCGATCAATTTGGCCCCGGTGCGCACTCCGCGATTCCACGAGCCGTGCAGCGCGGCGAATGCCATCCCTCGATACTTTGGAGGAAACGCCGCGGCGTCGTAGAACGTCATTTGAAGCGACGCCGAATGCGCCTGGAGCAGGACGTCCGGGACCAGGGTCTTACCCGCCAGATCGGGCCGCTCGCCAGCATGACGCGGGTCAGGATGGTCGCCGAGGTAAAACCATGGCCAACCGTAAAAGCCGCCCCGCCGCACACGCGTGACGTAGTCGGGGACGAGATCGTCGCCCAGACCGTCGCGCTCGTTGGTGGAGCACCACAGGTCGCCCGTCGACGGATGCACCGCAAGGCCGACGCAGTTTCGAATGCCGCTCGCGAAGACCTGCCGGCCCCCGCCTTCCGGGTCGAAGACCAGCACGTCGGCCCGATCGCGCTCGTCGGGGTCCCCCTCGGCGACGTTGGATGCCGAGCCGACCGAAACGAACATCTGCCTGCCGTCGGAAGAGAACGCGATGTCCCGAGTCCAGTGGCCGCCCTGCTCGTTCGTGAGCGAGTCGACGACGGTCTCGAAGCCGCCGCGCGCGCTCACGTCGCCGGAGCGATAGGGGAACCGAACGACGGCATTCGTCTCGGCGACGTAGACCCACTCGGGATCGGCGCCGGGCGGATAGAACGCGATTCCGAAGGGGCGATCGAGGCCGGTCGCGAAGACCTCTCGCCGCTCCGCCTCGCGCGCACCGGCAGCCGCGCGAAGGACGCGTACCTGGCCGGCCGAGCTCTCGGCGACGAAGAGGTCGCCCGAGGGCGATACCCGCAGCAGCCGCGGCCCGAGCAGGTCACGCGCAAAGACGTCCGCCCGAAAGCCCGGCGGCAGGAATGGGTGGACGCCCGGAGGGGGGGACACGACTTCCGGACCGTTGAGCGCGGAGGGCGTAGCGAACGGACGCGGAAGATCGGCGATCGTAATGTGGCGGCGCACGCCGGGGCCGTCGCCGCGAAAGTCGCCCAACGCGGCGGCGCCCGTGCGCAGACCGGGAGCCGCCGGGGGACCCGCGGGCGCCGAACGCGCGACGCGGGCGGACGAGTCACCCGGAGCGAGCGAGGCCAGGTAGTCGACGACAGCGAGCCGCTCGGTTTCGTCCGGAACGGCCATGGGCATCGTCGTGCCCGGGACGAGCAGCTGCGGGGCGGCGAGGAAGCGATCGAGCGTGGGCCGGTCCCATGTGAGATGCGTCTGGCGAAGCGCGGGCGAATAGCCGAAATGCGTGGCCGCTGCCTCGCGTCCGACGACCCCGCCCAGCCCCGGCCCCTGGGCTGCTCCCCCTCCGGTCGAATGGCAGGTCGCGCAACGCTGCTCGAAGATTCGCCTGCCGGATCGATCGGCCTTCAGACCGCGCAGGCGGGTCGCATTCTCCGAGACCATCACGACCACGCCGAGCAGAGCGAACGGCAAAATGACGGCGAGTCGGCGGGACGCTTTGCTGGCCATGCGAGTCGCGGTGTCGAAGAAAGTCCCCTCTTGGACTAACCGCCTACACGCGCTCGCCATTGGCCAGCGCGAAATCCGCTCAGCAACTTCTGGGCCATTCCCGGGGGGAGGCTGTTCAAGCTCCGTCCGGTCGTAAAGAAGTCACTGAATCCGGGGAGCGCCGAAAGCTCTTTGGGCGCTATCCGCGCCAGCCCCATCGACCAATCTCGAAAGTCCCGTTCCTTGATGGGCTCCTGGATCAGTTTCACGACGCGCTTGTGGCGGGTGTCTTGCTCGATCTTTTCATACAAGCTCGCGACGGCTGCGGGCTCACCTTCGAGGACCTGAAAGAACGAGCGATCGACGAGCAGGAGAATCCCGGTGACGCCGATCGCGGCGTTGTTGCGCCGCGCGCCCTCGAGGAGGTGCCGCAGAGCTTCATTGGAGAATTCGACGGACGCTTCGCTCGCGTACGCCACATGAATGAGAGCGCTCATGGCTGTACCCCCGGGAACGGAATCGGCTCGCTGTTCTTTAACGCAATCCTAAGCCGATTCGCGTCGTCCGGGGAGAGCGACCCCGAGTGTGCATCTTCGATCGCCTCGCCTCGCCAAGTCGCACGCTCTCGCACTTGTCGGCGAGCTCTCGCCGAGAACGGCTGTATCATGACCCCGCGCACCCTCCTCTCTAAGTGGCGCGTAGTCCAGCGTTCTGAGCGTACCGACGGATGACCGCCGAGATGTCGAGATCTGCATCGGCGGCAGCGGCTTCGTCGACCCATTCGCGGACGAGCGCCGTGATCGGGACGTGCGCGTCGACGCGGTGAAAGACGCTCAGCGCCAGGTCGAGGTCCTTGCGAAGGTCGCGAAGCGCGAAGAGCGTCGGCTGGTGCCGATCCTGGAGGTAGCCGGCCCGGCGAACCGCAAGCGACGGGACGAATCGCGTGAGGACGTCGAAGACCGCCCCGGCATCGAGCCCGGCGAGCTTTCCTGCCGTCTCGAGCTCCGCGGCGATGAGGACGACGGCGCCGAGCGCGCTGTTGGCAACGAGCTTGAGGCGCGCACCGCTCCCGAAGGGCCCCACGTGGCGCAACTCCCCGAAGCGCTCGAGGACGGGCCGGACACGCTCGACGTCGACTCGGTCGCCGCCCGCGATGATGAGGGCCGCGCCCTCGAGCACGGTGGGGGGAGCACCGATCACCGGTGCGTCCACCAGGGTCGAGCCGGTCTTCGCGACGAGCGGCGCAAGCTCCTCGTGCACGTCGGGGCCCGCCGTGCTCATCTCGACGAAGCTCTGTCCACGCGCCCCCGCGAGGGCACCGTTCGAGCCCCCGAACGCCGCGCGGACCGCGTCGGGTCCCGTGAGGCTCGTGAGGACGACGTCGACCGTCGCGACGGCCTCCGCAGGAGACCCGACCACGGTGCCGGCCCCGACAGCCTCGGCGCGCGAGCGCGTGCGGTTCCAGACGACCACCTCGACGCCGGTGGTCGCGAGGCGGCGCGCAAGGGCCGTGCCCATGCGTCCGGTGCCGAGGACTGCAACGCGCGGGTTCATGCGGCCCCCTTCCACGTGTTGGCGACCGGCCCCGAGCCCGCACCGGTTCGCCGGATCGCTTCCGCAATCTCGGCAAGATCGGAGGCGTCGAGATCGAGCGATCCCGCCGCAATCCAGCCGTCCACCTGCTTGGGACTGCGCGCACCCACGATGGCGCCCGTCACCCCGGGACACGCGAGGACCCAAGCGACGGCGACGGCCGAGACAGTGACGCCGTGGCGCTCTGCGGTGGGCCGCAGCGCGTCCCGGAGCGCAACGTTGCGAGTGAGCTGCGGCTCGGTGAAGTGCACGGAGCGACGTCGCCAGTCGTCCTCGGCCATCGCCGCGAGGCGCTGCATGGAGAACGTGTCCGTGAGCAGGCCCGACTGCATCGGGCTATACGCGATGACAGCGGTCCGGTGCGCCGCGGCCCACGGGATCACCTTCGCGGCGGAGTCGCGTCGGATAAGGGAAAACGGCGGCTGCAGGCTGTCCAGGTGGCGCACCGCCTCCGCGCGCTCGAGCAGCGCGACGTCGAAGTTCGACACGCCTGCCGCGCGGATCTTTCCCTCTTCGATGAGCCGCCCCATCTCGTGCCACGAGGCTTCGATGGGTGTGCCAACCCCGTCGGGCCAGTGGAACTGGTAGAGGTCGATCCGCTCGACGCCGAGGCGCCGGAGCGAACCCTCGACCTCACGCCGGATCGTCTCGGGCCGCAAGTCCCGCGCGGGCTCGTCGTATGGCCTCTCGCGGTCCGGGATCATGCCGCCCTTTGTGAAGACGAAGGGGCGCTCGGAAGAGGGTATCTCGCGGAGGGCCCGCCCGACGACCTCCTCGGAGTGGCCAAGGCCGTAGATGGCGGCCGTGTCGATCCAGTTCACGCCGCGGCTGACGGCGTGACGAATGGCGGCGATCGATGGCGCGTCGTCCTGGGGTCCCCAGCCGTAGACCCAGCCGCCGCCGCCTATCGCCCAGGCGCCGAAGCCCACCGTCGTGATTTCCAGGTCGGTCGTGCCGAGTCGTCGCTTGTTGAGTGCCATTGGCTTTCTCCTCTTCACCACGCCGTCGCAATGACCATGCCCGAGGCGCCCTCCCTGCAGGCCCTCCCTGCGGGGGCATGGAGCACGTAAAGCAGGAGCGTAGGTCCGACCGCCGGATGCGGTTTCGGCACGGCCTCGCTGCAGGATCCGCAGCCCACGGCTCGGGCACGAAGGCTTGGGGGGGCTTGACGCTCTCGAGCCCCGCCTGGTCCGCTCGCATACGACCTCACGGTGCTGCGAGACGAGAGTAAGAGGTCCTGGCGCGGCGAACGGATCCCATCCACGAGCGGCGCCTGATTGGCGTATGCTTTCCCTCCGTGGTTGCTGCTTACCTTCCGACTCGTGTTCGCTCTGCCGCGATTCTTCTCGTCGCCGCAGGGTTGGCCGCATGCGGCAGCAGCGGCACGTCCAGCAGTGCGATGCCCGATGGGGGCGTCCCGGAGGCGTCCGCGGACGATGCTGGCGATGGGGCCGACGACGGCGGCGATCACGGCGCGGTGAGCGCGATCTATCCGGCGTTCCCGGTCGATATGCCGCAGGTCCTCGCGAACCAAGGCGTCGTTCTCAGCAGCCCGGTGATCGTGACTGTCACGTGGCCCGCCGAGGACCCGAACGCAGCGACATGGGACGCGTTCGGGGACGCGATAGGCGGATCGAGTTACTGGAATGCGGCGACGAGCGAGTATGGAGTGGGCGCTGCCACGAGTGGGCGCGCCAATCACGTCCACATGGTCGTGCCGTTGCCCAAGACAATCAACTACTACGACCTTCAAAACTTCGTGGTCTTGTCACTCGGCGGTACGCTGCCGGACGCAGGAGCGCCCGAAGCGGGAGCGCCCGAAGGGGGAGCGCCTGAAGCGGGATCGGACGCAGGGGCGCCCGATGCGGGACCGGACGCAGCCCTCGAAGGAGGATCGGACGCGGGAGCACCCGATGCGGCAGCGCTCGAAGGGGGATCGGACGCGGTCGAGGGAGGGGCGAATCCCCCGTGGCCACCGCCAATCAGTCCTCGCGGCGGTGACGAAATCCCAATCGTCTACGCCATCTTCATCCCCGCCTCGACTGTTGTGAACGAGCCCGACACGGTCCGATCGTTCTGCGAGGACGGCGGTCTCGGCTTCCACGACACCGCGATCGTCAACGGCAAGCTCGTCCCGTACGCGATCATCGCTGCGTGCCCGTCCCAGACCCTCACCCAGCTCGAGCAGTCGGCGGCGCACGAGTACGTGGAGGCTGCCACCGATCCATTCGGCGCCGAGACCACGAATCTGGTGGGCTACAACGGTTTTGATTCGGACCACCTTGGGTGGTCGCTGTACACGGGCCAATTCGGAAACGAGACCGCAGACGCGTGCGAGAACTGGGCCGACTCGTACTACGTGGAGTCATCGAAGTTTCCCTACGGGGTGCAGCGGGTCTGGTCGAACGCCCACGCGATCGCTGGACACGACCCATGTGTCCCGGTGCCGAACGGCGCGTACTTCGGAATGACGTTCTTCCCGTCGCAGGAGTCGACATTCAGCCTCGACTTGAGCGCGGTCGGAATGGGCTTGCCGACGACTCGAGGGTTTCACGCCCCGGTCGGGCAACCGGTTACCTTCCAGGTGGGCTTCTACAGCGACGGACCGACGGAGCCGTGGACGATCGGGTACGACTTCCCGTCGGTGACGCTCCAGGATGAGAATTACAGGTCCTATAGCAATGGAGCGGCCACGGTCACGATCGACAAGACTTCCGGTCAGAACGGCGAGAAAGCGTTCGTCACCGTCACGGCCACGAGGGCCGGGCGGCTCGGGTTCCAGAGGATGGCCATTACCTGGGATCCGGTCGCCGGCGCAGCATATTATCCCCACTATCAGCCGATCATCCTCCTCAACAAATAGTCATGAACTTGGGCGCCTGACGCGCCGGCGCGACGTGCGGGCAAGCTGCTTGCCGCCCGGATGCCGTTTCCCGCCGAGAGTGACATACCAGGCGGGGACGATGACAAGCGAGGCATGCCGATGAGCATCCCCACGACACGACCGACTTCCGCGCCGATTGTCGATGGCCTGGCCGCTCCGGTCGGTCACGTCCTCGGGCCTCTGACCGCAACTAAAGCTTGCCCATATTCCAAAACGTGGGCGAGTCTGCAGCCATGCGCGGACGCTTGTTGGGGGTCTTGGTCGGCGTCTCTTGCCTGGGTGCGTGTAGCGGCGTCGTTTCGACGCGCATGCTTGCCGACGCTTTCAATGGGGGAGTCCTCGACAGCACGACCGACCCATTCTACGCGGCGAGTCTGCGTGCGAAGGACACGGTCGCCTGGCGCATGCGCGACGAGCTCGGCGAGGCCTACTTCGGGCAGGGCGCCGCTGATGCGCGAGTTGTGAAGTGGTTGGACGCGCTCCAGGACCATGCCGCGGAGTTCATGTCGGACATCGTCGGTCGCAAGCTGGCTGGCGGCGACCAGGACAACGACTTGGAGCTCGTGGGAGAAGACGCGGGCGGCGTACCGGATGCGCCGGCTGCAAAGGAAGCATCCGCTTCCCAGAAGAGGCTCCAGTCGGCGCTCCAACGCGCCTCGCTCGACCGCGAACGCAGCATTGGCGACGAACCATTCTGCGGTGAGAGCGCGCCGAACCAACCCAACAACATCGCCATCGAGCGCTTCGCGGACTACGTACGGTTCAACGTCGCGCTGGATCTGGCCGCCGCCGACGCGACTCAGCTGGTTCGTGAGCGCTTCACGACGATGCCGGAGGCGATAGACGCCGCAAAGCGTGCGTTTCACGAGACGGCGACGTACCTGGCGGATCGAAAATGGAAGCGTGATCAGAAGCATCCGGTTACCGGCCTTGTGATCAAAGGGGGCGCGGCGACGGGGATATTCAGCGCCGGGGTCGTGTACGTCGCGCTGAACATGCTGAACGAGTGCCTCAAGGCAAAGGTCTGCATGCCCGACCATGCCGGTTTCGTGATGGCGAGCGGTACGAGTACGGGCGCGACCGTCGCCACTGCGGCGGACATCTTTCACTCGGCGCTCGGCGATGATGGTAAGCGCCAGACGGCGATGCACGACTACCTCAACTGGTACATGTGCTCGTCGATGAACGACCTCTATTGCGTTCGCAAAGGGGTGCTCTTCAACCTGGCTCGGGGCAACGGGGCGGCTCCGGCGGACATTCAAGACTCATTTCTCGACTTCAACGGACTCGCAGGAAAAGTCGAGAATGCCTACTCCTGCACGGACATGAACAACCGGATGGAGTTGATCCTCAACACGGTCGACTTTCGCACGGGGCGTCTCTATTCGCTGAGCGACCAAGATCCCGCCACGCTTGGCACACCGTGGGACGTCGCCAAGGCGGTGGTGTCGTCGGCCGCCTTGCCGTTCATCGTCAGACCGACCTACAACTTGCCCGTCGACCCTGTGGACGCCGGACACTTTGCGTACTTGGACGGCGGGATCCGTTCGGAGTTGCCGCTCCTTGCCCTTGTGCGGCGGGGCGTCGAGCGGATGCTCGTCGTGTCGTCGAGTGCGTCCGTCACGGGTGACGACGCCGCCATCGGCAACGCGCTGAACATGGCCATTCGCTATATCGACATTTCGACGGGCGGCGTAACGGAGGCCGAGATCGATCACGCACGCACGCGCGCCCAGGCATCCCGCCTCGCCGAGTACGACTACTGCGAGGCGATCATTCAGGACGACCTGACCGCGAAGTACGCGCCGAAGCCGACGAAGCCAGGACGCGCGTTGTGCACAGGACATTGCGATGCCGACTATCTGTGCGCCGGTGACTTCGCCCGCGCATGCAGTCGCGTGCGCGGTGAGCGTCACAGACGGCCGAGCAACGAACGCATCGTCGCGCAGACCTTCCAGATGACGAGCGTGTGGCGCAACGAGGAGCGTGTTCCGAGCCTGCCCGGGTACTCGTTCAACCCCGACGGACAGCGTCGATTGATGCTCGCCGGGATAGAGGCGGCGCGCGAGCAATGTACGCAGATCGCGGCGACGCTCGACATCGAAGGCGTCAACGACGAGACGCTTTA
>Ga0265329_10001412_pt1 | contig 11628 bp, 8 predicted proteins | sample 41627metaG_FD_202091 | JGI IMG/M metagenome (GOLD analysis project Ga0265329, IMG submission 202091) | Rhizosphere microbial communities from Carex aquatilis grown in University of Washington, Seatle, WA, United States - 4-16-27 metaG | ecosystem: Host-associated > Plants > Roots > Rhizosphere >...
GACGGGTACCCGGTGGCGCGATCGCTGCTGTTCGGTGCGGCTGCCGCCGTCGCGGCGTTGTCGCTGTGGGTGAACCGGTACCGGCGGTGTGGCCTCGCGGCAATGCTCGCCCCGGTCGGATGAGCGTTTTTCGCGCACGAGTCCCTCCGCGTCCGCGGCCGGCGCTGCCGTCACAGGGCGGGTGTACTGCGTGGTTGGAAGCGCCGGTCGCCTTCCGCTCGTCCTTTGCTGACGAGCGACACGTTTTCTGATGAGCGTTGACACACGGGCAAGGGGCGGACTACAAACAATAAATGAGCGCCGTCCTGGAAGCTGGCAAGCCGACGTCGCTCTCCGTGCGCGCACTGCGTCGACTGGCGGACACGGCGCGCGTTGCCTCCCCGGTCGCCCGGTTCCTGGCGGCACGTGTGACGCACGGGAAGTTTCCCCTGGCGGTTACCTTGTGTCTGACGAACCGATGCAACTTCCGCTGTGTGTACTGTCACATGCCGGGAACGGAACGCGACGAGATGAGCACGGATGAGTGGAAGGGCGTGATCGACGAATTCCGCACTGCCGGCATGGTCCGCTGCAGTCTCATGGGCGGCGAGCCCCTGCTGCGTGACGATGTCGGCGAGATCATCGCGCACCTGAAGGCGCATCGTATACACTCCGCCATGAATACGAACGGCTGGTTTGTCGAGGAGAAGCTCGACGACGTTGCGCGCCTCGATCTGGTCTGTGTCGGGTTGGATGGGCCCGCCGAAGTGCACGACGCCCAGCGCAAGCGCAAGGGATCGTTCGATCGGGCGATCCGCGCGATTCAGCTGCTCGTGGGGCGCGGCGTCCCGGTCGTGACGATGACACCGGTCACCCCCCGCAACGTCGATCTGATCGACGAGGTCTTGAAGATGGCCCGCGAACTCGGGTTCGGTTTCCAGATCGAGCACGACGCGGAGTGTGATGTGCGCCGCCCGATCGCGCCCGACCTCGACGACAACCGACTCGCCGCGCTGGCGCGCCACCTGCTCGTGCGCCGCCAAGAGGGCTGGCCGGTGGCCGTGTCGCGGACGTTCCTGGAGACGTTTGAACGCCGCGGCCGCCGCATGCTCTCGTCGTGCAGCGAATGTCGCGTGCCGCGCTACAGCTGCATGGTGCGGCCGGACGGCATGGTCGTGCCCTGTTTCCTCACGCAGCACCAGGGGCCAATGGCGTCGGGGCGTCAACACGGCTTCCTGCGCGCGTTCATGGATGTGCAGCAACCGACCGACTCAGGGTGCTCGTCGCAGCCACTCATGGAAATGAACTTCGTGCTCGGGCTGCGCCCCGAGGCGATCGTCAATGCATTGAGACTCACATGAAGCTTGGCATGAAGACCGTCATGGATGCCGGCCAGCTGGCAGTGCCGCTCGGCCGCTACCTGTATGCCCGCGTTCGAAATGAGAAGCTGCCGCTGGCGGTGACGCTGTCGCTCACCAATCGCTGCAACTTTCGCTGCGCCTATTGCAACGTTCCGGGACTGCCCCATGGCGAGATGGACACCGAGGAATGGTGCAAAGCGATCGACGAGCTGGCTGCTGCCGGTATGATTCGAGCCAGTGTGATGGGTGGGGAACCCCTCCTGCGTGAGGATGCCGGGCGGATTATCGACCATGTCAAGCGTCGCGGCGTGCACGCCTCAATGAACACCAACGGCTGGTTCGTGGAGGAGCGCATCGACGACGTGGCGAAGCTCGATGTGGTGTGTGTCAGCATCGATGGGCCTGAGTCGGTCCATGATACGCAGCGCCGCCAGGGCTCTTTCAAACGTGCGGTGCGGGCCATCGAGATGGCGTTGTCGCGCGGCGTGCAGGTGGTGACGATGACCGTCATCACGCCCAGGGGCGCCTCGACCATAGACTTCGTGTTGCAAATGGCACGTGAGATGGGGTTCCGCCCGCACTTCCACCTGGAGCACGACGCCGACTGTGATACCAACCTTCCCATCGCACCGAACATCGACGACGATGGCGTGCGCGCGCTCGCCGAGACGCTGCTGCGACGGAAGGACGAAGGGTGGCCGGTCGGGCCGTCGCGCACATTCCTCAAGGCGCTTGCGGCGCGCGGCCGACGACTGCACGGTTGCGACACCTGCTTTGCCTCACGGTACTTCTGCCATGTGATGCCCGACGGGACTGTCGTGCCCTGCCTGCTCACGCACCGCCAGCGTGGCGCGGTCTCAGGACGTAACGTCGGCTACGTCGAGGCGCTGCGGCAGCTGCCGCAGCCGCTGGACAAGGGCTGTTCATGCGAGCCGTTGCAGGAGATGAACATGATCCTGTCGTTCCAGCCCGAGGTCCTTTTCAACGCGCTCGGGCTGAGCGCGACCGCGCGGCGTTGAGCTTTGGGGGGGCAGTGAACACGCCCCTCTGATCATCCTTTGTCCCGGACCCGCCAATCACGGTCCCGGGCGCAGCCTTGGTAATCATGGTGATACTTTGCCCAGCGGTGGGCGTGTTTCGAGCTCGCGACACGCGCCCGGGCTGATCGCCGAGAACCCCACGGGCATCCGATCTCTGGGATAGAACAGGTTTGGCATGTACGGTCGCCACGGCACCGTGAGCTCGGTGCCGAACTCCGCGAGAGCCGGTCCCTGCGCCTCGGGCGAGAGGCTGCAAGCGGCCCTTCTGTCGAGCAGTGCCGCGTCGGGGGGCGGATCGGCACGCTCGGCTTCGAGCAGCGCATCGAAGAAACCGCTCAGTTCACGGTGACCCTCGTCATTGCCCTTGGTGAGCGTGCTCCAAGCCGCACGCACGGTGCGCGAGCCCTCTCCGAGGGAGAGCGTATGGCACAGCAGGCTGCGATAGAACAAGGCACAGGGCGTCTGTGGAGCCGTCGTGCGCCATTCGTTCAAGGATAGCACCCTGACGTCTCGTCCGGCGAACAAGAATTCGGGAAAGCGCCACTCGGGTCGGGGCTCCTCGAAGCCGAAGTCGACCGAGAAGTCGTCGAGCTTGGGGGTCACGATGACGGATCCGCGAGGAATCCTTTCCACGACCTGATCCAGAAAGGCGAGTTCCTGAGACAGGGGATCGATGCGGGCAAGGTGCTTCCAGCCGACGGTGGCGACGCCGAGTTGCACGCTCCCCAGTAAGAGCAGGCCCGCGCTGGTGGCACGCCGATGGCGAGGGGACAGGGTTCTCCATGTCACGCCTACGCCGAGGGCGGCCGTCATGCCCCAGAGCCACAGCACTGGCTGGCGGAACAACAGGCGGACGCCGGGGCCGCCATAGCAGAAGAGTGCGGAAGCGAGGAAGGTGGAGCCGAGGGCGAGGGGCAAAAACCACCGTGCGCCACGTATGCGTGGCAACGCCATCAGCCCGATGACAGCAAAGAGGGGGGCGGGCCACGGCGTGATGCGAGGATCGATGATGGGGTGCGGCTCCGCAAGGAACTGCGGGAGCACCCGCGCCAGCAGGCTGCCAATGCTGGAGAACGAGCGCTGGTCCATGGTCGCCACGAAGAACATGTGAGACAGCGACGCCAGGAGCACGGTTGCGGCGCCGGCAAGGACCGCCGGACGCGGGGGCCATCCCAGGCGGTGGCTGTCGCAGAGTACGAGCAGGCCGAGGGGCGCGAGGACCAACCCGATCTGTCGCGTCCAGGCGACGAGGACGAGACAAAAGATGCCGGCCGCAAATGCTTCGGCTGGCCAGCGGTGACGAGCCCAGCCGTCGAGCAGCAGGGCGCCGCCAAAGAGCAGCGCCATCAGCAGCGTGTGCGGGTCTTCGGATGCCGCGCAGCGGGCAAGGCCGGGGTGGGTCCCCAGGATCACGACCGCCGCTGCCGCCGCAACCGAACTGCCGCTCCACCTGCGTGCCAGCAACGCAGAGAGCACTACGGCGGCCGCGCCCACCACGCGGTTGAGGACGAACGCGGCCTTGTAGCTCCCGGTCAGCCGGACCGCGGCGCCCAGTACGACGAAGGATACCTGGCCCCAGGAAGGGCGGTACGTAGCAGGCTCCGGGAAACGGTGCAGGTCGGTGAGCAACTCGAAGCCGAACTGCTCGGAGTGCAGGAGCATGGCCGGCATGCTGAGCCACGCGAGAAACACGAGTGTGAGCATGCTGCCGACGATGAGTGGTAGATGTGAGCTGTGCGCCCGAGTTGAGGGTGTGCCACGAGCGTGTACGGGTTCGCCGCTGCGTCGCAGGAGCACCCTCAATATGGCGGCGGCGCACAGCGCGAGCGCCGCGATGGCCACCGCCTGCTCCACGGGCGCCAGTGCTTGCCCTTGCCCACGTCGCTGGCCGAACGACGGGGCAAGGAGAACGAAGTGGAGGCTCCAGCCCCCAGCGATGACGGTGAGCGTTGGGACCGTGAGACGCCAGTGCCGCCAGCCGGGGTCGGTGACGATGAGCAGCGCGACGGCGCTCAGGGCCGCAATGGCCGGCAGCGACTCCCACGGGAGGCCGGACGCCATGCTCACCGCGGCATTGGCAGCACGACCTGCAGCGCCTGCAGCAGGGCCGAAGGCGAGAGCTTGGCCAGGCGGCGCGCTTCGACGTTACCCACCGTGGCGCAGCTTTCACACGGTGGCCGCCGCAGGGCGGTAAATCGTTCGCTCAGGGTGTCCAGGGGAACCGTGCCCTGCGAGCGCAGCTCGAAGCGGTGCCACTCGCAGCAGGGCGCCAGGCTTCCGTCGGGTTGCACGGCTGCTACCAGCCAACGCGCGGGGCAGGGCCCGGCAATGGGAAACAACGGGTTGCGCTGCGCGCCGCGGAGGTGATCGAGGGAGTTGCCCACGGGGCGTCCGCCAAGCTTGAGCGCCTCGAGACGGCCAAACAGTGCCTTGAGCTCGTCGTCGCGCAGGGCGTCTTCTTCCGTCGCGCCTTGTCCAATGAGCACCGGCTGGAAGTACACCTGGGTGCCGTAGTTGTCGGCGAGGCGCAGGAGTTCCTCGATGCTGTCGGCGCTGTGCCGCGTGACCACCGCCAGAAATATCATGGGGATGCCTGCCGCGTGCGCCGCCTCGATGCCGGCGATCGTCCGGTCGAAAGCCCGAATTCCGCGATGTCCGTCGTGCACCTCTCGTGGGCCGTCGAGGGACACGAGCAAGAGGTCGGCCTCGCGCACCAGCTCCAATCTCTCCGGCAGCAGGATGGCATTCGTGCCCACGCTCACGGTTGTGCCGTGCCGGCGCGCCGCTCGCACCAGCTCGCCGAGGTCGTCGCGGAGCAGCGGTTCCCCTCCAGACAGTCCGAGCCGCAAAACGCCGCGTCGCCCCAGAGCCTCGACGAGTTCCAGCGATTCGGCCGGCGTCAGTTCGGGAGTGCGTTGGGGCAGGGGACAGTACATACAGCTCAGGTTGCAGCGGTAGGTAACGTGATAGGTGATGCTGACGGGAGCCGGGCTGCCGGCGAGGAGAAAGCGACCAAATCGGATCCCCGCGCGGGCGACCTGCCGCAGTTGCTGTCCGTAGGCCGGGGGATTGACGACCGCCTCTTTCACGTCGAGCGAGTTGATCTGCGCGTTCATAGTTCCTCCCATGCGACCTTCGGCCGGGCAGACCCTAAGGCCGTCTTCGTCTGTCGCACCTTCCGTAGAAGATGGCTCGTTGGTCTCGCGTTTGAGCCCTGATGCGTCACCATTCCGGTGCACAGCGACGGCGGGTCTCCAGCATAATCTCCGGGAACCAAGATGATGCTCGGGCCCTTTCTGTCGTCATGCATCCAGCACCCGCCGACGCTGGGCGCTTCAGGAGAACCTCGTCGGCCAGAAAGAGGCCTCGTCTTCGCGTTTTTGATTGCAGCAACTTGTACCGCATGGCTGGGACATCACGCAAGTTCGGAATGTTACCAATGGTTCATTCTTTCCGCGAAGCTCGCCGATCCTTGAGAGCCGGACGCCATGCGCCGCACGCTTCCCCAAGTGGCGGAACCGATATGGATCCTGTACAAACAACGTGCATGCGGACAGCGTCGACCGTACTCGTGAACTTCGTCGTTGTAAACCGATTCCAGCAAGGCTGGATCATTCCGTATGTGCACGGGTTTCTCAACGCTCGCGGCGAGCCCTGCCGCAAGCTCGGCTTCGGCGTTGCGGCCGACGCCGCCGCGGCGGCGGACGCGGGCGGCGTGGCGTTGACGGCGGACGCGACGAGGGAGCTTCTCGATGTCCTCCGGCAGACGCCGGTGGCAACACGTGTGCTCTTTTCCCGGCGCCCGGCGGAAGGGACCCTCTGCGCGGTGAGAGAGGCAGTACCCGATCTCATCCTCGCTCATCTGATGGATGACATGGTGGATTCCGTGGTCGAGCTTGGCAGCGGGCGAGTCAGCTCCGTCTGGAACTGGCTCGGTGACTCGCGCAGCCTCGAGGAGCTGTCAGCCGCCTTTGAACCGGATTTCTCGGATGCTCCTTCCGCGACGACTCCGGCCTACCTGCCCCTGCCGACGCTCTTGGCCGGCCCACTCTGCGAGTATCGTCGCACCATCGACGGCAACGCCCTCTATACCGGTCTGGACCTCGAGGGCACGTATCGTAGCGGCTGCTCGTTCTGCTCGTTCCGCTTCGATCCGGGTGCCGGCGATTCGCTCGACCGCTTCGAGCGGCTGCTGGGCGCCGCGTGGCGCACGGCCTCACGCGGAACTCACGAGCCGCGTTTCAAGGTGATCGGCGAGGATCTCCTCCGCAGGCTCGACGAGTGCGCCGAGCGGATCGCCGGGCTCCACCTGGCTCCTGCGAGGTTCTTGATGGAGGGCCGGGCCGTGGTCTTCGACCGGCACAGGGCGGCCATTGAAGACGGCCTACGCCGGCTGCGGCGCGAAGGGCACGTGCTGGAAATGGTGACGATCGGTTTCGAGAACTTCTCGCAGCCGGAACTCGACCGCTTTCACAAAGGCGTCACGACAACCGAGCTGCTCAGGGCGGTTGATGTCCTGCTTGAGTTGGAGGAGCGGTTCGAGGGCACCCTCGATCTCAGAAGTCATGGCGCCTGGAGCAACATCCTGTTCACCCCGTGGAGCGCGCTCGAGGACATCGAACTGAACCTGCGCATCATCGACACCCTCGAGCTACGCAGCATGTTCGGCAAACTCCTGTGGGCGCGTCTGCGCCTCTATCCCGATCTGCCCATTCACCGTCTGGCGAAGAAGGATGGACTGCTGGTGCCGAGCCACTCGGACCCGGTCTTCGATACTGCACGCTGGAGCTACTACCGGCCGGAGCTTCCGTGGCGGTTCCGCGAGCGCGGTCTGGCTGCGGCGAACGCGCTCCTCGCGCGGATCACCCCCCTCTCCTCTGCGCCGAGCGATCCGCTGCGCAGCGAGGTGCAGTCCTGGTTGGAGACGCGAGGCGGACACGACCCCGGCGATGTTCCGGGCGCCGCGCTGGAGATCGTCGAGCGCGTCGCCGCGGACCCCGGTGCGGCGCCGAGCGAGGTCCTCGCCGCGCTGCGCGAGCGCCACGCCGCCGGCGCGATGCCGCGACTCCGCTGGGTGGAAGCGGGTGCTGCTGCGGTTCTCGACGCGGCTCGGGACATCGCCATGAACCGTGGCCTCAGGCCGGTCGCAAAGGTCGAAGGGCTTACCGTCGCGCAGGCGGCGGACCTCAAAGACGCACTCGCGGCACGCTTGGGTGGCTCGCTTGCGCTGCGCACCGAGGCGGATTCCGGGCACACGGAGCGCGTGAACGCATTCTACGGACTCTCGGAGCGTGCGGTGGCGGCGGCCGCAGCGGCGAGCCGGTCGATGATGGGTCGGGAGGCCGCGATCGGAACGCTGCTCGGCTATCCGACCTGCTGTGCGCGCGCGTTTGCCGCGGCCGGCGAATTTGAACGACAGCACACGGAATGGATGCTTGCGCGGAAGCGGCTCGCATTCGCCGGCGAAGTCCCGCGCGAGTTGATGGTCGCGCTGCTGGTCTTCGACTTCTTCGTCCCGTGCTCGCTCACCTGCGCCGAGGCGCTGGGGCGCGGGCGTGCGGTGCTGCAGGCGGTCGAGACGACTTACGGCGAAGACATGCGCCGCAGGCTCGAGGCGCTCGCCGACCGCGCGGTGCTGATGCGGCTTGCCGCCCCTGGCAACGTGGCGCTCCTCGCCCTCGGCGCCGCCGGCGCGGACCGGTTCTCATACGAACTCGTGCTGATCGATGCGAGCGATCCGGCCATGCTGAGCCTCTCGCAGGGCGACGCCGTGCGCGTGTACCCACACTGGTTCTCTGTCGAGGCGGGCGGCGTTCCCGTGCGCTCGCTCGTCGGTGACGCCACGCTGTTCGATCGCCAGCGAGTCTGGGGGGAACGCGAGCTTCGCGTGCAGCTGTTCGACATTGCCGCCAAGCAGGTGCATCGGCGACGTTACAGCACGAGCGACGTGACGCGGACCTCCGATGTGCTCTTCCGTGCCGTGCGCGGGGTCGTCGAGCACCGTGGTCAGCAGATCGAGCGACGGATGGGTGTTCGTGTCGAGGCCGTCTCCCCATGCGCCGACGGGTCGGTGGCTGTGGTGCTGGCGTCTGCGGCGAGGTCGATTCGCTGTCTGGTGGCCCCGAGCGGCAACGGCGGTGCTTCTGCGCGATCGTTTCTCCGCGGCAAAGTCTGCTCCCTGGCGTACGAGGGCACAAGACCGCTCGAGAGAGGTCCTCTGCGTCGTGCCGTCGAAGCCCTCTTCGTCTTGGTCGAGCACCGACTCGGAGTTCCGCAGGATCGGTAACCGGGGCGGATGATCCGCCGCGCGTGGGGTAGCTACGCGCTACAACCGCCGGTCGGCACTGACCATAGGCGTGTGATGCCTGCCTCCAGGCTGCGAGCTAGCGGGTGCCCCAGCGCCAGGCGGTGAAGATCGCAATACCGAAAGCGAGGGCACACCAGCGATGCGTTACGCGCAGTCGGGCGGCGTCGCTCGCGTGCGCTCCGCGCCACGCCAATAATACCGGAAAGCCTGCGCCGAAGACCGTAACCCCCATGAATGCCGTTGACTCGGCCGACGGCCCGAGGCGGGTTGCCGCCGCGGTGGCGCCGAGGCCGAGAAAAGAAGCAAGAACCGCGGTCCAGCGCTGTCCCAGCGCCAGCCAGGTTGTGCGGAGGCCGCCGCTGTGGTCCTCGAGCGCGTCCGCCGCTTCGTGGATGAGCTGGTTCTGCAACAGTAGCGTGCCGAAAATCAGCGCCACATATCCGAAGTGCGGTGGCAGTGTCGCATCGCTCATGCCGACAAAGAGGAGCGGTCCGAAGTTCCCGAGGTTGGCCAGAGTGCCGACGAAGGGGATCGATTTGATCCGCGGACCCATGGAGTAGACGCAGCCAAAAGCCAGGCATACCGCGGTTGCAATCTGCGCCGGCCAGGGGCTGAAGAGCGCCAGGAGTACGCTGAGGAGCAGGGCCCCGGTGAGTGAATGGCGATGCTCACCGACCCCGTTGGCGATGAAAGGGTTCTTGCGTGCATCGAGGTCCATCTGCCGATCGGAAACGGAGTTCAGGAGATAACCAAAGGTCAGGAGTGCGAAGGCGCTCGCGACGCCGCGTACGGCCGCCAGGAGGGCGTCGCAGCACGGGCTGAACGGGTCGTAGGTCGCCAACGGTAACACGAGGAAGTGAGCCCAACGGCCCAATCGAACCCGCTCGCACCACGCGCGCCACCAGCCCGCCGTCGGCGCCGCCCCCGTGCCATTCCGGGCTTGAACGTTCATCATCGCGCCGCGGCGCATTTGCCGTAGCCAATGGGCATAAGCGAGCCGCTGTCGGGCCATCTCGAACTCACCGCGCCGACCAGGCAATGCCAGAACGGTTGAGCATCCCGCCGATCAACTTCGTGGCTGGCACGACTACCATGGGAGGCCTTCGCCGATCAACCCGCCTGTCCACCTTAGCTGATGACAGTGGCCGCGCTTGGCTGCTTGGCGCGAAAGACTTTGCCCACGTCCCGGGAACTGCTGCCGGCCATGTCGGCCGATCAGCCGGCGCTTGACTTGCGGCGCCCTGCGTTTCATCTTGCCGCCGTGCGCATCCTCCCATTCCGCTCAGCGTACCCGGCAGGCGTTCTTCTCCTGATCCTTGCCACCGGGTGCAGTCGTTGCAGTTCAACTCCGGCCGGGAAACAGTCCGCACCAACTGGTGCAGGGGGTAGTACGCCCACACCGGTGTCAACGACCGTTGCCAGCGCCGCCACCCCAACCATGGTGAAGGTGGTTGCACCCTCCGCATTCAGCGGGGAAGCGGCCGAGGCCGGCTGCAAGGCTGTTGAATCGATCGGCACCGGCGATGCTGCCGTTCTGATGGCGCTCCCACCAGAGCCGCGAGCGGCGCTCGCGGACGTGGGGCTGGATGACTTTGCTTCCTGCCTTGCTGTCGCCGAAGACAACAGCCACTACTGTGAATCGCTGCCGGCGCTCGGCAAAGACCACTGCTTGGCGGAGTGGAAGATGGTTCACGAATTCAAAGCGCTGCCCAAGGGGGCCTCGGTGCTTCCGCTGGTGGCGTCGCGATTCTATGAGCAGTGTAGCAGCCAATTCCCCAAGACCGTGTGTGACCAGATGCAAGAGGCCATGACGACCGGCACCGCCGCCAAGTGCAACGGCCTGCCGCAGCCGTTGGGCCCCATGTGCGAGGCCCTGGTGACCGGTGACGCGAGTCACTGCCCATCGGACGGAGAGGACTGTCGTCGCAATGTGACGATTGTCGCGAAGGCGAGTAGCGAGGGGCTGGAGGGCTTCCGAGGCGACAGCGATCCGGCGATTCTCCTGGCGGCTCGCACTGGCCGGCCGGCCTGTGCGCCGCTGTTTGCCAAACTGCAGAATAGCTGCGGGCAGCGGAAGCCGTAAGGCGGTCGTACTTGTCGCGACTGCTGTGCCGGCAGTCGCGGACGCCGTTTCCTTCCCCCACGGGGCGGACGGATGCGCGCCGCTGTCCAGCGAAGAACTCGCTAGCCAAGCGGTCCGAGAACCTGCTATTGCACGCGGAAATGGTCCGAGGAGGCACTGCGATGGATAACCATAGGCACGACGATCGTGGCGGCGCAGGGCACCACCATCATGGTTGCGACGAGCGACACCCAGGACACGATCAGGGTGGCGGCCCGGAGGGAGGATCGCGGGGCGAGCGGCACGACGATCGTGGCGGCGACCGACCGGACACCCGTTTCTTGCAACTCGAAATGTCGCAGGTCCTCTACGGTGAGGCCGAGGCGATCACCAAGCAAGCCTTCCGCGAACTCCTCGTCGAGGCCGCCAAGGACCGTTGGCGGGAGCGCTTCGGGGATACGATTGGTGAGCTCGCCCGGTTGGCCGTCGACGAGTTGATGAAGGACGTCCAGTCGAGTCTGGACATCGAATCTCGCATCCGGGAGCGCAACCAAGATCGCGGTTCCACGCGGGACCGTCTGCAGGCCATCTTCACCGCCGGCGAAGCGCAGCCGAAGGGACGCGCTCCGAGCGGGGGAGGAACCGCGCCGCGGCGAGGGAAGCGGTGAGGACGACGGTCGTATCGCGACGCCGCTGAATCGTTCCGGAGTGCCGATCCATCAGGGTTCGCGTGCCCCTTGCGGGCGCCATCGGTGCCGGCGTCGCGCTGACGCGCGCTGCCGAGGTCGCCACGAGCATGCGGTCGTGTTGGGCGGGGCGGGTGCCACCGGGGGGAGGGCCTCCGGCGTGCCAAGCGGGCGTGTATGGAGGGGGCGGCTG
>Ga0265329_10001424_pt1 | contig 11551 bp, 9 predicted proteins | sample 41627metaG_FD_202091 | JGI IMG/M metagenome (GOLD analysis project Ga0265329, IMG submission 202091) | Rhizosphere microbial communities from Carex aquatilis grown in University of Washington, Seatle, WA, United States - 4-16-27 metaG | ecosystem: Host-associated > Plants > Roots > Rhizosphere >...
TACGACCCCCTGCGGCGTCCGGCGGAGCCAGGCCCGGCACCGGCCGAGTCAGGCGGGGCGCCGGTCAAACCCGACGCATCCGAGTCCGACGAGCATGAGGCCGGGGACAAGGGCTAAGGCCCGCGAACCGATCCTTGCCCCACAGGCAAGCGTGAGTGAGCAGCGAGCGGCCTAGGAGGAACGCCCCTCGTGCACGGCGATGGCCCGGGCGTAGGCGGCTTCGTACTCGCGAGCCGGGACGCCCCAGGCGTGGTCCTCGGCCATCCCGCGGCGCACCAGGGCGGCCCACCGGTCCGGGTCGCGGTACGCGGCCACGGCCCGCCGCACGGCTTCCCGCAGGGCCGCCGGCGTCGCCTCCTGGAAGGTGAAGCCGTTGCCACGCGTCCGGGCATCGGCGTCGAAGACGGTGTCGGCGAGGCCGCCGGTGGCCCGCACGATGGGCACCGACCCGTAGCGCAGGGCGATGAGCTGGCCCTGGCCTGACGGCTCGAAGCGGGACGGCATCAGGAACGCGTCGCTGGCCGCGTAGATCCGGCGCGCCTCGTCGCGGTCGAAGCGGTCGAGCACCACCAGCCGGTCGGGGTGACGGACCGCCAGCGCCTGCAGGCCGGCGACCAACCGCGCGTCGCCCGTCCCCAGCACCATCAGCCGCACCCCCATCCGCAGGAGAGCCGGGGCCGCGCCGGTCAGCAGGTCGAAGCCCTTCTGCGGGTCCAACCGACCGACCAGGCCCATCAACGGCGCGCCGCGCGCGTCCCAGCCGCGACCGATGCCGGGCGCCAGGCCATGGCGCGCCACGAGATCGGCCTTGCAGGCGGCCTTCCCGGCGAGGGCGCGCCGGCTGAACGCCGCGGCCTGCACGGCATCGTGGGCCGGGTCCCAGAGGACGGTGTCGATGCCGTTCATGATCCCCACGTACCGGTCGCCAAGGTCGCGCAGCAGGTCGTCGACACCGGACCCGTAGGCCGGCCCCAGCGTCTCGCGGGCGTACGTGGGGCTCACGGTGTTGACCAGGTCCGCGTGCGTCAGGCCCTCGCGCAGGAGGTCGACCCCTGCCGGCCTGCCCACCGAGGCGGGCAGGCCGAGCCGCCACGCCTCGGGGCGCGGCGTCCAGCCGTGGTACGCCAGGTTGTGGCAGGTGAGCTGGCTGGCCGCTGGACCCACGACAGGATCGGTGGCATACCCATGGCGCAGGTGGAGGAGCACCGGACCGGCCTGCCAGTCGTGGCCGTGCACGATGTCGACGGGCCGTCCCTCCGCCCGGATCGTCTCCAGGGCGGTGCGTGCGAGCAACGCGAAGCGGCCCGCGTTGTCGGGGTAGTCGGCACCTGCCTCGCCGTAGAGCCCGGCTCGATCGAACGACGAGGGATGGTCCACGAGGCGGACGCGGTAGCCGTCACCGGCGAAGGTCAGGAGGCCCACCTCGACGTGGCCCGATCGGCGCGGACCCGTCGCCACCGGCACGCGGATCGTGCTCCGCACGGGCGGCGGGTCGAGCGGCAGCCGGACGCCCCGGTAGTGCGGCAGGTAGACGTCCACCTCATGACCCAGCTGGCCGAGGGCGCGCGAGAGCGCGTCGACGACGTCGGCCAGGCCGCCGGTCTTGGCGTAGGGCTCGCACTCGGAGGCGACCATGGCGATCCGCACGTGTGCATCGTAGCCGCCGCGGCAGGTGCGTCGTGTACGATGCCGGCGCATGTTCATGCCCGAGATCCCGGCCCAGGAGCTCGTCCCGCTCCGGCTGCCACCCCGCCTGGCCGGCCTCCGGCGTCTCGCCTTCAACCTCTACTGGACGTGGCATCCGGAGGTGCGCGAGCTCTTCAGTCGGATCGACGCCGGCGCCTGGGAGCGGTACCGCAGCCCGGTGCCGCTCCTGCACCTGGACCGGGACTGGACCGAGCTTCTCGACAACGAGGGCTTCATGGTCGACTACGAGGCGGTCCTGGCCAGCTTCGACGCCTACCTGGCCAACGGTAGCGGCCACTGGTATCCCGGCGGCGCCGGCGCAACCTTCGCCGGTCCGGTGGCTTACTTCTGCGCCGAGTACGGCATCCACGAGACGCTTGGCCTCTATTCCGGGGGCCTGGGCGTCCTCGCCGGCGACCACTGCAAGACGGCCTCCGATATGGCCCTGCCGGTCGTCGCCGTGGGCCTCTTCTACCGCCACGGCTACTTCAGCCAGACGATCGACGCCGACGGCCACCAGGAGCACGCCTACCCCGACTTCGACCCGCGCCGCATGCCCCTCCAGCGTGTCATCGGCCAGGACGGCGGGCCGCTGCTCGTGCCCGTCGAGCTGCCCGGGCGGACCGTCCACTGTGCCGTGTGGCGGGTGGAGGTGGGCCGCGTGCCCCTCCTGCTGCTGGACTCGGACGTGCCCGAGAACGTGCCGGAGGACCGCCCCATCACCCACATCCTGTACGTGCGCGGCCGCGAGATGCGCCTGTACCAGGAGATCGTGCTCGGCGTGGGCGGCGTGCGCGCCCTGCGCGCGCTCGGCATCGACCCGGCGGCCTGGCACCTCAACGAGGGCCACTCGGCGCTCCTCCTCGTGGAGCGCACCCGCGAGCTGATGGCCGGCGGGATGCCGTACGAGGAAGCCCTGGCCGCCGTCAGCGCGGCGTCCGTCTTCACCATCCACACCCCCGTGGCGGCCGGCAACGAGCGCTTCGCCGCCGACCTGGTGCGCCGCCTGATCGCACCCCTGCTGGCCGGCGTCGGCCTCGATGTGGAGCGGATCCTGGAGCTCGGCCGGGGGCCCGACGGGAACGCCGCCGAGTTCGACATGACGGCCCTCTGCCTGCGCAGCACCTCGGGCGCGAACGCCGTCAGCCAGCTCCACGGGCGCACGGCCAACGCCACCTGGCACGAGGTCGCGGGCCGCGAGATCCTGGCCATCACCAACGGCGTACACGTGGCCTCCTGGCTGGGGACCCCGTTGCGGCGTCTGTACGAACAGCGTGGCGCGGACCTCGACCGGCTCGACGCGGCCCGCCCGGCGGACCGCTTCTGGGAGCACCTGGACAGCGTCGAGGACGACCGCCTGTGGGCCGCCCACCGGCACCTCAAGGTGGAGCTGGCGCTCTACGCCCGGCGCCACCTGCGGCATCAGTTCGCGCGCCTCGGCGAGGCCCCAGAGGCGCTGGCGGAGTTGTCCCAGGCACTGGATCCCGACGTCCTGACGGTCGGCTTCGCGCGGCGGTTCGCCACCTACAAGCGCGCCGAGCTGCTCTTCCTGGACGAGGAGCGGCTGGCGTCGATCCTGTGCGACCGTGATCGACCGGTCCAGGTGGTGATGGCCGGCAAGGCCCATCCGGCCGACCGCCCCGGCCAGCAGGTCATCCGCGACATCTTCGCCCGCAGCCGCGACGACCGCCTGCGGGGCCGGGTCCTGATCCTGGAGAACTACGACATGCGCATGGCCCGCCGGCTCGTGCGGGGCACGGACGTCTGGCTCAACACGCCGCGCCGGCCCCTCGAGGCGTCCGGCACGAGCGGCATGAAGGCGGGCGCCAACGGCGCCATCAACTGCTCGGTCCTGGACGGCTGGTGGGACGAGGGCTACACCGGGGACAACGGCTGGGCCATCGGCGGCCGCGACATCGATCCCAACGACGGGGCCCAGGACTGGGCCGATGCGCAGGCCCTGTACCACCTCCTGGCCGACGAGATCGTGCCCCTCTACTACACCCGCGGCGACGATCGGCTGCCCCACGGCTGGCTGGGTCTCATGCGTCGCTCGCTGGCCTCCATCACGTGGCGCTTCTCGAGCACCCGCATGCTCGAGGAGTACGTGGCCCAGCTCTACCTGCCGGCCGCCTCCGGGGCGATGAGCCGACGCCAGGTCAGGACCGGGCGGTAGTCCAGGCTCGCATACAGGGCCGTGGCGGCCGCGTTGTCGGCCTCCACCGAAAGCCATACCAGCCGCGCCCCGCCGGCCAGGCCGGCCCGCGTGGCGACCGTGGTCATGAGCGTCCCGTAGCCCTGGCGGCGTCGCGCCGCGACCACCCCGACCCCCTGGAGGGCGGCCAGGCCGTCGCTCCGGATGAGGCGCGCGGTCGCCACCGGCGCCCCGTCCAGCCGTGCCAGGTAGGCCCGCACGCGGCCGGCCTCCAGGCCGGCCCGCAACGAGCGGACCCGATCGGCGGCCTCCGCCGGGGCGAGCCCGAAGATCGCCCGCTCGGTCGCCTCGTAGGCCGCCGCCGTGGCCGGCGTGACGGCCTCCAGGCGCAGGCTGGGCGCCAGGTGCGGCACGGCGGCCGCCCGGCGCGTCCACAGGATGCGTTCATGACCGATCTCCAGCCAGCCCCGCCCCTGGAGCCGCAGGGCGAGGTCGGAGGGCGTCGCCAGCTCGTCGACCAGGAGGATGGCGGGCACCTCGCCGAGCCGGCGCAGCCGGGCGGCGACCGCCTCGGCCTGGGCGGCCCAGTCGGCCTCGGTCCACCGCGGCCGAGCGACATGGTTGAAGGCCAGCCCGCGGCCCGGCCAGGCCACGAGATCGGCGCCGAGCACGGGATCGGGCGTCAGCGTGGCGCCCGCGTGGACCCACAAGGCGACCAGCTGGTCCTCGATGGCCGCTCGCTCGGCGGCATCCGGGGGCGGCGGGACCGCCTCAGCGTCGGCCCGCGGCCGGGCCTCGGCGGGCCGCCGGAGGGGGACCTCGGGGGCGCTCGCGTCAGGCTCCCAGGACAAGGCGGCGCACCCACTTGATGGGCGGCGCGCCGTGCGAGATGACGGCCTCCAGGTGGGCCCGTTGGTCGAAACCGGGCGTGGCCCCGAAGTCACCCACGACGCGCGGCTCGGGCACGGCCGACGCACCCGCCCCGGCCGCCTCGGCGGCCTGCCGGCGCGCGGCCCGCTCCAGGTCCCAGAACTCGAGGGAGCCCATGTAGTAGGTGCTGAGTTGCGTCGCCGTGAGGCGCGCCCGCAGCCACTTGGCGCGCGCCTCCTGTTCCTCCTGGAAGGCGCCGTGGACCATCAGGTCCATCGCCTCCGCCTCGGTCATATCGCCCGTGTGGATGGCCACGTCGAGCAGGGCGTTGACGATCGCCCGCAGGTAGAACTTCCAGTGGTTGAGCAGCAGGGCGGGTTCGTGGTCGCCGTAGCCGGCATCCATCATCACCTGGGTGACGTAGACCGCCCATCCCTCGGCGAACATGCCGGACTGGAAGATGCTGCGGGTCAGGTTCGGCGTCTTGGCGGCGGCCGCCAGCTGCAGGTAGTGGCCGGGGATCGCCTCGTGGATGCAGAGCAGCCGCTGCATCCGCTCGTTGTCCTCGCGCAGGAAGGACTCCAGCCGCTCGGGCGGCCAGTCGTCGCCGGGCGGCGTGATCCAGAAGTAGCTGCGCTGGCCCACCTCCAGCGGCCCCGGCGGGGACAGGAAGGCGCCGCCGTAGGCGCGCATGAACGTCGGCGTCCAGGTGATCTCGAGCGGCTCATCGGGCAGGCTGATGAGACCGCGCTCCCGGACGAACGCCTCGATGTGAGCCACCTCGGCGCGAGCGTCGTCGAGCAGACCGGCGGGCTCGCCGTGCTCGGCCGCGATGGCGTCAAGGACGCCCCGCACCAGCGCGTCCTCGTCCTCGGGCATCGGGGTGTCCGGTCGCCATGTGGGCCACGCGACGCGGGCCAGCCGCACCAGCTCGGCGCGCACGACGGCGTAGTCATGCCGCGCCCGCGCCTCGACTTGGTCCGGACCCAGGTCACTGGCCAGGGTGTGGCGCAGCTTCTCCGCGAAGAGCCGCCGACCCAGGCGGCCCTCGCCCTGCGCGCGTGGCCGGACCTCGTCGGTCAGGAACCTGCGGTAGGCCTCCACGGCCGCCTCGACGTGCGGACGCAGGGCCGCGAGGTGGTCGGCCAGGTGCAGGCCGCCGTCGTCGCTCGCCGCCGCGATGGCCAGGCCTTCATCCACCTGCTCCATCACGCCGCCCAGCTGCGCCAGGGCGGTCTCCGTGTGCAGCAGCGAGACCGGACGGTCCGGCAGGCCACGCAGGGCCGACCGCGCCCCGGCCAGGAAGCCGCCAAGGCGGGCCACGCGCCAGGTGAAGGCCAGGCCGCGCTGGGCCCAGGGCGTGGTGTCACGGGCGACGAGTTCGAAGAGGCCGCTGCCGGCCACCTGGACGACGCCAAGGGGGTCCCAGGCCGACTCACGCAGCACGTCCTCGTCGAAGATCACGCCCTGGAGCGCCTCGACCAGGATCCCCCGGTCGATCCGTTCGTCGGCCGACAGGTCCGCCTCGGGCAGCGCGCCGGCGGCGTCGACGAGTTCGCCCAGGCGGCGCACCAGACGCTGCCGGGCCTCCTCGGTGAGGTCGGGCCAGCGATCGTCAAGGGCGTGGTAGCCGGCCTCCGTGGCGAAGACGGGGTAGGCGGCGAACAGGAGGTCGAGCGCGTCGTGCATGACGCGCTCGTAGGGCGTCCGGGGGGCCGGACGCGGGTCCGGGCCGGCGGCCTGGAACGGTGGCAGGGCCGCGGTGAGAGCGGCCAGGGACTGGTCGGGCGGCGTGCTGTCGGGCATGGGTCCTCGGACGTGTCAGGGTCGCGCGAACGGGCCGGCGGCATCGTACCGCACGTGTACCCTGTCGCTGTGAAGGCCAAGCTCCTGGCGACCGCCCTCGGCTCGCTCGGGCTTCTGTTCGCCATCATCGCCCCCGTCGTCGCGGCCGGTCCCCCGTTCCCCGCCCCGGTCGCCGGCCAGTACGTCTACGACACGGCCGGGGTCTTCTCGGCGGGCGTCGTCGAGCAGGTCCAGTCGACGATCGCCGCGATCCGCCAGCGGACCGGCGCCGAGATCGTCGTCTACACGCAGGTCAAGTCGAGCGTCGACGAGCAGGGCGCGAAGGACGACGCCGACGCCCTGGGCAACCAGTGGGGCGTGGGCCAGGCCGGCTTCGACAACGGCCTGGTCATCCTCTTCGACCTCGACGAGTCGCGCTGCCACGGCCAGGTCCGGCTGGACCCCGGTCCCGGGTTCGCGGCGACCTACATGAGCGAGGGCGACCTGCAGGGCGTCTACCAGGACGACATGCTCCCGCACCTGGCGGGCGGCGCCTGCGACATGGATGGGGCCATCCTGGCCGGCATCGCCCCGATCGATGCCAGCATGACCCCGGAGGGAGCGCAACAGCTGGCCTTCGCGCGCGAGGTCAACGCGGTGGTCGGGCTCATCATCGCCCCCCTCCTCTTCATCCTGGCCGCGGGATATGCCGTCCTGACGTGGTACCGCAAGGGTCGTGACGCGGTCTACACCGACGATCCGTCGGTCCTCATGGCCGGGCCGCCGGAGGCCCTCACGGCCGCCACCGCGGCCCTCGTCTACGACGACCGCTCGAGCCGTCATAGCCTGACCACGGCGATGGTCGACCTGGCCAGCCGCGGCGAGCTGGCCTTCGCCCCCGAGGGGCAGGCCAAGGTCGGCATCCGCGTCCTGGACCCGCACCCCGACGACGCGTCGCTGGCGGCGGCCCGGCGGCGGCCGCTCTCCGACGCAGAGACCTACCTGGTCGACGCCGTCCGCGGCATCTCCTCCGACTACCTGGACCCGTCCGACGTCCTGCAGTTCGGCCAGAAGACGCCCGAGTTCGACAAGCGGCTCGAGCAGCACGCGGTCGACCAGGGCTGGTTCGCCCGCCGCCCGCGCGATCTCATCCAGCGCTGGACGCTGGTGGCCGTCGCCGAGCTGGTCCTGGCGGTCGTCGTCGGCATCATCGGGGTCAACCTGCCCAGCAGCGGTCTGGTCCTGCTCGCCGTCGCGGCCGGGGCGGCCGCCGTGGTGACCTTCGTGGTGGCCCAGGTGATGCCCGCCCGTACGCTCGACGGGGCGCGCATCCAGGCCATGCTGAAGGCCTATCGGCGCACGCTCCAGGCGACCATGGCCCAGGCGCGGTCGATGCCGCAGGTGGTCCAGCAGGCCAACCTGGCGTGGCTGGACACGCCCGATCTGGCCACCGTGTGGGGCGTGGCCCTGGGGCTGCAGAACGACATCCAGACCGTCCTCCAGCGGACCCTGGACGACCAGCGAGCGGCCGGCGGCACGCCGAGCAGCGCCGTGTGGTTCCCCCTCTGGTTCAGCCCGGCCTGGTCGACGGCCACGTCCCGGTCGGACTTCGCCGCCGGGGGCACCGGGCTCTTCGCGGCGGGCAGCTTCTCCGCCTCGCCGGTGCCCAACTTCGGCAGCATGTTCTCGGCGCTGGGCGCCATCGGCAACACGCCGAGCTCCTCGGGCGGTGGGGGCGGGGGTGGCTTCGGCGGTGGCGGCGGCTTCGGCGGTGGTGGGGCCGGCGGCGGCTTCTGACCGCGGCGTCGCCCTCGGCTAGACTGAGCCCGTGGGCGCCGTCGAGACCATGGACCAGTTCTTCGAGCACCTCAACGCGGGTGAGCGTGAGGCCGCCGTGGCCCTCATGGCCGATAACGCAGAGATGCGCATCCACGTCGGCGACAACTCACAGCTGCTCCGTGGCGTGGAGCGCGTGGGAGGCTGGTTCCTGCGGGCGGACAAGGGCCTCAAGATGATCCCCGCCGACATCCGCGACACCGGCTCGACCTACGAGTGCGACGTGCTCGTGGTGCGGCCCGGCGTGAACTCGCAGCACCTGGACGCGACCTTCCGCGTGGAGGCCGGCCGCATCACGGCCATCAACCTGGCCCCGCGCTAAAGGCCGCGCCGGGTGCGGCGCCTAGGGTCCGCCGCTGGCGCTGGCGGAGGCGCCGGGGACCGGGATCGTGATCTTGTCGCCGACCTTGATCTTGTTCGGGTCGGTGATCTGCGGGTTGGCCGCCTCGAGCGCAGCGAGCGTCAGGTGGTAGCGCGCCGCGATCGTGGACAGCAGGTCGCCGGACTTGACCGTGTAGATGAGCGGCGTCGGCCCGACGGCGAGCGTGGGCGCGATCGATGTCGCCGCGGCGGTGTCGGAGGCGCCGGCCGAGCCGGTCGGGGTCGTCCCACTGTTGCCGGGCAGGAAGCTCGGCAGCAGGAAGAGGGCCACCGCGGCCACGATGAGGGCCGTGAGCGCCAGGGCGACCGGGGGCACCGACGGCAGCCCGCTGCGCGTCCGGAGGCTGGGGTACAGCTCCTGCCGCCGCGGCCGCTCCCACGGCGGATTGGTGCCGTCGCTCGGTGGCACGGGTTGGCGTGGCGCAGCGCGCGCCGGCCGCGGACCGGACCCGCCGGTCCGGGTCCCACTGGGCCGGCCGGCCAGGAACGCCGGAGCATCGGATGCCTCATCGGCGGCCGCCGCTGATCCGCCGGCTGCGGCTGCGGCGGCGGCTGCGGTGCCACCCACGAGCGCGGCCAGCTCGGCGTGCCCGGCATCGTCGTCGGCCGGCTCAGCAGGCGGGGACTGTTCGCCCGACTCCGGCTCGGCGTCGTCGAAGGCGGCCAGCTGGCCGATGTCCCCCCGGGCTGCAGGTGGCGCGTATCGGGAGGTCGAGGCGGCGGGTGGCTGGGTGACCCACGCGCCCGGATCGACCGGCGTCCGCCCCGCCGGCACCTCCTTGGCGGCGGCCGGATCCGACTCCTTGGCCGCCTCGCGACGGGCCCAGGCCTGGAAGGTCGGGCAGCTCGGGAAGTCGCGCGTCAGGCAGTAGCGCTCCTGGTGGGCCAGGGCGCGGGGGGCGGGACGCGGCTCGGCGTAGCAGCGATGCCGATGGTCGGGGGCCGTCGAACGCCGCTCGCGATCGTCCTCGAACGCGACGAAGGGGCAGGCCGGCGGGATCTCGACGGGCTCCACGGCGCGTCCGGTCATCGCAGGCATGATACCGGCAGCGGTGGGGCTCCGATGCGGGCACAATGGCCGACACGACCCCAGGCGAGGCCGCCGGCCCGGCGGCACGCACGAAAGGAGCCCTCATGTCGTTCTCCCGCGTCAAGGACGCCCTCAAGCCACGGCGGACCGCGCACGCCCACTGCGACGTGCCGTGCGGCATCTACGATCCCGCCACGGCCCAGCTGGCCGCGCGCACCGTCTCGCGCATGGTCGAACTCATCGGGGGGATCGGCGGCGGCGAGGTGGAGGACCGCAACAAGTTCGCCCGCTGCGTGGCCGTCAAGGAACAGCACGCCGAACAGGTCAAGCGCGACGTGCAGGTCATCTGGAGCGACTACTTCAAGCCGGAACACCTGGCCCAGTTCCCCGAGCTGCACGACCTGACGTGGAAGATCCTCAAGCAGGCCGGCAAGTGCAAGCAGAGCGTCGACGCCGCGGCCGCCGCGGACCTCGAAGTGCAGGTGGCCCGCTTCGCCGAGATCTTCTGGACGACCAAGAACGCGCCCGTCCACACCATGAAGCCGTCGGCCGAGGGCGCTCCCAAGAACGCCATCGCGTGGGAGGTCCGCGCCGCCTGACCCGGTGCGCCGCGTGCGGCGCCGCGCGCTGCGCGTCGGCGCCCTGGCCCTGGCGCTCCTGGGCGCCCCATGGGTGGGCCGGGTCGTCCGGTCGTGGCCTCACCGGGTCGCCGTCGAGGGGCACAGCATGGCCCCGGCCCTCCACCCCGGAGATTGGCTCCTCGTCGACCCGCTGGCCTACCGGGATGCCGGCCCGGCGGTCGGCGACATCGTCGTCGCGCCTGACCCCCGTGAGCCGGCCCGCCTCCTGGTGAAGCGGGTCGGCGACGTCACGGGGGACGGTTCCCTCGAACTGCGGGGGGACTCGCCGGACGCCTCCACCGATTCACGCGCCTTCGGGCCGCTGCCTGCCTCGGCCGTGACCGGGCGGGCGTGGGCACGCTACTGGCCCCTGGGGCGCATCGGCCGGTTGCGCTGATCAGGCGGCGGCCGCGACGTGCCGGCCCAGGTCCTTGATCATGTCGAGGTCGCGGGGCAGGAGGTCCTGCAGCGCGAGACGCTCGACACCGGCCGCCCGGAAGGCGGCCACCTGCTCGAGCACCTGCTCGGGCGTGCCGAACAGCCACCGCGCCCGCCGGACCGCCAGCCACGCCGCCAGGGCTTCGGGTGTCTCATCGGCGCGTCGCAGCTCGACCATCAGCCGCCCGAGCCGCTCGGCCACCTCCCCCTCATCGGCCCCCATCAGGACGCCGGTCATGGCCGAGAAGACGATCGTGTCAGGATCACGCCCTTCGGCCACGCAGGCGGCGCGCAGGGCCTCGCGCACGGCGGCCGCGTCGGCGGGGGTGGCGCTGGAGAGGTTGTACTCGTCGGCGAAGCGGGCCGCCGCGCACAGGCCGCGTGGCTTGCCGTTGCCGCCCACGATGAGGTGCGGGTGGCGCCGGCCGTCGCGCCCCGCCGGTGGCCGGTACAGCGAGCCCCGGACCTGCCAGAAGCGCCCCTCGAAGGTCCAGCCGTCGGGCTCCGTCCAGAGCCCGTGGATGATCTGCAGGGCTTCCTCGAATCGGTCGAAGCGCTCGGCCAGCGGCGGGAAGGGGATGCCCAGCTGGGCGTGCTCGGCGTCGTTCCAGCCGGCCCCCAGCCCGAGCTCGATGCGACCGCCGCTCATGGCATCGACCGTCGTGACCAGCTTGGCGAGCGGCCCGGGGAGGCGGAAGGTGACCGGCGAGACGAGCGTCCCCAGGCGGATGCGTCGCGTCTCGCGGGCGA
>Ga0265329_10001429_pt1 | contig 11532 bp, 7 predicted proteins | sample 41627metaG_FD_202091 | JGI IMG/M metagenome (GOLD analysis project Ga0265329, IMG submission 202091) | Rhizosphere microbial communities from Carex aquatilis grown in University of Washington, Seatle, WA, United States - 4-16-27 metaG | ecosystem: Host-associated > Plants > Roots > Rhizosphere >...
GCGAGATCTCGCACGCGCGGCTCGACGCTCCAGGCTGTTGCGAACGCCAGGCCGCGCAGAGCTCGGTGATCAAGGCAGGACCGGACCCACGCAGCCTGCAGCCGCTGGAAGCACCGAGGCTGCTGGTGCTGAGCTTTCCGCCCCCGATCTACCGTCCGCCCTATCGCTTCCTCGCCAGGGCGCCCGGGGCAAACTCGGGCCCGAACGCATGGTGGCACGCCGGTGGCGCGACGCTCGTGGTCCTCAAGGGATCGTTTCTGATCTGATCCGCCTGAGCTGAGCGCGACGGAGCGCACGCGCGGGCCGGACCCTCCTCGCTCCGCCCGAGCACGAGCTCGCCCACCGAGCTCGCCACGAGCACGAGCTCGCCCGCGAACTCGAACACGCCCACGAGCTCGGACTCGAGCACGCCCCTCGAACACGCATGCTCCCGAGCCGCCTCGCCGACTCCCTCCCCGGAGCGCGTCCCGTCCCCACCCACGAAAGCTCTCGGCGCACCTGCCGTCGAGGAGGTCGACTTCCATGTTCTCACTCCCTCATCACCGCCCATTCCGCATGGCCTCGCTGGCCGCGCTCCCGAGCCTGCTCGGGGGGGCCCTGCTCGTCGGCGGTCATCCGGGCGCGCTCGCGGCGACCACGGCCGTCGCGGCGGCGGCGCCGGCACCGCCGACGGCGTCGCCCCTGGTCCCTTTTCTCGAGGATCCCGTGCTCGAGCGCCTGGTGGCGGAGGCCATCGACGCGCGCCCGGAGCTTCGCCAGACCCGGGCGCGCATCGCCGCCGAGCACGCGCGCGTCCCGCAGACCCGGAGCCTCGCCGATCCGGTGCTCACGCTCGGGATCCAGAACGATGGGTTCTCCCGCCTGCAGATCGGGAAGATGGAGACCAGCTGGACCACCATCATGGCGTCCCAGAGCTTCCCCTGGTTCGGCAAGCGCGATCTGCGCGCCGAAGTGGCCGAGTCCCAGGTCCGGCGGGCGGAGGCGGAGCTCGGCCGCGCGACCCTCACGGTGCGCGCGGAGATCGAGCGCGCCTACCTGGATCTGCTCCAGGTGGTGGCCGAGGTCGAGCTCTTCGCACGGACCGACGCCCTCTGGTCGCAGTCGGAAGGCATCGCACGCACCCGCTACGAGACCGGGGAGGGCGTGCAGTCGGATCTGCTGCGGGCACAGCTCGCCCGCAACCGCCTGCGGCTGCGCCTGCTCGCGCTCGACGCCGAGACCACCCGTCGGACGCTGGTGCTCAATCGCTTGCGCGGGCAGCCGGCGTCCCTGCCCCTCGCGCCGGGGCGCCGGCTGACGGAGCTGGCCGATCCGATCGTGCCCGAGGTCGCGCGGGCCATCGAGGAGGCCAGGGCCGCCAGCCCCGAGCTGCGCGGCGCCGCCGACGAGCGCCAGCGGGCCGCGCGCCAGCTCGCCCTCGCACGGACCGACTTCTACCCGGACGTCACGGTAAGCGCCGGGGTCATGCCGCGCGGGGGACCGTTCGAGACCATGTGGCAAGCCGGCCTGTCGCTCAGCTTGCCGGTGTGGTCCCTCGACCGCACCACCCACGCGGTGGCGGAGAACCAGGCCCGCATCGACGCCGCCGAGGCCACCACGGAAGGCCTGCGCTGCCTGCTCGAGCAACGGGTCCGCGAGCGCCACACCCTGCTCGCCGCGCTGGTCGAGACCACCCACATCTACCGGTCCGGCCTGCTCATTCAATCCGAGGCGACGGTGGCGAGCACGCTGGCGCAGTACCGCGTGGGCAAGGTGCCGATGACCTCGGTGCTGGACGCGATGGCCGGCTACCTCGGGGACATGGATGGCTATCTCGCATCGATCGCGTCGGCCCAGCGCCTGGCCATCGCCGAGCGGGAGATCAGCCTCGGCGACGCGGGTGCCGAGCTCGCCGCCCCCGGGGGCGGCGGCGCTCCGTCGGGGGGGGCGGCCACGGGCCAAGGGAGCACCGGCGGAGGCGAGGAGTCCGCCGGAGGCACACGCCCGGCGTCGGGCGCCTCGGCCAGCGGGGCCGCCTCCATGTCGAAGATGTGAGTGGAGCGGAGTCGAGTCGTGAAAGGAATGGACCATGACCAATGAAACCAACCAGGCCCCCGACCGGGAAACCAGCCGGGCAACCACCCGGAGTTCGGCTCCCCTGGCTTTGCCGATCGTGCTGATTCTGGGCGGGCTCGGCGGAGGAGCGGGCGTGTATCTGGCCATGCGGGCCTCCCCTCCGCACACCGCCGACGACGCGGGAGGCCCGGCGGCGCAACGAGCCGCCGGAGCGGACGGCCACGCCACCGCCAGCGCGCCGAGGAAGGCGGTCTACCGCTGTCCCATGCATCCGGCCATCACCTCCGATCACCCCGGGGTCTGTCCCATCTGCGGGATGACCCTGGTGCTCGATGCGGCGACCGATGAACACGAGCAGCCGACGGCAGACGACGCGCCCACGCCACGCGGGGGGGGCACCGGGAAGCCGGGCGGCGGGGTCCAGGGCGCCGCCACCGGAGCGGCAGCGGGCGTCGCGCGCCCGGGCGCGCCGCCGGTCGATGGCCTGGCGACCGTCTCCATCGACCCGGCCCGGCAGCAGATGATCGGGCTGCGCACCACCCGCGCCACCCGTTCCACCATGGCCACCGTCTGGCGCACCGTGGGCCGGGTCGAGGTCGACCCCACCCGGGTCCGCCGCGTGAACGTCAAGGTGGAGAGCTACGTCGAGCGGGTCTTCGTGGACTTCGTCGGCAAGCCGGTCCGCAAGGGGCAGCCGCTGATGTCGGTGTACAGCCCGAGCCTGCTCGCCGCCGAGGAGGAGTACCTGCTCGCGGTCAGGACCCGCGACCGGCTGACCGCCGCCGGGATGCCAGGCAGCTCGGGCGACGATCTGGTGGCCGCCTCGCGGCGCAAGCTCGAGCTGTGGGACGTCCCGGCCGAGGCCATCGCGCAGCTGGCGCAGACCGGGATCGCCGCCAAGAACCTGACCTTCGTCTCGCCCATCTCGGGGGTGGTCACCACCAAGAACGTGGTGGAGGGTGCCACCTTGCGCCCGGGCGACACCCCCTACGAGATCACCGATCTCAGCATGGTCTGGGTGATGGCCGACGCCTACGAGTCGGACATCACCCGGGTGCGGGTCGGGATGAGGGCCACCCTGACCCTCGGCGCCTATCCGAGCCGGGTCTTCGAGGGGCGGGTCGAGTTCGTCGACCCGATGGTCGACCCGGGCAGCCGAACGGCAAAAGTCCACTTGCATTTCGCCAACCCGGCCGGGGCCCTCAAGCCCGAGATGTTCGGGGAGATCGTGTTCCGGGCCGGCCCCCGCCAAGCGCTGCGGGTCCCCTCGGACGCCATCATCCGCACCGGGGAGAAGGACGTGGTGTTCGTGGCGCTCGGCGCCGGCAAGTTCGCCCCGCACGAGGTGCGGATCGGGGCGAGCGATGGGGAGTTCGTGGAGATCGCGAGCGGCCTCGAGGAAGGGCAGGAGGTGGTGACGCGCGCCAACTTCCTGGTCGACTCGGAGTCGCGGCTGCGGGCCTCGCTGGCCAGTCTGGCGGGCAAGTGATGCTCGGACGCATCATCCGCTTCTCCGCGGAGCACCGCCTGCTGGTGATCGCCGCCACCGCCCTGGCGCTGGCGGGCGCCGTGGTGGCCATGCGCGAGATCCCGCTCGACGCCCTGCCGGATCTCTCGGACACCCAGGTGATCGTCTACTCGCGCTGGGATCGCAGCCCGGACATCCTCGAGGATCAGGTGACCTATCCCATCGTGAGCGGGCTGCTCGGCGCGCCGCGGGTCAAGGCCATCCGCGGCTATTCGGACTTCGGCTTCAGCTACGTCTACGTGATCTTCGAGGACGGGACCGACACCTACTGGGCCCGCACCCGGGTGCTCGAGGCCCTCTCCAAGATCACCCCCACCCTGCCGGCCGGGGTGCAGACCGAGCTCGGGCCGGACGCCAACAGCGTGGGCTGGGTCTTCCAGTACGCGCTGCTCGATCGCACGGGGCGCCACACCGGCGACGAGCTGCGGAGCCTGCAGGACTGGTTCGTGCGCTACGCGGTCCAGAGCGTGGGCGGGGTGGCCGAGGTGGCGGCGGTGGGCGGGCAGGTCCGCCAGTACCAGATCACCGTGGACCCCACCCGCCTGGCCGCCCAGAAGCTGCCCCTCGAGGCGGTGATCTCGGCGGTGCGCCACGGCAACGCCGACGTGGGCGGACGGCTGGTCGAGCTGTCGGGGCGCGAGTACATGGTGCGCGGGCGCGGGTACGTCAAGTCGATCGCCGATCTCGAGAAGCTGGTGCTGAAGACCGACGGCGGCACCCCCATCCAGGTCAAGGACGTGGCGACCGTGGCGCTCGGCCCGGAGATGCGGCGGGGCATCGCCGACTACGACGGGGAGGGCGACGTGGTGGGGGGCATCGTGGTGATGCGCCAGGGGGAGAACGCCCTGCGGGTCATCGAGCGGGTGAAGGCCAAGCTGCACGAGCTCGAGCCGTCGCTGCCGGCCGGGGTGGAGATCGTGACGACCTACGACCGGTCCGACCTGATCGGGCGGGCCATCCACACCGTGAAGGACAAGCTGATCGAGGAGATCGTGATCGTCTCGGCGGTGATCCTGCTCTTCCTGTGGCACGTCCCGTCGTCGATCGTCCCCATCGTGACCATCCCGGTCAGCGTGGCCCTGGCCTTCATCCCCATGTACCTGATGGGCCTCGGCGCCAACCTGATGTCGCTGGCGGGGATCGCCATCTCGGTCGGCGTGCTGGTGGACGGGGCGATCGTCGAGGTCGAGAACGCCTACAACCGGATCCACGCCTGGCAGGCCGCGGGGCGCCCGGGCGACTTCCACGCGGTCCGGCTGCAGGCGCTGATGGAGGTCGGACCGGCGGTGTTCTTCTCGCTGCTGGTGATCGCGGTGGCCTTCATGCCGATCTTCACCCTGGTGGATCAGGAGGGGCGGCTCTTCCGGCCGCTGGCGTATTCCAAGAACCTGGCCATGGCCATCGCGGCGCTGCTGGCCATCACGCTCGATCCCGCGGTGCGCATGCTGTTCGTGCGGGTCGACCCTTTCCGGTTCCGGCCGCGGCCGCTGGCCTGGATCGCCACCCGGCTCCTCGTCGGGACCTACCACTCCGAGGAGCGCCACCCGGTGACGCGGGTGCTGCATCGCCTGTACGAGCCGCCCTGCCGGCTGGTGCTGCGGTACCCGGTGGCGACGGTGCTGGCGAGCGTGCTGGTGATGGCCTCGGCGGTGCCGGTCTACCGCCGGCTCGGCTCGGAGTTCATGCCTCCGCTGCGGGAGGGGACCTTGCTCTACATGCCGTCGGCCGTCGAGCCCGGCATGTCGGTGGCCGAGGCCGCGCGGGCCCTGCAGGTGCAGGACAAGGTCCTCATGACCTTCCCCGAGGTGGCGCGGGTCTTCGGCAAGGCCGGACGGGCCGGGACCTCGACCGATCCGGCGCCGCTGTCGATGTTCGAGACCACCATCCTGCTCAGGCCCGAGGGCGAGTGGCGGCTCAGGCCGCGCTGGTACTCGGCGCGCGCGCCGGAGTGGCTGCAGCGCATGCTGCGGCCGTTCTGGCGGGATCGGATCGGCGAGGAGCAGCTCATCGCCGAGATGAACGCGGCGCTGCGCATGCCGGGGATCAGCAACGCCTGGACCATGCCCATCAAGGCCCGGCTCGACATGCTGTCGACCGGGATTCGCACCCCGGTCGGGATCAAGGTCCACGGCGAGAACCTGCAGGTCATCCAGCGCGTCGCGCTCGAGGTGGAGCGCGCGCTCGGACAGCTGCCCGATACGAGGAGCGTGTTCGCCGAGCGGGCGGCGGGCGGGTTCTTCCTCGACTTCGTGCTGGATCGCGAGCGGCTGGCGCGCTACGGGCTGTCGGTCGACGACGCCAACATGATGGTCATGACCGCCGTCGGCGGGGACAACCAGACCACCACCATCGAGGGCCGGCAACGCTACGGGGTGAGCGTGCGCTACGCGCGCAGCTACCGCGACGATCTCGACGCGCTCAAGCGGGTGCTGCTGCCGCTGCCGAGCGGGCGGGGACAGATCCCGATGTCGGAGATCGCGGACATCCACCTGGCCGAGGGGCCGTCGATGATCCGCGACGAGGACGGGCTCCTCACCGGGTACGTCTACGTCGACTTCGACACCGACCAGGTGGACATCGGGGGATACGTCGAGCGGGCCAAGCGCAAGGTGGCGGACACCGTCGGCCTGCCGCCCGGGACCTCGCTGACCTGGAGCGGGCAGTACGAGAACATGCTGCGGGTCGAGAAGCGGCTGCGGTTCATCTTGCCGCTGACCCTGGCGCTGATCTTCGCGCTCTTGTACATGAACACCCGTTCAGGCTTCAAGGCGGCGCTGGTCATGCTGGCGGTCCCGTTCTCGGCGGTGGGGGCGGTGTGGCTGCTGTACGCCCTCGGCTATCACATCTCCATCGCGGTGTGGGTCGGGCTCATCGCGCTCATGGGGCTCGACGCGGAGACCGGGGTGTTCATGCTGCTGTTCCTCGATCTCGCCTACGACGAGGCCAAGGCGCGCGGGGAGCTGAGGACCGTGGGGCAGCTCGAGGAGGCGATCGTGCACGGCGCGGTCAAGCGGGTGCGGCCGAAGGCCATGACCGTCTGCGCGGCGTTCCTGGGGCTCTTGCCCATCATGTGGTCGACCGGAGCGGGCGCCGACCTGATGAAGCGCATCGCGGCGCCAATGGTGGGGGGGCTGGTCACGTCGTTCGCCATGGAGCTGCTGGTCTACCCGGCGGTGTATTTCCTGTGGCGGCGACGCCAGCTCGGCTGAAGTGTGGAAGAATCGGACGCAGAAACCGGACTCGGGGAGCACAGACCATGTGTCGAAGCATCAAGACGCTGTTCAATTTCGAGCCGCCAGCCACCGACGCGGAGATCCGGGCGGCGTCCCTGCAGTTCGTGCGCAAGCTGAGCGGGTTCACGGTCCCGTCGAAGGCCAACCAGGCGACGTTCGACCAGGCGGTGGACGAGGTCTTCGAGGTGGCGCACCGCCTGGTGCATTCGCTCGTCACCAACGCGCCGAGCCGGAACCGCGAGATCGAGGCCGCCAAGGCCCGGGCCCGGGGGCAGGAACGAAGCCAGATCCGGGACTGAAGTCCGGGGCTGAAGTCCGGGGCTGAAGTCCGAGAAACTGTTTCGGAATGTTTTTGGGTGATGGGATTGCGCCCGGAACGGATACAAACGACCCAGAGATGTCGATCACGGAGGTTGCCTCCGGGATGGCAGCTCGATTCTTTCTTGTCTTCTCGGACTGGAGGGCTGTATGGCTCGCACGAAAACGTTCGCATTGCTCGCGGTTTCATCGCTCGTCGCCGGGGTCGCCGGCATCACCTGTTCGAGCAGCACCAAGTCCATCAGCGGAACCGGTGGCGGGACCACCAGCGGGACCGGGACCGGTACGGGTGCAGGCACAGGCACGACCGGGACCGGCGGTGGCACGGCGGTCGCCGACGCCGGCGCGCCGACGAGCTGCGCCCAGAGTGTCATCAAGGTGGTTTTCGCGCCCATGTACTCCGCCTACGAGTCGACCCACACCTACCAGATTCCGGCGGTGGTCAACGGCATCGACGAGTCCGTCGTCACCTGGAGCGCCTCGGATCCCACGATGGTCGACCTGGCCAACGATCCGACCACGGGCGGCGTCATGATCACCATTCAGAAGGCCGGGACCGTGGACATCATCGCCTCGGCCGGCTCGCTCTGTGGCTCGTCCACCCTGACCATCACCGATGCCACCGCCGACGACTGGGCGGCGGGTAACGCGCGCTACAACGATGGCGTGGTGCTGCGGAATGTTCCCGGGGTAGGACGGGGCGGAGGGGGACCGAACGGTGGCGGGCCGAACGCCGACGGCGGCGTCGCGGGCGACGCGGGCACGGATGCCGCCCTGCCGACCCAGGCGGCATGCACCAACTGCCACGGCGACACGGCCACCTTGCTGCAGTTCAAGACGGTCGCGCACACGCCCGAGCAGACCGGCGGCTTCAGTGACAGCCAGCTGCAGAACATCTTCATGAACGGGATGATCCCGGATGGCGGCTACTTCGACCCGAACATCGTCACGTACGCGCAGTGGCAAACCTTTCACAAGTGGGACATGACCGCGGACGAGGCCAAGGGCATCATCGTCTACCTCCGGTCGCTGACCCCGACAGCCCAGACGGGCACCTCGAACTTCGGCGGGATGTTCGACGGCGGCGTTCGCGGGGGTGGTCGGGACGGCGGGATGGGCATGCGCGGTGGCGGACGGGGCGGAGCGGGCGGCGCGGGCGGCGACACGGGGACGGCAGGGGCCGGCGGCGGAGGCGGGACCGGTCCGTAGCTCGACGATGGGCGCGTGAGGGGCGCGCCAGCGGATGAACTCCAGGCTCTTTGGTTCCATCATTCTCGGGCTCGCGGTCGGCGGGTCGATGACGTGCGGTCGGTCGAAACCGGCGGACGTGAACGACATCTCCGCCGACGGCGAGGTCCGGGCGTTCGGAGACTCGGATGACGCGCAGGCGATCTCTGGGCCCGGGGATGGTGGCCTCGCGGACGGCTCGTCGGCCGGCGAGGTTGGGCCGCTGCCGCTGGTTCTTCCGGAGATCTGCGCCACCGACACGCTGATTCCGCCCAAGAACCTGGTCTGCACGGGTCTTTACGAGGACATCGTCGGCAAGGTGACGGCGCCCGGGGTGGCGCCGTACGCGCCGGCGATTCCGCTGTGGTCGGACGGTGCGACGAAACAGCGGTGGATCGCGCTGCCAGCGGGCGGGATCATCGACAGCTCCAATCCGGAGGAGTGGATCTTTCCGGTCGGCACCAAGGTCTGGAAGGAGTTCAGCCGGGGTGGGCAGCGGGTCGAGACGAGGCTCTGGCAGAAGGTCCGAAACGGATACTGGGTGGATGGGACGTACGTCTGGAACGCCGACGAATCGGCCGGGGTCCTCGGGGGGGGCGGCGACATCGTGCTCGACGACGGGAGCGCCTACCACATCCCGACCCAGGACGAGTGCGAGAAGTGCCATCGAGGGCGCACCGAACACATCCTGGGATTCGAGCAGGTCCTGCTCGGGCTGCCCGGGGCCACCGGGCTGACGCTCGATACCCTGGTCCAGCAGGGCAAGCTCAGCGCTCCGCCGGCGAGCACGGCCCTCGCCATCGGGGATGATGGCACGGGCGCGGCCGCGCCGGCGCTGGGGTGGCTGCACGTCAACTGCGGCGTGACCTGCCACAACGACAACTCCAACTCCACGGCCTATGCGGCGGGCATGCTGCTCAGGCTCTCCCCTGCCGAGCTCGATGGGCGGGCGGTCGATGCCACGTTCGATCCCGTGAGGACGACGGTCGGCGTGGTGGTCGGGACGCCGAACTGGAGTGGCCAGACGCGCATCGTGCCTGGATCGCCCCAGCAGAGCCTGATCTATCAACTGATTTCGCACCGGGGCATGGGCATGCAGATGCCCCCCATCGCCACCAACCTGGTCGATGAGGTGAACGACGCCCGGATCGCCGCGTGGATCGCCGGCATGCCGCAGGCGGCCCCTCCCCCAGCGCAAGATGCCAGCGCGCCGCCGCCGCCCGACGCCGGCAGCGCAATGCCCCCAGACGCCGCGGCTGATTCCAGCCTCCCGTCCACCTCCTCCGGCGGCGCCCCCGGCTCCGGCGGGGTGTCGGGCTCCGGCGGACAGCTGTCTGGCACCGGCGGGATGTCTGGCACCGGCGGGGTGGTGTCTGGCACCGGCGGAGAGGTGTCTGGCACCGGCGGGGTGGTGTCTGGCACCGGCGGAGAGGTGTCTGGCACCGGCGGGGTGGTGTCTGGCACCGGCGGAGAGGTGTCAGGCACCGGCGGGATGGTGTCTGGCACCGGGGGGATGGTGTCTGGCACCGGGGGGATGGTGTCTGGCACCGGCGGAGTGTCCAGCACCGGCGGAGTGTCCACCGGGGGGGGGTCTGGCACCGACGCTGGCAGCACCGACGCCGGCAGCAGCACCGACGCTGGTACCGCGGGGGTCTCTGGCACCGACGCTGGGGGCACCGGTGCCGCTGGCGGGAGCGGTGCGGGGGCGAACGGGGGGGCGGCTGGGGGCGGTGGACAGGGCGGCGGCCTGGCCGACGGCGCCGGAGGAAATTTGGCGATGGCGTCAGAAAACTGATGAGCCAAGGGGGCGGACGGAATCCGCTCGTCGCTCGAAGTCGCCGCAGCGCCGTCTCACCGATCACCGACCTGGCATTGGCTCCACGCTTGCACGGCGTGCGGCCATGCTTCGTCAGACATCCAGAATCGCGAGTGTCCTCTTCGTTGGTTTGACCGGCTTGATCCTGTCGGGCGCCGGCTGCTCCGATAGTGCGCCCTCGGGCAGCGGCAGCGGGGGCCATGGCGCCGTCGGCGGTGCGGCTGGGGGTCCCTCCGTCGGCACGGGAGGAGCGTCCGTCCCCGGGACCGGCGGGCACTCGCCGGGAACTGGTGGTGCGCTCGCCTCGGGCGGAACCGGCGGAAGCCTCACGGGCGGGACGTCCTCGGGGGGCCGCGGAGGCGGAAGCGGAGGCGGAGCCGGTGGAACCGGAACCGCGGGCAAGTCGGGCGGCCAGGGCGGAAACGGCGGCACCGCCGGAAGCCCGGCGGGCACCGGCGGAAGCCCAGGAACAGGCGGGAAGGCGCCGGCCACTGGCGGAACCTCCGGGGCAGATGCAGGGACGCCGCCCGACGGCGGCCCAGGTGGCGCCGGCGCGGGCCCCGGCCCGGACGGGGGCGGTCCGACACCCGATGGTTCATCGCCCGATGGAACGACGGCCAGCGTGCCCTTCTCGGCGGTCCAGGCCATCTTCGCCCAGAACTGTGTGACCTGCCATGATCCGGCCCACCCGTTCGTACCGGAGACCACGACCTATGTCGCGATGAACCTCACGGCCACGGGCGCCTATGCGGCCCTCGTCAACAAGGCCGCGACCCAGGCGTGCGGGGGAACCCTCGTGACCCCTGGCGATCCCGCGAAGAGCTACCTCTACGCGAAGGTCACCCAGGCGACGCCTTGCTTTGGCGAACGGATGCCCCACCGCGGAATGCTGGCCACCCGGCCGGCGCTGCCCGACGCGGACATCGCCACCATCGCGGCCTGGATCACCGGCGGGGCCAAGCCTTAAACATTCAACGGCCTCGGACCTCGGGCTTCAGGGAAGCCGAGGGCCGAGGCCCGAGGCCCGAGCGACTCAGCCGCGGATGGCCGTGATCAGGTCATCCCCCGCCCGCTGTCCCTCGGAGGCTGCCCCCTCCATGAAACCCTGGAAGTCCTGGGAGGTGTGCTCACCGGCAAAGAGCACCCGGCCCTGCGCCACCCCTTCGTACCCCCCGAACGACGTGTACTGCCCGACCCGCCAGTAGGAGTACGCGCACTTGATGAGCGGGCTCTTGTGGGGAAGCGACTGCGTCGCCTTCCCGCCCCACGCCGCGGTCAACCCCGGGAAGACCGCCTCCGCCCGCTGCAAGGTCGTCGTCGCGTCCGCCTGAACCCCATCCCCGGCGACCGTGGAG
>Ga0265329_10001435_pt1 | contig 11482 bp, 12 predicted proteins | sample 41627metaG_FD_202091 | JGI IMG/M metagenome (GOLD analysis project Ga0265329, IMG submission 202091) | Rhizosphere microbial communities from Carex aquatilis grown in University of Washington, Seatle, WA, United States - 4-16-27 metaG | ecosystem: Host-associated > Plants > Roots > Rhizosphere...
GGGCGGCCTTGGCCAGGTTGGAGACTTGATACATAACAAAGTCCGTACCCAGGATTTTCATAGTATAGGCGGTAGTTTCACTGAAAAGTATCGACCAAACAGCGGCGAAGGTTCTGGCACACCGGCTGAAGCTTTACCCCCGCCTGAACGCCGCCGTAAAGACCCGATTGACGTGGTAGGTGTCTCGGTTGGAAAGCCGCATCTCGCACGATCCCGGCCCGTCTGATTTGCGGCCCTGCAGCTTGGCGGCCTTGCGTTAAAATGCATGATCCGCGGTTCCTGCGGAGCAATGCAGCGCCGCCAAGGCGCAGACGCAAGACGGCCCGAACGACCCGCGGATTGTTGATGAGGGAGTTCGTTGCGCTGGGCCGCAGGAGGATGGCCCATGCCTCTTTATGGCTTCGCCAGCCTGAAGAAGCTCTGACCCGAGCCAACGCTCACTTCAGCGTGGCTTAGTAGCTCGGAACCGTCCACGTCCCGCCAACCGGAATCGGCTAGGCTCTCGCATTTTTGGAGCTTCATACCTGCGGCGGCGGGATTCCATCCAACCCAAAATGACTTTGCAGCGCGGCCGGGTGCGAACCCTGTGATGGCCGGGACCTGAGACGGGACTTCCACGGCGCGATAAATAGCAATTAGATCATTCGCCATGTAGACGTAGCCGCCGGCAACCGCAACCTGCCCCGCTGCCGACGAAAGCCCGATCTCACCGGCCCATTGAATGCCAGTTGGATCGGTTACATCTGCCACTTGCAGTCCGGTGAATGGAAAGTCCGGCAGGTAAGCGTAACCGTCGTCGATGGCAAGGCCCCAATAGACTGCTTTGGCACTCCCTTTGTAACGGGCTACTTCCTGAGGCTTCGTTACGTCAGTGATGTCGAGCACAACCATGCCATCGTAAGCCTCGGCCAGGAACGCATAGTTCCCGCTTGCCGCTGCCACGCACGTCCCACTTGGCAGCCCATCACCGGTGCTCGTGGCGAAACCAGTCCAACGGGTGATCCTCCAGGGATTCAACGGATCGGTAAGGTCCAGAACCTCTACCGAGTCTCCTTCAGCTATATAAGCGCGCTCTTCCGAAATAGTCACGTTGCCCGACGGCTTTAACAATGGAAAGTCACCCACCGCCACCGGGGCCATCGGCTCCGAGATGTCAACAATCGAGAGCATCGGGCCGTCAACGACGTAGAGGTGATTGCCTGAAATCGCAATCGAGCTTTGCGATCCGACTGCGAGCTCTGAAATCAGGCGTGGTTGCCCCGGATTGTGAACATGCAACACATGCAGCGCCTGATCGGTGTAGTAGGCGTAATTGCCAGCCGCGGCTATGCCGTAGATGCCAAGGCCGTGTTTGTCCGGCGGCCAAAAGCCGACTAGTGACAGGCTGACGTTACTTGCGGCGAAACCCATCAATCCGGCAGAGCAAGCCATGATGCCTGCGGGGATGATAAGACGAAAGCGATCCTTCCAAGTCTTCATATAGCTATTACCTTTCTCCGGCTCCAATCCGAAATATTTTCAGGACCCGCGCCCTGATACATGTTGATCAGCGAACAACTGGAATAGAGCACATCACGTGCCGGTTTTGCGCCGGGCTGATCCGGCAGCAGCCTCCTCGAAGAGCCGTCAACTTGGAATTCTCGATTTAACGCAGCCGAATGAACTGCATCGCGAAGACTTAACCGATGACGCATTTATCAAGCAGTTGTGCTCCTTCTGCGGAGAGCAAGAAGGACGGCGCGCAACGCGACCCCGAACGCCGAGGCCCCCGCACAACGCCGTATAAACAACCTTTCTGCCGCATGATACTAATCCCGTGACCGTGGCTCAGGGCTAGCTTTCATCGCGGTGAAGCCTGTGGACCGTTGATCCAAGCGTGAGAGAAGCTGCATTACCTCAATCCAGCGCCGTTCCACAAGATCTACGAGTGCTGGTTTAGCAAGCATGAACACGATCGTCTCCGGGCGCTGAGCGATTTGAAAAAGGGTCTCGAGGAAAACAAAAAAAGGCTAACGCGATGGAAAACACCAAGTTCGTTTGTGTGACCTTCATTCGCAGCACGCCGGGGAAGCCCTGACGGATGGTGATTTCAGTGAGAGATATCGAGAAGGACCCGAATCAGTTCAAGGGTATCAACAACGGCTGGCCGGTCATCATGAGCACTCTCAAAAGTCTGCGTGAGATCGGCGAACCGATCACCTACGCGCCTTGCCCGAGTGCTCGATAATCGCGCGAGCTACGGCCTGGAAAGGTAGTCAGAGCTTGAGGAATGAGGGCGCTAGCCCCACGGAAGAGGGCGGGGGACCGTTTGGGGGAATCTCATTGCGCAGGAGGCGCTCGGCAAAACACGCCTGGCCGTTCGCCGGGCTATGACCCGACGGAGCTTCAAACCTGCTCTCAAACGGGCCCAGCTCGTCATGCTGGCCACCAACACCCAATCGGTGGGGGCCGGTTTCACCACCTGGCCCAACCGCAGGCTGCCTCGCTTCGACCTCGATTTCCAGCGTGGTTGTGCGGACGCCACTCAGCTCCGTCTCAATCACTACCGCAGCACCGTTATGCGGCTGGTCCGTTTGGTTTCCAACCACAGTGTTTTTCCATGAACATGCGCAACTCTCCGGCCGAGGTGGAACTCCACACCAGTCCGCAATCAAGGCACGCGAATGCTTGTTCCGTGAGCTTGGTCCCCCCAAGAAGGGTGAATGCGAAAGAACGCAGACCGTCCGGGTGGAACACCGCCGGGTCGCGGGCGGCTTCGATTTTGCCGCTGACAACTCTGTCGCTGCGGCAGCTAAGGCATTGGTTCATGGGAAGCGGTATAGCCTGTGATTCTGCGACGGGCGCTGGTTGATGTTTCCGCACGATCGGCGGGCTCCAGTTCGCAACTTGTGCATACCCAATGAGGCTCCTCCACTAATACGACGGCCGGTTCGGTTATTGCAAGAGCGAAGCAACCTCCATCGTGGCCCCTCGAAGGAACCCGGAGCGCCGAATAGCCGAGGAAATACAGTAATCTCTCCACGGCCGACCTCCAGGAACACCGACCTGGCGCCACTGACGAGCTCTGAACTTACTTAACGTACGCCCCTTCGAGTAATCTGATTACCTGCAAAAGCCCGCCTTTGGTCTCCCCGTTTCCGGCATTGGCCATAATCACGATCGCGATCTTTGGCTCCTTGATTATTATCGCGTTCGCAAAAAACGTTCCGCCGCTGCCGGTATGGCTGTAATAATGGTTTCCCCTGACCACGTCATTCCCCCAGCCCATCGAGTATTCTTTGGCGCCATTGAAGATGAAATCGTAGGTGGATGCTTTCAGGTAATTGTCTCTTCCATTGACCCCATTAAGGCACAACTGCAGGTATTTCAGGAAATCCAGGACTGTCGCGTTCAGGTGGCCAGCCGGCGTGGCATAGTACAAGTAGTCTTCCCCCCAGCCCACGAACTTGTCGCCGTTCCAGGCTTCCAACGCAGTCCCCTCTCCCCAACCCTGCTCCTTTGGAATGAGATGCCCACAAGGCTGGAACTTGCCATCGCTCGTTGGCCAGCCGATCTGAAGATTGACGTCCAAATCCTTGTCCGTTTTTGCCAGCAATTGCGCGTAGCTCAGGCCGCTTGCCTTTTCTAGCATCAAGGATGCCAGCAGGTAGCCCAGAGTTGAATACTTGTAAAACTCACCCGGACCACACCTCTCGGGCTCGAGTGTCAAGGCATAGCTCGCGAATTTAGGCCCCGAAAACCTGTCCTGTTTATGAAGCGCGTTGTAGGGGTCGATTAGTTCCTGGGCGTGCCAATCGTTGAAGTGGTTGAGCATGGCTCGATGTGAAAGCAGATCTTTCAGATCGATGTCATAGTACTCTTTTCTGGCTGTGGCCTTCATCTCAGGATAAAGGTCAAAGAACTTCGTGTTCCAAGAGATGGTTCCCTCATCGACGAGTCTGCCCGCCATGAAAGCCAGCCAGCCCTTTCCAAGTGAGCCGATGTGAAACCGATCATGAATGCTCACAGAGTTCGTGGTGCCTATTTCCCTGGTGCCAACACATCCTGACACCAGGACGGCATCGCAGTTTGCCACACCAAAAGCTATCCCGGGTATCTGGAAGCGCGCCCTGATGGCCTCTACTTCATGAATGATTGTGGACTGGTCAGGAGTTTCAGAATGGCAGAGGCCGACCGCCCAGATAAACCCCAGTGCAAGAAGTATGTAGTTCATGGTCTCCAGAACGATGTCGGAAACAATCCGGCCGTCTATTTCAACCTAGAACACGGGACGCGTCGAAATGTTTCAGCCTTTGCCGAACCGTTATGCTGCTCCGGTCGCCGGCTGATCTTTCCGCACCATCGGTGGGCTCCAGTTCGCAAGTTGCGCATACCCAACGAGGCTCCTCCACTAATACGACCGCCTGCTCGGTTATTGCAAGAGCGAAGAAACCTTCGTCAGTTCACCAACCGCCGCCAGCGAGCACCGGCCTGACACCATCAGCACGGGAGCGGCCCGGCGGCACGCACGAAATCCCCGGAGCGCGACTCTGTGAGTCGCAGCAGGGTCGGAGTCTCCGAACGGATTGCATGTTTCCAGTAGCCTCATTGTACTCCCTTCGCCTCTGGCCTTCTGGTGTTGCTGCCCTCAAGGACGGGCGCGGCCCAGACGCCCCCGGAGCGCGACTCTGTGAGTCGCAGCAACGTGGCAGTTCCCGACGGGCTGCACGTTCTCAGTAGGCTGATCGGACTCCCATCGCCTCGGGCTTCGGGGGTTGCTGCCCAGAGGGGCGAGAGCGTCCCAGACGTCCCCGGAGCGCGACTCTGTGAGTCGCAGCAACGTGGCAGTTCCCGACGGGCTGCACGTTCTCAGTTGGCTGATCGGACTCCCATCGCCTCAGGCCTCCTGGTGTCCCTGCCCGCGAGGACGGGAGCGTCCCTGACGCCCCCGGAGCGCGACTCTATGAGTCGCAGCAACGTGGCTGTTCCCGCCGGGCTGCACGTTCTCAGTAGGCTGATCGGACTCCCATCGCCTCGGGCTTCGGGGGTTGCTGCCCAGAAGGGCGAGGGCGGCCCAGACGCCCCGGAGCGCGACTCTGTGAGTCGCAGCAACGCTGCAGCCGCAAGACGCCTTACTTCACTCCTCGCGCATCTCGACCACCCAAGCCGCTGCGAGTCACCGACTCACGCCCCGGCGTTAGCGGAGCGCGGCCATCCCTGGCCCAAGCAACGCAAGAACGGTCCGAACGCATCGTCCACCTCCCCAGCCATGGTACCATCGCCCCGGCGATTGTCCTGCACCTCCCGAACGCCCCAGCACCCGCAGTTCGACCTTGCGAGAACCGCCGCAAGCGCCCGGAACGCGGCGTTCACGCCGCTTCCGCACTGCGTGGCAACCGGCGCTGGAAAGCTCACCGCGCGTCGTTCCTTTCACGCTGAAGTGACCTAAAGGGCGCGCACCCTGCGAGCCCAAGCGCCCGGAGCGCGGCGTTTACGCCGCCTCAGCACTGCGTGGCGAGAGAGGTTGGAAGGCTCGCAGCCCCTCGGTCTGTTCACACTGAGCCAGCCTGAAGACCGTGCGCCAATAATTACATTCTTGGAATTCCGATTCTTGGAATGTAATTGACATTTCAACCAGATGCACTATTAAATAAGTAACTGTATCTGATTAGATCGTAAAGTCCGCAGCGCGGCAGCGCTGTGGACACCAAACAATCCTTGGAAGAATGAATCCTATATTTGTCAAACGGGCGTGCAGCTCAATTCCCGTCACTCTGCTGGTGATGACAGGGTGGCTGTATCTGGCGCCGGACGGCATTGCGGCCGCCTCCCTGGTCGTGCGGCCCATTCAGGACTTTCCGGCCTCCGGCCCCAAAGCATCTCATCCAAGTAGCGGCTTGGTTCTGGCCCCGGACGGCAACTTCTACGGCTCGGCGGGTGGCGGCGCAACCTCCTCCGGCACGATCTATCGCATCGAACTCCTTCCGCCCTGATTGAAAGACCCTGTCATGATGCTCGAAATCCTTACCGCGAATCGTCGTCCTCGCACCCTCGTCGGTGCCTTGCTTTGTCTCTCCCTCGCCCTTCTGCCGCAATCTGTGTTGGCAAGCACGCCGCCGGCTGCGACCCTGGAGTTTCTTCAGCCCACCAACCAGGCCGTCTTCTCCACGTTGGATGAAATCCCCATCATGCTCCGCGCGTCGGCGACGAACGACGCCTTCTTGTCGGGCGATGTCCTGGCCAACCAACGGTCCATTGCCACGGTCAGCTATTGCTGCTCACTTTGTCCCTGTTTCTTTCCGGAACCAGGACAGGAGACGATCCTGCAAATCCCTGTTCCGGCTGAGAACGGACATCCGCCGTCGAATCCTTGGCAAGGCTGGACCAATGTTATGCCTGGAGTTTACCAACTCACGGCTCGGTCCGTTGGGGAGAAGGGGACTGTGCTCGAAGCAAGCCCGGTGACCATTACGGTCCTTGACCTTCGTTTGAACATAGTCGTCCAACCCGATGGCTCGGTCACCCTGGTGATTCCCGAAGGGTCTTTGGTGCCGGCCGGCTATTATCTCGAGGCCAGCCCGGACCTGCTCGCTTGGACACGCCTGGGACCATTTGAACCGGGCAACCTCGCGGCGTTTTACCACGATGTTCCGCCAGACAACGCCCGAAAGATGAGGTTCTACCGCTCGGTCTACTCGCCGCCCCAAACACCCTGAACCGGGTGGGAACCGTCGACGACTTGGGCAGCCACGTTAGGGGTGAGGCGGTGAATTAGCTCAGTTGTGAGTCGACCTTCTCCCTTTGGCACGGTCAGGCTCCTGCATGCTTCGGGCGGTCCGAGCGCCCAGACGATTCGACTCAACCGCCTGCACAGACCCCCGCGTCACGTGTTCGGCGGGCGGTATCCAGGGGAATTGCTCGAGGGCAGGCTTGGTGAATTGAGGGTGTGTTCAAGCAGCCGATTTCGTCAGAATCGCCAGGCATGTCTGGCCGCATCCTTCGGTGCGGGAACTGGCGTTTGACTACATGGGATTACAATACGTCGTTACTTGCATACAACCAACGACGTATTGTAAATCCTCTCAGTCACGGCTCAGACCTTCGACCGGTTCGTTTGCGGGTTGACCTGCGCTCTTGGGCATGAGCGGGCTCCGGCAGGCTTCGGACAACATAGCGCCCGTAGAATTCTTCCAAAACCCAGTCACGGATGAACCACTGCGTGAACCGACGTGTGCTGCTTGGGTGCCGCTACCGCTGGGCGGCTCTAGCTGTAGCCGCGCACCATGACCGCAACGGATGTGTTTTCATTGCCGAGACGCTCGCGCTCCAAGCCGATGGGGGAGATTGCGGTACAGCCGCCGGGCGGGGCTCGCTGACTTTATCGGTCTCGCGATGCGCTCCAGCCGGGCGCCTCGGGTGGTCTTCGCCTCCGCTTCCTCTGCGTCAATCCTTGGGGCAACGCTCTAGCTTCAGTGCCGAGCTCCTCTTGTCCTTGACACATACGGGGGGTGCTGATACCCAGTCAAACATGGTGTTTCCAGCAGGAATTGGATGGTCCAATTCACGTTCGCGACTCTGGGGCCCTTGTTGCGCGCCACAGGGCGTCGGCAACGGAGCCTAACGGACGTTCCAACGCGTAAAGCTCAAGTGTCTCTTTTCAATCCATTGGCGGACAAGAGTGACGAGCGGCCGTGTTCGCACTGTGGCGCGGTGATGACCCCGAGGCTAGCGAAGGAGGGCAGGCGTTGGGAGTGTCCGTGTTGCCACAATGAGTTGCACGAGGTCGTGGGAGGTGATGACCCAGAAAGCGGTTGGCTGGTCTCTACCGAGACTGGCTCACGTGAGCTCATAACCGAAAAGCAACGGCAGTTCCTAGTCGACTTGGGCGAAATCGACCTCCCGCGATTCAAATCGGAAGCCTCGCAGCGTCTCGACAAAATACTGGGGCCGTTCAAGGCATGGATGGGCGAGTGTTTCATCAACGCGCAGGCGTTGCAGCGGCCCGAAGAAAGGCGCCTCCAAATTGACCTGAATGCGGGAGGGTGGCTAGAACGGCTTCCTAGAACCGTGTCGGCCTGGGATGAGCAACAACGGTTGAGCTTCCTGAGCATGGTCAAGGAAGTACTCGGAGCGGAGCTCTTCTTGGAACTCCGACCAAAGGGAATGACAAAGTACGGAGAGGCGTTGGGCTTTCCTGAGCGGCAACGGAAGGCGAAGGACATCAGCTTCGCTTGCGAGAGTTGTGGACAGACGTACGCCGCACCTGAGGAGTTGGCGGGCACCTCGCTAAACTGCCACAGCTGTGGAGTGGCGCTCAAGATTCCGAGACCGTCAAGGGGGTACTATGCTGCACCTACGCAGAGCGAATTAGATCAGGCGGAGCTTTACGGTGTCCCAGTCAGCGAGGGGACGCACCGGGGTGAATTGAAAATCGCGTTGGCAAGGGCACGAGAAGATCCGCACAGGAGACCCAGCGAGGACAAGTTGAAGGCAATGTATCAGAAACAGGCAGCCCGCCGCCAAGACGAAGAGGCTCAGCGCATCGCTGACCTTGAAAGACGCATTGCTGCCGCTGGCGCCAGTGGCGAACCCATAGGCGAGCTTCTCATTGAACACCGTAGGGCACTGGAGGGAAGAGAGCACAGGCTTGCCTTGGAACGACAGTTGGCTGAAGCCGCAGAAAAGGAACGTAGACGAGAAGCTAGAGAAGAGGCCCGACTTCGCCGGGAGTACATCGAGCCGGAGTTTGGCGCTCGCGGCGATTACGGGGAATGGTACCACAAGCCCACAAGGGAGCAATTCGATGCGATCTACGGGTGGCTTGATACTAACAGGCCTGGCTGGTCTGACCGGTCCGGCAGAGCAGAGGTTGCTTCAGCGATCGATCTCCTGTTCCCAGAACTCAGGCGCTGATCGCGGTGCGATCCTCGTCACCGCCTCCCCGGGCTCAGCTTCAATCCCCGCTGTGGCCTTACCGGCGTCGGTGGCGTTCTTCCAAAGCCCGTCCACTTCCCGCTTCGGTGAGACGACTCGGATTTTACAGCCGCAAAATCGTGCGATCGCCGCCGCCCCCTATTCTCCCGCGCGGAACTCCACCCATGGCTGGCTGGGCCGGCTCTTTAAGATGTCGTTCATCCAATCAAACTGAGGGTGGACCGATAAGAACTTGGGCGCATCGAACGCCTTCCCGCACGCTGAACCCCATCGCGCTGCGAAGCTCATCCGTTTGGCCAGCTTCGTGTCCACGACCTTTCCGTCGAACGTGCCGGCTGGGTAAAACGGCGCTCCTGGCCACGCTCCCCAATACTGATCGTCCAGCTCGTTATGCCCGCAGAGCGTGCGCCCTCCGGCCCTTTCCCGTCGGAAAAAGGAATCGAAGTGATCCGCCTCAAACCGCTTGGCCAAGCCCAGGTCAATCTTCCCCTGATATTGAGCCATGAGCTGTTTCCACCTCACGCGCCGGCCAATCGTCGAGAGACGGACGTCGTTCTCGTTGGCATCCGTTTCCATTCGCAGGATTTTGGGGTCCTCCGCGATATTCGACCCGGTAAAATAGCCGTCCCGCGACTTCTCCAGCCGGTCGTACTTCAACCCAAGTTCGAGGCGAGCGATTTCACGGGAATTCACGTCGCCAAGCAGCCAGGCATTGGCGTAGCCCCCGTTGTTGCCCTTCCGCATGATAGCGCACCATTCGTCGATTGAGTTCGCATCCTGCATGGCCCGACGCACCCTCACAAACTCCGGCACGCCTTTCTCCTCGTAACCATCGAAGTTGCCGATGGTGGTCTCTGAGCCCACCAGCCCCGCGTCGGTGACAAAGAAATCCGTCCCGCTATGGATCCATCCGGGCGCGGTCTGCATCAGGATTCGATGCCCTGTGGCGGGCTGAAGATCCATGACCACGTTGAAGAAGGCCTCGGGATAATCCACCATGCTATTGTGCCCGAGCACCACCCCCCCGTCTGCTGTGGCCCGGCCCGTGGCGATAAAGGAACTGCACGACTGCTTCACCGCCGGACCCGGCTGATCCTTTAGCTTCTTCAACTCCTTCGGCCACCAGTACCAGTTTAACTCGAACCACGCGTTGAAGACGATCATCTCCTGGCGAGAGCTTTCCACGCCGGCAGCCTTCAACCCCTGCACCAGGCCATCCAGTTCGGCCAGATCCTCGGAATCCACTTTCGGTTCCAGGAAAGGGATCGTGTTTGTCAGGAACCAACTCCAATCCATGGAAGAGCCGTACGTCCAGAGTCTTCGCGTGACCCGCAGGTTCTCGCCAATCTCCTTCGCCAGGAGATAACCGTGCTGAAAACCGCGTTCTCCTGGGCCTCCTTCGGTGTGGAGATAGATCCAGCCGGCGCGCCCGAAGGTCTTGGCGCGTCCGACCCAGGCGGTTTGTTCCGGGGTCAGCTCCTGGCTCCCGTGGGCTGGGCTGCCCATCATACCGATGAACAGCAATGCGAAATAGGCGAGATGGTTTCGGGCGAACACGCTGCCACCCTATCCGCAGATAATCCGGGACACTAGTCCCTTTTCGCCATCCTTCATCGCGCTCCGGCACCCTCCCGCATGCCCGACCTGCAATGGACGGATTTGTGGATGATCAGGAATACCGAAGGATTATCGCGGCACTCGACGATTTAGGGTCATTGACAAGATCATCTGCCGAGAACTTTCGGGCCATGAACGAACCAATTATTAACTCAACTGCCTGCGCTGAACTCATCGCCCTCTCATCGGCGTTGGAACGTCGCGCGTTCTACGGTTTCGACAGGATCTGCCGCAAGGTGTTGAGGAGGATCGTGGCCGCATACGGTTTGGCGATGAAATGCTCCACGCCCGCGTTAATGGCCTTGGCCACTCCGTCGGCCGAAGTCAGACCGCTGGTGCCGATGATTTTTACGCCAGGGTTAATGGATCGAAGGGCCACCATGGTGGCCGGTCCGTCCATCACGGGCATCGCCATGTCGGTCAAGACGACAGCGACGGTTGCGCGGTGCTGCGCATAGAGAGCCACCGCCTCCGCGCCGTTGACCGCCAGCAGCACGGAATAGCCGTATCGTTCGAGAGTCTTGGCCGTGATCGTCCGGATCGCCTCCTCGTCATCCACCACCAACACCAGTTCGCCATTGCCGCAGGGCAGTTTGATTTGTTCGGTGGCCCCCTGGTCGGCCGCCGGCACGGTGGAGTTGGCGGGCAGGTAGATCTTGAACCGCGTGCCCCGGCCCACCTGGCTTTGAAGATCAATGAATCCCCGGTGCGCTTTGACAATCGCCAGCGTCGTGGAGAGGCCCAACCCGGTGCCCTTGCCGATGTCCTTGGTGGTAAAGAAAGGTTCGAAAATCTTCTCGCGAACCGTCGGCGGTATGCCTGAGCCGGTATCTGTCACCGTGACCACCACGAAGGCTCCCGCGTGCGACTCCGGATTCATCGCCGCATAGGTCTCGTCCAAGACGACTTTCTCAACCCCGATGGTGAGCGATCCCCCTAACGGCATGGCATC
>Ga0265329_10001436_pt1 | contig 11474 bp, 8 predicted proteins | sample 41627metaG_FD_202091 | JGI IMG/M metagenome (GOLD analysis project Ga0265329, IMG submission 202091) | Rhizosphere microbial communities from Carex aquatilis grown in University of Washington, Seatle, WA, United States - 4-16-27 metaG | ecosystem: Host-associated > Plants > Roots > Rhizosphere >...
TCGCCTTCCAGCGGATCCAGATCTTCGGCAGGGGAGAGAACGCGTACCTGCAGAAGCTCGCAAAGGAGAAGCGGCGGGGCGATCTGGAAAAGCTCTTCACGTATCCCATCCCCTGCTGCGTGTTCACCCACTCTCTCACGCCCACGGAGGATTTCCTCGTCATTTCGGAAAAGGCGCAATGCCCCATCCTGCAAACCGATCTTTCCTCCTCGGAGTTCACGATGCGTATCCTGCGCGTGCTCTCCACCATCTACGCGCCGAAAACCACACTTCACGGAGTCCTTGTCGAAGTATTCGGCATCGGGGTGCTCCTCATGGGCGACAGCGGCGTGGGCAAAAGCGAATCCGCCTTGTCGCTCATCGAGCGCGGGCATCGTCTGATCGCCGACGACGCGGTGGAGATTCGGCGTGTCAGCGGCAATATCCTCATGGGAACGGGCGCCCAGATGGTGAGCCACCATATGGAAATCCGCGGTCTGGGAATCATCAACATCACACACCTGTTCGGCGTCGGGGCCATCCGGGACAAGAAGCAGATTCAGCTCGTCGTTCAACTGGAGTTCTGGGACGCGGACAAGAATTACGACCGTATCGGCGCTGAGGAAGCGACCATGGACATCCTCGGCGTTCACGTTCCCTGCGTCACGGTGCCCATCAAACCGGGCCGCAACATTCCCGTCATCATCGAGACGGCGGCACGCAACGAGAGGCTGAAAAAGATGGGCTACTATTCGGCGCGGGAGTTCAACCGCAACGTGATGAACTGGCTGGAAGGCGAGAGCACACGGGAAATCTTCCTGAACGAGAAATGAGGACACATGGTCGAGCGCATGGTCACGATCCGCAACAGGGCGGGGATGCATGCCCGCCCCGCGGCGCTTCTGGTGAAAACCGCGAGCGGCTTCACCGCCCAAATCTCCATCGAAAAGGACAACGAGCGGGTGAATGGAAAGTCGATCATGGGTGTCATAACCCTCGGGGCGACGTTCAACTCGCAGTTGAAGATCATCGCCGAAGGGCCGGATGAAAAACAGGCTGTCGACGCCATCCAGAAGCTGTTCGAAAACCGCTTCGAGGAGGAGTAGCCCCGTCCGCCACGGATTGTGCGCCCTTGCCCTGCTCCTCGTCGCACCGGCAATGCTGTGCGCTCAAGGGCTGGAGCTCACCCTGAGCGGGGCGGGGGGACCTCCCAGCGCTCATCTCTCCTTTCACTGGAATCAACCCGCTACTCTGATTCAATCGCTGAAATCGGGTCTGGAGTCCAGTATCGGCTTCACCTTCCGTTTGTACGAGCTGCGACGCACACCATGGCCCTTTCGCGGCGACAGGCTCGTAATGCAGAAAACCGTCACGCGCACCGCCTACTGGGATCCCTTGGACGGAACATTTGTCGTGGAGCAGGACGACGGCACCCGTCGCGCTTATCCCGACGGCGCGGCGCTCCTGGATGCGTTCTTCACCGTGAGCCAGGTTTTGCTCTCCCCGACGTCCAGCGTGCGGGGAAGGTCGCTGTACACGATGGCGCGCGCGCAATTCGAGCCGGTGCGTCTCATGCCTCCTCTCACCCTCGTCAGCATGGTAGGGGCCACGGGGAGCGTAGCCACGCCGTGGATTCGAAAGGATCTGCCATGAGAGGCCCCGCTGATCGGGCGGCGTTCGCCGAAAACACCTCGCGCGGGGTCATCGCGCTCATCCTCCTCTACCTCGTGCTCATTGGAATCATCATCGCCTTTTCCCGCACATTCATAACGACCCTTGCCGGCGCAAGCCCCTCTGCGGCGACGATCGCCCTCGTGGTCGCGCTGGCCGTGCCCATCGCGCTCTTTGCCGTCGCCCTGTTCCAGATCATTCGGCTTCTCCGGGGGCGGTCAGCGGGCCAGGCCGCGGCAGGGTTGCGGCTTCAACTGCTCCTGTTCTTCATCCTCATCGCCATCCTTTCGGCCGGGCCCCAGGCCATGCTCGGCATCACCTTCGTGAACTCGGCCATGGGCACGTGGTTCAGCTCTTCCATCGGAAGCTCGCTCCGCGGGGCCATCACCATGGCCGTCGGGTACCAGAGGGAGAGGCAGGATAGTCTGTCGGCTTTCATGGATGGCCCTCTGCTCCCCCGATTCGTCGCTGATTTCACCGACGCGCCGCTGGACACATGGCGAGAGATCCAGGGTGCGAACTCCGGCATAGGGGCGTTTCAAATTTTCAACGTGAATGGCACGGAGGTGGCGTTCCAGGGCGATGTGCGCGCGCGCCTCACCGGTCCCCAAGAAACGAACGGAAAAGAGGATCGTGAGAACGTAACGATCCTCCGCCAATCGCGCACGATCAGCGTGGGCGGGAAACACGTGACCGCGGTTGCCAGCGCGCTCTTGAGCGCCGATCTCCGCGTGAACGTACGGGCTTTGAGCCAGAGTCTCACCGTCTTCACGAGCCTGGACCAGTACGGGCAGCTCTTCCGACGCGTGCTCGTCGCATTCTTCTTCCTGTTCTCGCTGCCTCTTTTCCTCATCACGATCCTCGTGAGTCTCGTCCTTTCCCAGCGTATCATCAGCCCGATCGCGCACTTGGAGGACGCCACACGCCGTGTGGCGGAGGGCGATTTCGGTTTTCGCGTCCTCACGCGCCCCCGTGACGAGCTATCCGCGCTCGTTGATTCCTTCAATGGCATGATCTCGGAGTTGGATCGGTCGCGGCGGAAGCTCCTCCAGGCGGAGAAGATCACCGCGTGGCAGGAGATCGCGCAGCGTCTGGCACACGAAATCCGCAACCCCCTGACGCCAATCAAGCTCTCCGCCCAACGCGTCTTGAAGAAATACGACGATGGGGCGGCGGACTTCGACAAGGTTCTGCGGCCCGCCGTCGGCTCCATCATCACCGAGGTGGAGAATCTGGAGCGGATGCTGCGCGAGTTCAGCGAGCTGGCGAGGCTTCCCGTGCCAAAACCCGCCGCCGTTCGCCTGCGCGAGCTGCTCGTCGAGGTCGCGTCGGTATACAAGAATCTCTCCTCGGCGGTCCTCATTGACTTGAGCGACGTATCGGAAAGCCTCGTCATCAACGTGGACCGTGATCAGCTGAAACGGGCGTTTGCCAATCTGTTCACCAACGCGATACAGGCCATGCCCTCCGGGGGCTCCCTCACGGCGCGCGCCGATCTGGTGAAAAAGTCGCACACCGTTTTCTGCCGGATCGCGGTGAGCGATACCGGCACCGGCATCCCCGACGCTGATCTGGACAGCATTTTCGATCCTTACTTCACGACAAAGAAAAACGGCACCGGCCTCGGTCTTGCCATAGTCCAGAGGATCGTGTTCGATCACAAGGGCAATGTGTGGGCGGAAAGTGACGGCAGCACCGGCACCACGTTCTTCATCGACCTGCCCATAGAGACTCCAGGGGGTCCCACCGCGTGAGCACCATCCTCATCATCGACGACGAGCCGGGTATCCGGACGGTCCTCCGCGACGTTCTGGAGGATGAGGGGTACACCGTGCTCGCCGCCGAGGACGGCATCCAGGGGCTCACCGAGATGGCCGCCACGGCGGTGGATCTCGTCTTTCTCGATGTCTGGCTTCCCAATATGGGAGGCATCGACGTGCTGGCCCGCCTGCGCGAGCAGTTCCCCGACGTCGAGGTGATCATGATCTCGGGCCATGCAAATATCTCGCTGGCCGTGCAGGCGGCGAAGATGGGCGCGTTCGACTTCCTGGAAAAGCCGCTGTCTCTGGACCGCACCATGACCGTGGTGCGCAACGCCCTGGCCCTGGAGACGCTGCGTCGGGAAAACAGGACGCTGCGCAACCGCATCTTCATCGACGACCAGATGATCGGCGAGGGAGCGGGTATGCACGCCGTGCGTGAACGCATTGAGCAGGCAGCCGGGAGCGACTCGCGGATCCTCATCCTCGGGGAAAACGGCACCGGCAAGGAGCTCGTGGCGCGCGAGGTGCACGCGCGCAGCGCCCGGTCCGCAGGTCCATTCGTGGAGGTCAACTGCGCCGCCATTCCCGAAAGCCTCATCGAGAGCGAGCTCTTCGGCCATGAAAAGGGGGCGTTCACGAACGCGCTCCAGCGCCGTCGCGGCAAGCTGGAGCTGGCCGATCATGGTACCCTGTTCCTGGACGAGATCGCCGACATGTCCCTTTTCACGCAAGCGAAAGTGCTGCGTGTGCTGCAAGAGATGCGGTTCGAGCGCGTCGGCGGTGAAGAATCCATTGCCGTTGACGTGCGCGTCATCTCGGCCACCAACAAGGACATCGCCTTTTTGATCGAAAAAGGCGCCTTCCGCGAAGACCTCTACTTCCGCATCAACGTCGTGCCGATCATCGTTCCGCCGCTCCGCGATCGTCGGGAGGACATGCCCGCCCTGGTGGCGTACTTCATGGAGAAGTTCAAGCGGCCCTCGGCGCAGGAGCCCAAAACGATCTCCGAAGATGGGATGAAGGCGCTGAGCGCCTACCACTGGCCGGGGAACATCAGGGAATTGAAAAATTTCGTGGAGAGAGTTAATATCATGGCGGAGGAGAACGTGATCTCCGCCGCGTCGGTGAAGTCATTCCTGGGGGCCGCTCCTCGGGAAGAACCCAAGAGCGTCCTGGCACCGTATAACGGCATGACACTCGCCCTGGCGCGGGATACATTCGAGCGGGACCTCATCGCCGCTCGACTGAGGGAAAATGGCGGCAACATTTCTCGTGCCGCGGAGGCCCTGGGCGTGTATGCGAGCAATCTTCACAGCAAGATGAAGAAGCTGAAAATCACCCCGGAAAAGTAGGCGATAATGAAGGGGCTCACGCAACGGCAGCGGGAAGTATTCGATTTCATCCGGGAGTTCATCCGGATCAACCGCTACCCTCCCACGATCAGAGAGATTGCTACTCACTTCCGCTTCTCCGTCAAGGGAAGCTACGATCACGTCCATGCCTTGGAGAAAAAGGGATTCCTCCGCTGCCGCGAAAACAGATCGCGGGCCATCGAGGTCGTGCGCGACGCCGAGGCGGACAAGGAAGAGGTGGCCTCGGTCCCGCTCCTGGGTAACGTGGCCGCCGGAAAGCCGCTGTTCGCCGAAGAGAATCTGCAAGGCTACGTGCAGGTCCCGGCCGCAACCCTCGGAACCTCCACGCACTTCGCGTTGCAGGTCAAAGGCGACAGCATGAAGGATGTCGGGATCATGGACGGCGACGTCGTCGTGGTCACGCAACAGAACACCGCGGACAACGGCGACATCGTCGTGGCAATGGTGGACGACGCGGTGACCTTGAAACGATTTTATGTGGAAAAGAATCGTGTCCGCCTCAAGGCGGAAAACCCGAAATATCCTCCCATCTTTACCCAGAACGTGCGCATCCTCGGCAAGCTCGCTTTCCTCATGAGAAGCTACGCGTGAGCCCCGTCGCCCGCGAGCCCGCGGTGCGGCTGCTCCTCGGCCCCGAAGAAGGCGACAAGGCCGCATTCATCGACAAGGTGAAGGAGTCGCTTGCAGCGATGAACGGGGAGCAGCCCGAGGTGACCCGCTTCTATGCCGGGGAGACCTCCATGGCCGAAGTTGTCCGCTGCCTGCGTAACCAGACCCTCTTCGTGAAGCATCGTCTTGTCATCGTGCTGGATATCGCCGAAGTGCAACGCGCGGAGGAGACGGCAACGATGGCCGAGTACGCATCATCTCCCGCGGAGGACGCGACCCTGCTCCTCGTGAGCCCCGGTTTTGCCGGCGAACTGAACAAGAAGATCGTCGCCGCGATCCCGAAGGACAATCAGAAGATCTTCTGGGAGATGTTCGACGACAAGAAGCAGGGATGGGTCACGAACTTTTTCCGCCAGCGCAAGATCAAAATATCACCCGAGGCCACCGAATATATCCTCGACATGGTGGAGAACAACACCCGTGATATGCGCACCGAATGCGAGCGGCTCGGGCAATTCTTCGGACCCGACGCGGTCATCGGCCTGGAAGACGTCGAGCGCTACATCTATCATTCAAAGGAAGAGAACGTATTTACGCTCTTCGACAAAATTTGCGAGCGCGAGCTTTCCACTGCCGTGGAAGTGCTCGACAAGATCCTGCTCTCGCGCGAGGCGGAGGCCACGCAAATCGCCGGGGGGCTCCTCATGCAGTTCCGTCGGCTCGGGTTCCTGAAGTCGATGCTGGCGGAAAGTTATGAGCCATCAGAAGCATTCACGAAGCTGCGCATCTTCAGCAAGAAGAATCAGAAGTCCTACAGCGAGGGCGCAAAGAGGTTCTCCACCAGCGATATCGCCGCCATCGTCCAGCTCCTTGCCGCCTTCGACGAAAGATTCCGATCCGTCAAGACCGATCTGCACGAGCTCCTTCTTCACCTGCTTGTTTACTATATCGTTCAGAAAGCCGGGCAAGGAGCATGGCGGCAGTCTCTCTAGGGAGCCCCGCGCGCTTCTGAATCTCCTCCGCCGTGGATCCCATGATCGCCTCCAGGGAGCCGAAGACCTCCATGAGCCGCCGCCCGCGCGCCTGGCCGACGCCGGGTACGCCCTCCAGCAAGGTCATTGCCATTCGCTTCACGCGTCGTTTCTTGTTCAGCTTCGTGGCGAATCGATGGGATTCGTTGCGAACCGCCTCCAGGATACGCAGACTCGGCGAAGCCTCGTCGAGCTTCAGCGGTTCATCCCTGTCGATGAGGTAGATCTCTTCCTCTTTCTTCGCCAGGCCGATGACCGGGACGGCTTCGAGGCCGAGACCGGTGAGGATCCCCCGGGCCGCCGAGAGCTGGCCCTTGCCGCCGTCGATGAGGATGAGATCCGGCAGATCCAGCTCCTCGTTGAGGACACGGGTGTAGCGTCGGCCGACCGCCTCCCGCAGTGAGGCGAAATCGTCGATCTTGCCGTCGAGGCTGCGGATCGAGAAGGCCCGATACTGCTTACGATCCGGGCGACCATCGGTGAAATGGACCATGGAGGCGATGGTGTCGGTTCCCTCCAGGTGCGCGATATCGAACCCCTCGATGCTCCGCGGCAGAACGGGAAGACCGAGGTCGAGCTTCAACCCCTCCAGAGCCACCGTCATTTCCGCTCCGCGCGCCGCCTTGGCCGCCTCCTCACGGGCGTTCTCTTCGGCCATGGCCAGAAGCTGCGTATGTTTTCCGCGCTGGGGAATCTTCACGGCGATCCGCCGACTCGAGAGATCCTTGAGATACAGGGAGAGATTCTCCGCGTCCACCGTCTGGCCCACGTAGACGGCATCCGGAATCGCCTTCCGCTCCGCGTAATAGCGGGCGATGAAATGCGAAAGGGCCTCCTCGTCCGGGGCGTACTCCGCGACGTGGAATACTTCTTTGCCCAGAAGCATTCCCTCCCGCACCTGAAGCACGACGATCACGAGGCTCTCGGCGCACGGAGCGAGGGCGATATAGTCACGATCCGCTTCGGTGAACTCCATGACACGCTGCTCGACGGAAATTTCCTCGATGGCGAGGATCTGGTCACGCAGCTTCGCGGCCCGCTCGAACTCAAGCGTTTCCGAGGCTACCTTCATTTTTTCCTTCAGATCGCGCACGAGCTCCTCGGTACGCCCCGTGAGGAGCTTCCGCACTCCCTCCACGATCTTCAGGTATTCCTCACGGGTAATCTTGCCGCAGCAGGCCCCGGAGCACCGCCCCATATGATAGTTGAGACAGGGGTAGGCCCGCTTCCTCTGCGACCCGCGGTATTTGCACAGCGGAAAGTGCCGTTCGATGAGGCGCAGATACAGATCGATCTGGTGCGGCTTCGGGAAGGGGCCGAAGTACTCCGACCCGTCGAAAATCATGCGGCGTGTGCGATAGACCCGGGGAAACTCCTCCGCGGTGAGACGTATCACCGGGTAGGTCTTTCCGTCTTTCAGGTTGATATTGTACTGCGGCTTCCACTGCTTGATGAGGTTGTTTTCGAGGATGAGGGCCTCGTATTCGGTATTCGTTATGATGACTTCGATGCTTTTCATGGCCGCGAGCAGAAACCGTGTCTTTATGTCCTTTTCCCCGGCAAAATAGGATCGGACCCGATTCCTCAGCGAGCGCGCCTTGCCGACATAGACAATGGTCGATTCTGCGTCCCGCATGATGTAAACACCCGGTTTGTCGGGATACTCACGATCGCGGGGATCTTCGAAAGCCTTCAATAGAAACACCCCTCGAAGCCGATTATAATACCAATGTACATAACCATGGTCCGGAAACAACATGCCTCCGGAGTGATCGTGCTTTGCCTCCTGCTCTGTTCTCCCTTCCTCAACGGTCTGGAAAAGACCATCGAGTTGGGCAAGGGTAATCTCTGGAACGGCATGCTGACCATGGACGGCGTTCAAACCGTGCCCGGCCGCTGGGGGTATCAGGACCTCGCCCTGAGCGGCGGGGCGTATGGCGCCGACGGTGCGACGGAGATGCTTCTCCCCTTCGATGCCCCGAGCAGCACCGATGCAACGGGCGGGTACACGATGGACGCCGCGCCGCTGCTTTCAAGCTCGGTTTCGGCCATGGGACCGGGCAGCGCGGCATTTACCGGAGCCAAGCGCGGAGTCTCGCTCCAACCCCTCGGAAGTGATTCGCTGTTCAGCACCGGGGCGGTTTGGGGTGATTTCACCATCGAGTTCTGGCTCTACCCCGCCACCCTCTCCGACGGAGAAAGCATCGTTTCCTGGACGGGCTCGGCGCGGGATCCCAGCGGTCTGGTCGGCCAGAGCATGCGCGCGTTTCTTCGCGATCGAAGGCTCGTCTGGGATTTCCAGAATCTCTTTACGCTGCCCGCACGTGTCGATGCGACCGCACCGGAGCGTCTGCCGATCACCCTGTTCGGCACCCGCCAGCTCTTGCCCCGCGTCTGGCATCATCACCTGCTGCGCTACTCGGCGCGCGAGGGCCTCCTGGAATACGTTCTCGACGACATCCCGGAAGCGATCGTGCACGTCACCGACACCGGCCGCGAAACGGGATCCATCGCGGTACCGATGATAGGGGCCGCCTACGCGGGTCCCCTGGTGATCGGATCCAGTTTTACCGGCTTTCTGGACGAGCTGCGGATCTCGCGCCGCTCCGTGGAGGACCCGACCCTGACGCGCTTTCTGGGCACGACGGGAGCGGCCGTGTCGCACATCATCGACCTCGGCAATTCCTCCACGAGAATCGCGCGCATCGAGGCGGTAGCAAGCACGCCCGCGGACAGCGGAATCCAGTACTACTATCAGATTGCCGACACGTGGAAGGGCAAACAGCTTCTCGGTTCCGATACCGATTGGGTTCCCTTCACCCCCGGCACCGATTTCAAGGACACGGTGAAAGGCCGCTACCTCCAGCTCCGCGTCGAGCTGTTCCCGGATGGCACGCGTACGAGCTCTCCCCGGGTGTCCAGTCTGAGCATCGTCTACGAGCCGAATACGCCGCCGGCCGCGCCTGCGGGTCTCATGGCAACGGCCGGCAATGGCAAGGTGACCTTGACGTGGCGCAAGGTGAACGACCTCGACGTGAAGGGCTATCTGGTCTTCTACGGAACATCGCCGCACAATTATCTGGGCACGGGCGCCCAGCAAGGGCTTTCGCCCTTGGACGCCGGCTCGGCAACGACATTGGAGATCGACGGCCTCGCTAACGGAAACCTATACTATTTTGCCGTTGTCTCGTATGACACCTCCACGCCGCAGCAACAAAGCCAGTTCAGCGCGGAGGTGAGCGCGCGTCCCTCCAGGATATACAAATGAAAACGATGGCCACACCCGAGATTCTCGTGCGGGCGCGCAACGCCTTCAAGATGGGCGAGTATCCCCTCGTCGAGAAGCTCGCCTTGCGGATCCTGGAAACCGAGCCGGAATCCGCCGTTGCTTACAACCTCCTGGGCAGTGTGTGCGAAAAGACGGGACGCTTCCGCAAAGCCATCGAGCTTTTCCAGAAAGCGGTGGAGCTGAAGCCGGATTATACCGAGGCGCACAATAACCTCGGTGTCATTTTCAAGCGCATCGAGTCATACGGGGAGGCGATACCCCACTTCGAGCGCGCCATCGACCTTTCCCCGCAGCGCGGAGACGTGTACTACAATCTCGGGAATGTCTACAAGGCCCTCGGCAACGACGCCCAGGCGGAGGAAAACTTCGCGAAAGCGATTGCGGTGGAGCCCGGGTTCGTGCCCTCCTACATCAATCTGGGCACCGTCATGGAGGCTGCCGGCCGATACGGCGACGCCATCCGGATCTATCAAAAGGGCTTGCAGGCTGATTCCAACCAGCCGCGGCTTCACTACAATCTCGGCGTCGTGTACGAGCGGATCGGAAAGCTCGCGGAGGCGCGCGAGGAGTATGAAGCCGCGGTAAAGGCGAAGCCGGGCTGGGCCGACGCGCTCAACAACCTCGGCGTGGCCCTTCATCGCATGGGCGACGAGCACGGGGCCGAAAGAACCCTCCGCGACATTCTGCGCACCGAGCCAAAAAACGCACGCGCCCTCAATAATCTCGGGGTCGTGCTTGCCGCTGTGGGCAAGCCCGAGGAAGCGATCCAGGCGTACCGGGAGTCTACGAAATCCAATCCGCGCTACGGCCAAGCCGTGGGCAATCTCGCATCGCTCCTTGAACAGGAAGGCAAGCTCACCGAAGCTCTGGAGGAGCTGCGCCGCCTGCTCGCGTTGGAGCCGGAAAACGGCGAGGCCCGATTGCGTTTGGCGGGCATTCTCCAGACCCTGGACAACAATCCCGAAGCGATCCAGCACTACGCGGCGGTGCTCGCCACGCAGCCGTCCAATCCCGAAGCCTTGAAAGGTCTCGCCCTCGCCTACGGAAAGATCGGAGAAAAGAGCAAGGCGCTGGAGTGCTACCGCACGCTGGAAAAGCTCGGCGGCGGAGATGAGGATTACCGTCTGGACAGGGCGTTTCTCTGGCACGAATCCGGTGAAACGGCAAAAGCTCTGGACGAGGTGATGCGTTATCTCTCCGGCAAGCCTCAGGATCCCCGAGCCCGGATCCTCCTCGCCGATATCCATGCCCGGCAGGGACACCTGCGCCAAGCGGCGCAGACCCTCATCGAAGTTCTCGAGGTGTCACCGGACCAGAAAGAGGCCAGCCATCGGCTTGCCGGGCTCTATCGGGAGTTGGGAGAGCCGCAAAAAGCAATCGAGACCATGGAAGGGCTCATCAATCGCCTCGAGCAGAGCAGCGATCCAGCGGATATGGAGGCTCTCTCGCGGGCAATGGAAGAATACGAAAAGGCGATCGCCGAGCACGAGAAGGATTTTCGGGACGAAAGAGACAAGAACATCCGTAAGCTGCGCGAGCTTTCGGTGGACACCGCGCCGCCCGAGAAGACCCGCCCCGAAGAGGATTCTCTCATGATCGAGGAGATGGAACCGCTGGAGGAAGAGGCGGTGCCCATCATCAACGTCGGGGGCTTGGAGCCAGTTTTCGCCGTACGCGAGCAGGACGAGACGCTGCAATTGCAGGAGGTCGACGAATCGGTCCAGGATGAGGCGGTATCCATAGAGGACGAGCGCCCGCC
>Ga0265329_10001441_pt1 | contig 11458 bp, 8 predicted proteins | sample 41627metaG_FD_202091 | JGI IMG/M metagenome (GOLD analysis project Ga0265329, IMG submission 202091) | Rhizosphere microbial communities from Carex aquatilis grown in University of Washington, Seatle, WA, United States - 4-16-27 metaG | ecosystem: Host-associated > Plants > Roots > Rhizosphere >...
CATGCCGCCCAGCGGTGAGAAGCTGTCATGCATGGCATTGACTGATCCGTTCGAAGCAACCGTCGTGAACTCGGCCCAGGTGGCGCTCGCCGAGATGCCCAGCCGCGTTTCTTTTCCCTCCATGGAACCGATGGTGCCCGTCACGCCATTGCGCCCGTATTCGGTTATCAAAAGCGTGGCAAGGCCCATGGCGAAAAGCACCGTCATGGCGGCAAAGAGCGCGCGGCCTTGACTCTTGTCCTTGACCATCCGCCCGAACGTGAACGGAAGCGCGACCGGTATGAGCAGGATCGCGATGAGCTCCAGAAGGTTGCTGAATGGAGTCGGGTTTTCAAACGGATACGCCGAATTGACACCGAAGAAACCGCCGCCGTTGGTGCCCAGTTGCTTGATGGCAATTTGGGATGCCGCGGGGCCCAATGGAATGATCTGTTCCTTGCCCTCCAGCGTCACCGCGTGTACGTATCCGGAGAAGCTCTGTACGACTCCCTGGGAAAGAAGGAAGACAGTCAGGATGATCGACAGGGGGAGGAGAACATAGAGGGTGGTTCGGGTCAGGTCAACCCAAAAATTGCCCACCGACGCGGTGTTTGTCGTGAGCTTTACTCCGCCCGTCTGCGGTCTGTTTCTGATGCCCCGAATGATGGCCAGCATCACGGCAATGCCCGTGGCCGCGCTCAGGAAGTTCTGCACCGCCAGACCGACCATCTGGGAGAAGTACGAAGCACTGACCTCGCCCGAGTACGCCTGCCAGTTGGTGTTCGTTATGAAGCTCATTGCCGTGTTCAGCGCCAGATGCCAGGGCATGTTGTCGATGCCCGCCGGGTTGAGAGGCAGCCATTTCTGCGTCATGAGAACCGCCCACAGGAAGAGGAATCCCACGCCGTTCAACGCGATCACGGCGGCGAGGTATTGCTTCCAGTTCATATCCCGGTCCGCCTTGATGCCGCTTACACGGTAGATCCCCCGCTCCAAGGGGGCGAGGAAGGAGAGGAGGTGACGCTCGCCGTCGAACACGCGTGCCATGAACTTCGCCAGGAAGGGGGCCGCGGCGAACAAAAGGCCGAGTGCGACGACCAGCTGGATCCAATTTGTCGTGCTCATGATTGCCTCCTAGAATTTGTCCGGTCTGACGATGGAGTACACCAGATACCCGAGGAGGAGAACCGCCAGCACTCCCGCAACAATCAGTTCGATACTCATGGATGGATTATAGAAACAAACGGTGCGTTCGGATATTCGGGCGGTGTTAATGTTCGGCGGCGTACCATTAAGAAAGCGTTAAGATGAGCGCCGCGTGCTACCGAGCCAGCGCCCGCTCTCCCGGCGGCGAGGAGGCAAGGTCCTGGCCGTGGAGATAGGCGTCGAGCCTGTACAGTGCCGCCGAAGCAACAGCATTCATGTTGTACCAGGTGTGCCCACAGTCGAGACCGCTTGTCCGCCCTTCGTTCACCCAGCGTGTGCCCCAGCTGGAAAACGAGCCATCCTCGAACTGCTGTGCGCAGATCGCGTTGGCGGCCGCTTTTGCCTTCTCCAAAAATACCGGTTCTCCGGTTGCGGCGTGCAGCTCGAGGAGTGAATGGATGTAGTACCCGGTGTGCCCTTCCATGGGCCACCAGCAGAGGTACTGCTCGAACAGCAGCGGCCCACGAACGGGGACGGGATGCGCCTCGCTCTCGGGTCCGAACAGGACGAATTGGTCCTCCACGAAGCGCAACACGGACCGCGCAAGGGGGATGAATGACGGGTCGCGCTCTCGTGTCCGACAGAGACGCCAGATGAGGAGCTGCGCCTCCCAGTGTGTCAGGTTTCTGTAGGGCGGGGATTCCGCGATGTCCTCATAGCCGCCCTGCCACTGACGCGTCGCGGCCGGATAGGCGGCCATCCATTGGAGGGCGCGTTCGGCGGCCATCAGGAGTGGGGCCTCGATCCCGTAGGGCGCCAAAGCATCCACGAGAAGAGTGAATTGGATCGCCCCGGTGCAGAACGCTTCGACAATCGTACCCGTGCTCGGATCTACACGGTAGGGAAAGCTGCCGTCGGGCGCCTGGAAACCTGCGGTGATCCGCGCAATATGGCGGGCGTACTCCAGGTACTGTGCGTCCCCGCAACCCTCCGTGAGGCGGACAAGGCTCAGCGCGATCCACGAGGCGCGGAGGAGATTGACGCTCGAGGCCTCGATGCCGCCGAAGTACCGCCCACGCGCGATCGTCGAGAAGGGAAACAACGGCAGAGCGCCGGATTCCGGGAGCCGGTGAGAAAGCACCCAGTCACCCGCGGCGCGGGCGAGGCGGAGCGCCGTGGGAGCGTCGGAGCGGCGAGCTTCTGCGTGCGCGAGCATCCCGTAGATGATGGCCGGCACAATGCAGCCCGGGTAACTCTCGCCATGGCCTTCCGGCCAGATTCGGGCACGGTATTCGAAGTAGTGGCGATAGTCCGCTATGCGGTAGCCGGGGCCGAGGCTCTCGGGGGTCGGCACGGGGCACGGGGAAGCCGCGGACCAGATCCAGACGGGGACGCCCGGCTCTCGGTAGGGAGCCCGCCCGGAATCGGCCACGCGCATGAGATAGGCGGAAGCCCGATCCGCTGCAGCGCCCCAATCCATCGGAGGCTCGGCGAACCCCTGGAAATCCGGGGCTTTCACGCGGGCGCTTGTCTCCACGGCCAGCACCTTCCCGTGGGAATCTACCCAGGACAGCTCGAGGGCGAACTTCCTCACGGCGATCCGATTCCAGATCGTCGCGAGGTCGATCCGGGGAGCACGGGAGGAAACGGTCCAGGCGGCTGAGCCCTGAACCACGCGGGCTTGGAATTCCTTTGTTCCCGGCAGGTACAGGAGATCGAATACCGGCGGGTCGATGAACTGCACCGCGTGGGCGTTCCAGCTGACAACCATGCTCGTTGTGAGGGTCGGCTCCGTGGCGTGCATTTCGTTCACGACAAACGATAGCCAAAGGTTCGCGCGCGGGCAAGCTTCCTCGCGTTCGGCACCTCGCGACGCTCGCTCGCCCGTATTGCCTCGCGGAGCTGACTTCCTTACACTCACGCGGCACGATGCGGTCCACCATGAATGTCATTTTTGATTTCGGCGGTGTGCTATGTATGCCGCAGGATAAGGAACGGCTGAAAAAGATTTTTGGTCTTTGCGGCCTGCCGTTCGACGAGCTGTACCGACTATATCAGGCGGGTCGCTCCGATCTCGACCGCGGCAGCATATCGGGTGCCGAGTACTGGAGCCGTATCCTCTCAGCAGGGAGCGTCCAGCCGACCCCGGATCTCCTGACGCTTCTTGACAACGAGGACGCTCTGGGTTGGACCCGAATCAATGCCCCTATGTTGGCATGGGCCGAGGAGCTGCGGGCCGCGGGCCATAGCACCGCCATCCTATCCAACATGCCCACGGACACCCTTGCCTTCATGAGGCGCGAACATTCCTTTGATTGGATAAGCCGCTTCAACGTCGCGCTGTTCTCATGCGAGCTCGGGCTCTTGAAACCGGAACCGACGATTTTCCGCCTCTGCATGGCGAAGTTGGCGGCTGCTCCCGAATCCTGTATCTTCATCGACGATACGCTGGAAAACGTTGAAGCCGCGGCCGCCCTTGGCATGGGAGTGATTCATTTCCGCTCCGCCGTCCAGGCAGGGCAGGTTGCCAATCGCGAATGGGGGCTCCCCATTCGAAGCCTATCAGAGCCAATCTGACGGCGTTCGCACGGGATGTGTTTCTACTATTGTTGTGATACATTTTTCTCATCTGGGGGGGGACGAAGGGTCAAGGGAGATGAGCGTCTCGAATAGACTTGAAGTTGCGCCGTATCTGTTGGTTGTCGTTGATTTCGCCATCTCCTGCCTCGCCGCTCTCGCCGTAATGCCGGTTGGCGCGGTACAGATTGCCGCCCCCGTCGTAGTTCTTCTTGTCGTCTATGCCGGCGGCGAATACTCGCTTCTGGCCGAATTTCAAGTCCGTCGTCGCCTCGGTGTGCCGCTCGCTTGCTTTCTTTTCATGCTCGTCGCCCTCCTCGCCGGCTCTCTCCCGCAGTCCCTGTGGCTCATTGCGTGGGAATGGCGGATACGCGTCGGGGTGGCGCTGGCCGGATGCGTCGTATTTGCCGTGGCCCATTACACAATGGAGGGTTTCTTGCGCACGAGCAGCCAGCGGTGCGTCCTGCATTTTCGGGCGGACATGGATGAAGCCGCGGAGGCCCTCGGACGCCATATCGGCAGGTCGAGGTATCCGGCAATCATAGTGCTGGACGCCCCGCTGGACGGGGTTCCCGACCGACTCCCCGCCGATATCGTCGATCCACGCGCGGACTTCCCTGACGAGGCGGCGCGGGTGGCCGCGGTTTTCGATCCCGCCAGATTCTGCGATGTCGCCCTGCGCGTGCTGCCACCAGCCGTGCTCGCGGTGAGAAGAACCTACGTTCATTGGGAAGAGCACGCGCGCCGGGCCTACGACGTGCTGAAGCGCTTCTTCGACGTGTTCGCGGCGGTGCTTCTCCTCCTCCTCAGCTCGCCCCTCATGGCCTTTGCCGCCCTGGGGATTCTGGCTACCGACGGAAAACCCGCCCTCTTCCGTCAGGCTCGGGTGGGACGCTATGGCAAGCGATTCCGTCTCCACAAGTTCCGCACTCTGCGCGACGAGCCTCCCGTCATCGGCACCCCCAATGACACCATCGAGCAGCGCGTCTTTCGATTCGGCATCTTGCTTCGCCAAACCCGTCTGGACGAGCTTCCCCAGCTCTTCAACGTCATCAAAGGCGACATGAGCCTCATTGGACCCCGTCCGGAGATGGAGTTTTTTCACGAGCGATGCGTGACGACTATCCCATTTTATCGAAAGCGGTTGATTGTCAGACCCGGTCTTTCCGGTTGGGCACAAGTCAGGTTTCCCCATACGACAGGCGAAACCGAGTATTGGGACAAGACTGCCTATGATTTGTGGTACATTGCGCATAGAAACATCCTTGTTGACGCCCGAATTGCCCTACGTACCATTGGAGTGATGCTGTTCGGCTTTGGCGCACGGTAAGCATCGTTCCGTCTCGCATGGAATTTTGCGGCCAAATCTGATATATTAGATATCAATAACGTGATTTTATTGGAGATTGGTCTCTGGTTGTATTGACATTAATATCACGAAATGGTATTAGTTTAATTGTGAAAAAGTTCACAATATAGCTCGGGTTTGGACGAATCTGCTTAGGGAGATGGATATGGAAACGACACACCAAGCGAAACCGATTGAAGAGGTCATCGCGAAGTATCCAAAAACGCGTGAAAACCTCATCTCGATCCTGCAAGAGGTCCAAGCGGAATACGGGTACCTATCTCGTGAGAGCATCAACACGATCTCGGGTTACCTGAACCTGCCGTCGTCGAAGATTTTCGGCGTCGCGACCTTTTACAACCAATTCAAACTGAACGCCCCCGGCAAGATCCAGATATCGATCTGCCGCGGCACTGCCTGCCACGTGAAGGGGTCGCTCAATCTGCTTGACGCATGCCAGCAGCAGCTGGGCATCGCGGTTGGGCAGACCACCAAGGACGGGCTCATCTCCCTGGAGACTGTAGCCTGCCTCGGTTGCTGCTCCATCGCGCCGGCCATGATGGTGAACGGCAAATTTTTCGGGCGTCTGGACAAAAAGAAGCTTGAAGGCCTCATCGAGAAATGGCGCGCCACCGGGAGGGTCGAAGAATGACAGAGAATGCGCTTGAAGCGCGCGGCAAGGTATTCATTGGAATGGGCACCTGCGGTCTTGCCACCGGTGCGGGCGAAGTGAAGACGGCGGTGGAGAAATGGGCCAGCGCTCATGGGGCGAAAGTGGACATCACCCCCGTCGGCTGTATCGGCTACTGCAAAGCAGAGCCTATCATGGACGTTGTTACCGAATCCGGCGTCCGCGTTTCCTACAGCAATGTGACACCGGATGTGGCCGGCTTCATCCTCGATGAGGTCCTCGTACACAAGAATTACAAGCTCGATGGGGTGCTCGGGCAGTTCAAGAACGGCAAGGCGCCGCTCCCTGGGATCCCCATGATCGACGATCATCCCTATTTCCGAAAGCAAAAGAAATACGTCCTGCGCAACTGCGGAATCATCGACGCGGAAAGCATCACCGACTACCGCGCGCATGGCGGCTTCCAGGGACTGGAGCGCGCGCTCGGCATGACGCGTCCTCAGGTGATCGCGGAAGTCCTGAAATCGGGGCTCCGCGGCCGCGGCGGTGCCGGGTTCCCTGCCGGAAAGAAATGGGAGTTCGCGCTCGCTTCCAAGAATGAGAAGAAGTACGTCATCTGCAATGCCGACGAGGGCGACCCCGGCGCCTTTATGGACCGTTCCATCCTGGAGGGCGACACGTATTCGGTCCTGGAAGGCATGATGATCGCCGGTTACGCCATTGGGGCCAACGAAGGGATCATCTACTGCCGCGCCGAGTATCCACTGGCCATCGAGCGGATCAAAAAGGCGATCGAGGTCATGAAGGCGGAGGGCATTCTTGAGAAGCCCACCGGCGCCTCGGGATTCGAGTTCACGTTGCGCATCAAGATGGGCGCGGGAGCTTTCGTGTGCGGCGAAGAGACCGCGCTCATGGCGTCTATCGAAGGCCGACGCGGCATGCCGCGACCCCGCCCTCCGTTCCCCGCTGTTTCCGGTCTCTTTCAGAAGCCCACGATCATCAACAACGTGGAAACACTGGCCAATGTCTCCCATATCCTTCGCGAAGGCGCGGAGAGCTTTTCCAGCATGGGAACGCAGAACTCCAAGGGGACAAAGGTATTCGCGCTCACCGGCAAGATCGCAAACGCCGGTCTTGTCGAAGTGCCCATGGGCATAACGCTCCGCGAGATCATCTTCGACATCGGCGGCGGTATCCCCAACGGCAAGGCGTTCAAGGCCGTACAGATCGGCGGACCGTCGGGCGGGTGCATCCCGGCGGAGCACCTGGACATCCAGATCGACTACGAGTCCCTGAAGACCGTCGGCGCGATCATGGGGTCGGGAGGGCTCGTCGTCATGGACGAAGACACCTGCATGGTGGACATGGCGCGCTACTTCCTGGCCTTCATCACCTCCGAATCCTGCGGCAAGTGCATTCCCTGCCGCGAGGGCACGCAGCGGCTCTACGAGATCCTGGACTCCATCGTCTCCCCGTACGCGAAAATGGCCGACGAAGAGGAGAACCTGCTGCGGTTCAATCGCGTGTTGAATATGGAGGCATTGTCGCAGGTCATCAAGGACACGTCCCTCTGCGCGCTGGGGCAAACGGCGCCCAATCCGGTGCTGTCCACGCTCCACTTCTTCCGCAAGGAGTACGAGGCGCACATTTATGACCGCAAATGCCCCGCGCACCAGTGCAAAGGGCTTCTCACGTACGCCATCGATACGAATGCCTGCACCGGGTGCACGCTGTGCGCCAAGAAATGCCCCACGGGGGCCATTGTGGGTGAGAAGAAGAAGGCCCACTACATCGTGGACGAGAAGTGCATCCGCTGCGGCACCTGCCGCGACGTCTGCCGGTTCAACGCCGTGAGCGTCTCTTAAGGACAGGGAAGGAAGACACCCCATGATCAATCTGACCATCAACAATAGAAAGATACAGGTCGAACCGGGCACCTCGATTCTCGAGGCGGCGCAGGCGGCGGGAGAGAAGATTCCCACCCTCTGTCATATCAAGGAGCTTTCCCCCACCGGCGCCTGCCGCATGTGCGTGGTGGAAGTGAAGGGCAAGCCGGCCCTCATTCCCTCCTGCGCATTCCCCGTGGAAGAAGGCATGGACGTGCAGACGCGAAGCCCCCGGGTGATCAACGCGCGGCGCACGATCATCCAGCTGCTCCTTGCAAGCCATCCCTTCGATTGCCTGACCTGCCCCAAGAACGGATATTGCGAGCTGCAGTCCCTCTCATCGGAATACGGCGTGGATCAGGTCCCTTTCCGGGGAAAGACCCGCCATCACTATACCGACTTCTCCTCACCTTCGATCATCCGCGAGCCGGACAAGTGCATCCTCTGCGGGCGGTGCGTGCGCATATGCGAAGAGATCCAGGGCGTTGCGGCCATCGATTTCACGCGACGCGGCTTCGATTCCATGGTTCTCCCGCCTTTTGAAATGGACCTGAGCGAGACGACGTGCGTGAACTGCGGTCAGTGCACGCTGGCCTGCCCGACGGGGGCCTTGCACGAAGTGCGCGTGGTGGAGAAGGTCATGCAGACCCTCCAGGAGGGGAAGAAGTACCTCGTGGCTCAGGCGGCGCCGGCCATCCGTGTATCACTCGGGGATTTCTTCGGCTTGCCCACCGGCACGAACGTGACGGGGAAGGTTGCCGCCGCGCTCCGGCGCATCGGCTTCCGCCAGGTCTTCGACACCGATTTCGCCGCCGACCTCACCATCATGGAGGAGGGAACGGAGCTCGTGAATCGGATCAAGAACAACGAGAAGCTTCCGCTGTTCACCTCTTGCTGCCCCGCGTGGATCAAGTTCGCCGAGAACAACTATCCCGAGCTGCTGCCCAATATCTCAAGCTGCAAGTCGCCGCAGGAGATGATGGGCGCCACCATCAAGAGCTACCTCGCCCAGACGCAGAACATCGATCCGAAAGACATCTTCGTCGTCTCCGTCATGCCCTGCACCGCCAAGAAGTTCGAGGCGGCGCGGCCCGAGTTGTCTTCTGGAACGGGGATTGCCGACGTGGACGCCGTCATAACGACGCGTCAGTTGAACCGCATGATGCAGATGTACGGAATCGATTTTGCCGGGCTCCCTGAGGAGGAGTTCGACCGCCCCTTCGGGGCGCCGACGGGATCGGGGGACATCTTCGCCGCCTCCGGCGGTGTCATGGAGTCCGCCCTGCGTTCTGCATACTACCTGCTCACCGGCAAGGACCTCACGACGGTGGAGTTCAACGATGTGCGCGGCATGGCCGGCGTGAAGGAAGCATCCATCACCATCGGGGATCGGACAATCAGAGTGGCGGTGGCCAACCGTCTGTCCAACGCCCGACAGATCGCCGATCGTGTGCGGGAAGGCAATTCCCCCTGGGACTTCATCGAGATCATGGCATGTCCGGGCGGCTGCGCCGGCGGGGGCGGGCAATTGTTCGGCTACGACCCCGAGCGGGTGGAAAAGAGGATCAAGAGCATTTACGCGATGGACAAGGCTCACACGATCCGTCTTTCCTACAAGAATCCGGCCGTACAAGACATCTACAAGAACTTCTTCGGTGAGCCGGGCTCTCATAAGGCGCACGAATTCCTCCACACCCACTACGCGCAGCGCGTGGCGCACAAGTAGGAAGGGGCGGGGCGAATGCGGGGAGCGCGCGGGCCTTCGGCGTGCAGCCGAAAGGCCGCGCAACTTCCCCAAACGGGTTTTCCCGTGTACAGTTTTCAAGGAGGAAGGAATTGGCGCGACTACTGATAGTTGATGACGACACGGACCTCCTGGAGGGTCAAAAACTGTTCCTCCAGAAGAAGGGATACGAGGTGCAGACCGCCCTCACCATCGAGGACGGTCTTGCGAAGGCTAAGGAGACGACGCCGGATCTCATCATCGCCGATCTCATGATGGAGCATTACGATTCGGGTTTCGTGTTCTGCAAAAGGGTACGGGAGCTGCCGGGCCTCGGCAAAGTGCCCATCCTCATGCAGACCGCGGCGCCCCGCAAGGTCGGCTTCACCTTCGAAACGGGCGCCTCTCCGGGGCGCGAGTGGATGAAGGTGGATGAGGTGCTGACCAAGCCGGTACCCCTGGAGCACCTGCTGGGCAAGATCGAGCAATACCTCTCCGCCAAAGCCCGCCATGCCTGACCAGCGATTCACAATGAGGATTGCTGATGCCTGATCCGCTCCCCGCTGCGCGTCCCGCCGCTCCGGCCGGCTCCTCCGGTGACGGAGAATCGATCCGCGTCATCGTGATCGACGGCGAGGAGGGCACGCGCGAGGGTGTGCGTCGCGCTCTGGAAGAGCGCGGTTTCGCTGTCCGCACCGCCTCCGACGTGGCCCTCGGGCTGCGTCTCATGCGGGAGTCCTGCGCGGAAGTAGCGCTCGTCGATGTTTCGCTTCCTCCCGTCGACGGGCTTTCCCCGACCGAATGCATCACGCAGCGCTGCGACGGGAGAACGGTCGTCGTCATCACCTCCGCCCTCCCTTCCGTGGAGACCGCGGTCCAGGTGACCCGTCACGGCGCTTTCGATTTTCTCATAAAACCATTTTCAACCGCCGAGCTCGTGCGCGTCGTGGAGCGGGCCGGGCATCAGAGCAGGCTCGTGCGCGAGCGCGAGCGTTATCTCTCGGAGCTTGCCGGCGAGCGCAATCTCTCCCACCAGTTGATCACCTCCATGCATGAAGGGGTGGTGGTCTTCAACATCCGCCGCGCTTTGGTGCTCATGAATCCCCGCGCCGAGCACTTTCTGGGAACTCATTTCCGCGAGGGCATGAGCTTGCCAGAGCTCTTCCCCGATCTGGACACGGCGGCCGCCATCGAGGCGGTCATCGACTCCGCCCCGGCACGCCCGGAGTGCCGGCTCGTGCAGCGCTCGCTGGGCGACGGTCGGATGCAGGTGAGCATCTCCCCGCTGCTCTTGGATGGCGAGGCAGGGGGAGCGATCGTGATCCTGAGCGACGTGACGGAAAGCTGGAAAGCGGAGCAGGACAAGAACCGATTCGTCTCCATGGTGGCCCACGAGCTGAAAAGTCCCCTCTCGGCCATCATCAATTACATCAACGTCATTCAAAGCGGTATGTTCGACGACACCATGCCCAAGATCCACGAGATGCTTGATCGGTGCCGCGTACGGGGCGAGGCGCTTCTGGATCTCGTGCGCGACCTCCTGTACATCAATAGCCGTGAGGTGGGCAAGGTCGAGCGTTCCATCGAAAGCGTTGACCTGAAGACCGTCATTGCCGGGCAACTGGATTTCTTCCGTGTGCAGGCGGACAAGCGGCGCATCTCCCTCTCCTTGGAAGCGCCCCTTGCCGCCTATCCCCTCAAAGCGGATCGCGGGGACCTGGATCGTATCTTCATGAATCTCATTTCCAACGGGATCAAGTACAATCGCGACAAGGGAGTCCTCGCGGTTCGCATGGCGGACAAGGGCGCCGCCTGGGAAATCGCGGTGAGTGATACCGGCATCGGCTTGAGCGATGCTGAAAGGGCGAGCATTTTCCAGGAGTTCTATCGCGTGAAGAATCAGAAGACCGCGGGCATCGCCGGAACCGGTCTCGGCCTGGCCACGGTGCGTCGGGTTCTCACGGCCTACAACGGCCGTATCAGCGTCTCTTCCCAGCCCGATGCCGGTTCCACCTTCACGGTAACGCTGCCCAAGGAGTAGTCAATGGCGCCGGAGCAAGAGAACGTTCCCACCCGCGGCATCGTTACTCTCTCGCTCATCGGCTTCTTCGGCATTTTTTCCACGACGATGTCCAAAAGCCCGGTGCTGCCGCTATTCGTGAAGGCGC
>Ga0265329_10001446_pt1 | contig 11449 bp, 10 predicted proteins | sample 41627metaG_FD_202091 | JGI IMG/M metagenome (GOLD analysis project Ga0265329, IMG submission 202091) | Rhizosphere microbial communities from Carex aquatilis grown in University of Washington, Seatle, WA, United States - 4-16-27 metaG | ecosystem: Host-associated > Plants > Roots > Rhizosphere...
GGGCCACCCGCAAGTTGCGTGGGTCAGTAACCAACCCCCACAATTTGCAGAAGACGTAGTCGACATGTTCCTCACTTCGTTCGTACAGCTTCCGTTGCACGACCCGGAGCCAGTCCCAATCGGGTCTCACCCGGCCCGACCCGGGCGAGGATGACTATGTTTTGGTCATCGGTCTCTCCTTTGCTTCATGGCGCACCTCGAGCTGTCTTGGTCGCCGCATGGCCGTCGGCGATTGCGCTCTTGCCCGCGTTCGATAGCCCGACGATTGTCATCGGAACGCCCGCGACTCAGGCCAATACCACCGGGCAAGCTTGGTTCACACAGTACATGGCAGACGTGGCGGCCAACACCACGCTGCGAGCCGACGTCATTGCCATTCACTGGTACGGCTGGAATGCGGGCTCGTGCGACGCCGCGGCTTCACAGCTCGAGAGCTACATAAAATACGCGGAAGGCTTTCCTGGCAATCGGCCAATTTGGTTGACTGAGTGGAGCTGCCTGAACCAGAGCGCCCCGACAGCAGCGGGCGTGATTTCCTTTTTCCAGGCAGCGCTCGCGGTCTTCGCCAAGCACCCGCGACTCGCCCGCTATGCCTGGTACCAGTGGTCCCCGAACTGCGAAGTCTACAACACTGATGACACCTTGACTGAACTCGGCCAGGCTTACGCTGCGGCGCTATCAATGAAGTGACGGAATCCAAGAATACGCGATCCGTGCGCCGTCGGGTATGACTCTGGGTCGCGCAGGATGGGGAGGTGCTATGTCGGTTTGGTTCTGCGCACGACGCCTCCCTGTTTGACGAAGGTATCGATCTTCCCCATCGGCTCGACCGTGCCGTCGGGATCGACGCGAATCGCACCCGGCGTCGCCGGGTATAGGGATAATTTCGGCATGTAGGTGGATGCAGTTAACGGTTATCTCGGTTATCGGACATCGTGCAGATGCGATTCGGTGAAGGCAAGATGGCGCTTGTTCGCACTATGCTCAGCCGCCTTACCGGGGCGAAACCCCCATGAGCAATTTGCTGGGCGCTTCCCTCGGTCCGGGGACCGCACAGTTTGGCTCGATCGATCAACTCCCGCTTCCGGCTGCGCAGATCCTGCGACAGGCGCTCGCCGTCGATCCCGACAAGCGCTATCCTGGCGCGACCGCTTTCGGGTTGGGCCTTGCGCCGCACATGGGAACTCGCGCTGAAACGGGACGCCTCATGGATATCCTTTCCTGGCCGAGCAGCGCCGCGATCTGCGCTGACACGACCTCCGAATTCGCTGCGGGCTTTTGCCACTTTGGCCAGCGCCGAGATTCGGCCGCGTCAGCCGGGCATCATCCCGAGCGTGAAAAGCGCGTCCACGGCGTTCTTGGGCGCCAAATCCCCGGATCCGGCCGAGGATGCGCCCTGGCATCTTCATTGCAACGTCTGGCTGCTCACTATGACTTCTACAACTTCTCGGTCGGTTCTGATTTGTGGGATGTTCGCCACCGCTCTTCTCGCAGGCGGTCGCGCCCAGGGTCAAACGGGCGCCCTGGCAGCCACGGACTTCACCATTCTCTTCAAAGGCTACTTCAATGGGCAGTGGGTGCAGATGAACTCGACCCAGCAGCAGTACTATTTCAACCAGGCACGCTGTCTGTGTGACACGGATCCCAATGGCGAGTTCGAGGTCGTTGTCCAGCCTGGATCTGGCGCCGGACAGAAGATTCTGACCCAGCTCGAAAGCAACTCAGTGGGCGGGCAGGGAGCTTCGTACCTATTCGCGAGCACTATGGGCTACGACTGCCTCAATCCAGCCGCTTATATCGGCGGCCTCGGAGCTGCTTGCACGAATCTCGTCGCCCCGTCCAGCGGCTACCCAGGAACAATCTTCTCTTCCATGGCGGCCTTCGGAATGGTGCCTTTCGTGACAAGTGGTCCGATTCCCGTAGCTTACCTCTTCAATGCCCTGAGCAACCCCACCTGCGGTTCCAATGGCACTTGCGACTCGGCTGCCCTGTGCAGGACGACGACTACGCAGACGAATATCCAAATCTGGGCGCAGACCAACTCTGGCATCGGTCCCGATTTCGACCCAGGTCCCGCGGCAGCCGTGAACCTAGTGGGCAATGTTCCGGTGACTCCCACCAATGTGGCCGCCGATGGCGGCAACGAGGGGCTGGAGGTGAGTTGGAACTGGGGGGGCGTCGACATCGCCACCGACACGACCCTCGTTGGCGTTCAGATCTTTTGTCAGCGCGGTGCCGACGCTCAGGTTTTCCAAATCGGCTCGTACGCCCCGGCCTACATGACTCCTGCGATGTTGTGCCCGAACAGCCCTGCTGCTGCCGCGGCGACGACAACCGGCGGTCCGTTCTCCAATTTCGATCCCAAGTATCTGTGTTCCGGCCTGATTCCAGCCACGACGACCAGTTACCGCATCACCGGATTGCAGAACGGAATTCCCTACGGCGTCGGCGTTGCTGCCGTGGATAAGTACGGGAACATCGGCGCTAGCTCCGACATCGTGTACGCGATGCCAGGTGCGAGCACGGGCGGGACAGGCGGCACCTCGGGCGCTGGTGGCGCTGGCGGCTACGTCGGAGGTCCTGATGCGGAAGCAACCGGGGGCGCGCTCGGCAGCGGCGGGGCCGCGGGCGATAGTCCACCAGATGGAGCTGCTGGCTTTGCCGACGCGGGAACAAAGGTTAGGCTCGGCAACGGCTGCTCCTGCGATATTCGCGGAAAGCATGGTCGAAACGGGACTTCAGGAACCTTGTGGCTTGCCTTAGTGACCTTGGCGTTTGCTCTCAGATTCCACAGATGGAGCGCGCCAGAGAGTAGGGTGGCGCCCATCGCGGGGAGATCTCATGAACAGAAGGTGCCCATCACTGACCGCCTTTCTCACTCGCTTTGAAGTGCTGCTCACCGCCGTCTTCCTATCCGGGTGTGGCGCAGGCGGCGGCTCCTCGACCGGCGCGGGCGGGACCTCGACCGCGACAACCGGGTGGGGAACACTGGCGACCGGCGGTCCCACAGGCACCGGATCGCGGCCACAGTCATGGTGGACACCAGCACCACGGTCGGAACGATCGGTGCCGACTTCACCGGGTTCAGAGCGGTGGCATCGTGGCGCAGGTTCAGCCGGAATACTACGGAATGCTCCTCTTTGCCCAAGCCGGCACAGGCTCGATGGTTTCTACTACCGTCGCCACCAGCGCCCAATACTTCACCGCGTGGTCCATCAAGGCCGACGGATTCACCAGCGTGGTGCTGCGTCAACGCCACCGTCGATCTGGGATCTCCGGTGAGTAGCGCGAGCGCGATCTATCTGGAGGGGACGCCTGCTGGCACCCTGACGGCAGCGGCAGGGAACGTGACCCTTGCTGGCGCGCAGGTCTCGGCGGCCTTCATTGATTTGGATATTCCCGTTGGGTGGGCGATTCGAGGCCGGGAGACAAGTAACCTCCCCGCAACACGTATGTCACGGTTGCGGTCGACACCAGCACCTGTGTGTTCGGACATCGACCGCAGCGCCAGAGCCCCGAGATCGGTCAGGGCGGTGGGCGGCCACAGTCGTCGGGATCGCCGCGCAGCTTCGTCAACCCGTGCGGCAGCGCGGGCAAGATGCTGCGTAGGTTCTCCATGGCCGCGCTCTTGGAGCCGGGCACAGACAGGATCAGCGTCTGGCCGCGAATGCCCGAGCATGCCCGCGACAGCATGGCCAGCTTGGTGCTGGCGAGCGAGGCGTGGCGCATGGCTTCGTCGAAACCGGGCGTCAGGCGCTCGACGACGTCGCGGACGGCCTCGGGGGTTTCGTCGCGCGGCGACGGGCCTGTGCCGCCCGCGGCGATCACGAGATCGATGCTGTGGCCGTCGGCATAGTGGCGCAGTCGCTCGGCCAGTCCGGCGCGCCCGTCGGGCAGGATCTCGGTCGCGTAGACATGCGCGGCCAGGGCCTCGCGGAGCAGCGCTGCCACCGCGGGACCGGTGGTGTCCTCGGCCAGCCCAGCCGCGCAGCGATCGCTTAACGTTAACACCACGATCTGAAACACCGAGCGTGCCACGACGTGCTCGATCTCGGCTGCATTCCCGACGGCCACGGCGCCGCCAGCCAGCACGCGCGCGAACAAGCCCGCGCGCGGCATGATGCAATCGCCTGTCTGCTCGTAGATCGAGCAGCGGTGGTGGCATTGTTTGCCGATCTGGCTAATCGAAAGAACCGCGTTCGCGCCGACACGCACCCGGCTGCCGAGCCCGAGCGTGCCGAGATCCAGCCCGGCGATGACCAAGTTCTCGGCGAACGCACCTGCCTGCAGGTCGAGGCCGCCGGATCTCTTGAAGGTCTCGATGTCCGCCAGGCCGAGGATGCTCACCTGACGATGGCCGGGCCCGGCGTGCGCGTCGCCCTCGATGCCGTGATCCCGCCGCAGTCGAACGGCGTCCACCGCCGTCTTTGGGGTGCTCCTGCGCTGGCTTGTGCAGATCGCTTCAACCCTTCCGGCCATGCTTCGCCTCTTTGCGCAGATAGTGTCCGGTTCGGCCGCCGCTCTTTTCCAGCAGCTGGATGGGCCCGATGACGATGTCCTTGCTCGCGGCTTTGCACATGTCGTAGACGGTCAGGGCCGCCACGGCCGCCGCGGTCAGGGCTTCCATCTCGACGCCGGTGGCTGCGCGCGCGCGTGCCAGGGTCTCGATGACGACGCAGTCTCCGACGACGGCTGCCCGCACCTCCACGACGTCGAGGGGCAGCGGGTGACACAGGGGGATGAGCTGGGAGGTCTGTTTCGCGGCGAGGATGCCGGCGAGGCGCGCGGTTTCGAGCACATTGCCCTTGGCCACTATGCCCGTGCGCCTGAGCTGGGCCGCGAGTTTGCGCCCCAGCCACACGCTGGCCTCGGCGCGCGCCATGCGCGCCGTCGTCGATTTGTCGGTCACGTCCACCATGCGAGCCCGGCCCGCTTCGTCCAGATGAGAGAGTGTTGCGCGTTTCATGTCACACGTCCTATCCCCCCACCGACGACATGGGCATGGCCACGGCAAACGGGCCCGTACCGCGCTTGCACCCGAGGGCGACGTACAGGGCCGCGGCGATGCGCTCGTCGGCGCCTGCACCAGTCGCGCGCAGCAGACCCATGAGCCCGATGTGGTCGCGCCGGCCCAGGCAGCCGAGCAACTGTCCGTCGGAGGTCAGGCGCAGACGCCGGCAGTCGGAACAGAAGGGATGGCTATTCGGCGAGATGAAACCGACGAAACCTTGCTTGCCACCCGCGCCCGTCGCGCGGAAGCGGCGGCTCGACGAACCCGGCTCGTGCTTCTCGGGCTGAAGGTCGAAGCTTGCGGCTAGCCGGGCGCGCAGCTCACTCGAACGCAAGAACAACTTGGCGTAGTCCTCGGGCGCAAGACCCGACGGCATCAGCTCGATGAAGCGCAGCTCGTAGCCGCATGCGAGCGCGTAGGACAGCATGGCCTCGGCCTCGTGGTCATTGATCCGGCGCAAAACAACGGTATTGATCTTCACGGGAGCGAGCCCCGCGCGGGCCGCGGCCTCGACGCCCGCGAGCGTTCGCGCCAGCTCGCCCCCGCGGGCAAGGCGCGAGAACGTGCCTGGGTCGAGCGAATCGAGGCTGACGTTGACGCGGGCTAGACCGGCTTCGTGCAGCGGGCGCGCGAGGGCAGCCAAGCACTGGCCGTTGGTGGTCAAGGCCAAGTCGGGGATACCGAGCGGGGCGAGCGCGGCCACCAGGTCGACGATGTCGCCGCGGGCGAGCGGCTCGCCTCCGGTGAGGCGGACCTTGGCCACCCCCAGCGCGGCCTGGGCCACGCGCACCAAGCGCACGATGTCCGACGCCTGCAGCACGTCGGGTGTGCGACATGACTCAACCGGCGTTTGCGGTCGGCAGTACACGCAGCGCAGGGGACAGCGATCCGTGACCGAGACTCGCAGGGCTATGCCGGCAGCATCGGGGAGCATCGTCATGGCCACACCCGCCACGGACGAAAGTCAACCAGCGCGCCTCGGTCGAGGCCAGCCGCGTCCCCGGGCACGACGATGGCGCCGTCGGCGCGCGCACCGGTCACGAGATCGGCGGAACTCCGGCTGGGGACGGGCGTCACCTCGGCGCCCGAGGACGTCCACGCCAGCTTGGCCAGCACGTAATGTTGCCAGCCGGCCGTGCTCGCCACCGCCTCGCACAGCCGCGCGCGCACAAGGGGGCGGCAGTCCGCCTCGGGCCAGCCCGACATTCGCCGTAAGGCAGGCAGGGCGAATTCGTGAAGGCAGGTGGCGGCGCTCAGCGGATTGCCAGGCAGACCGAAGATCGGCCGATCTTCGCGAGCGAGCGCAAAGAGAAACGGCTTGCCCGGCTTTATGGCCACACCGTGAACCAGCGTGCGCGCGCCGACCGCAGTCACCGCCGCGGGAACGAAGTCGTATGCCCCCGCGGAGACACCGCCGCTTAGCACGACCGCATCCGCGGTCGCAAGCGACTGGCGCAAAGTCCGGGTGATTGCATCGAGATCGTCGGATACCTGGAGGGCGTCTACGATGGGGAATCCCGCAGCCGTGAGCGCGGCGGCCAGCATGGGGCCGTTGCAGTCGCGCTCCTGGTGCGAGCCCGCCGGCATTCCTGGATCGAGCAGCTCGCGCCCGGTGGTGACCAGCGAGACGCGCGGCTTGCGGAACGCGCGCAGGGTAGTACGCCCAGCGGATGCGGCCAACCCAATGTGAATGGCGCCGAGCACGCAGCCCGCGGAGACCAGCTCGCTGCCCTGCCGCGCGTTCTCCCCGCGCCGCAGAATGTGTGCACCCGCGCTCTCGCCGACGGTGAAGGTGACCCGGCCGGGGCCAGCTTCGCGCGTGCTCTCGATCATCACCACCGTGTCGGCGCCTGGCGGAAGGTTGGCGCCGGTGAAGATGCGCGCGCAGGCGCCCTCGGCCACCGGCGGCTGGGCGGGCGATCCGGCGGCGACCTCGCCGGTGATGGGCATGGTGACGGGCGCGTTTCTCAGATCCGCCGCGCGCACGGCAAAGCCGTCTTTGGCCGAGCGGTCAGCGGGGGGCAGGTCGCGATCCGCGAGGATGGGTTCGGCCAGCACACAGCCGAGCGCCTCGGCTATGGCTACCTCACCCGCGGGCAAGCACGGGGTGTGGGCCATCACGGACGACCATGTTTGTTGCAGGGTGAGCATGTTGGATTACCTCTCGGGCGAGAAAGTAACCAATGACTACCTGCTACTATGAACCGCGCTTTTCACAGACGCATCTAAGGATCCGTGAAGCCACGCGAGCCCCCCATCATTGCGCAAACTATGATCGAGCGACGGACCGTGCTGCGCTGGCTCGGAAACTCAACTGTCCTGGCCCTCGGCGGCGATGTGCTCGCGGCGTGCCTGGGCACGAGCATCGCGGATAGTCAGCGGCCCAATGCCGGGGCCGGGAACGCGGATGGGGCGGCCGAGGCGGCGGGCGCATCTGGTTTCGACTTCCAACCCGGCTCTGGCACCGACCCGATCTTCGACACCTGGTACGAGAACACGGTGGATGCGCAAAACCTGGTCGACATCCTGGCCGGCTGGACGCTTACAGTCGACGGCATGGTCAGCAACCCAATCTCGCTTCGTTTCGTCGATCTCATTGCCCTCGACCGGCAGGACCAAGTCACCGACTTTCATTGTGTCGAAGGTTGGTCGGTCTTCGACGTGCCCTGGAACGGGGTGCCGCTTGCGAGCGCGCTGGACTTGGCCGGGGCTGCTACGTCCGCCACGTATGTCAGCTTCTACAGCGTGGGTGGGGAGTACAGTGAATCGCTTCCCATGAGCGTCGCGCGCGAGCCGCACACCTTGCTCGGCTACGGCGTCGGCGGATCCACGCTGCCGCTGGCGCACGGTTTTCCGGTGCGGTTGGTGGTGCCTCGTTTGTACGGGTACAAGAACGCCAAATATCTCTCGCGTATCGAGGTCACCGATCACGCGCTCACTGGCTACTGGGAAGCGTACGGGTATTCGTACGCTGGCGAGGTCCCAGCCTCGCTCTTGCGTCCGGGCAAATACTGAGTCGAGCCAGGACGGACAGCAAGGCGCGAGGCGGCTCGGAAGCACGGCTTCCTCCCATAGTTCGGCGGATAGGGGGAATCCGAAAAGGCGGTCGAGCGCGCCTTGCAACGGTTCGAGCCCACCGGTCTGCCGGCCGAGCCCTTGCCATTCCAGAAGAAAGTGCGGCAGGTCCGCGTGTGGACGGGGTATCGGGCAATGAGAATGCTATACAGTAGGCAAAAAGTGGTCTTTCCTACCGCCCCAAACCGCACAGTTGCTGTGGACAATCACGGAAGATGGCTCCGTCGGTTGGCCCTGGTCGCCGCAACCGCCAGCGGCATGTGGTCCTCCGCTGTGCTGGCGCACGAGGAGCCCGAGGATTGTGGCATCTACTACTTCGGCATTGGACAGCCGCGGGATTTCAAGCATGCATTTGCTTGCGAGATGAGCACGCCGGACGAACAAAGAGACTGGATGATGGTCGCCGTGATGCACCTCAATGGCGAAGGCACGGCGGCAAGCGTGAAAGAGGCGCGCGCCGCCTTCGGGCATGTCGAGAACGCCGATGCCAGCTCGGAGGCGCTGGAAAGGATCATCGTCGCACGCGAAGCCAACCCCCAAAGGGCCTACCCGCGCATCGACTACTGCAAGGAGATCGCCCAGACCACCCTGGACGGCAACTATTGCGACAGCGTTCAGTTGCGCCTGGCCGACGTGGCCGCCAAGAGAGCACTCAAGGCCGCAGGGGCGAATCTTGATAGCGAGGCAACCAAGAGCTTCACTGAACTCCAGCGCGCGTTCGCCGCCTTTCGCAAGGCCGACAGCCAGCGCCTGTACCTGGAATTCGCCGACGGCACCATTCGCAACGCAATGGCCACGGGTCAGGAAGACCTCTTGCAACGCAATTTCCTTGCCGCGGTCAAAGCGTGGGGATCCAAGGCCTGCGCGCCACCGCCCAAACGCAGCCTGGCCGACGCGGACAAGGAACTGAACCGGGTCTACCGGGCATTGTTGAGCCAAGACGAAGCTGACCGCGCTGACGCCAAGACCGCCGCTCGCGACGCGCAACGCTTGTGGTTGAAATACGCCGCGGCTTGGAAAGGCTTCGCGAAAACTCTGCGCCCCGACAATCCCAGAATCGACGATTTGCGAGCCTTTCTCACCGAACAGCGCATCCGCGAGCTGCAAACCGAAGGCGACGACGGCGAGCCGAAGAAGTGACATGTCCCGCGGCCAGCAACCCCCCTCACTGGTAAACGCGAACGTAGTCGATGTCCATGGTGTTGGGAAAGACCGTGGTCGGGTCAGGGGCTCCGGGCCACGAGCCGGGGCCGCCAACCGCGGTGTTCAGCATGAGGTACACAGGATTCACGTTGATGCCCTGGTTGGTCGTGCAGGTTTGCGCGCCGTCGACGTACCACGTGATCTGGGTTGCCTGGATCTGGAAGCCGAAGACGTGGAAGCCGGCTGAGAAATCCGGACCCTTGAAGGTGCATTGGTGAACCTGGGTTCCAGAACCGCCCCCGCTCGGCCATAGGTGGTTGGTCTCGTAGATCGTCGTCGGGGCGTTCCCCAGCATCTCCATGATGTCGAATTCGGCGGCGGGATTGCCCGAAGCCTCGTCCATCCACAGCGCAGGCCACATGCCTTGGCCCTTGGGTAGGCGCGCACGGATTTCGATATAGCCGCGGGTGAAGGTGTACTTGCCCTGGGTGTCGACCCAGGCAGAGGTGTATCCGCCCCCGGTGGACTGAGCGGCCTTGAGCTCCAGGCAGCCACCGGTCAGGTAGGCGTTTTGCGCCAGGTTCGTGCCCTGGCCGCAGCACCAGGTCGCCGTGTTGTTCCAGTGGGTGGTGTCGAGAGAGGTGCCGTTGAACTCCTCGCTCCAGTTCAGGCTGTAGGTGGTGCCACCTGCCGTGACGCTGCCAGGAGGGGGGGCGGTCGATCCACATGCGAGCGCCGACGCGGCCTCACTGGTGCCCGTGTCCATGGGGGAATCCGATCCTCCAACATCCGCAATTGCCACATCGGCGGCGTCGAACCCGGAGTCCGGCTTACCGGTCGTCCCGCCTGTCCCGGCTCTGCCGCCGGTACCGGTGCTGCCGCCCGTCCCGCGCGCGCCGCCGGTGCCCGATGCGCCGCCGGTGTCCGATGCGCCGCCCGTTGTCCGCGAACCGCCGGCACCCGGTGTAGCGCCGGTTCCCGTGCTGCCGCCCGTGATGGATGCGTCCCCCGCGTCCTGGACCCCGCCGGTGCTCGGCGAGCCGCCGGTACTCGGCGAGCCGCCGGTGCTCGATGCGCCCCCGGTTCCAGAGCCGCCGCCCCTTGCCGTCACCCCGCCGGTTCCGGAAGCGCCGCCCGTGCCCTGCACACCGCCGGTCCCGGCGCCGCCGCCTTTGCTGGCGGGCGCGGCGTCGGGCAGCAACGTCTTGCTGCTATTCGTGCCGCACGCGAGGGCGGCGACTGCCATCAAAGCGAAGATGAATCTCGACTTCATGGGTCCCCTCCTTCGTATCCTGTGAGTCACGGAAGGCCACAGTTCAGCCTCTTTCCCCATCAGTTAGCGCGCACCGCACGTCGCCCAGCTGGCAATTTGGGCGTCCGTGAGCAAACCGCGGCCGGTGACTTCACCGCGCTCGCCGGTGGACAGTGTAGAAATCGGTGAATCACAGCCGGGAGTATACACGTTAGGGCTAAAGCAGCGGCTCGGCGTTCTGTGCAAGCTCCAGTGCGTACCCAGGAAAACACGTACCTGCGGCCGGGTCGACCATGCCCCAGCACGGGTGCGGCGTTCAGTAGTTCGGGCTGTTCGGGCTCGCCCAGACCGCCACGTAGGCGACTTCAAGATCAGAGGGATTCGGCGTGAGATTCCAATCATAGTCGTCACCGGCGGCGTTGGTGTAGGTGCCGCCGCCGAGGGCCAAGTTGAGCAGCAAGAACATCGGCCGCTTCGCCTCGGCGTAGCTTGGAGCACGCCAGACCTCGGCTCGATCGTAGTACCAGACGATGGTGTCGGGCTCGAGGCTGTTCTGGTTCGGGCGGCTGCCAGTGATTCGAGGCCATCCGGTCAGGCTTTTCAAGGCGGGATAGCGACAGCGCGCCAATCAGCCCTTGAACCGCGAGCCGTCGAGTGAGACGATCGCGCCACTTGGAGGCTTTTTTTCGATGCGCAGTCTTTGCTTGGGAAGTGCAATAGCAATCTGGATGCTCGTGCCCAGTGGATGCCATGACAACACGGGACTCCGCCTAGGGGTCGACGCAGGCAAGAACGGAGGAGCTGGCGGCGGGACGGCGGGTGCAGGTGGCAGCAAGAAAACGTCGGCCGCCGGCGGAGCCGGCAGCGGCGGTACATTCGGTGGTCCGGATGCGGCCAACGACAAGGGTTCGTCCGACGTTGGCGTGCCCGACGCCAAGGAAGCCTCGGCCAGCGAAGGTCACGGAGCG
>Ga0265329_10001447_pt1 | contig 11448 bp, 11 predicted proteins | sample 41627metaG_FD_202091 | JGI IMG/M metagenome (GOLD analysis project Ga0265329, IMG submission 202091) | Rhizosphere microbial communities from Carex aquatilis grown in University of Washington, Seatle, WA, United States - 4-16-27 metaG | ecosystem: Host-associated > Plants > Roots > Rhizosphere...
AAGCAGAAATGATCCGCCAATTGGAAGAGAGTCACAAACGGCGAAAACAAGCCATCCAATCTCACACAAGGATCGCGAAAATACGTGAAAAAGCAAGCGGTTGATCATTACAAAGTCGAACTAATCCCGAAGAAAACTGGGCCAATAACATCGGTTCGGTAATCGTCCGCCCGGGACCGCGTTACAAGACGGGAAACACACTTATTCTCTATTGTGATGACAAGTTGAATGAGAGTGCCAATAAGCTGAGCTGCGGTATTGGATATACCGCCATCCACACGCTCACAAAGAACGGAGGCCAGATGTGGAACCACATTGATTCTCTCAAGGTGGCAGAATAGAACTCACTCGAGCAAAGATTCAACCGGAAACCCGGAAACCTTGCCGCGGTTGGCAAAACTGTCTCCTATGCTCCGTGGGCGTCAGCCCCATGATGGAAAACAGACGCCACAAGAATAGTCGTGATCGCTTTGTGCGTGCCAAACATTTTAGGAGTGTTTCTGAAGCGTCTCACCTTTGCCAGTCCCATCTCTTGTGGCGATTATCTAGCCCGCAGTGGGTGTGGTCAAGCCGATTCGAGAGGTAACGTTTCCCCTGCCAAATTAGGACGCCGCCGGTCTTACGTCAGACGCTGCTGCTGGCGACGGTTTTCGTCTTGAAGCCGTGCGCCAGAGCCAACTCCTGGACGTCAGCGGCATTGCCGTATGTCATCAGAACGTCTCCCTTGACGTTGGCCATGGCAGCAAACACAGCGTCGTGGTCGAGCTCCCAGTGCGTGTAAAGGCGACTCCCGGCCCTCTTCCGTGGCCAGCGGTGTAGGAAGGGTCAACAAACTAGACCACAGATTTAGGCGCTGAGTGATCCTTGATAACATCGAAGGCCATCGCGTGCACGAACCCGAGCAGCAGTTTGAACGAGGGCGGTGATAAAGTCGATCGTGCACCGAACATTAGAATCTCGATTTCATCAAATCATAAATGAGGCTTCGGAGTATAGGAACCACAACCAAGGTCCCGACGACTGCGAGCCGCTTCCTTTTCATGCGTTCCGTTTTTAGGTGAGGCAAGCCAAAGTCAAATTCGATGCTTGGCCACAGGCTCAACAGCCATGTACGAACTGCAAACGCGCCCCAAAAGCATCCGCAGGCCCAGTACCAGACCCATTTCATGGCGTATAAAAATGGACCTGCCTCCAAAAGTATCCGGTGCCATGGTGAGTCCTTTGGAAAGGGCTTGATAACCTCTGAAAGGTCGATCGCCTGTGTTAGGATCTGACCCAGCATATCTACCATCCAGATCCCAAAACTCCCAATGCCTAGTGCGATCAGATTAAGGAGAAGGGTGTGGTGTTGTTTGAGCCAAACGACTTGGGGCCGGACCTTCTCGATCGTCTCTTTGATGGCAAGAAAGTTCTGGCTCAGCCATTCCGGCTCCTCAGCACTAACCACAGCCCCATTGCCAAAGGACGAATCGCCGTGGTCCAGCGAAAGTGATATATGACGTCCCAATTTGAAGTTGTGGAATGACATCCGTATCGCGACAGGTCGGGCAGGGGCTAAAGAAGAATGATCGGAGAAGAGATCGGCCGAGTCGCTCTGATGTGTCGTGCCATCAGCGAACATTATGGAATATTCGGAAGTCGCTTGGTGATCTGACTTCCTTGCGAGCGATGACTGCTTTTCCAAGATCGCTGCTATTCGCTGGAGGTCTTCAAGAGTGAAGACCCTGTCCGAGATCTTAATCGTCCGCGTTTGTTTCATTGCCTCGCAACTCCGGCCGAGATGCTACGACGACGAGGGGATCTCAGGCAGAGGGACTGATGACGCGTTTCGCGAGCGCGGAGTTGAAGGGGTCGCCTGCAGCGACTTGTGGAATGAAGCCACCGCCCGATCAGAGCGCACCGTCCGACGGCATCGTATCTCCAATCCTTAAGCTTCATAACGCAATCCGTTTACTCTGAGGGTCTTGCACTCTTCATCATCTCACCCCCAGCATCCAGACAGCCTAGAGCCACAGGCTCGGGCGCTGTCTCGTGCGACTGTTGAACGACCGCCTTTTTCACGGTGTGCTCTTGGCTGTGCCACTCAAGTATGATCTTTGAGACGTTCGTTAGCGTCACTGTCGCCGCCACTGCAATGGTCGTGTACGTCACGATTACTTTAGGGATTTGCGCTTCCATAAAATCGACGACGTTAGCCTTCCTTGAACCAGGGAGGAGTGTCGCTTGCAGCCTCACTGTCCCGTTCTCCGAGTAACTCCGTTGTGGACATTCTGCCAACTCGGATGCTTTCAACTTTGTCAGCGCACATTGCGTGGCAGATTTTGAGCAGCAGCGACCGGTTCTTCTCGTTGTCCACGAGAGGGATATACTCGCAAAACTCATCATCGAAAAGTATTTCCAGCACCTTACCGTTAAAGCGGACGTGTCGTGCCTTCACCAGATATGATTTCGTGAACGGGCTCATTCTTCCAAGGTGCTCAAGTATCCTATCCCAAAAATGCCGTGTTTCGGCTGAGGGGTCTACGGGAGGCCGGGGCGTTCCTCGTGCCATGATCGATTGTTCTTCCTCCTCTTCCTCCGGTGTGACTGCAACGGAGAGTTTCTTCAATGCCTGGGCGAGACTTGGGCAGAGTTCAACTGAACGCTTTGGGGAAACTCTGTCTTTGAATTCTTGGTGCAGCCAATCGTTCAGATAGCACTTGCCGTCCAAGCGAAGTCCATAGTCGCTGTCTCGTGAAACAATCAGCACGTCTTTTCCGCTGGCCACTGCGCAGCGCAGAATCCATTCCCAGTTTATCGCGTCACCTATGCTGGTGTCCTGCTTCTTCCTGGGAGGGCAGCCCTTTTGGTAGCGGAGCAGCGCGGACTTGGCGATCTCCTCCTTGTCAGAATCCTGGTATTTCAGGTTCAGAATCGAGTCCTTCTGAACGAGCCTCCGGAACGACTTGAACACAGGGTCATGAACGGACGGATTTTCCAGAATTTTGGTCAGCCGTTGCCGAAGCGCAGTGACCTTCTTCTGGATGGCCCTGCTGACGGCCTGGATACCGGCGGCTGTCTTGGAGTCAGAGAGATATGCGGGAGTAAACTTTGGAATGCTTGGTGTAGTTACGTTCTTCAGCGATTCGGAAATGACCTTCTGGCGGTTCGTCAGAAACTCAACCTCAATTTGGTCAGAAATAATCAATGAGTCAGACACGGACTCGATGTGGTCCAGAAGGGTCAGACCAGCCTCACCCTCAGCCCGATAGAAGTCGAGGAAGATATTGCTGTCAACGAAGAGCAGCGGAGTTTTAGTCATCGCTTGGCACTCCATTAGCCCTCGGCTTTGACGAACTTAGCCGCTGCCTTGGATCGTCGGGCACGGTACATCATTCTTGGGAGGCATTGAACTCCCTCAAGAGCGAAACAAATCAGGCAAAAACAAGCAAGATAAAAGCCAAGCTGCCCCCCTCCGGCGTAATCGATAGCCTTTCAGGTCGGTTGACGGTCGCACCGCACCGTAAACAAACGGGCTAAACCAACCGGCTGCTCCGGCCTGGAGAACACCTCAAATCCGGGGAGGTTGGCGTTGGCGAAGGCCCGGCAGGGACGCACGGGTGCCGCCCCCAGCCTCGCCCTTCCAAAGTCCCACAGAAACGCGTCCGTAAGGTCTTGGCCTGCAACGGACTGTCCGCTGCCGTCGGATTCTCCCGTTCATCATTAAGGCGATTTATGGAAACATACCTGGACAATTCGTGTTACTGGATTAGCCTTCAAAGTGAAAGCTTCCCCCTTTCTTGTCACCAGACCGATGGAGCACGTGCCCCTTCCTTTTGCCCGTGGTTCGTTGGCTTTGCCAACAAGGGAATTATGAACAACCGACATTTCAGAACCAACGCCAACTGCAAGATTTCACTGGCCGCGTTAGCCCTGCTCCTTGCTTTGCCGCTAACGGCATGGAGCCAGCTGACAACATTGCTGAATAATTGGAACGGCGAAAGTGTTTCAAGTGGACCGACGGAAACAACTACCTTCACGATTGCGCAGCCATATTACGTAACCGTGGTCAGCGATTACCACTTCTACAATGGCGGCGTATTGCCTGGAACAATCAGTCTACGTCACTCAGACGGAACCCTCTATGGCCCGTGGAACGCCGTTTCTGGCGAAGCGGTATGGGGTGTGTCGAACTCCGTCTGGGTCGCGACTCCCAGTGTTATCATCAAACCGGGAGTATACACCGTGATTGACTCGGACAACGCAACCTGGTCCTACAACTTTGGCGGCGGCTTTTCGGCTGTTTACGGCCTGATCCAAACACCCCCCACTGCGACAGCCAGCGCAGTCCTGGTGAACAACTTTCTAGTGGGAGTAACTATTATCGATGGAGGGTCCGGCTACACGAACACGCCAACCGTGAGAATCTTTGGTGGTGGCGGCAGTGGAGCGCAGGCTATGGCTGTGGTGACCAACGGTGTGGTGATTGCAATCAACATTCTGGACGCCGGATCGGGCTACACTAGCACGCCGATAATTGTCATCGCGCCAGCTTTTATTGAGCAACCACTGATGGACATTGCCGCAATGTCGCTCCTGAGCTTCACCAACCTGGAGATGGGCAGCAATTACCAGTTTCAGTCTTTGCTTCTGGGCAACTGGACTGACACCGGACCGGCATTTACCGCCGCCAGTCTCACCTTTACGCAGTCCGTATCAGGAGTCGCTTCGGCAGATAGCTATCGTCTAGCAGCCACACCAGTCCCCAGCCAAGCGCACGGAACGGCGCAAGTGGTCAACGGCTTCGTGGTTGGGGCCACCGTCAGCAGCGGCGGCTCGGGATACACCAGCGACCCAGTTGTGAGCGTGACGGGCGGCGGCGGCACGAATGCCACGGCCATCGCGGTAGTCCAAGCGGCGGTCGTTACTGGGATCACGATCACTAGCGCGGGCATTGGCTACACCGACACGCCCGCCATCGTTATTGCAGCGCCCCCAGCAACGGCCCTTTGGCCAAATGTGACCCAAGTCATGCGGCTGGATTTGAGTGGCCTCTCGCCTTACGACAGTTACCAACTTGAATTTAGCCGCGTCGTTCCTGGGACTTGGAGCAGTTTCAGCCCGGCCTTCACCCCAACAGCCCTTACGAACACGCAGTCCATCGTTGTGCCAGGAGAGGCTGGTTTCTTCCGGGTGAGATACGCGCGGTAGCAGATTGAACGCCTTGCTGTCAAAACCCAAACTAGCGACCCCACTAATGAAACTATCCATTTTTGCCGTCCTTTTCTGCCTTACCCTTGTTGGTCAAGAGCGCTATGAGCGCCTGGTCATCTATGGAACGGGATATCAAACCAATGTGACTCTGACGAGCATTAGCCTGGGAACTAATGAAGTTTGCGAGGTAGCAAGTTACCGATATGCAGGCTTTTGGTATGCCAATGGCGGCTATCGTCCCCCAGCAGGCCTTCCGGAGTTAGCAGTTGTTTATGCGGAAGGGCTAAACCATGGCAAATTCAATCTTGTTACGGGTGATGTGGTGCTCGGTCCAGCAGTAATTGTCCTATCTGGCTTCCCGGACGGACGAGATAACAATGGATTTGCTATGACGATTTTGCATATCCATCAGGTGAACGTGACGTCTGCAACTGCGGCAGTTCTCCCCGCTGGAGCGGTTGGTCATGTAGAGTTTGAGACCTCGATGGATCTAAAGACATGGAAGCCCACGCGGGCTGGCGATTTTTACGCCGGATCTAGCAACCGTTTTTTCCGTGTTGAAGTCTCTCTCGGCCTCGTGCCTCATGGAATTCCAGAGTAGATGATCCAAAACTAGCTCTAAAGCCCATAACGCTGATGCGTGGCATCCCACATCGAGTAAGGCAATTAGGCCAAGGCTCTAGTCGAAAGGAGTATTTCGTCCATGGCGTCATCAGCAGGTTGGTGGTCAACAACCCCGTCGTTTCCCGGCAACGACGTGGCCCGATCAGTCCAAGTTCCAGCGGCGAGGTTCGTTGTGGAGATTCGCTGAAATCCTTAGGCGCAGTCCCAACGCATTATTGCAGTTGAATTCGGTAGAATCGTTGCTTATCTAGCGCAAAACTGTCGGTCAGCGTCAATGTTGTATTGGACGCTTGAGCAGAGGCTCCCAGGCTTAACCAGTCGGTTTGGTTGAGGTTCGTTTTGTATTGCACCTGATATGTGGGCCCCTGCACTGCGGTCCAAGAAAGCAGCAGCTTCGCGTTTGTTAGCGTGACAGGGGTTTGGAACATGGGCGGCCTAACAACTGTTAGTGTTGCAGCTGCGCTCCTGATACTCCCATTGTCATCGGCCAACACGACCTCGTAAACCCCAGTGTCATTGGTTGTAACATCCGTGAGTTTTAAGACCACGTTAGTAGCGCCCTGTACGTTTGCACCATTCCTGCGCCATTGGTAGGCGAGGGGAGAGGATGAGTTAGTTGGGCTGAGTGCAAAGGTAACAATGCCTCCGATTTGGACAGTTTGTGTAGACGGCTCGATGGTCACTGGGAAACCACCTCCGGTAGCATTGAGGGCGGACAGGACATCGATTGGGAGTTCAGAAGGCGAAACGTTCGTGATGACTTCGCTCACACCGCCGGTTCCATTTGTAGGAACTGCCTGCGTAAGGATGTCCGGGACGATGCCGCCCGTGGAGCCGTTATTGTACGTTTTCCAGAAGAAAATGCTGAGTACGTCATAAGACAAATCCTTCCTCACTCCTACGAGGGCTGTGACGAATCTCATGTATTCGCCAGGTCCGAGACCCGGATCCCCTGGGGAATCGTCAAATGACAAAAGTGTTCCACCATTCTTCGTATGGAACGGTGATTGGCGATTATAGGGATCTGCCTTGTCAGTTCCTTCGTTCAAGGCAAAGATTAGGTCGTCGGCAGGCCACGTCTTAATGTGCGTGAATGGGTCTGGCAGTTTATTCGGTGTCCCATCTATTAAGTGTTGTGGGGGATCATTCCAGGGAGCGTGGATCGCGTATTTCCAGGGGTGAGGAGCGATCAGAACTCTCTGATACCAGTTGAAATAGGCATAACCCAATTTGCACGCAGCTTGATCCAAGGTCATGCCCTGGATCTGAGGTGTAAAGGTCGCGACGAGAGTCTTTGGGTTAGTGGTGTAGTCCCAGTTAACGCCGCCAGAAACAATTCGCTTCCTCAGGCCGTTGTCTTGACCGTTGGGGGTGAGTGGAAAATCATTGTTCGCGACTGAAGTCCCCATCGAAATCGAGATCAGACTGCTAAAAGGATCATAGCCGGGCTCGTTTATCGCTACCTTGTAAGTCCCCGGCGAGATATTTCGAATGATATAGGCACCGCTCTTGTCGGTGTCGGCAGAGTAAGGTCCGATATGAACGGTCGTACCCGCAACGGGGGAGCTGTCACAGCGGCAGGAAACCTGGCCACCAGCCGAAAACATTGGGTCTCCCATGTGCACCCCGTCGCCCGTAACGTCATAAGGAACGGAGGATAGTTTCATGGCGGTAACTGTGCCGTCAACCCTCAGCGACTCCGTTTGCTGATAGTCTCCAACTAAAACCGGGGCATAGGAGTTGAACTGTCCAAACTGCATCTCAAGATAACCACCGCGGAAGCCGTTATTCCAGTTGAGCATGATCGGCGAGGATGAAGACAATTGTGTTAGTTGGTATGCTTTCTCTCTAAATAATGTGGAACTACCCGGTCCGACAAACGTCAGTGGGTAAGAGCCTGTTATGTCACTCTGGTAGTAGTAGGAATTAAATCGCGGTCCCTCAGCCGGTGGAGCGATTGCGATGATCTCATCAAAAGCGCCAAATATCCCGGCCGTTCCATAGACTAGAGTCCATCCATCCGTATGAAACGCATTGCTAAGACGAACGCTGCCGGAGTAAGCGCGGCTGTCACAAAACCACACTGCACTTTCGAAATGGTTTGCTACAATAGTATTAGCGGATCCAACTTCATGAGAACCAGAATACCACCAGAACATTGAGGTTGTGGTATTTTCTCTTTCAAACGTAATTGTCGGAGGGAACTCCCATGTGTTTGTAATAGAAACGTAGTCTGAAAGACTCGCGCTACCGCTCAAGTCGAGAGCGTCAATGAAGGCTGATGCGTCGAATTCCGTCCTCGGGAAGATGAAACGCAAGACGTTCGTCTCTGATGGTGTAAGAAAGACGTTTGTGGCAAAGTGGAGGCCGTTGAAGGAACAAGTAATCGTGTTGGCACCTGCAGCCAAGGTGATGGACGCTGAGTTAGTTGTTAATAGCTTTGACCAACCAAGGCCGCTCGCTATGACGGCTGCTCTGAATCCCGGAATGCTGTATAACAAGACGCCTTCGGGATTTAAGGCGTAAATGACGAGGTGGGATGTTTGAGCCGAAAGGCGCCAACAACAAACTGCCGCTAGGAGGAGAAGTGCTTGCCACGTCTTAAGTGATCTCCCCCCGTGAGACACTCCGCCAAAACCAAGGAGGCTCGTATTATACCTGGCAATCATTGCGCGACTGTTACTCAAGAGTCTCACTCGGGCAAGTCCTTTCTTCTTCCTCGGATCATCTCATCTACTCGTTTGCCGGAGGGACTGCTGGTTCGCGTCATCGAGCTGGTCCGCGCTCTTTCGGCTGTCCAGAAGTGACTGTTCATTAATCACCCCTGTTTTGAGTTGATAAAGAATCATCACTTTGCGCAACAAAGTGGTGTACGTCACGGCTGGTCACATTACATTTGTCTCATGAACACAGCCATCTTATGAACACAGCCATCTACGTCAGAGTGTCTACTGCTGATCAGCGGCACGACTCCCAAATCCAGGAGCTTAACGGCTACTGCCGCCAGCGCGGCTGGTCCTCAACGGTCCTCTACACGGAAACGGAGTCAGGGGCTAAGGTGTCACGGCCACAACTGAACGCCCTCATGGCTGACATCCGGGCCGGGAAGGTTGGCAGGGTGGTTTGCTACAAGCTGGACAGGCTCGGCAGATCCCTAACCCACCTTGCCCTGATCCTGGACGAAATGACCCGCCTGGGTGTTCCGCTGATCTGCACTAGCCAGGGCATTGACACGAGCGGGGACAACCCGGCTGGACGGTTACAACTTGGCGTCCTGATGGCCGTGGCGGAATTTGAGCGCGACTTGATCAAGGAGCGGGTGAATGCTGGCTTGCGGGCTGCCAAAATCCGTGGTGTTAAACTTGGACGGCCAGGCACATTGGAAGGGCGACGAGAGGATGTCATGCGCTTGAAAAAGGCTGGGATGGGTCTGCGTGCCATTGGCAGGGAGTTGAAGATGCCTCCATCCTCCGTCAGCAAGATACTCTCTTGCCGAGGCTAAACTGGTTGCCAGACATCCCAGGAAGGACTTGGCCGTTACCAGGGCTAAATGATTAGCGTCTAGCGTCTGCATCGGGTGCGCTACGATCAGGCGACTCTTGGCCGTTGTGAACGACCGGTGTGCGAGGCTTGACATTCTCCTTGGGCGACTCACATTTGAGCCGTTTAAGAACGGATTGCCCTGAGCGCGGTTGCGAGGACAATCTTACGAACAGACTCGGACTATGGGAGACGACGACAACTTGGATCAGAGTGACAAACCGGACGTTGAAGACGTCCTTGATGAGGAACGAGGTGATGATGATTCATCCAAGCCACACCCGCCCTTCATCAATAGCGCGTTTCTGGAGAAGGCGGCGTTGCTCGGCCTTGCTGCTCTGCTTTCGGGGTTGCTGGCTCCGTTGATTATTAACAATTTGACGAACAAACAGAAGGCAAATGAAGGAATTAGGGCCAGGGATGAAGCCGTCCTGCAGATGCAGGCTAAATTGTTAGATGACCTGTCAGAGGTGATCCTTACTTATGAAACATACGCCCTAGATGTTTCATGGTTTGGGTTTGGCGCAGCTAAAAACAAAAAACAACAGGTGCTTGCTTTCACACGCTACAACGAGCGCACTCCCGACCTAGTAGCAAGATGGAGGGTGCTGGTCGCAAGGGCGCGGACGCTCACTTCGCCAGAGGTGGCTGAAAGGATAGATAAATTCCTGCTCAACGTGTTTGAAAAACAGGACACTCCACTCAACAAGCTTTTTCGCGAGGAGTCCTCGGATAACCTCTGGGCGCAGCGACATGATGAAAACATAGCAATGCTCCGAGAGGCTAACACTCTGATTTCAGAAACAGCCAGAGAATTGGGCTTAACTAGAGCTGCCACCCACGGAAGAGACCGCCAAGTGGCTCCTTAGAATCTTTTGTCTAGATCCACGAAAGGATTCTTCTCCTGCTTCACGTGAAAAGCGCCCCACGCTACACAAATGGTAGGACGGCGAAAGGACGTGATGCGGTTGAAAAAGGAGGGATGGGGTTGCGGGCCATCGGCAGGGAGTTGAGAATGCCGCCGTCCTCCGTGAGCAAAGTGCTTCATGAGCATGTCGGACATGGCTTCGATCCAGATGGCACAAGTCGTCGTCAGTGAGGCCGAGTAAGGTGCGATTCCGACCGATTGTTTCCAAACATAACCGATTGGAGGACCTTGGCACCCGCACATGGCAGAACGGGAAGGAGATGCTGATCACGGCAACGTCAACTAGCACGGCATCAACCTTAATGCCAACTAGACTCGCTAAGCCTGCAACTGAGAGGGAGGCTGAACGCTCGCGTTTGGACCCACTTCATCAGTGTCAAAGGAGCCATACAGCGGGCAATGGCGAGACGACATAGAGAAGCCCGAAAATCACGTTCATGTGCCACCATCTTTGACCTATGTGTAATGTTTCAGATGTTGGCTCAACGTCTTTCAACTCGAGAGGCAGGGTTGCGTTGGTGAGGTAGAACAACGACGCACGACGTTCGATAATACCGAACCACATGCGGTAGAATCCAAATACAGCGAACGCAGGTCCTATGCCACGCACTACCTCGCGGAAGAAGGAGATGACTTCCAGGCTGCCGTTCATCGGTCCGTGTCGTCCCAACCACGCAATCACAACGGCAAAATAGGTAATGGGTAGAATGTTCAGCAGCAACATCGAAAGCGCGACACGGTGCCGAATTTGAGGGATCTCTATGACAAATGTCCAATGGAAGGGCTTCCAACCTGGCCATGCATTGGAGGAAGTCCCCCAGAAAATCGCGAAGAAAACCACAAACAACTGTTGTGCAATATTCATAGCAAGCGATCTTTCGACCAACTGCGATTATACAACGAGCGTGCGCTGGCTTTCCTAGGGCCTTGTGCCAGCCAACCCTGCAAGGCTTTCAATCATCTGGGCCCCATCTGTAATCCGCGTCTCTGACTGCACGGCGCACATTCCTGGCTGAAGTGGTCAGACTAGAATCAATGATGGTGAGGGGCAAGCCATTTATGACTCTGCGGCCACAACACCTCAGCTCAGCACCCTACCCCGACCAACCCGGCTGGGATGGATCAAAAGTGGGGTGGAATGCAGGATGCTGGCGAAAGAGGGG
>Ga0265329_10001455_pt1 | contig 11404 bp, 11 predicted proteins | sample 41627metaG_FD_202091 | JGI IMG/M metagenome (GOLD analysis project Ga0265329, IMG submission 202091) | Rhizosphere microbial communities from Carex aquatilis grown in University of Washington, Seatle, WA, United States - 4-16-27 metaG | ecosystem: Host-associated > Plants > Roots > Rhizosphere...
GCGTAGACTACTTACTCGTGGGTGGCTCGGGGAGTGGTGGGGGAGGCGGCTCTTCTGGGGCGGATGTCCCTTTTCACAGCATCGCTATCACGAGTGGGTCTCTTGCTAGCATCGGGACCAATCGCAATCTCCTAGTCACCGGAGGAGGCACGTTATCCGGGATAGACATCGCTGATTGCGTCGGCGGCACCGTTCTGATGCTGACCTTCGCAGCGGCTACCGTCGTGGCCGCTATGGGCTCGCCCAGCGTTGGGGCGCCGATCAAGACTCCTCGTATGGGAGACGTTAACCCGCAGGATATTCATGCACAGGCGGATGACAGCGTCATCGTACAGCTTCGCACCGACAGTAGTACACCTTTTTGGAAAGTCATAGGAGGGTCGTTCACGTGAGAAATGGTCGCACACTTGTGTTCTTGGCAGTTTTACTCATCACCGGCTTCGTCGTTGGCGCACATGACCGCCCTGTGGAGGCAGCCGGTATTTGCGGCATCCCGCGTATTGACTGTGACACTAACCATGTTGAGCCAGCCGCCAAGATCGTAATCCCGGAGACACAGCTCACTTTCAGCGCTGTGACGACCAACAACGTCAACGGAACCACGCACGGCTTCTGTCCGGCACTGCCAAGCGATTCGTCCAAGTTCTTGAACGGCTCCGGTTTGTGGTCTACTCCAGCATCTGGCGTAACGGTGCCAACAGGTACAGGATGGCGTCATGTGACAAGCGGCGCTGAAGACTCGGTGGCATCAACCCCGACGTATTCGCAAGTGGGGGCGGATCCGGCGGGGGCTGCGTCGTCGGTGGAAGCTGAGCTCACGGCTTTTCAGACTACATCAGGAATGTCAGGTTACGTGACTACGGCGACGCTGACCAATTACCAGACGACCGCGGGAATGACCAACTATCAGACGACCGCTGGAATGACCAATTACCAGACGACCGCTGGAATGACCAATTACCAGACGACCGCGGGAATGACCAACTATCAGACGACCGCGGGGATGGCTGGCTACGCTACTACAGCTACGCTTACAAACTACCAGACAACTGCTGGGATGACTAACTACGCTAGCGTCATTCACACTCACACCGTGACAGATGTCTCCGGCGCCGTCAGTACGTCCGACAGTAGGTTGACCGACGCGCGTACTCCTACAGGCAACATCACTGTGGAGGCTCCACTAAGCCTGACGACGAGTGTGTCGACTGCGACTAGCACGTCCGTTGGACTCGCGAGCACCCCCCACGTGAAGCTGAATATCGATGGAAATGCTGCGCACTACCTAGATGGCTCGGGCTCATGGTCAACACCGGCTGGCGGGGGCGGGGGTTCGGGCGGCGGACGTGTCGCGATCGCGCTAGACGCGAACGACGTCGCGTGCTGGACTTTGAACGAGGCGGTAGGAGCGACGTCGTTCGCCAACTCGGTCAGTGGCGGTACGGCGCTGTCGTCGTCCGGAACACTGCACGCAGGAAACCCTGGCGCGTTCGCTGGCAGTAGCGTGTTCATACCATCCAGCACCGCCAGGGTCTATTCTAATGCCGGGGCATACCAGCCGGCCTCAGCCCTGACCGCGTCCGTGTGGATCAAGCTGTTGACTGGGTATCCATCTCAGTATACGCAGGGGTTGACGAAGACCGTGAACGCGGACACTTGGGCGGGGAACGGACGAGACATAATGGTCGGTGGTATTTTCGGTACAAACCACGGGTCGGCTTGGGCGGCCATCGTGCGTAGCTCGTACGACAACGCCGACCACTGGCTCACGGTCGATATGTATGCGGTGCCACTTTACGAGTGGTCGTTTCACGCGGTGACGTTCACCGGTACTGCGGCCACATACTACATCAACGGCGTAGCGGTGGCGTCGTATACGTGGGGTGGGTCTGGTACCATCAACTACGAGAACAATGGTAGATGGGTGATAGGCACCCCAAACGGGCTGTCCGCACCAGACGTCTGTTCGGACACTATTTTCGACGACGTTCGGATCAGCAATGTTGCGCGAAGCGCTGCGTACCTGCTCGCACAATACAAAGCCGGAATGGGTATCATCTGAAACGAAACTGTGTCGGGACCCGGATAGCATTATGTGATCCGGGTCCCGTGCATTCCTATTGTGATAGCAGGACGAGATCTGTGCAGCAACAGGTCTCTAAGCTGCATGCTCGGGCTTTCAATTGCTGCGTAACTGAGTCGTGCGGTTGCCAGACACGCAATCATAAGTAGCCCAATAAAGCACAGCAGTCCAGTGATCGATTCTCCGGCTATCAGTAGCGCCATCCTACGACAATGGGGCAGGAACAACGGGTGTACGATATAGAGCGCGTAGGAGTATTTACCTAGGGATGACAGCGCAGAAGCGGTGAGTAGTCGGCCAACTGTTCCGGTGGGGCGCCCCAGGATGAAATACATTCCAGCCGCATATCCCGCGGCAAACAGAGTGAACTCGACGGCCCTATACGCCTGCGTCCAACCGGCGCGCGTCACGAGTTCGGCTGAGATCAGGCAGATTGCAGCGAGTGCCCCCGCGGAGCCAATGTGGGTTGTGGGCCGCTGTCCGAGTGGCAATACCGTTGCTAGGAACACGCCAGCCGCCAGCCCGTCCCAGCGGGTCAATATAGAGAAGTGCAGGGCGAATACGGTGTATTCGCCCGACAAGCGTAGTAGGATTCCTAGGATGATCATGCCGATGGCCGCCCACCGAACGCGGCGACCGAGGACGGCCACCACTACGGGCCAAACCAGATAGAACTGCTCCTCTACAGCCAGCGACCAAAAATGGTCTAGGTGCAAATCTTGTGAACCGAAGATGAACTGGTCAGCATGCACCAGTCCAAAATTGGTCATGTACGACCACAACCACCCCTGGCGATGATAGAGAGCCGAATGTTCAAAGCGTGGCACGAACGCCGGTAGCACCACGAATACGGCGGCCAGAGTCACGTAGTATAGTGGAAAAATACGGCAGAATCGCGCGATGAAGAAGCGCCGGTAGTAGCCTGGTCGGTCGCGCGTCTTTAGCAGGATCGATGTAATTAGGTAGCCAGACAGGACAAAGAAGAGTTCGACGCCTGACCACCCGTTGGCGAAGATTTTACCAATTGCTTTCGCTACCCCGGAACCAGCGGGCCATTCGTGGGTCGAGTGGTAAAGGATGACGAGCATCACGGCTACCCCACGTACCCCATCCAACACCGGAACTCGTGAGTCTTTACTATTCGATGACATTGTTGAGACAACATACCAGATTATGTGCTAATGTCAATAGGGATCGGTGCGTTTACACGGGCGCCATAGTGCGATACCATATACCAATGGCAACTCAAGATCGTTTCGGAACTGGCTTGGCGCGTCCGTTTCGTCGCACCAAGACCGGCTTCGTTACCCTTTCAGGGCCGCCAAAGGTCTTGCAAGCCGTTGAGCAGGTCGTAGGGACCTCGGTGGGTAAACTGCCCTGGCGCGCGGGGTTCGGAAGTCGAATCACCCGGTTGCGACACATGAACAACCGAGGACTACAGAAGTTGGCTCAGGTTGATGTGGCCGACGCCTTGCAGCGCTGGGAGACTAGATTTCGCTTGCGTGCTGTAAAGGCGACGCCCATCGGTCAGGATGCCAGGAATCTGATTGATTTGGCGATAGTTGGTGAGGTGGGCGGTTCGGTTCAGGAGCCTCTGCGGCAGACCCTTTAGGCTAACCTGCTCCGGGGTCGATTGACACTAATCGTCACCCCACGTACATTTCGTTGTCGGACTGGGAAAAGGTATCTCACTGGAGTATACTTGACAAGTGCTGTCTACATCGAAAGACTACACCGATAAGGACTTTGACGCGCTTAGAGCGCGTTTGATATCACTTATCAAGAGCATTCCGGAGTTCTCCGACTGGACTGATTTCGCCGTCGCTGATATTGGGAACATTCTCATGGAGGCTTTCTCCTTTGTGGGTGATGTCCTCGCGTTCAATCTGGACGGCGCGAGTCGGGAAGCTAAGTGGGGAACGGCGACTCAGTTGCGTTCCATCCTTAGGTTAGCCAAGCAAATCGACTACCGACCTAAAGGGGCCACGGCCGCCACCGTGACCGAAACGATCCGCGCTACCGGTACGCTGGCCGCAGATGTTCTGATTCCGGCAGGTACGGTCATCCAGACAAAGGATGCGTCACCGGTTGCATTTCAGACCCTCACGGATATCACTCTTACTCCAGGCGCGCCGTCTGACACGGTTGATGTCGAGAATTCGAAGACGGTAACCGAGACGTCGGAAGCTTCGTCGGAGGCGTTTCAGACGTTCTCTCTTGGGCAAGTTCCGTTTTTGTCGGGATCTCTTGTGGTCACGACGTCTCAGGGATCCTGGACGCTGGTCGACAACTTCTTGGCGTCTAGTGCTTCGGATCTGCACTACACTCTGGACGTTGATGCCGGTGATCAAGGCACCGTGATGTTCGGCGACGGCACTACTGGAGCCAAACCAATTGGTACGATCACTCGTCGATACAAGCTCGGCGGAGGGTCGGTAGGTATGGTTTCCGACGGAGTCATAACCGATATTCAGGGCACCTTCTACGACACTCTGGGCAATCGAGTAGAGCTTGTCGCGACTAATTCCGCCAAGACGGTGGGTGGGGATGAAAAAGAGGCCGTTTCGACGATCAAGGTTCGTGCTCCCGCGTTCATCAAGGCTGGTAACCGTACAGTCTGTAGAGAGGATTTTGAGTTCCGAGCTCGCAATGCGGCCGGGGTGGGCCGGGCCCTACACCTGACAAGGAAGGAAGACGAGGCTGTTGATCCAAATACCGGTCTTTTGTGGATTGTTCCGCAGGGGCTCGGGTTTCTGACTCCCACGATCCGAGCCGCTATTACGGCCGAGTTCGTGAAGTACCCCTACGCGCCGAGCTTCTATCTCCAAATCATGGATCCTTGGTACCTCGACGTCAGTAGCGCCGCAAAGGTCTATTTTCAGGGGAGCGCTAAAAAGAACGTAGTCAAGACGGCGATCGCCAAGGCGCTCACGGATTTCTTTGCCCTGACAACCTCCGACGCCCAGGGCAACGTCATAGACAACTCGAACGTGGATTTCGGGTATTACTACCAGGACGGCGACGGGGCCCCGACCGGCCTCTTGCCCTACGCGGACCTCTTCGCCCTTGTCGAGGGCATCCCCGGCGTTCGCAAGGTCGGAGGCAATCCCGAGGATTTCCTTTTGTCCTCGGCCGTGACGAATACTCAAGGCACCACGGCGCTCGAGACCAATGTTCACAAGGACCTCGCCTTTGGCATCCGGCAGTTCCCGAGGTTCGTGGGCATCACGCTTGTCGACGGGGATACCGGGTCGACCCTGTAGAGAAGCAGGCATGACAACGGTCGTCTCAGCCAACGCTCTGGATCTTCGGACGGTGCGTATCGTCTTTTCTGCTCCCGTGGATGTCACGGCCTTGGGAGTTCTAGTTTGGTCACTGGTGGGAACCAGCACGCCACCTTTCGCGCTTCCTGAAATAGTTCTGACAGACGGTGTCGATAGCGACGTCACTCCCACAAGCGTGGATCTAGGGTTGTCCTTTGATTTGTCTCCCGGGGCTTCGTATGTTGTGACGGCTACTGGGGTCATGGGCGTGGCGGCCCCGAACAATCATGCCACTTTTACAGCCCCAACACTCCCGACGGTAACTGGTCGGTCGTTTGCGTTCATTAAGTGGATCCCGGAGATGAATCTCCGGGAGGACGACACGAAAGACTTGGGGAACTTCTTGTCGGCTATGGACGAGCTTCTCGTTCTGCTGATCAACGATGTCGATAGATTCGGGGAGATTCAGGATCCAGATCTAGCGCCAGAAACGTTCTTGGACCAGATGCTCAAGGATCTTGGTGATCCGATTTCAGACGCGGCATTTCCTATCACGAAGAAGCGTCTCTGGGTGAAGACGCTGGTAGCCTTTTACAAACAGATCGGCACGATCCCAGGATATACCAATGCGATTCGGTTCTTTTTAGGCCTTGATTCTTCTGCTTTGGTACTTAACCGCAAAGGCATGCATCTGGGCTCCAGTCTCTTAGGGGTTGATTGGATCTTGGGTACTGGAGACGATCGATGGCGGATCATCATCCTGGTTAGTACACCGAACGGTAGGCTCTTCACAGACTACGAGCAGCGTGTTATCGATCAGATCGTCAAGGCCATGACCTATGCTCACGAAACCGTGGAGGTACGGGCGGCTCTGCCGGCCCCCACCGGGGTAGCGGCCTCGGCTCAGACCTCTCCTACTGGAATTCATGTTTCGTGGTCGGCGGTCACCGGAGCCTCGTCTTACGCTGTGTATGAAGCCCACGCAAGTGGTGTGGGGCCGCGTAATGGTTCACGCTGGCCGGTTAGCGGCACCTCGCTTGGATTCAACATGATTGCTGGTCTTACCCGGTATTTCGCGGTCGTAGCCGTGAATGGTCAGGGGGAAGGTCTGGTTAGTGCTGAAGTTCATGCAACATCTGGTTAAGGCAAACACATGAATCTCCGAGATTTTTTTGATTCACAGAATGTTCAACCTGCCGAACTCAATGGCATGCTGGCTGACATAGATCAGGCCGTGGGGCAGGCCGGGTATGAAGCCGGAGGCCGCGGAATCGTATACGGCCTGGCTCTAGGACCCACATCACCGAATTCTTGGGCTGTGCGGGTGTTAACGGGTATGGCGCTCTTCTATGACCCAGCATATACTGGTTTAACCAGTAATCGGCGTGTGTACGCATGTCGACTGAATGCCGCTACCTCTATTAGTCTTAGCGCCGATTATCTCGGGGCAAATACAGCGGTTTCGGCCGGTCAGGAGCGTTGGCTGTCGATTGTAATTCGTCCGAAAGCGGTGTTAAGTGATCCGCGCACGGATTCTGACGGCAACGTGGTCAATTTCGTTTCTACGGAGAGCGGTGAACTCGCGGTCGTGGCGGGAACCGCCGCCGCTGTGGGCACGTCTATTCGGCCTGTTGTAGCTGCTGTAGGGATACGTATCGCGGATGTGCTGATCACTTCTAGTATGACTACAATCTACGGCCCCGAAATTGACCACACGGGGCGCGAGGACTTCGTCGAAACACTTTCAAGTGGAGCCGAGGTCACGGCACCAAACTCTGACTATTCTCTCTTTTGGCAGAGTAATAGATTCTTCAATGGTGGCGGAATCCTGCGTGCCTATGTGGCCGGCAATCGATCGGGTGCACCGTTCGGTTTGCTACTCACACTCAATGCACGTTGGGATATCGGGTCCATCAAGTGGATCGCTGATCAGAATGCTCCGGCCTTTGCCCTTCGGTTCGGCTCCGCCGGAATGTTGTTTACGATGCGAACGGAGTCTCCGTTGTCCGGTTGGACCGACAGAGATTACGGATCGTGGGGGGACAGCACTGATACTCAGAACACCGATTCTGTTCTACTATCGGCCGCCGGACTCAAGATTTTCAGTCCCGCAAAGTCCGCTTTGCTGAAGTCAGACGGGGTAATAACCGCTTCCGGAGGGTCGTCCGGAGACGCCAGTAGTGTTACGGTGTGTGCAGCTATTTGTCAGCCGGCCGGAACTATTTCTCCTGGAGGAGGCTCGACAACGCCACTGTGTGTGTGGGCGCCGTTCCCTAGGCCTTTTGCTGCGACCCCGACACAGCTAGTTGTGCGCGCAGATATCGAATACTCAGACGTCGGTTCATCGGTCGGCGGAGGATCTGCTAACGACATAAATGTCGCTACGTACGACGTACTGAAGACCCCGTACGGTATATACGTTCAGGTTCAGCCTACGGCCGCCGGGCTTCTCACTCGTTTTTCTCGTTTCTTCACGCTAAGTGCCTAGCTCGCGGTACAATGGTATCATGTGCGCCGTTACCAAAGACGACATTCGAGATCTTCACGAGAAGATCGACCAGGTTCTGGCGCACCGCGAGGTTCGTTTGTCAGATATTAGGATCTCGTTGGTAGCACTGTTCGGTGCCGTATTGGCCTTGGGAACGCCCACCGGGTTCGTGGTGGCTAACCACTACGCAATCAAGGAGCACATCGCCAACACTAGAATACACGCCGAAGAGCGTAAGTCTGAGCTCCTGGGTGGTGTGGCCTATGCGGGCGAGGTCTCCGCTAAGGAGCGCCAGGAATACTACATGCTCCGTGCACTTCATTGCGGGGTACCTAATGCCGCCCCGGTTTTGTGCGCTTCAAACTATCCGGATGGACCGTTTCCGTCGTTGACCATCCCGTTTTCTTCGTCCCCATCTACTGAGAAGGGTAAGTAAAGACCACAAGATCCGATTTCTACGCCGCCGTCTGGGGCAATCTGTCGTATTGCACACGCCACGATACAGACGTCCGCGTGACCACAAGACCTACACAAAGCCTCGCCCTCTGGGATTTGTGGTTTAGGCTCCTCCGTCTCGGCTATGGCCGAGCCCGGGTAGAAAGGCGGTCTGCTCATGATGGTCGGCGTTTTGAGGCAGCTGGTTTGTCGGAGGCCTTGAGATCCTCGTCGAGTTGCTGCTTGGAGGTTTCGTCCTGAATAGACTGGCGCAGGTCGGGAGAGATGGCCTCGTACGTGAAGGTCGTTGTTTTGGCGGCGTCATCCCGGTAATGTCGGAGAATTCCGTCGGAGATGTCAGAGTCCCTAACCACAACGTCGTTCCTCTTAGCCAGCGTCAGCATGGAAATCTGGTACAGTTGTAGCAGTGCATTTGCCTCGTACAGGAGGCGTACGCTTTCGATGAGCTCCAGGAGAGACGCCCGCACAAGTTGATTTCGTTCTTCTGGAGATAGAAGGGCCAATGTCTCCATCGTACGATCAACACGGTGTACGTCGCATTTCGGGCCGCTAGAGCACACGTGGCCGGGTGACAAAGCTGTTTGGTCGTCGACTTCGATTGTCATGCCGCTCTCCGAGTCTTCAATACGTCCAAGGCTCGCGTGATGGGGAAAAGCCGCGGAACCGTGCGTAGGGCGTGTTCGAGCTTCTGGCGGAGGTCTTCGACACCGAGTGTTCTGGAGCTAATCAACGTGGTTGTGATCAGCTCTTCCGGGATCAGGTCAATGCCAGCTTCACTGGCGTGTTCTCCGCCTGGGGTAGCGGGGGCATCGGTGCACACCAGCTTGATACAGGCCCCGTGATGGTTTTCGCTATTCACCACCGCGGCTACCTCGTTCTCAAAGCGAGCATCGTCGACCACATAGACTCCGTGGCCTTCGTTCTGGGCGTCGTCGCGTTCTATGGCGTGCAACAAGGCCTGAACGTGTATGTCGGGCCCGAACTCCTGGCGTAGTCCCTCGGTTCCAAGTAGCTGCAGGAATCTTCGGGCAGAGATACCATATCTCGGGTCTACGGCCTCTTTTTGAGCCTGCGTGCCATAGATTTGCTCGTCAGAAAAGGCCATGACCTTTTGAGCACAGCGCTTGAGAGGTCCCGCCAACGACACGATTTTCGCACCGTAGGTGTCTCGAAGGTAGTTTGCGGCCGTGGTCTTGCCGTGGCCGGCTCTGGCTAGCAGGGTAATGATGCTGATCATATCTACGCTTTCTCGGCGGTTAGGCCAGTTTGGGTTTCCCAGAACGAAATGGCTAGGTCACATGTTTCGGCAGCAGGGAGCGCCCCGAAGCAGCAGCTGCCGGTGTGTTCCGCCGCGACTAGGGACGCGGGCAGGGCGGATCCAAGTACGAGTATGCGCACCGGGTTGGTGGCGCCGGCAGCCGCAAAGAGAGTCTCGAGATAGGCGAAGTCCAGATCCTTGTTCCCGTCGAGCTTCGTGACCATCGCTCGAAACACCTCGTATGGGTAGGCAAAGACGTTTTGTTCGAATCCCGCCTTTTGCAACACTTCGTACGCGTCTCTTGGGATGACTTCCCAGGACGGGCCGGGGTTGAACCATCTTCCCGCGCGTCCATCATGCACGAGACGGCACACATCATCTATTGACCAATTCGCCTTAGCTACCTCGCCCCCGAGGGCTTGTCGAAGAGGTTCCCAACCAGGCCAGTATGGTGACCACGAAGTCGTCAGCCCGGGGTCAGACCACCAACGTGGTTCTCTATCGGGGGCAACGGTCACGTATCTAAGCGTTAGATGCTCGCCACTGGTTAGCGTCCACAGGGCGTTGGAGTCGATACTAGGGGCGCACAAGACCTTGTGACGACCGAGCACCCAAAGGTCTCCAGCGGAAACGCGACTCGGGGCTCGTTGCTCCGTCTTTGTGTGAGACGTCCTAGGCTCTGTAGATCTTGGAGAAGGAGCCGGGGCATCGAACTTTGCTGCTACCGGCTTCCAGTCGACCTTGATTGGTTCCCACCGAAGTCCGAGCGCGGCCAATTGTAGGTCCCTTTTTGCAATATCCCAGCGGGCGAGCTCCGCGGTGTGGTTGTCAGCTAAAGCGTACGCCATGGCCTCTTCACGTGTTCCGACGTACTCGGTCATAGCTAGACGGCCCCAGCCTAGACTTTTCGCGACTCGGAATGTTCCGTTGCCGGCGATGATGCGCGGTTTTCCTTCTTCGCACCAATACACCACCGGTTTTACTTGTCCATGGGCCTCAAGTGATGCGCGGATCTCCCCGAGGTTCTCCTCGGGGTGGGTCATCGCGTTGTCCGGGTCTTCGATCGCGAAATCGATTGGTTTTAGGTGCTGAAGCAGGTCAGCTGAAAACCTCTCTGTTGTCACGACAAAAGATATATCACCTTCTGGAGCCCGTAGCAACTATAAAGTGCTAGGGCTTGGCGCTCTGGTCAGACCAGTTGATAACGTCCGTGAGCCTTGGAAGTCGCCGGGTACTCTAGGATGAAGGCGTCTTTCATAGGCTCGAATTCAGCGATGGCCAAATCGATAGGGCCGTAGTCAAATTGAATCTCATCGGAGCGGAGCTTCAGAAGCTCCATGGGCACGTTTGATCCGCCGTAGTGTCGGATGATCGAGTGGCGTTGCTGCCGAGTGGCGTTCAGAGCGTTTCGAACCAGACTGGCCTGGGGCTCTTTCACCAGCAAATCCAGGTTCTCGCACTTCGTCATCTCTATTCGGTATCGGTCCTTGTAACTGTCGGTGTATGCCTCTTTGAGGTCGGACATTCGGGAGTGGATCAACTGGCCAACCCGGGCTCGCAGTTTTGGATCTCGGTAGTCCCACGGGAAAACGAAATACTCGCACCGCGTCTGACGGACGGATCCCAACGCTATGGAACGCTCGTTGATCTGCACCAGGGCTTTTCGGTACTCCTGGATTTCTTGCTCCAGTTTGTCCAGCGCACTTTCGTCAATGAACCAGACTCCGATGTCCGTGTGGGTCGCGTACTTCTGGACCAACTTTCGGGTTTGGTTCCGTAGGCTTCGTACCATACGCTCGAGGTCGTTATCGTCGATGATCATTGATGACGTTTCGATTCGGGTGTTGTCGGTTTGT
>Ga0265329_10001456_pt1 | contig 11403 bp, 13 predicted proteins | sample 41627metaG_FD_202091 | JGI IMG/M metagenome (GOLD analysis project Ga0265329, IMG submission 202091) | Rhizosphere microbial communities from Carex aquatilis grown in University of Washington, Seatle, WA, United States - 4-16-27 metaG | ecosystem: Host-associated > Plants > Roots > Rhizosphere...
CTCGGCCCGCCGGAATATTTGCACGATGCCGTCGCTTTGTTCGGGCCGATCGAACTGCCAGGCGATCCAAACGCTGTTATCCCTGATGGTTGGCATCAGAGGATAATAATCACCGTAATAGAAGGGCATGACCTCGCGCCACTGCGAGGTGAGCTTCCGAATCTTGTCATAATCGAGGCCCCTCTCCCGGACGTCGAACAGCAGGTTCAAGCTCGGGCAAGCGCTGGACCAGAAACCATAGGACTCGATGGGCGTTTTGCCAGTGACGAAATAAGCAGCATCGCCCCATGCCACGGTGCCAGTTCCAAAATACGGAATCCACATGGAAAGACCGTAGGTCATCGACTGTTGGCCAATCGGCTCCATCGTCTTGTCACTTCGCCACAGGGGCACAGCACGGCGCATCATCTCCAAATCGTTGCGACGGCCACCCGAGGCGCATTCATCGAAAAGCATATTCGGATGACGCCGCTTGAGTTCATCCCAATAGGCCAGCAGATTCGTGACGTGCCGGATTTCGGTGATGCCTCGGCGATCTTCCGCATCGGCGCCCCTCCAGTAGCCCAGGGGATTCATATTGAAATCCTGTCGGTACAAATCGATGCCTTCCTCGTTGAGCACGTTGTCCACGCGGGCCGAGATCCACTCAAGGACATCTGGATTGCCGAAGTTCAAAAGTCCGCCTTTCTTGCCACCAAGAACCCACTCGGGTCTGTTTTCGGCAAGCCAAGAACCTTCCGTCACCCGTTCCGGCTCGAACCAGAGGAGCGATTTCATTCCCTTGGAGTGGACATAATCGGTGATCGCTTTCAAGCCATGGGGGAAACGCCTCTTATCGACTTCCCAAGTTCCCACCTTGGGCCAACCCACCGGATCGCAGGGATACCAGCCCGCATCAATCCACCAGTAATCGAGCTTGATCCGCTCTTCAAGATACCGGTTGAACCACATCAAGTGGGTTTCTTCCGTCGATTTGTACATCTCCTCATACGCGCCGCCGCTATAGGCAAGCAACATAGGCGACGGCAGTTTCCCACCCGGTTGGGGCAGGTTGTGAGCAATCATCCAGCGCCGCCAGATATTCTGCGAGCGGATCCAGTCGCCCCCCTTCCAAAACTGAAGCACGGAGAGCGGCGTGCGGATCTCCTCATCGGGAAGCAGCTTGAGGTGGGTCAACTCCTGGCCCGCCCGGATGCGAATCCCGCGGTCCAGATCGCGAATGAACTCTGCGGCCCATTGCCCCGGCCAGCCAACCACCGCAATCAGGCCCTCGCTCTTGTCCCGCTCCAAATTGAAATACGACATGTCGGAGCCGGTCGAACGACCACCAGACGCGCCGATCCTGTTCGTCGAATTGAGGCCCAACACGGTTTCCAGCGGCGTGTAGTCGGTCCCATCGGCTGGAGAGCCGATGTTGTGGTGCAACCGAAACTCCTTGTCGTTGTCACGATCCCACCGAATGTCCAGCGACTGGATGTTTTCGATAATGGGCGTGGCCGTCGTGCCCGTGTTCTTGAAGAACAGCGTCCATTCCACGCTGGGAAAGTCCTTGTACTCTATGGCTTCGCAGCGAACTACCAATCCGCCCGCCGGGTCGGAGTAGGTTCGCGTGTGGGCGGTGCGCCGATCATCAAGCCTCAGCACCCTACGCTCCGTTTTCCAGCCCGCAAGGAAGTCGGCGGACGATTCGCCGTTATAGCTAAACGAGAAGGGCGGATCCGCCGAAAACAAGCCCTCCTGAACATCGAGGATTGGCAAATCGCCCAGCCAAAGCGTTTTCCCATTGACTAACTCGGCGCGGGCATCGGCCCAGTCGGCCTGATCCCAACCGATCCCGTCGTCAGCATCGCCCACTTCCAAAATGAACTGCCGCGTGCCTTGCAGATCGATCTCAATCGGCTTGGCCGGCGTGTTGACTTGAAACACTTCGGAACGAAACACTCTGCGGCCGTCAAAGCTTGCGGAGAACACGACAGTGCCCCGTCCACTCTTGGTTCGATCGTTGTTGTCCAGCCCGATTTGGCTCGCAAACTGTTTGCCGGGGCTCGGCAGGTGGACGATGACTTTACTCGCCGCATGACAGGCGATGCCGCGCGTGAATGTGGCATCCACGATTTTCAGCGGCTTCCCATAGCGAGCATTTTTCTCCATCGGGCCGTTATTTAACACGACAACCAACCCTGCCTCCTGTGACGCCGCTTCCCAGTCCTCGAACCTAGCGGCAACGAAGCGGCGTGCTCCTGCCATTTCCGCGAGCGTAGGTGAAAACGTGTTCGCCGCCGCTAAAGGGAGAATCTCCGAAAACATCGCCAGAACGACAACAAGGACAGCCGAGACACGTCCACCAGCGAACGCACGCATATCGAGACGGTTCTAACCCTCAAGCCTGGTGAGGGCAAGCGCGAAGCGGGGCCGCGACTTTGATCAGGCGATCGGTTTGCCTTCTTGGTGAAGAGCGACAGTTTGGGGATGGGTTCGTGCAGAGCCGACGCACGGGACGGAGCGACGGGCTTGAGTGGCGGGTAAGCCAGCCTCCGAAGCCGGTTGCTCTGGGGACATGCAGACCGATCTTGTTCGGCGAGTCAGGCAGGGCAGGGGCGTCTTGGCCGTCGGCGCCGCCAGCGCTTGGGCGGCCTGCTCCGCTGCTATTACCCAGATGCGGCGAGAAACAACCCGGCGCGTGAATTCCCGGACATTGCGACACAGGAAGGTCACACCCCCAAACTGCCGCCTTTCTCCCCCACGGGTGTGAAACGACCGGCCCAATCCAACCTGCCCGTCTCGCGTCGGCCAAGCCGCCGTAGACCGTTCGACAATCGGTCGACCGCTTTCCCTACGACTCCGTGCCGCGCTTGGCGGGACCCAAGGGACTCCGGCTATATCCCTCCGCCGCAAACATGACGTGAAGGTTCCAAGAGGCATGGCCGGCCGGCGAATGGGGCAAGCAACCGGGCGGTAATCCGCGACAGCCGCTGGCGGCTGCGCGGTCCAGCGGTTAGGCGTCTTCAGCGGCTCTTTCGGGCCAACTGCAGCGCGGTTTCGAGCTCACGATCCGTCCCGGCCAGAAGATCTGTGATGGTGCGTTTCACGGGGTAATCCGGGATGATTCCGCGAGCGGGATCGTGGTCGTGCAGGCCTCCGACGGCCATATAGTAGCTAACGACCGGGATAAAGATCCCCATTTTGGTGTTGGGGAGGGCGATCTTCACCACATCCCCAGAGGTAGGGCCATAGTAGCAGCCTGCGGATTCTTCCCCGATGAACGTGCCGCGATGACGAAAATGGACTTCGGTCAGAAACTCCGCGGTGGTCGAGAGACAGCCGCCGTCGATTAGGACGTAAACGGGCCCGGCGAAGGTGGGTTTGCTGGACTGTTGGAGACCGAGGTTGTCATACTTGATCAGATGGACCCTGCCATCGGAGCGCAGCTCGGCCACTCCCTCCGGGATATTCAGATCCCTGTGTGGGTCGGTGTACTTTGCAAAACTGAAACGCAATTTCGTGGCAATAAGATCCTCGTAGTAAATAAATGGCGCGTCTACAAGATATGAAAAGAGGAACTTCCCCAGCTCATCTTCGCCCCCCCCGTTGCCTCTCACGTCAAGAATAAGCGCCCTGGAGCCCTTGGCGTGAATGGCTTCAAAAGAGCGTTGCATGAACGCGTGGCCTTCCTCCACGGTCGTCCCAAACGAGGAATAGGTAAGATGGGCGATTTGTCCATCGTCAAAGAACTTCAGATCCGCGAAGTGCTTGCTCCCTTCGTCATGAGGGTAAAGCCTCTTCGATATCTGGATCTGTTCGTCATGCTTCAGACCGGCAAACTGAACCTTCTCCGACGTGCTGCTTTCAGGGCCGCGGAGTACCACCTCGAAGGGCGCTCTCAATCCAAGCAAGAGGAGGAGGTTGGCTGAGAAATCTCCACTGATATCCCTTTGGCGAGAGGTCTGAACGTCGCCGTCCTTCATTGAGGCGGCCACCATGGTGGAAATGATGCGGGCCGAGGTGACACCGTTGATCGATTGGATTTCCTTTCCAGCCAGGACTCCGCCCTTCGCATAATCCCTGAAGATGTAGGCTTTGGAGTCCAACACCTTCACGCCGAAGGGAAGCCACGGGAGACTTTCGATCTCAGCCCGAAGCTCGGGTGGCGTACTGACGCCGGTGTGGCCACATTTGATCGCGGCAATGGTCGGCGCCATGAGCCGATAGAACTCATAGGCATCCATGGGATGGTCCAGAGACTTTTCGGCCTCGTCGAAAATGCGATCGAGTTCTGCCTTTTTCGTATGGCGGTAAAGGCCGGGCTGACCCTCCTCCAGGGACTGCCGCGCAATTTGGAAATCCTCCCGCAGTTGACGCGGTTCGAATTTCTTGGTCGTTGCAACCTCGGCCAAGCCGGATGCTAGGACCACGAGGGCCACGAGGGCGCTGAGGGTGTTCCACGAACAGTAAATAGTCTTCATTGTTGTTTTAGTGTTGTTGATGTTCATCCGACTGCTTAACCCGGCCTCCGGATGGAAAGTTTCACCCTTAACCTGAATCTGAGGACTTTCCTCGTTGCGGCGACGAATTGGGGCCCGATCTTAAGCCCCGTGGCACTTCTTCAGACTGATACTCGGGATTCTCCTTCGCCGTTGAGCCCTGAAATGCCCCGGCACCACTATACCATTCGCCAATATAACATATTGGGATTCGCTGCTTGGGAGGCCGACTCCCGCCGACCCGACCGCCTGATCAGTTCCCCCCATGCTTGCTTACCAGCCAGCGCATCGCGGACGCCTCGCCGAAGACCATCAGACGATTGTTGAAGCTGATCCAATCCTGGTCCGACATCGTTTCCATGATCGGGGTAATCTGTTGGGCGAGTTGGTTCAGCGCCGCTCTGTCTTGCGTGATGTGACCGATCCGATCCTGGACGGTTTGTCCGGCGTCGCCGTAGGGGCTGCTTGGACTCATGGCATTGAGGGCCATGGTTTCAACCGCCATGCCGACGAGCTGGCCGGCCACCTGCGCGCTGGAGGCGTTGCGGTAGCCCTGACCCAGGTTCGCCGCGAGTTGCAGTGTGGCCTGGGCGGACGTTTCATCGCCTCCCTGCCGGTAGGAAGCGGCGAGATTAACCATGGTCTGGCCCAACTGCCTGACCTCCGCAAGCTGGGGCAGGGCTAGCCCGGTTGTGGAAAGGGTTTTAGCCTCGGCCACCGAGTAACCCGCCGCGAGATATGCCTCCTCGGCGTTCTGAACAAAATCCTTCGTGTAGTCCTGGATCTGCTCCTTGCCCGAGGCGGCGATGAGTTCGCCCACGGCTTGATCGCTCTTGCCCGAGTTGAAGTACTCAAGCGCCGAAAGATGGTTCGCCAGCGCGTTGTCGGGAGCTGAGGTTTTGAACGCCTCCAGCCACAGGCGACGTTCCTCCGGAGAGAGGTCCTTGTTGCCCGCCGCTACGAGATCGACGCGCGGGTCGCCGGGATATTTTTGTAGCGCCTCCTGCAGGAGCACCCGGTCGCCGGTGGCCCGGAATGCGGCCAGGAGGCTGGCGGCGTTGCGTCGATTCGCGCGGAGATAAGGTTCGACTTGTTCGAGCGTCAACCGCGGGTCTGTCCCGTCCTTTAACAAGCGGACGTACAGATTGGTTGGCTGTGACACCTCTGCCGGTGGCTGGACTGCGGGTGCGGGCAGTCGCGGAGAACGGACAAGACTCGCCCGACCCGCCCGTTCGGAAAGGTCGCTGGCAGCAGCCTGGAGACCAGCGATTTGGTGGTGCAACGCCTGGTTTTCCTCCCGCGCAGCCACGTTCGATTGGTGTTGGACGACCACCGTGGTCATCACGCCCGCTATGACCAAAGTGGCAAGCGCGAATTTGAGTTTAGAGGTAGCCATAAGTATCAAAAGGGGGAGGGCCGTACCGGTTCCCATCGCGGCGCTCCCCAAGGCGACGCTGGAGATCGTGCGCGCCAGTCCTGCTGGCGCCAGTTGCACGGCGTTGGCCGAAAGCACGAGGGAAAGGGCGGCGGCGGTGGTCGTAACGCCATGACGGACCAGATACGCGCGGAGTTTGTCCAAAGCGCGTGTCACACGCTTTTGGGCGGTGTCGTCACTCACGCCGAGAGCGGCGCCGACGCCTCGAAAGTCCAGGTTCTTGAAGAAGCGCAGAAGCAGGGCATCGCGGTCCTCGTCGCCCAGATTGGCCATGGCTTCGTCGAGGACGGGACTGACGTGGTCCCAATCGGGGGACGTTTCAGAAGATGGGTTGAACTGTTCCATGACCTGCCTTTCGCGAGCCTGACGACGGTGTTCGTTCCGCAACAGAGTGAGAGCGGCGTACCGGGTGCTGCGATAAAGCCAGCCGATGAGCGACGCTTCCTCTCCCAGCTTGCCAGCCAACGCCGGTGCTTTGCGCGCGAGATCAGCGAAGACGCTTTGAGCGACGTCGCGCGCCAAGTCAGGCGATCCGACCTGGCGCAATGCGGCGGAGTAAACGATGTCCGTGTGCCGCGCGACTACTTCCTCGAACGCGGCCTCGGACCCTTCCCAGGCGTATTCGCGGAAAAGTTGCGCGTCAGACTTGGCCTTCATCTCACCTATTAAACAGCCGCCGACGGCCAAATCCGACAAGGATTATTCAGGACCCAGCCGCGAGAGGACTGGGTCGGTGAGAGAAAAACGTGTAACTCCCATAATGGAGAGTCAGTTCGGAGCGACCCTCGGAGGGTGGACCGCTGACCGAGGAGCTGCGCTTCTGTCTCGGTTGCTTCGTCTGCGAAAGCGCCACCTGTCGGGGGGAGTTCTACCGTGGCCCCATTACCTCGTAAGGTCAAACGGGCCGAAAGGGTCCATCCGCAAGCAGTTACGACGGGAGCCAACAGTTGCCTGTGGGCGTATGGGGTGGTTCAATTTGTGGCGATGAATTGGAAAAGAATGCTTGCTTACGTCACGGGATCCGTTGACGAAGAGCTGCTGGCCCGAAATGAATTTCTGGTGACAGAGAATCGAATCCTACGGAACCAGATTCAGGGGCGAATTCGGCTCACTGATCCCGAACGCATCAGCCTGGCCGAGATAGCCAAAAGGCTAGGGCGCAAAGCGCTGGCTGAGGTGACGCAGATCGTCCGTCCGGAAACGATTCTGGCCTGGCACCGCCGACTGATCGCCAAGAAGTTCGACGGTTCAAAGAATCGGTCACCCTCTAAAGGCGGCGCGACAAGGGATAAGATCGAAGAATTGGTCTTGCAGCTGGCGAGGGACAATCGCACTTGGGGATATCGGCGGATTGTGGGTGCCCTGATTAATCTCGGCCACGAAGTGAGCCACCACACCATAGCCGATATTCTGAAGTGACACAACATCGCACCCGTGCCCGAGCGTGGCAGGACCATGAGTTGAGGTGAATTCATCTGTTCGCACGTGGAAGTCCTGGCTGCAGTGAACTTTATCACGGCTGAAGTGTGGACGGCAGGCGGGTTGATTACGTACTATTTGCTGATGTTCATGCGCGTGGCATCCCGCGAGGTGTACATTGCCGGACTCACGACGTCACCGGACCAGCGCTGGATGGATGAGATGGCGCGAAACATCAGTTTTGCGGACAACGGTTTTCTCAAGGGCTGCCGTCGATTGCTGCACAATCGCGATGCGAAAAGCTGTAACGCCTTCACCGGAATCCTCGAGGCCGGGTGAAGCAAGGCGGTGAACTTGCCGGCGCGGAGTCCGAATCTGAACGCCAATTTGGAAAGGTGGCATCGATCCGTGAAAGAAGATTGCCTGTCGAAGATGATCTCGTTCGGCGAAGCATCACTGCGACGCTTGCAATCCACTTACGTTCTCCATTTTCATGGCGAAAAAACCACCAAGGGAAGGGGAATAGGATGCTTTTTCCAAGCGCCGAGGACCGCATCTGCGGATCCGCTGGCCAAATCCAGGTCCGTGAGCGGCTGGGAGGTTTGTTGAACTCTAATACCGGCAAGCCGCATGAGAGTGTTGACCATGAGTAGCGTACCACATCGGCGGAAGACCTGGACAGCAGTTGGGTCAACCGTCCATGTCCTGCGGTGCCTGGCTTGCAGAAACTGGATCTTGCCCAGGGCACCGCCGTCGGCCATTTCATTCATCTACAGAAACTCGCGGGCGTAGACCACCGTTTCCATCACCATATACTTGAGTCCGGGTTTCTTCTGCAGTTCGACAATCTTCCGGCAATCGGCGATGGAGGTGGCCGTGGGCACAGTGCAAGCGACGTGTTTACCGGCTTTAGGAGCTTCGATTGACATCCAGGCATGGTCCGGAATGGGCGAGTTGATGTGGACGGCATCGACACTCGGATCCTTAAGCAGTTGCCGAAAGTCGCTGTGGCGTTTCTCCACCCCAAAGGCGTCACCGATGGTGTCGAGCTTTTACCTGGTCCCCTGGCAGATCGCGTAGAGGCTGGCATGGGGATGCCTCTGGTAAATGAGGATGAACTCCGCCCCGAAACCCAGACCAAGGATGGCGACGTTTACTTTATCCTTGGCGATATGATTTATGTGGTGTGATTATGTCTGCGGTCTGAGGGCCTCTGGCGTCAATCAGAGCTGAGCCCTACTTCCATCCCGCTGATGCGCGTTTCGGCATCCCGACGCGTGATGACTACCTTGCCTTTGAGTCGCTTCCTCTCGAATTGCTCCAGGTTGGTCACGCGAATCCCATTATCCCACCGGGTTACGGCCTCCAAGCAGCCCATTTCATGGGCCTCTTCCGCGACGCGCCGGTAAAACTCGATTGAACCGCCCAAACTGATATCCGCCAGGAAATAGCGGACGTTGGTTTCGGGATAGGCCAGGTCGGAGTTGAGTTTGATGTGTGCGCCGTCGATGGCTGTGGCCGTCCCTCGATAGACGACGTAGCGCTTGCTTCCTTCCTCATGCACCTGGAACCAATTGGTGTTCAGAACCCTTGCACCTACAGTCCAGCGCCGCAGCGCTTCCGCTACAGCCAGATCATCCTTCCGCGACACGTAAGACGAGATGGGCTGGCCAAGCGACAGCTCAGCGAGGATGCAGCGCATCTCACTCTGTCGGAAATGTCCGTCCGATGTCAGAAGCACTTCATCTCCTGTAATGGTCCGATTGGAGCCGCGCAGAACGATGCGGAGGTAGGGCTTAGTGGTATGGACGCCGTTGGTGATCCAGCGCCGCTCAAACTCGTTGGTATTGATCACGCGCACTCCTGCCCCCCAAAGGCGGATGGCCTCACGAGAATCGGGATCCATTTCCTCGACGGCGTACTTCTCATAGAGTTCGGTCCGCCCGCTGAGCGTCATGTCTGTTAGTAGATAGCGGACCTGGGGCTCGCGGTAGACGACAGACTGCCAGTCCCTGGATTGAGCCTGGCCGCTCGAGCTGAACGTCAAGGCCGAGAGCAAGAATGCGGCCTTCAGGTTCGCGGTCGTCCTGTTTTCTTTAGGCATATGGACTCATATGCTGCCAGAGCTTAAGGTCTGAGACTAGGACTGGTCTCTATTTCTTTATGACGATTTGGACCTCCTCACGAACAACCAACTCTGACAGCGATTTGCGGGGCTTTTGCCTTGGGGCTGCAACTCGGTTTCAGAAGGGGTCGATGCGGGCGACTTCTTTGCCGGTCTCGTCGCGGATGATCTGCTTGCCATCGGGGGCGAGTTCGCGGCTGTCGCCGGCGAGTTCGACCAGGCGGCCGGCGTCTTCCTCGGAGTAGCCGAGGGTCATGAAGTAATTGACGCGTTTGGAGAAGCCTTCAAAGTTCAGCATAAGCAGCCTAACGTTTTGAATAGGGTTTGGATTGCATGGGCGACGGGGGCGAAATCTTCATGGGCCCACTGGCGCTTGACCGGGTGAAGAGTATCCTCAGCGATGGCCTTGGCGAGGTCAACGGCGATGGGGCCGGCGCTGGGATCGGAGGCGATGAACTGGGCGTAAGAGCGGGCCCAAAGCTCTTCGGGCTTGAGAGGGTAGCGGTGGTAGCGGCGCTTTTTGAAGCCGGTGGCAACGGCTGACTCGGCCTGGATACCTTTGAGGGCATCGGTGGCGAGGACTGCCTTGCGCCAGGCTTCGAGTTCGGGGGCGCTCACCAAAGACATGTCGGCGCCAGGCCAGCTGATGTTATCCAACCAACGGCCGATTTCATGGGCCAGGGTGAGGCGGGCGTGAGGGCCTTTGGGGCCGACGTCGATGCGCAGGGCGTTAGTCGCCAGATGGGTATAAACGCCATAGCAATCTTTTCCAGGCGTGGTGTCGAGGAGAATGGGGCCGAGCGGGCCATCGCTGTGGATCGAATCGATCGTCTTGAGGACTTAGTGGGCGACGGGGCGGAAAGAGGCGCGGGTTTTGGTCGTATCGAGTTTTGAACCGACCGGAGTCGTGGCGGGATTGGCGGCTGCCGGCGCTGCGGCAGGGGCGGGAGCGGGAGCGGACGGGGGATTAGGAATAAGAGTAGGAGCAGGTGTGGACGTGGCCGGGATAGCCGATGGGGAGGATTGCCACTTGGCGGTGCCATTGGAGATCTCGATCTGGGAGCCGAAGGCTTTTTGCAGGCGGTCCTGCATATCGGGATCGAGGTTTTGGGTGCTGGCTTCGAGGTGCTCGTTGAAGGGCTCGAGTATGGGGCTGACGTCTTCGCCGGGGGCGAGCACCCCGAGTTGCTCGGCTTCTCGGCGGGGAACTTCCTCGACGTCATGGCCTCATCCCCAGCCCCACGGTCTGCGCTCTTGGGTCAGGTCATCCGAGTCGTGGATATTGCCGACGCGAATCCGCCTAGCAGGGCAGGTGCGGTCATAGGTGTGGCCTCATCACAGCAGGCCAGCGGCGAGCCGTTTCTCGAGCCCGGATCGGTCGGGAGGGTCAGGATAGCGGGGGTGGCATTGGAGGAATCAGAGGGGCCTCACACGCGCCGTCCCCGTAATGTCCGAAAACTTGCCGAGCACGGCCAGGAGGACGCGGCCTGCCGCGCGCGCTAGATCTGGCTTGCCAACGGCGGTTGGTAAAGGATGGCGGGGTGAACGCGCTCCAACTGCTTCTCATTTGTTTCGCTGGGTGGATCAACCGTAACCAGCAAAATGTCATCGAATACCTTCAGGAGGAGGTCAGGGTCTTGAGGGAACAACTGGATGGAAGGCCTCGGTTCACCGACGACCAGCGGCGCCGGCTGGCGGCCAAAGCCAAAAGGATGGGTCGGGATCAGCTCCAGCGATTCGCCTCGATTGTGACGCCGCAGACTCTTTTGGGCTGGCATCGACGCCTAATCGCGCGCAAGTACGACGGCAGTTCCACTCGTTCACCCGGTCGGCCACCCACACCGGCAAAGGTCCGAGAGCTGATCCTGACCATGGCCAGAGAGAATCGCGCCTGGGGATACACTCGCATTCAGGGCGCGCTCATGAACCTGGGCCATGAAATC
>Ga0265329_10001463_pt1 | contig 11358 bp, 9 predicted proteins | sample 41627metaG_FD_202091 | JGI IMG/M metagenome (GOLD analysis project Ga0265329, IMG submission 202091) | Rhizosphere microbial communities from Carex aquatilis grown in University of Washington, Seatle, WA, United States - 4-16-27 metaG | ecosystem: Host-associated > Plants > Roots > Rhizosphere >...
AGCCGGGTGCATAACGAAAGGTGCACGCCCGGTTCGGGAAGGGGGCGCTCGGAATCCTACTGGCGAAAGCCGGCAAGGCGCCGAGCGCCCACCTCACCATAACGAGCTTGCGTGGCGAAGAGCGTAAGCGTGTCCAAGTCGGCAAATTGCGCCGGCACCTCGTAGCCATTTGCGGTCAGCATCTGCAAGAGAGTGTCGATGTCGTGCGTGAACGGGTACTTGATGTTCTTCCGGGTCAACAGGGCCTTGGCCGCCTTTTCCACAGCTTGTTGGAGGTGAAGACCAACGGTTTCATCATCCATGGGTGGCTTGGCATTCTACAGGTAAGCATAAGCAAGCATCGCCGAGACACGATCCACGATCGGGACCTCATTCGACAAACAACCACAACCTGTCCTCTTGGTGTGCGCCAAGCCGGGCGGCCGCGGCGGCCAGTTGAGAATCTTGCAAGCGAAACGCGGCCTCGCGCACGATGGGCCAGAGGGCTTCGGGCTTCAGGCCGCCGATTTCTTCTGTGGTCCAGGGTTTGTCACCGAGCGCGAACGGGATCAGCCAAAGGAGGGCTTTGCGGAGCGAACGTCCGTCGGGGGTCTGGTAGTGCCACAGGTCCACGCCGGCGCGATCGCCGAGGTTCGCCAGCGCGAGGAATGCCTGCAGATTGAAGATGGAATAGTGCCAGGATTTCGTGCGCTGCAATTCCTCGGGCTGGCTGCCGTCGGGGTCGATTTGCCGGCCGATGCGGCGCTTGTGGGCAAATTGCAGGGTTTCGCGTGCCAGGTCGACTTGCCCGGTGGCCAATGCCAGCGAGACAACTTGCACGTCGTACCAGGTGCCGTGGTTGTTCTTGGCCTGGCCTTCCCGGCGGCCGAGTTCGCTTTCGCGTAGCCACGTCAGGTAGTCGCGAAACCAACCGAGAAGTCCGTCTCGGTCGGCTTGCGACAGGGACGGGCTGTCGAGGAGCAATCCGACCCCGTCGACCAGACGAGCGATGCCTACGGTGTCGATGATGCCCGAGGCTCGGCCGTTCTCCTTCCCGCGCACGCCTTGCGCGAAGTTCAGGTTTGGGTTCATGTGCGTGGCGGGCTCGACAAAGAAGGTGCGCAAGAGCAGCCCCGCGTGCTGGGCAAAGGATTCGTCGCAGGTAAAGTAGTAGGCCAAGCCCAGGGTCTCGGTCAGCGACACGATTCGCGAGAAGTACGCATGGTCCGGAATGCTGTCGCGTTCGGGATTGGTCTGCCCGTCGCGCATGATGTAGGGCAGCCCATCGGGCTTTCTGGGATCGGGCCACGCATAGGGAGCCAGGCTCAGGTAGTCGTGCTTGTCACCGCTCGGGGGAAGCACGATCTTCTCGGTGACCGAGAACGGCTTTCCCGCCAGCGCCTTGCCGGCGTCGTCGAGCAGTTGCGCGAGCGCAGGTTCGGGGTGTTGCCGATCTGCGATCCAGCGCGCTTTGTGACGGGCCAGCGCCTCAGGCGCGTGGAGAAAGTTGCGCGGTCCAGTGGGCGCCGGTTCGTTGCTCGGTGATTGAACCGATTGCGACGCGAGCGGTGCTGTCGGCGTCGCGGGCAGCCGGGCCACACAAGCCTGGGCGAAGAGTATCGCGAGCGTTAGCGAACGAAGACCGGTCATCCACCTCAGTTTGTCACCAAGTCGTGGACGCGTGCATCTACATCTGCAAACGAGTGAGGTGACACGATGATGATTCCGGCGCTGTTGATGGTTGGATCCGTGCTGGCCGCGACGTCGGCCGCGGCGGGCCCGGTCGCGGTGAAGAGCAGAGCGATCGACTACAAGATCGGGGACCAGAGTTTCGAGGGCCTGTTCGTCTACCCGCAGGCCAGCAAGGGCAAGGTCCCGGGCGTGCTCGTGGTGCACAACTGGCTGGGCGTCTCGGACGAAACCAAACGGCAGGCCGAGCGTATGGCCAAGCTTGGCTTGGCGGTCTTCGCCGTCGACGTGTATGGCAAGGGTGTTCGTGCCAAGGGCGCGCAGGATGCGATGCCACTCGCGGGCAAGTTCAAGGGCGACCGCAAGCTGTTTCGCGAGCGCGTGCTACGCGGCCTCGAGATATTGCGCGAACAAAAAGAAGTCGACCCGGCCAAGATCGTGGCTGCCGGTTACTGTTTCGGCGGCACCGGCGTCATCGAACTGGCCCGCGCCGGCGCGGACGTGCAAGCAGTCGTCAGCTTCCACGGCGGCCTCGACAGTCCCAATCCGGCCGACGGCAAGAACATCAAGGCCAAGGTCGTCGTCCTGCAAGGTGCCGACGATCCGTATGTCAAGGCCGCCGACATCGCCGCCTTCCAGAACGAAATGCGCACCCACAACGTGGATTGGCAGATGACCGTCTACGGCGGCGCCGTCCATAGCTTCACCGACGTAAGCGCCGGTTCAGATGCGAAAACCGGAGCGGCCTACAACCAGAAAGCCGACGAGCGCTCCTTCGAGGTCTTCAAGGATCTCATCAGCGACTTATTCCCTACCGCGCATAGTCCTGCGCGCTGAACCAGGTTGCCTGAACATCGTTTTCGACTAGGGCCGGCGCCAAGGCGCCAGGCATCACCGACTCGACGGCGTTCGGGGCATTGGGGCCGCCGAGGTCGGTGCGCAGCCAGCCGGGATCGAGCAGATTCATGGTCACGCCGGTGTCGCGCAGGCGAATGACGGTGTCGCGCACGAACTTGTCGAGGGCGGCCTTGGAAGCCGCATAGGCCATGAGTTCGGGCTGGTCGCGAATCCCGGACGTAACCTGCACGATGCGGCCAAAGCGCCGCTCAAGCATGTGCGGCAGAAGCCCGTGGGTGATGCGAACCGGGGCAATGACGTTGACCTCGAAGCTGCGGCGGTAGTCGTCGGCGGTCACGATCGTGTAGTCCTGGCAGAATGGCGTCATGATGGCCGCGTTGTTGTAGAGCACGTCGATACCACCGCTTGCGTGCTGGGCTTCGCGGATAAGGCGCTCCACATCGGCCGCGACGCTCAGCTCGGCGGCGACGACGGCGACCTTGACCGATTTGCCCAGCTCGACGGCCAGGCTGGCATTGTGCTCGCGCAAGCGCCCGTGCAAGACCAGATTGCAACCCTTGGCCGCCAGGCCGCGCGCGATCTCGCGGCCAATCCCGCGACTGCTGCCCGTGACCAAAGCCCATTTTTCTCGAATGTCGATGCTCACGCCGCACCTTCTCCCCGATGCGTAGGGAGTTCGTCAAGTCGGACGAGCTTTCTTGGCGCATAGAAAGTTCCTCCCGCTTGAGGTAAAGAGTGCCCATGCAAGCTCGCACGCCCTACCAAGTCGCTCTGGTGCAGATGGCGATGTCCGCCGATCCCGCGGTCAACCTCGACGCGGCTTGCGCGAAGATCCGCGAGGCCGCAGGCCGCGGCGCCAGGGTCGTATGTTTGCCCGAGCTTTTCCGCTCGCCCTATTTCTGCCAGAAGGAAGACGCGTCGCTGTTCGCACTGGCCGAATCCATCCCCGGCCCCAGCACCGAGGCGCTGGGCTGGGAAGCGCGCCGGAGCTCGGTCGTGGTGGTCGCGTCGCTGTTCGAGCGCCGCGCCCCCGGCCTGTACCACAACACGACCGCAGTCATCGGCACCGACGGCTCGATCTTGGGCCTGTACCGCAAGATGCACATTCCCGACGATCCTGGGTACTACGAGAAATACTATTTCACCCCCGGCGACCTCGGATTTCACGTCTTTCCCACCGAGTTCGGCAACCTGGGCGTGCTCATCTGTTGGGATCAGTGGTTCCCCGAGGCCGCGCGCCTGGTCGCCCTGCGCGGGGCCGATGTGATCTTCTACCCCACGGCTATCGGCTGGCACCCGGCCGAAAAAGCCGAACATGGCACCGCCCAGCGCGATGCCTGGCGAACCGTCCAGCGCGGACACGCCATCGCCAACGGCGTGTACGTGGCTGCCATCAACCGCGTGGGCATCGAAACGCCCGCCGGCCCGCCCGGCCTGGAATTCTGGGGGTCGAGCTTTCTCTGCGACCCGCATGGTGTGGTCCTGACCGAGGCATCGAGCGATCACGAGGTGATCCTTTACGGCACCGTGGATCCGGCGCGCATCGAGGACGTACGTCGCAACTGGCCCTTCCTGCGCGACCGGCGCATCGACGCCTATGCCGGCATGGATCGCCGGTTGATCGACAAAGATTAGCGATGAGCACAAAGACACCCGCCGAACTTGGATTCGCCATGCCCGCCGAGTGGGAGCCGCACGAGGCGACCTGGCTGGGCTGGCCCCACTGCCGCACCGATTGGCCGGGAAAACTGGCGGCCATCGAATGGGTTTACGGGGAAATTGTGCGCAAGATCGCGGAAGGCGAGAAGGTTCGCATCGTGATCGATTCCGCGGCCCGCGAAGCCAAGGCGCGGCGGATCCTTGCGCGCGCCCACGCCAACTTCGCCAACGTGGAATTCTTCCGTACGCCAAGCGACCGCGGCTGGTCGCGCGACTTCGGTCCCATCTGCGTGCGCAAGGCCGGCCCGCGCCCCGAGGTCGCCATCGCCAAATTCAAGTTCACGGCCTGGGCCAAGTATCCCAACTGGCACAAGGACGACCGCATCGCCCCGTCCATCGCCAAACGTTTGCGCCTGCGCATGTTCCCGGTCACCGTCGGCGAGAAAATGGTCGCCCTCGAAGGCGGCGGCATCGACGTCAACGGCCGCGGCACCCTGCTTACCACCGAAGAATGTTTCCTCGACCAGAACGCCCAGTGCCGCAATCCCGGCATGACCCGCGAGGAATACGACCAGACTTTTCGCGATTACCTCGGCGCACGCAACGTGATCTGGCTCGGCCATGGCATCGTGGGCGACGACACCCACGGCCACGTCGACGATCTGTGCCGGTTCGTGAATCGCGACACCCTGGTCCTGATCCAGGAAAAGAACGAGCGCGACGTCAACTACCGGCCCTTGCACGACAACTGGGAACGCCTCAAGGACGTGCGCCTCGAAGATGGCACACGCCCCGATGTCATCGAGCTGCCCGTGCCCGCGCCGCTTTACCACGGTGACTGGCGCTTGCCTGCGAGCTACGCGAATTTCTACATCGCCAACGCCGCGGTCATCGTCCCGACCTTCAACGATCCCGCGGATCGCGTCGCTCTCGGCATTTTGGGCGAGCTCTTCCGCGACCGCCCGGTGGTCGGCATCCACGCCGTGGATCTGGTGCTCGGCTTCGGCACCTTGCACTGCCTGACCCAGCAGCAGCCGGCGCGCAAGATCTAGTAGGGATTCCCGCTCTTCAGGCGAACGCCCACCATCGTGCCGCGGTTGTCCGAACCCGGACTCTCGGGCGTCGAGACGACTTCGATCTGCCCGCCGAACAAGTCGATGAAGTTCTTCACCGTGCGCATCCCGAAACCGGTGCCAGGCTCGCCGTCGGTGCCTGGGCGCATGGTCTTGGCGTCGAGATCGAAAAGACGCGCCACCAATTCGGGCGGCATGCCGACGCCGCGGTCGATGACCCGAATCGTGGTGTGATCGGCCTCCCGGCTGACTGTCACGACGATGCTGGAATCCGGGTACGAGAACTTGATGGCATTGGAGATCAGGTTGTTGAACACATGGTTGGCCAGGATCTTCGGATCGGCCATGACAAACCGATTCTCGTCGGACAGTTCGGGAAACTCGATGTGGATTCGCCGCTTGGCCAGGGGTTCGGCGAAGAGAACCTCGGCATTCTTGAACACCGCCTGCAGGTCGACTGGCCTGGGTCTGAACTCGATCCGGCCCTGATCCACCGCCTCCATCATGCGCACGCTGCCGATGATTTCGCCGATATTGCCACAGGCATAATCCATGCGATCGAGAGAGGGCCGGCCGCCAGCTGGGACGGAGCGCTGGGCGATTCGGGCAAGCGAGATCTCCCCTTGCAGAACGGTCAGGGCATTGGCGATGTCGTGGGACACCACCGTCAGCAGACGCTGTTTCTCGCGCATCGAGCGCTCCACACGCTCTTTTTCCGCGGTCATCATGCCGAGCAGGTTGTCCTTCGCCCTTCGCTCGCGCTGGTACTCTGCGTAGACGAGGTGGATGAAGAGCGCCACCATGAGCAGGCACACAGGCAAGGCAAACGCGACGTCGGTAAATCGTTGCAGCGGCGTCTCGTAGGGAACGATGGCCGCGGGGAATTGATGTTCAAAGAGAAGGAGCGCCCCGACGGTCGATGCCATCAGGAGCAGCGCCAGGATCTTTCCTGCCCGCCTGAAGAACAACGCCGTATAGCAAAGAAGGATGAAGAAGTAGTAACCGATCGTGCCCTCGCTGCCCGCCTGCGTGATCCACGAGGCCGCTAGAATCACGAGAAAGGCTAGAAAGACAGGCACCAAGAGCAGTCGCCATCGCCGCATCCTGTGCGCCAGCCAGTAGCCAAGGGCACCGGCCATGAGGCTCACGATCCCAGAGGCGATCATGAGCATGGAAGCGCCAATCAGGAGATTCAGGATGGTCGCGACGACCCCGGCCAAAGATGCCAGGAGCATGATGCCGCGGAAGAGGCGCTGCTCGAGATCGACGCTCGACGGGTCGCCGAACAATTTGGCCGCCAGGGCGCGCCCCATGCCGGCAGAGTCCGGGGGACCGGACGTGGTACGTGACTTTTCAGGTGCGGGTTCTGACATCGCTCGACCAGATGTAAGAAAGGCGAAATCCTACAAGCTCGACGAGAGAAGGCACAGGAGTATTGCAACCGTCGCCGAAACAACCATCAGTCACGCAAGCACTCGTGCGGAATCAGTCTGGATGGTTGCCCGGTCACGATCAGCCACAGTTGGTGGGCGGCGCGCGTGGCGGCGATGTGGAAGAGGTGGCGGGATTCGTCGTCGCTGCCGTAGCTGGTCGCGTTCACGTCGAGCAGCACCACGTAGTCGAATTCGAGTCCCTTGACCTGGCGCACGTCGGTCACGTCGATGCCGGGACGGAAGGTGAACTCCTGGGCGCGCACGCGGCGCAGACTCGCCACCTCGGCCCGGCGCAGACCCTCGTAGTAGCGATCGGCTTGTTCCGCATAGCGCGCCAGCAAGGCCACCGTCGCGCGCGGCTCGCGCAGCAGAAGGTCGCGCAGGGCCTCGGCCAGAAATCCCACCGCCGCGCCCGCCGCGGAAAAGCGGAAGGCCTCGACCGGCGCGCCGGAGCGTTTGGCCTCGGCCGGCACGTCGATGGGCAAGGGACCCATCGCGTGGCGGGCCAGGGCCAGGATCTCGCGCGTGGATCGATAGGCGATGCGCAGGGGCTCGATCGCCACGTGCGCCAGCCCCAGGTGCCCGAGCACCGCGCGCCAATCGCCAAAGCCGTTGTCGAGGAAGAGCCGCTGGGCGGTGTCGCCCGCCAGGGTGATCGAAGGAACTTGGCCTGATTTTCCCTGGTACCCGCTCGGCGCGGTACGTCCGATGAGCGCCGCCAGCTTCATGGGCGAAAGATCCTGGGCCTCGTCCACGAAGAGGTGACACAGCGGCGTCTCCGGCTTGCGCAGCAATTGGTTGGCGCGTAAGAGGATAGCCAGATCGTCCACGTCCAGAATGGGCAAGTCGTCCTCGGTGCGCTGTCCGTCGATACCGATCTCGCCGCGCACGTTCTCGTCGTCGTCGACCTCGTCGCGCTCGGACTCCACGCGGCGCACGTGCTCGGGCAGATCGTCATCCACGGTCTTCTTCTTTGCGCCCGCTCCCTGCCCCAGCGAGGTCCAAGCACGAATGTCTTCAATCTCCTCCAGGCGCGCCCGCTCGGCGGCTCGACTCTTGGCCCGGGAAGGCTTCTTCTCTTCCGGCGGCAGTTCGCGCGGGTCGCGGCTGACGATGGCGCCGACCCGAGTCACCAGAATGCGATGGGCCTCGTCGATATCGGCCTCGGAGACGCGCATCTCAGGGTCATCACGCATGAGCGACATCAGAAGTTCGCGATCGGTCAACAGATCCGCCCACAGCTCGACCACCGCGCTCTTGCCCCGCTTGGCTTTGGGCGACCGCGCTCGCCGCTCTAGTTCGTGCAGCAGGGCGGGATGGCTCTTCACTCGGGTCACCGCGGGGACGACATCATCGGCGATGGTGACGCGCAGCCAGGGAATGGCCCGCTGCAATTCCCTCTCGGCCCATTCCTGGAAGGTCAGCACGCGCACGCCCTGCACGCCCAGGGCCGGCAGGACCTGACCGATGTATGCCGCGAGCGCGGTGCCCTGGGTGACCACCACCATGCGCTTGGCGGGAAATCTCTCGGGATAGGCGAAGTTCAAATAGGCGAGACGATGCAGCCCAATGGTGGTCTTGCCGCTGCCCGCGCCGCCCTGGATCACCACGACGCCGGAATGGGGCGCGGTCATGATCTCGAACTGGCGCGGGTCAATCAGCGCCGCGATCTCGGGCAAGTGGCGATCCAGCCGCTGCGCCTCTTCGGGTGCCGCGCCGAGCACACCGCGACGAGGAGCCGGACGCATGGCCATGCGCTCGCCGCCCGCCAGCTCGCGCACAGGCACGTCCGTGCGCCGCCAGCGCGAAGTCGCCGGCGCCGCCGTGCCCTTGGACTTGACCCAAACGCCCTGCGGACTGGCCACGCGCAAAAGCGCACCCTCCTCGATGGTAACCGTCCGGCGTTGGACGATGTCGCCCTCTACCTCGCGCTGGCCAAAGGTTTCCTCGTAGTCGCTGCCCTCGCTGTAACAATAGTAAAGCTGGCTGACCGGAGCGTTCCGCCAATCGACGATGTGCACGCGCGCCTTGGCGTCGGTGAAGGTGGCGCGGCCGATGAAGACATCACGCTCGATGTCGCCTCGCCCCGCCACCCGCTCGCGCAAGCGCAGGTGGCCAAAGTACGGCGAGCGCGGATCCACCAACATGGTCTGCAGCTCCGCGCGCGTGAGCGACACCTCCTGCAACCGTTCCATCTGCGCCACCAGGGCCGGTACATCCTCCAGCCGTGCCTCGCCGATCTCGTCGCGCAGAGCGATCAGTTCGTCATTGGCTTGGCCGCGCGCTTCTTGCCCTGCCCGCGGTGCCGCTCCGCGAAGGCTATCCACCACGCGCGCAAGTAGCCGCTCTTCCTCGACGGGAATCGCGTCGTCTGCTTCTTCGTCGGAGTCGGCCATGCGAAGCGTGAACTATAGCGAACCCGCGGCGTCGGCGCTTGGGCGCAAAGACGCCCGCCCGCGACGGTTCTTTGCGAATTTTCGGATTCGCGAGAGAATCGTCGCGTTACTTATCAACATGCGGAAGAGGTTTGCCATGACAACGTCGATGTCGTTCAAGATCGCCAGCGCCACACTGCTTGTTCTCGCTCTTGCAGGCTGCAATCACAGCTCAAGCGCGAAAAAAACCAGCAGCGACGCTTCCGATGTCGGCCTTGGCAAGAGCGACGGCAACGTCAACGACAGCGCCGACAGCGCAACCGTCGCGGACGTTACTACTGTGGCGAAGTCGGATGTTGTCTCGGCCGCGGAAACATTGGAAGCCGTTCCTAGCCAGCCCGATGCAGCGACGAGCATCGCCGATACCGCAACCCAATCTCCCGACATGGCAGGCCCGCCCCTGGACAGCGCAGACGAGAAGCCGAGCCAACCCGACAGCGCCGTGGACGTCGAGCAAGAACCCGATACTTCGCCCGACCTCCCCATCATCCCGCCACCGGCCGATGCCGCGGATGCGAGCCCGAACAAGACGGACGCCGGCAAGAAGGACACGGCTCCGGTTATCGTGGATGGAGCAGCCGATGCGACGACTATCGACGGTCCAGCGGACGGCTCTCTGCCGAGCCCGTTCCAACTTGCCGTGGCGCCCAACCGGATGCTCGACCTTGTTTTCATGATCGACAATTCGCCATCCATGGCGGCCAAGCAAGCAAAACTGAAGGCGCAATTCCCCGAACTGATCGCTGCCCTGAAGGATCCCGCAGATGGCACCTTGCCCGATCTGCGCCTCGCGATCATCGATAGCGATCTTGGCACGGCCGGGGCCTATTCGAGCGGAAGCTGCGGTCCCAAGACGCTGCCGGATGGCACCTCAAGCATCTATGGCGACGAGGGCAAGTTCCAGATGATCGGGGCGCAAGCCTGCGGCGTGATCGATCCGAGCGCCCTTTGGCTGGAAACCGGCAAGGGTCAGGCGGTGAACTACACCGGCGACATAGGCACAGTCTTTTCCTGCCTGGCCGCCAACCTCGGCACTCTTGGTTGCGGCTTTGAACACCAGCTGCAAGCCTTCGAATTCGCCCTTGTCGCTGGCAACATCGGCAACACCAGCCAGCAGCAAATGCTCAGGCCAAGCGCCTTCCTTGGCCTGGTCATGCTTACCGACGAAGATGATTGCTCGGCCGCGACCAACGACGGCTTGTTTGGCGACAAAGCGGATCTTCGCAACGAATCGGCCAGTTTGCGCTGCGGAACGCGATCCCATGTTTGCGGCGGCATCAATCTGACGGAGACACCGCCAGGCTTTCCCACCACGTCTCCCTTCTCGGCGCCCTTCACAACCTGCGCGGCCAGAACCGACGATTGCCCCAACCAGCTCGACGGCCTGGCTTCAACCGATACGTCCGTGCCGACGACGTGCAGCCCACTTCGCAGCGTGAAGCGCATGGCAACGGAAATCAAAGCCCTCAAGGGCAAGCCCGACGAGCAGATCTTCGTGGCGGGCATCTTTGGCTGGCCGCTCAGCGACGCGGACATGGCCAGCGCGACCTACAAGATCGCGCCCGTCCCCAATCCAAACACGGCAGACACGGCCCATCCCACGGTCTACGACACCTGGCCGATCTGCTACGACCCCAACCACCTGCCTACCAGCCCCGACCCCACCACCGGATTCGACGCGACCGCGGCCAACTGGGGCGCGACCGGCGGTCTGCGCATGGGCGCGTTCGTGGATGAATTCGGCGACAACGGTTTGAAGTTCAGCATCTGCCAGCCCGATTTCTCGGCCGCCATGTCCAAGATCGGCTCCGCGCTCAGCAAGAAGATGCAGAACCTCTGCCTGCCGGCGATCTACAGCCAACTGACGACTTGCACCGCCAACTACTTGATCCCGGACGCCAACGGAACGCTGGTGCGACAGCCAACGCCCGTGCCCAAGTGCAACGCCCAGCACTCGAATGCGCCCTGCTATTCCCTGGCTGCGAACCCGACGACATGCCCAGGCGCCGAGTACCTGGTCCAGCTGGATCAGGGCATTGACGCCGGCAACGCCTCGCTGCCTTACGGAACGGTCTTGGAATTCCGCTGTCAGTAGACTGCCAGTAGCCGCCGGGGTGTCTGCGGCGGGCGGCCGTGATACCATCGCGCGCGATGGCTGGCAGCCTGAAACCGGGGACGTTGCTTGCGGACACGTATCGGGTCGTTCGCCTGGTCGGCGAAGGCGGCATGGGC
>Ga0265329_10001465_pt1 | contig 11328 bp, 10 predicted proteins | sample 41627metaG_FD_202091 | JGI IMG/M metagenome (GOLD analysis project Ga0265329, IMG submission 202091) | Rhizosphere microbial communities from Carex aquatilis grown in University of Washington, Seatle, WA, United States - 4-16-27 metaG | ecosystem: Host-associated > Plants > Roots > Rhizosphere...
CTTTGAGGATCAGCTTTACTTCGATTTCGTCCTCATCCCATTGTTCGAAATGTACGACGGGAGTTTCTTCGCCGAGGTTGTCGCCGCTATTCTTGCCGGTGAGCGAATCGACCGAATTCGGGCGCAGCTTGCCGAGTCGCGTCGCTTCGGCAACGGCGGCCAAGATCGCTTTCTTGATGCGAATCTGGTTTACTCCCACAGGCGTGTGCACCACAAACGTCGGCATGCCGGTGTCCTGGCAGATCGGACCCGTATCGTCGTTCGCCATGTCCACGTTGGACAAAATAATATCGAGTGCCTGCGAAGATTGTGTCCCGGGAGTCTCGCCGCCCGCGGCAATCGACATCGCAGCGCGCACATCGGGCGGAAGATTCGTGGAAGTCTGGGTGATGAGTTCGAGCAAACTGCCGGAAAGAAATTCCATCGTGCGTTCTCCCAAATTCGATTTTCACTCTAAATTGTGAGTAAGATTCTACCGAATAGATTACTACGTTTTTCGCCGGGACGGGTTTCTCTGTTGTGGGGATAAATAGCAACTAATCATGACTGGAAGAGGCAGCGAGCGCGATTTCCTCTTTATCCGCCAGCAAAGGGCAGTCCGGCGGAAGCAGCGCCAGCTTTTTCGCGATGATCTTGTCCGAATATTTGGCCAGATAGTGAACGATGGTTTCGATGCGAATCTTCACGCTTCCGGCGGGCTTGGTGGAATCCAAGTCGCCGAACTTGAAAAACAGAGTTCCGGTGGCTTCCACGATCTTTTGCGTCGGCGTGTAGGTTGGCTGATCCATGCCGCATTCGTAGCTGGATAGACGCAGAACGCACGTGATCCACGGAAAGCGCGTCGCGAACTTGGCTCCCCACAGGATTTCGTTGGTGTTGCTGCTGTTGGAGGATGTCCACACGTCGGAAATATCCAGAGGCGACCTGATTTTTTTGGCCTGCACCTCTTCGCCAAAAATCCAGCCCAGCAAATCATCGTCAACGGGCAGATATTGCAGCCAGACGATGGGATAGCCATGCGCCTGCAAATCGGATTCGATCTCGTGCCCGATGCCCGGGTCCATGTGGTAGGGGCGTCCCAGCACCAGCACGCAGGGTTTATTCTCGCGCGCGCACCACGTCAGGATTTTGCGCGATTCGTCGCGCATCTTTTTATTGAACGCACGCAACTCCTTGTATCCGGTTTCCACAGCGTGCTGCGTCTCAGCGAAATCGAGATCGAAAACATCTTTCAGGGAATCGAAAAGCTGCTTGGGAACGACGTCCGGCTCGGCCATGCTCACGAACGGCGAAGTGTATTGAATGCCGTTGTCGGCAAACACATCGCTTTCCTTCATGAATCCGGCTTTGATATTTTCCGGCCCGGCCATCACGCGCGTGCAGCTCAAAGTTTCCGAAACATGCCCGCGCAAAAACGAGGGGAGCGAGTAAATCATCGGACTTAAAATAATGTTGAGTTTTTTCTTCTGGCCGAAGATCAATTCCCCGTAATGCCCGCTGATGGCTTTCACCGGATAGCAGCAATCGACCGTTCCTCTGCCCTTGCCGAATTCGCGGCCCTGCTCCTCAGAGCTGTCCGAGCTGAAGACGATATTTTCGGAGGCGATGCCGATGTCGCGCAGGAAGCCTACCCAGAATTGATGGGTGCTCCAGATGTTCAGGACCTTGGGAATCCCAACGCGGATTCCGGAGCGGTCCTTAGGCGGAGGCGTTGACTCTGCGGAAGCCTTCTTTGCGAACCATGTCTGCAATGTTGGGAAAGGCATTTTTTGTCTTTTCGATTCCGGCTTTGATGACTTTCATTTCGTTCAAATCCTCGACCAGGCCCTTGGGGCATGAGTTGTTGACGATCACGCGCTCCCAGCCCTTGGAAAGCGGCACCTTGCTCCACTCGCGGCCGTTTCCGCCGGGCAACTCCACGTCGATAAAGCTGCGCTGGCAATCCACGGGGCACCACTTGCAGACGGTTTCTTTGGAGGTCGTGGTCGTGTAGGTCAGTTGCTCGATTACGTCGAAGCCGCGGAACTGGCTGCGGTTCCCGCGCGCTGCCCAATCGAGCGCCACCAGCGCCGCGCCGATTGCGCCCGCTTCTCCGGAGTAGGGATGCACGACGACTTCCGCGTCAGGCACCTTGGAGCGAATAAAATCGACTTGCGTTTTGACGACAGCCAGATTCTTGTGCGTTCCACCCTGCAGAATATATTTCTTGCCCACGGATGTCAGATTGTTCAAACCGCCCGCATAGATCCACACGTTCAGTGGAAGGATCGAGCACAGCGCGGCGAGAATTTCTTCGGCCTGCCAGCCCTTGCGCTGTTGATTGACGATGTCGCTTTGCAGGAACACTCCGCAGCCCATCGAGAGTTGCGGCATGGCCTGCGCGCGAAACGCTCCGTCGGCAATTTCGTGGAGCGGAATGTTAAACCGTTCAGCGACGCCCTGAAGGAAAGCGCCATTGCCCGATGAGCACTGCGAGTTCAAGCGGAAATCGCTCACCGCGCCGTTCTTCAGGATCATGATTTTGACGTCCACGCCGCCGACGTCACAGATGCAATCGGCATCCGGGAAATAATGCAGACCGGCGGATGCGTGCGCGATGGTTTCGACAACGCCGCAATCCGCGCCGAGAATGCCCTTCAGCAAATCCTTGCCATAGCCGGTAATTCCCAGTCCGAGAATCTTTCCGTCGCCGATCACTTCACGAAGTTGGCGGAACAAGCTTCGCGCATCCTCGATGGGATTGCCCTTGCTCAGCGCGTAGCAGGAAAAGAGTAGCTCCTTATCCGGCGAGAGGCATACGGCCTTCGCTGTGGTCGAGCCAAAATCGCAGCCCACCAAAACATGATCTAGCTTTAGTTTTTGGGCTGCAGTTTGTGCGGGTTTGGGAGCGCTGTTCCCAACTGAGGTCGCGTCCATCTTTGAATACAGATCGATGAAGGATCGCAGATTGTCTTCGCTGTCGCACAGGCCGCCGCGTCCCTGTTTCTTTTTCTCTTCGTATTGGCCTTCTTCGATCCACCACAGTAGCTGTTTCGTGCCCTGGTAAACGCCGACCGATGCCGATTCGCCCATGCCCACTTCAATGCAACCCTGCGCCGCGTAGTACAGCGCATCTTTCGGCACAATAATCAACTCTTCCGGCTCCCGGCCGTCGGGCATCTCGATTTTTCTTTCTTTCCAGATGCGGCCCAGGTGCAAGCGCCAAGCTTCCTGCAGTCCCTTGAAGAACAAATTCGGGCCCCCAAGCAGGAGAACCTCGGGAGAAGGCGTATTTCCGCGCGTCAGCGTAGCAAGATTCTGATACACCACTGCCTCAAAGAGGGAAGCAATGATTTCATCGACCGTCACTCCGGCTTTCAGCAGCGTGTTGGCGTCGGCTTCCGCGAAGATGCCGCACTTGCTGCTGATCTTGTGCAGCGTGTGGCCGGTGTAATGCATATCGGAAAGCTGCTCGGGAGGAATCTGCAGTTTGCGCGCCGTCTTTTCGATGAATGTACCCGTCCCGCCCGAGCACGCGCTCTGCATCAGGACTTGCTTGCTCTTATTTTTTTCGTTGCCATTGAAGAAGATCGTCTTCATATCTTCCCCGCCGATTTCGCTCACAAATCGCACAGCGGGATGAAGCTTCTCGACGCTTGCGGCAACCGCGACCACTTCCTGAATGACTTTGGCTCCGGTAAGGGGAGCGATTAATCCGGCTCCCGATCCGGTGAAGAAGACGCGATCGTGTTGGGGGGTAAGTCCGTGCTGCGATTCGAGCCGCGACAGGAACTGCAAGACCTTCTCGGCCTGCTTGGTGTTGTGCCGCTCGTAGGCCTGGGCGATGATTTCACCATCCGCGGAAGCAAGAACGTATTTGCAGGTGGTGCTGCCCACGTCGACGCCGCAGATTTTTGCGCCGTTTGAGGCGGGACGCAGTTTCTCCGGCGTCTTGATCTCCACCATGCCGGGGTCCCGCATCTGCGGCACGATCTGGACGAGATTTCCTTCAGCCATTGGGTCTCCCAACTGCTCGAATCGATTCTAAACAGTCGCCACGGGTTTTGCGCCGGCCAGGTGCAGAACGTAATTGGCTGCGGTGGATGCGTAGCCCATGTGCGGCACGCGGTAGGTGGCCTTCTTCACTTCAGGCCGCTTGGCTTCGAGCTGGCGGACTTTCTCTAACGTCAGCCCGGTCTTCGCCATCGCTTCGACGAACTCCGACTGCGCGCGTTTTTTGGCCTCGGTGAGAATCATCTGGCAGCGGGACAGCGCATGGACCTCGGCGTCTCCCTTGACCTCGATCGGCGCATACAGCAGGTTGGGATGCTTTCCGAGCACGTTGGCCATCGCGCCCTGGGACATCGTATTCGGCATGCAGGAGTACGGCGAGAGTTCGCACGTCATGTTGGCCTGCTTGTGCAGGTGAGCATGCAGCGCCTTGCCGACCAGCATGTGACCTTCGCCGCCGCGCAGTTCGAAGTGGAAGAATGGGGACGCCAGCTCCTTCAATTCTTCCTGATCCGGCAATTCGTGCGGCACATTGCCCAGCGCCTTGCGGAAGCGGTTATAGGTCCAGACATAGAGCTTCTCCATGCCCTGAACCATGGCGATATTCCGTTTCACCTTGCCATCTACTTTGGCCTTTGCGCGCAGCCGCCAGATCGGCGTGTGCAGCAGGTAGCCCAGCCACACGGCCACGGGGGGCGGCATGACTTCTGAGCCTTCCTGCTCCAGCCACCGCTTGATGTTGTAGTTGCCGTCGCCTTCATGCGTCTGCAGCCAGAATTCGCCGGTGATTTTGATTTTCGGCTTCACTTGCAGGCGGTCCACTTCAATCGCATCGAATTTCTTTCTCACCACGCGCAGCGCGTTCGCGAAATATCCGGTAAGGAAGTGCCACGCCAGCATGCCCCACTTCTTCTCGAAAAGCGGACGGTTCTGAAACACTTCGAACAGGTAATCCGCGCTTTCCTGCATCACCTTGTCGGTTTGCCCGGGGATCACTTCGTACGGCCGCGTGAGGTATTCCATATCTGTCAGGATGTCTCCGCACAGAATCGCCCAGACGATCCCCAGGCTGAGCTTCATATTGATTTCGAGGCCGCCGCCCTTTTCCGGGGCCTGATCCAACTGGTCCTGCGCCAAAAGGAAGAGTCGAAAATCCTTCAGACCCATGCCGTCGAGGGCCATTTCGTAGGATTCATGATACTGCCCAAACCGGCAGGGGCCGCAGGCTCCGGCCGTCAGGAAGACGTAGTCATCCAACGTCTTCTGCTTCCCATTTTCGGCGACTTCGGTTTTCAGGAAATTCACCAGGCTGCCCGTGGTAAATATCGTAGGGCAGCAGGCACCGACGTCGATCAGTTCCTTGCCGGCGTCCAGGTCCGCGCGCGTGATATTGGGCAGCGGCTTGGCCTTGTAGTTCAGGTTGTTGAACACGCCCTGCACCAGCCGTTCGTGCTTCCACGTAAGGCCGCCGAACAGAATTGTGGTCGTGTCGCGCTGTTCCCGTGTAAATGGCCGCGCTTTATAAGAGGTGTAATGAGTGACTGCGGTCGCCATACGAAGCCTCCCTATTTTCTTTACATTCGAAACATTCTATCCGGATTCTGAACACCAGGAACTTCTATTGGACAGGCAGGGGAACACCGATGAATTGCGGACAAGGACTGCTGCGACGATCCCCTGAGAAAGTCGTGCATATCTTCACCTGAGCATGCAGGCCAAGGTTTTAGCCCAATCGCAAAAAGGCCCAAATTCAGTGGTGGGCAAGTTACGTACCCGAAACCGAATTCGACCCAACTGTTATACAACAAACTTTGTGACGAATGTCACAAAAGATTGTGATGGATGCCATTGGTGAAATACGCGTCCCAAAAACCCTCGAAACCGCCATTGACGAGCCAGCGGAATCCTATTTTTTTGGACTCCCGACAAATGACACCTCCCGTCTAATATGTGGAGTATGTGGAGAAGAGTTGAAGTCCGTCGAATGAACTTGACACTATTCCCAGCCTGAGCTTAAGGTTGGCGATAATTTGCTGTGATAGGGTAAGATATCTGGAAACCAGGAAATGAGATTTTTGAAATGAATAAAACGACTAGGACTTTGTTAAAAAGCAGCCTTTATCTTCCGCTGCTGGCAGCATTTATCGCGGCCTTCGCAGCTTCGCCTCTCCGGGCGCAGGTGGACCTGGCGGGCACCTGGGGCCAAAAATTCCAGGAAGACATCGTCGAGCGCGGCGACGTGGCCATTGGCGATTACGAGAGCCTGCCGATCAACGATGCGGCGCGTATGCGAGCCGACACGTGGAATGCGGAGCAGTGGACGATGGTGGAGCATCTCTGCCACGCCCACCCGATGGATTATTCGCCTCGCGGACCGTCGCAAATGCGGATCTGGTCGGAAATTGACCCGATGACGCAGGGCGTCAAGGCCTGGCACACCATCCTGAGCTACATGCTTCCTGAGCGGACCATCTACATGGATGGACGCCCGCATCCGCCCGACTGGGCGCCGCACACCTGGCAGGGTTTCTCCACCGGAGAGTGGGTAGGGGACATGCTCAAGGTCACCACCACGCACCTGAAAGAAGGCTACTTCCGGCGCAACGGCCTGGCCCGCAGCGAAAATGCAAAGATGACCGAATACTTTTTCATGGACGGGGACAACATCACGCTCGTCAACATCATTCAGGACCCGGCCTATCTAACCGAGCCGTTCGTGGTTTCCTCGGACTGGGTGCGCGACGTGGGCAAGCAGCTCTCGCCGAATTTCTGCATCTCCACCGTGGAAATCGACCACCCCAAGGGCTGGGTCGCCTACCACTTGCCCAAAAAGAACCCGTGGCTGAAGGAATATGCCGAAACAGCGGGGATTCCGTATGAAGCCGTGCGCGGCGGAGCCGAAACGATGTATCCCGAATATCAGAAGAAACTGGCGACACTGCCGATACCTCCCAAACCTGCAAGCAACTCCTCGGAGAAGGGAAAATAATGAATCGTACCTGGTGGGGGAGGGCAGGCAGGCTGGTATTGGCCGCGGCGATTCTAATTGGCGCAGCTGGATTTGCGCGGGCGGCGGACCCCGCCGCCGAGGAAGTGAATCTCGGCACCAAAAACATTCACGTGTGGCGCGTGCGCGGGAATGTGTACATGCTGGTGGGCGCAGGCGCAAACATCACTGTGCAGGTCGGCGAAACATACATCATCGCGGTGGACACAGGGCTTCCGCAGTACGCCGATGAAGTGATTACAACCATCCGGCACATCTCCGATCTGCCAATCCTTTTTTTGGGAAACACCAGCGCCGATCCGGACCACACGGGCGGCAACGCGAAGCTGGTCCAGGCGGGATCGGCTCTGCCTAATGCCACGATGGGCTTTTCCCGTGAAGAGGAAAAAGACCCGTCTCGCTTGAAGCTTTTTCCGGGTGGCACGATTGTGGCGAGCCTAAATACCGTGAATCGGACGAAAGAGGAGACGGGAAAGCAGGACGCCATCGGTTTTGGCAATGAAGGATTCAAGCTGTACAACGGCGAAGGCGTCGTTTTCTACAAGATGCCGAACGGCCACACCGATGGCGACTCCGTCTGTTTTTTCCGCGCATCGGACGTGGTGAGCGCGGGCGATGTTTTCACGACTACGACTTATCCCGTGATTGAGACCGAAAACGGCGGCACTGTCGCAGGCTATATCGATGCCCTGAACGATCTGATCGACATCATGATCCCGAGGTACGGCGAAGAAGGCGGCACATACGTGGTCCCGGGCCACGGTCACCTTTCGGATCGCGCCGATGTGGTGAACTACCGCGACATGGTGACGATTATTCACGCCCGTGTCGAGGACATGCTGAAGCAAGGCATGACACTCGAACAAATCAAAGCGGAAAAGCCGACCCTCGACTACGACGGCATTTATGGCGCAGAGGGCGGCAGCAAATTCCTGGAAGTCGTGTATCGTGAGCTTGCGAAAACCATGGGCCCCCGCAAGGGGAAGTAGCGGGAACAGGATCGACTAAAGACTATGAGAATGAAGCATCGAATTGCTAAACATGGCTCTGCCGCGTGGCTTGCGGTGGTCGGAACATTGCTAGTGCTCACCGGCGCGCTCGGAATGCACGCGGCTCAACGCCAGGCTGCGGCGCCGCCCCCCCGGCTGTCCCCCAAGGCCGGCGCGGTAATCGACCTTACCGGCTATTGGGTTTCAATCGTGGATGAAGATTGGACTTGGCGCGAAACGACTCCCGCCAAGGGCGACTACGGAAGTATTCCTCTGAATGCGGAAGGAATGCGCCTGGCCGATGCGTGGGATCCCGACAAAGACAAAGCGGAAGGCAACGAGTGCCGTGCCTACGGCGCAGCCAATATCATGCGCATCCCGGAGCGCCTGCACATTACTTGGGCGGATGACAACACGCTGCAAGTCGAAACCGACGCCGGAATGCAGAAGCGCCTGTTCCACTTCGATGGCTCAAAGTGGAAGGGCGGCGAGCCGGAGTTGCAGGGAGATTCGATAGCTAATTGGGACGATCAAGTCCAGCGGCGCTCCAACGGCACCCCATTCGGAGGCCCGGCACCGGGCAAGGGCGGCAACTTGCATGTGGTCACCACGCACATGCGGCCGGGATATTTGCAGAAGAACGGAGTTCCCTACAGCGGAAACGCGGTGTTGAGCGAACATTTCCGCGTCCTGGATTTGGACGGCAAACCCGAGTACATGGTCGTGACGTCGATGGTCACCGACCCCACCTACCTGAGAGATACCTACGTGCTAAGCGGACAATTCAAGCGCGAGCAGGACGGCTCCAAGTGGGACCCCGAGCCCTGCCGCCCGCTGTGGCCCTTGCAGCTTCGCTCGATCTTGGGCCGAAGCCGAAGAGGAAGTGTGGCCATAAGTCAGTAGGCTGCGAATTGCGTTAGATGGAACAGTTTTCTGCCTCTCAACTCTTGATCTGCAATTCCAACGGCTCCCGGGGGAGAGCCTGTCCCACTGGGTAGTGGTGTCATTTGAAATCGGCTTGAGCATGAAAATAGAAGATTGGAAGTGTGATTGCTAGGGTTCAGTCTTAATCTCAAAGTAGAAAATATCTTTGCCCGTAAATTCCTCGGCGGCTTTGGCCTCCCTATGGAATCTTCCTAACGCAACCAGCGCCGCTTGCACCTTTTCCGAAATGGCCACTTCGCAGGATGGGCAGTGGCTTGGAACCTTAGCCGTTTCGATAGTCAGCATTATCCTTGTCCCACATTCAGGGCAGACTACTGTGACGGACGTTAAGTCTTTCCTGTTTGCGGTGATTGCCCGATAAATAGGTGTCATGGAGTTTTTACCCGGAACTGCAAGTTTAGTTTCCCGTTTTTTGCTGCATTGTAAAACCGGAGGTAAGCGGCCAAAGCTGTCTTTGCTTCATTGGAATATGCCTCATTGCAGGATGGGCATCTCTCAGGCATTCGAAAGTTTTCTTGGTCCATGTCGAGGATTACGCCCGCTTTACAGGGACAGTAAATCTCCAAGCAGGACAATTCACCAAACTTGATCGAAATTTCCTTTTCGCCCATACCCCTATTGTATCCCCCGAGTCAAAAATCTAATGTTTGGAGTCGTCAAAGCGGCGATCTTAGTTTGACAGTGGCGGTACAATAGCGGCGTCCTGTAACGTGCTACACGAACTTTATGGGAAGAACGGCAGTGACTAACTGCTATTGAGAATATTGGCGGGATGAAGTCGAAAACAGAAAAGCCCCGATTCGTAGTCGGGGCTTGTTAAAAACTTTTGGGCGCAATCCAAAGGTACTACAGGAGTGTGCCCGATGCAAACCCGTAATCACACCGATCCTCTAGATTTTTCATCGGTTCGCCGTTCATACAAAAAGAAGTTAACGCCATCTGGAAGGAAGACGCTCAAAGAGCAAACAACCTTTGAATCAACGTCAGGTTTGATTGATTCGCCTGCTTCGCGTGGGTCGGCGTACCGAAGAGTGCAAACACTTGGGTCAAATACCACTTTACCTGTATTGTCTCCAAATACCGTTAGTGTAACTCGACCTTCCTCAACCTCGGTTACGTATACCCACAGTTCGACAGCAAAGGAAGTAGCATCCAATCTCAACTTAATCAGCGCCGAAGAGGCCCGCCAACTTTGGAGGATTAGAAGTTCGTTCACGCGTTCAGAACTCAATTTTATCGGCTGCGCCGAATCCTTTGGAATCAATGAAGCAAGGCATCTAGCGTCCAAATTTGGCTGGCAATACCAGCTTCCATTGCGGGAGTTACACGCAATGAGGAATGAACCCGGCAGAAGTTATACCAAGCAAAGTGCAAAGCACAAGCGGCTTTCAAGTGAGAAAGTTTCTTCGAGAAAGCATTCGTTAGCCGTGTAAATCGGCGCAATTGCATCCGTATCGTGAGATTCTGTCGTTCGATGTGCGACGTTGAAATCAGGTGTTGCTTCGGGTTTCCTGTGACTGGTATAGGCAAGGCATTGACGAACTCGCCGGGGCTGTACCGCTTGTCCTGTGTTGACGCTTCCTGATAGGTCTTAATCAGCATGGCGTAATCCACGTTTGCGCCGAATGCGTCCTCAACTGCCGGGAGATAGGGCCGGAAGCCGTCTGTAGTCAATTGCACGCGATTGGCGAGTCGTTCCTGTAGGTCTTGGATGAAGAACCACGCGTTCTCAGAAGTACGCTTGCCGACGCGGTAGCAGGGCACCAGCTTGGTTTCTGAGTCCATTGCCACGAACACGTATTGATCGCCTACCAGTGTCGGGTTATCGTCTGCCGTGATGCGCTTTTCCTTCTTGCCCACGTAGGTCCAAATTTCGTCGGCTTGCACTATTTTGCAGGGTAGCGATTGCATCTTGGAGTCGAGTAGGTCCACGCAGTTCTCGCCAACGCGCAGTAGGACGCGCATGACGGTCTTGTGCTCAATTCCGACCATGCGAGCCGTAGCCCGGATCGAATTACCCTCTACTAGAGCACTGACAACTTGGATTTGTTTCTCTACAGGAAGTACGTTCATCGTCGTTTCTCCATTCGCAAAGGATTTGGTGATGCATAGCCGGGGCCTGACTTGCCCCTTGCGAATGGCGGAGGACGAGCGTATAAACAGAATTGGTGATAGCTTCCTCGCAAGGGTTGCTGCACTTTCTGGGCTTATCGCTGTTGAAGCAGCGGTAAGCCCACTTTTACGCTTTAATTCCATCCTTCAAAGAGATGTATTTTTCGGAACCCTTTTTATGTGTTTCAAAGGTTTCACGATGCTTTTTTAGGGCTGATTCAATGGCCTGCCGATTTGCGGTTTTCATCTTTAGTCTTGATAGAAAAGAGACGATTTCATCGATGC
>Ga0265329_10001467_pt1 | contig 11320 bp, 10 predicted proteins | sample 41627metaG_FD_202091 | JGI IMG/M metagenome (GOLD analysis project Ga0265329, IMG submission 202091) | Rhizosphere microbial communities from Carex aquatilis grown in University of Washington, Seatle, WA, United States - 4-16-27 metaG | ecosystem: Host-associated > Plants > Roots > Rhizosphere...
TCAACATGGTGGTCTACCTCAACGCCATCCAGAGCCTGCCGCGTGAGTTCTACGAGCACGCCGCGATGGAGGGCGCCGGCAGGTTCGAGCGCTTCCGGCACATCACCTGGCCCCTGCTGTGGCCGCAGACGTTCACGCTTGTGCTACTGACCACTATCGGGACCCTTCGGATCTTCGACATGGTCTGGATCATGACCGAGGGCGGACCCTCGAACGCCACCGAGACCGTCGCGACGGACGTCTACGTGACCGCCTTCCGATTCCTCCAGGTCGGCTACGCGCAGGCGATGGCCATGATCCTGCTGGTCATCATCCTCGCGCTCACCGTCGTCGAGTACCGCATCCTCGATCGCCGCGCCGAGGCCGTGCGCCTGTGACGAGGCTGGCTCGCCCCCGGCTGTCCACATTGCTGTTGGTTCTTCTCGCCCTGGTGTGGTTCTACCCGGTCGCGTGGACGCTGCTGAACGCGTTCAAGTCCAGCGCCGACATCTATCGCGCCCCGTGGGACCTGCCGTGGCCGCCGGTCGTGGGGAACATCGGCGAGGCATGGAGCCGCGGGCAGCTCGGCGTCGCGCTGGCGAACTCGGCGTACGTGACGGCGATGACCGTGGCAGGGGTCCTGGTCCTCGCGGTGCCGGGAGCCTATTCGCTCACCCGCTTGCGGCCGCCCCTGCGGGCCGTGCTGCTCATCGTCGTCCTGGCGCCGTTGATCATCCCGACGGAGGTGCTGATCGTTCCGCTCTTCTCGATGTTCCGCGCGCTGGGCCTGATCGACAGCCTGCCCGGTCTCGCGGTCACCAACGTCGTCGCGTACGTGTCGTTCGCGACCCTCATCCTGGTCGGCTACTTCCGCACGATCCCGCGGGACGTCACCGATGCCGCGGGCGTCGACGGAGCGGGTCGCTTCGACGTTCTGCTGCGGATCGTCATCCCGCTCGCTCGACCGGGGATCCTCGCCGTGGCCGTGCTCGTCGCGGTCCTGGCCTGGAACGATTTCTCCGCGTCGCTGGTCCTCCTGCAGAAGCCTGACACCTTCACGGTGCAGCTGGCCCTCACCCGGTTCTCGACGTTCTACGCGACCGATCAGGGGCTGACCTTCGCCGGCATGGCCATCGTGATCCTCCCGCCGTTGCTCCTGTTCCTGGTGCTCCAGCGGAGCTTGATCCAGGGTCTGGCGGCAGGGTTGGTCCGGCATTGAGGGCCGGCCCGACCGGGCTCCGGACGCCTGCTCAACCCTGGATCGCCCTAGCCGCCTCCGGCGCGAGCACGAGGTGGCCGAGGGTCGGGCCCGCCGATGCGGTGGTCACCTGCGCACCCGCCGAGCGGGGCCGATCTCCCGTGGCCCATCCGACGACGATATGGCCGAGCCACGCCAGTGCGCCCACGTAGGCGAACGGCGCCGCGCCGGTCAGGGTCGTCACGATCAACAGCGCCAGCGCAAGGGCGGGTTGGTGCAGCACGCTGTGGAGCATCACCATCGCCGGCCGTCGACGCCAGACGAACCGCGGCACGTCCGGGACGATGCCGAACAGCAGCAGCGGGACGAGTCCGACGCCGAGCTGGGAGGCCTGGGTACTGGCGAACAGGGCCAAGGCAAGGCCTGGGACGAGCCACAGGTGCCGCGGCCGGAGGCGCAACCGACGGCCGGACGCAGGCTCGCCCGCGGCGCTGCCAACGGCAAGTGGCCCCGAGGCCGCGGCGTGTGGAGCCGGTGCGTGGGCGCGACGGGCATCGGCCGCGGCAGCAGCATCGCGGGGCTCCAGCACCACGACGGCGGTCGGGCGCGCACGACGTGCGGCCAGGCCATCGACATCGGCGCCCCAGCCGGGGTACTCGATCACCTTCGCCCAGAGCCGGTCGCGCTCGTCGCCCGAGGCGACACGGGCGCGGACCGCTCGCGGCCCGCTGACGAGCTCGACCGTCGCCTCGGGGTTGGCCTGGAGGTTGAGCCACCAGGCTGGTTCGGCCTTGTCCCAGCCGTTCATCGCGACCGTCACGAGGTTCAGACCGTCCTCGTAGTAGCCGACGATGGCGACGCGCGCCTTGCCCGATCGGCGCCCGAGGGTCTCGAGGCTCAGCATCCCGAACCGCCGACCCGCCTCTGGCGAGGCGAGGCCCATCCGCCCTTTGCTGAGCCGGTAGATCGCGCGCTGGGCGATCCAGAAGGTGCGGATCGCGAACCGCGGAGGGGTTCGGACGGTCTGCCTGTGTTCGGCGAACTCGCCGATGATCGCCTTCGTCATGGCGGTACTTCCTTTCTGTCCCAAGGGGGACGCGATTCGTCGAGGGGATGAAGTGCGAATGGGCCCCGGAGTCCGGCTCCGGGGCCCATTCGGTCAGGCGGCGGCGAGTGCCGGTGCGCCCCTCTGCTGCCGGTCCTCGGAGGCGGGGATCGGAGCTGCCTTGAACCCATGGAACGTGAGGTACAGGCCCAGGAAGGCCTCCCAGATGATCTCGGGGCCGGTCATGATCCCCTGCAGCGGGGAGCCCAGCGGGATCACCCCGAGCAGGATGGCCGCCGCCACGGTCACGAGGAGCGGACCCCCGACCAGGCCGAACAGCGCCATGCGCCGTCCCACCAGGCCGGACCGGTACATCAGGTAGCCCAGGATCAGGCCGGTCCCGATGCCGTCGGCGAAGCTGGGGCCGAGCAGGAAGGTCCATTGATCGATGGTGAGCAGACTGAGCAGGCCGATGAGGATGAAGGTGCCCTCGACGAGCCGTTCGGCGACGTAGGCGAGCGCGAGGGCTTCGTTCGTCCGCTTGAGCAGCGGGAACAACACGACCGCGCACCCGATGTTGGTGACGATCAGGAACAACTCGAGGAACGCGCCGAGGAACACGCCGGTGCTAGGGCCGGACCCGGTGATGTAGCCGGGATCACTCAGGATGTTCCCGTAGGCCAGGACCGCGCCGATCGAGGTGATGAACGTAAGGATGAAGAGCACGCCCACGGCGAGCGCGGTCTTTCGCGAGGTAGTCACGTTGGAACTCCACTTCTTCATCTGGATGCCTGGTTTGGTTCAGTCGTCGGATGCTCAGGAGTCGATGGCTGGATCTCGGCGACCGAGATCAGCGACAGGCCGAGGTCGTTGACCTTTCGCAGCAGGCCATGCAGCGCAGCCTGATCTGCGATCGGGCCTCGGATGACGGTCGTCCCGTCGCTCTCCCGGGTGAGGCTGAGCCCGTCGAACCAGGCGGCCCACCTGGCATCGAGGTGGCCCTGGAGGCGCACCTCGTAGCCACCGGGTTCGTGGTGGCGGCTGCTTCGTGCCGGTCGATCGGTCATGGCTCTCCTTGTGCTCCTCCGCCCCGCGCTGCTTGCCTGTCGGTGTGGGCTTGCGTGGTGTGAGCACAAGGTCGAGGCGACGGTGGTGAGCGCGCGTCACCACATCTGGTGATTCGATGTGGTGATTTCGCCCGGACGGGGAACGGAGCGAGAGCGCCGGTCAGCCCCGTCCGCACACCGGTCCGGTCACCCCATGGCCGGTCGCGCCTGGCGGGACTCGGGATCTAGGGGCCGCGCCGCCGGACGGCGATCGTCTGGCCCTAGCCGAGCAGGTCGAGTTCGCCCCCGCGGCGGACGGCGGCTCGACGGTTGTTGACGCCGAGCTTGGTGTAGATGTTCTTGGTGTGGGTCCGCACGGTGTTCAGGGACAGCACCAGCTCACTGGCGATGCCCGGGCCATCGAGGTCCGATCTCAGCAACCGGAGGACGTCGAGCTCTCGCTCGGTGAGCGGCTCCACCAGGGCCTGCTTGCTGGTCGCCTTCTCCCCCCCGGTGCCAGGCGCGGCTCGAAGGCGACGTACGTAGTCCGGGACGATCTGCCGCCTGGCCGCGGCGTCGAGGAGCGTGGCCATCGCGCGGCCCTCCTGGAGGAAGGTGCGCACGAAGCCCTCTGGCTCGGCGAGCGTGAGCGCTCGTGCAAGCGGCACGAGCGCGCCGGCCGTGTCGCCTCGAAGCTGGCTCTCTAACGCCTGGAGGACCAGGACCTCGATGACGCTGCCCATCCTCGCCCCGTCGTCCGCCGCACGCAGGAGTCGCTCGAGGAGGCTCGCGGCCACCGCGAGCGAAGGGGGATGCTGGGTCGACCGGGCCAGTAACACCCGGGCAAGGGTGACGTGCTCGAACTCGCGCAGGTAGTCGAGATCGTCGTCGGCCGACAGGCCCACGTCACGGGCCCACCGTAGCGCCTCGGCCTGACGCCCCTGGGCGAGCCACACCCGGGTCCTGAGCGCGGCGACCGGCCGCACCAGGGGCAGGAAGTGACTCACGTACTGGCGCTCCGCTTCGTCGAGCAGGCCCAGCGCCGCGTCCCGGTCCCCCTCAGCCTCATGCACACGCGCCATCGCGACACGCCAGCGGTACGGGTTCTGCTCGAGGGCGGCGAGCCCGCCCAGCTCCGTGCTGGCGGCCAGGTGCTTGGCGGCGGCATCGAGCTCGTCCCGCTCGAGGAAGATCTCGGCCATCCCGGTGTGCATGTCCGCGGCTCCGCGCACCACCGGCGCGCCGAGCGGGGTGGCGCGTGCCAGCCCGTGCTCGTACGTACCCAGGGCGTCCCGGAGGCGACCCTGCGCGATCCGGATGTCCGCCAGGGAGATGGCGCACCCGATCGTGTCGGAGACGTACCCCGCCCGTTCAAGGTTGGCGGCGCAGGCGACGTACCGACGGTGGCCTTCCTCGAGATCGCCCTTCCGCCATGCGGCGAGGCCGAGGAATCCTTCGGCCGACCCGCGGAACACGTAGTCATCGTCGGCGACGACCTCGAGCGCGCGGCGGGCGAAGCGGATCGTGGCCGCGACGTCGCCGAGGGCAAGGGCCTGGGCGCCGCGGAAGATGGCGATCGCGGTCGGCAGGTCTTGGTATCCCGCCTCGTGCGCGCCGGTCGGCGGGGCGGAGGGAGTGCCCGCAGCGTTCTCCTCCAGCCATCGTTCCGCAGCCCGGAGGTGCGCCTCCACCCCCTCGAGCTCGCCGTTGAGCAACAAGGCCCCGGCGTAGTGGACGCTCAGCACCGGCCGGGTGGCGACGACGTCGTCCGGCAGGGCGCGCAGCCAGGCGAGCGCAGTCGTCTCCTGTCGAGCCTGGCGCATCGCGGGGATCGCCAGTTCGACCAGCGTCGCCGCCCGCTCGAAGTCGGCGGCCGCCATGGCGTGGCGGATCGCCTCCGTCGGCGCACCATTCCTCTCGAACCACGCACTCGCACGGCGGTGGAGTTCTGGGACCTGCTCGGGTTGCTCCTGCTCGAGGTGGGCCCCGAGCACGTCGGCGAACAGACGGTGGTAGCGGTACCACTGGCGGCGGTCGTCGAGGGCGACGAGGAACAGGTTGGCGCGGTCCAGCTCCTGCAACATCGCCCGCCCATCGTCGCGACCGATGACGGCATCGCAGAGCGCCGCGCTCAGCCGGTCAAGGATGGAGGTCTCGAGCAGGAAGGTCCGGATCGACGCGGGCTGACGGCGCAGGACCTCCTCGACGAGGTAGTCGACGATGTAGCGGTCGTCCCCGGCGAAGCCGGCGATGAACCCAGCAACGTCGTCGCGTCCCTGCATCGAGATGGCTGCCAGCTGAAGGGCAGCGATCCAGCCTTCTGTGCGACCCTCCAACGCGGCGACATCGCTCGCGCCCAGGTCGAGCCCCATCACCTCGTTCAGGTACGCCGCGGCCTCAGTCGGCGTGAAGCGCAGGTCGGCCGCGCGTATCTCGGTCAGTGTGCCGCGCCCTCGCAGGCGACCCAGCGGAAGCGCGGGGTCGGCGCGGGTCGTGATCACGAGGTGGATCCGCGGCGGAAGGTGCTCCAGGAGGAACACCATCCCAGCCCGGATCTCAGGCGTATCGACCTCGTGGTAGTCATCGAGGACCACCACGACGTCCTCCGGCACCGCATTGAGCTCGTTCAGGAGTGGGGCGAGGATGGACTCGATGGGCGGCGCTTGCGGCTCGCGCAGGGCAGCGAGCGCACTCGCGCCAACCCCGGGCGCGACGGTCCGGAGCGCGGCGATCAGATAGACCCAGAACGTCCCTGGCTCGTTGTCCGCGTGGTCCAGCGACAGCCATGCTACCGAGGGTGCGCCGGAAGGGAAGGACGCCAGCCATTCCGCCAACAGCGTCGTCTTGCCGAAGCCGGCGGGCGCTGAGATGAGCGTGAGGGTCGATTCGAGCCCGCGGCGGAGTCGTTCGCTGAGCCGTGGTCGTTGGACCAGGCCGCGTCGCGGCTTCGGGACGTAGAGCTTCGTCTCAAGCAGCGGGCCGGGATTGTTCGCTGTCATCTACTCCGGGCCTCACAGCGGACGTCGGTGAGGCGCTAGCTGCTGATGCGGTTAGGATCGCGGCTCGCGATAGGCCGGGTCGTGACGGCGGCGGTCGTGAGGGGTTCAACGCGCCGCCTTCACCGGTGACAGTACCCGGGGAAGCCAGGACGCGAAAGAGGAAGTGCGTTCGCCCTCGCCGGTCGAGGTGCGGCATGAGGCGCTGACCGTCCGGTTCGGCCTCCGGGGCTCGCACTTCCCTTTGACACGTCAAACCCAGCAGAGTGGGAGGGCTGGACCTCCCAGCCCCTCGCACCACGCTCGAGGAGTTCCGATCCGAAGGTAGCCCGCGCGCTCTACCTACCGGGGCTTGCGGGCCCGGATGATGGCCGAGGTCATGCCCGGCGTCTCCTGGTGCGTCGGGGTGATCGAGACATCCTCGAGCCCGGCGGCATGCAGCCCCGCCTCGTATTCCGCATACGACAGCGCCCCGGCGATACAGCCGACGTACGACCCACGCTCGACTCGTTCCGCGGGGGTCAGCACGTCGTCGGCCACGATGTCCGAGACTCCCAGACGGCCACCGGGCCGCAGGACGCGGGCGATCTCGCGGAAGACGGCCGGCTTGTCAGCAGCCAGGTTGATGACGCAGTTGCTGATGACCACGTCGACCGACGCCGCCGGCAACGGGATCGCCTCGATGTGGCCCTTCAGGAACTCCACGTTCGTGGCTCCCGCGGCCTGCGCGTTCCTGCGAGCGAGCGCGAGCATCTCGTCCGTCATGTCGAGGCCGAAGGCGCGGCCCGTGGGACCCACTCGCTGTGCCGACAGGAGCACGTCGATGCCCCCGCCCGAGCCCAGGTCCAGGACAGTCTCCCCGTCGCGCAGCTCGGCCACCGCGATCGGGTTGCCGCAGCCAAGGCTGGCGAGACGCGCTGCCTCGGGCAGACTCGCCAACTCCTCGTTCGAGTAGTTGGTCGGGCCGCAGCAGTCGCCGTTCCCACCGCAAGACGGATCTTGGACCACGTTCAGGGCGATGCGGGCGTAGTGGTCGCGGACGACCTCGTGGACCGGTGTGGACATGGCAGACCTCCGTGGATCCAGACGACGCTATATCGATACTTGCCTAAGTATACACATGTCGATATAGTGCGTCGGATGAAGCGACCCACCGATCCGGACGTCCGCCTCCTCCAGGCGGCAGCCGACCCCATCCGGCTGGCCATCCTCCGGCAACTCGCGCTCGCCGGGCCGGTGTGTGCGTGCGACATCGCGGCCGGCTACGCCGTGACCCAACCCACTGTCTCGCATCACCTGCGGGTGCTGCGCGAGGCTGGCTGGCTGGCTGGCGAGCGGCGCGGCACATGGATCTGGTACTCGATCCGGCCCGCGGCCATGGATCGGTTCCACGCCATCGGGTCAGCCTTCGATGCCACGGGCGCGGCGCCGGCGCCGTCGACGCGTCGGCTGCAGGTCATCCAGCCCGCCACATGACTCGGTTCGCCCGAGCCGCCGCTCTGTCGGGTTCGTCGCCTCTGCGGGCGGCGGCCTTCTGGCTAACACTCGCGGCCGCCTGCTGGGGCATCGGCACCGCCTTCAGCAAGCAAGCCGTGGCCGAGATCCCGCCCCTCACCGTGCTGCTCCTGCAGCTGGCGGTAAGTCTCGTCTTCCTGACCATCGTGCAGCGCGTCGAACGAGGCGACCGCGAGCTGTCGCGTGGGTCGCCGCGCCTTGCTCGACTGGGCGTCCTGAATCCGGGCCTCGCCTACGCCCTGAGCCTCGTCGGGCTCACCACGATCACGGTGAGCCTCTCGGTGCTGCTCTGGGCGCTGGAACCGCTGCTCATCGTGGGACTCGCGGCCTGGCTGCTGCGGGAGCGCCTCAGTCCGGCCCTCCTCGGCCTGTCCGCCGTCGCCGTCGGGGGGATCGTCCTGGTGGTCGTCGACGCCGGCACAGGTGGGCAGGCCTCCGGCATCGTCCTCACGGTGGCCGGCGTCGCGTGCTGTGCGACGTACACCGTGGCCACGCGCCGCTGGCTACCGGCCGCACCCTCCACGATCCGCGTGGTCGCCGGCCAGCAGGCCTATGCACTCGGCTTTGCTGTGATCCTGTTCGTCGCCGCCACGCTGCTCGGTGGCCGTTCGTTGCCCAGTGAGGTGTCGCTCGCGGGGTGGGCCAGCGTCATCGTCTCGGGCGTCCTGTACTACGGCCTGGCCTACACCTTCTACCTCACCGGGCTGCGACGCGTGCCAGCCTCGCTCGCCTCGGTCGTGTTCTACCTCATCCCGGTGTTCGGGATCGCCGCCGGAACCGTGCTCGGTGAGCGACTCGAGCCTCGGCAGTGGGTCGGCGCAGCGATCGTGATCAGCGCGGTCGCCCTCATCGCCATGCAGATGGCGCGATCACCAGCCCCCATCGCGGCGAACGGCCTCGAAGCGCCCCAGACGTAGAGAACGCAGCACGGTCCGGCCGGCATCGGCATCCCGGGACCAACGGCCCTGCCCCACCAAGGCCTCACCGATCAGGCTGGAGGCAGCCACAAGGATCGCGGGGCATGGTCCGATCGCCCCGCATCGAGGGAGGACGTGCCATGGGTATCTGGGCCTGGATCATCCTGCTGCTCGCGGCCGCGGGGCTGGCGACCGTGGTGCAGTTCCTGTTCTTCTCCCGCGGACGCCGGTCGACCGACTACGACTGGGTCTACCTCGCCGCGGGGGCGCTGATCGGTGGCTTCACCGGCCATGCGTGGTACGCCGCCGGCCCCACGGTCGACGGCCTGAACGTCGGGCCCGCCCTGGCCGGACTCATCGTGGGTGCCCTGGTCGTGGAGACCGTCTATCGGTTGGTCCTCCGCCCGCGCCAGGCGTAGCGGCCGGGAGGGGCCGCCCGAGCAGGTAGCCCTGCCCCAGTTCGACGCCGAGCCCGCGGAGCGTGTCGCGCTCGGCGGGAGTCTCGATACCCTCGGCGATGATCCGGCAGCCCGACGAACGGGCGAAGTGCCCGATGCCCACGACCATCGCCTGGCGCGCGTCGTCCCGGTCCAGGCCCTCCACGAGCCAGCGGTCCAGCTTCAGGAACGCCGGCCGCAGCTCGAGGATGTGGCGCAGGCTGGCGAAGCCGGCGCCGGTGTCGTCGACGGCGAGCTCGAAACGCGGCCCGACCCGGTCGATCGCCGCGCGGAAGGCCGGGTAGTCGCTGATGACCTCGTGCTCGGTCACTTCCAGGACGACTCGCCGGCCGTGATGGCGCGCCAGCACCGCCCGGAGCATCGTGCCCTCCAGGACGAACTCCGGCGAGACGTTGACATCGAGCCACGCCCGAGGCGGCAATGTGGCCGCGGCGGACAGGGCCGCCTCCAGGGTCGCGGCCTCCAGCCGCAGACCCAGACCCACGGTCGCGGCCTGGAGGAACCGCGCCGAAGGGTCCGTGCCGTCGGCGAAGCGCGTCAAGCCCTCGAAGCCCACGACGGCCTCGTCGGCGAGCTGGACGATCGGCTGGAAGACGGGCTGGAACGCCTGGCGGTCGATGATGGCGGTGATGTCCTGGCGGGCCCGCCCCAGTTCCGTCCGCTCCAGGACGCTTCTCCCGATGAGGGCCCCGGTGAGGTCGGCGAACTCGACCAGTGCGGGGAGCTCCTCGACCAGAGCACCCTCCGGTACCGACCGCTGGGAATCGACGATGAGCAAACCGATGAGCCGGTCGTCGTGGCGGATCGGGGCGTAGGCCGCGGCCTGCACCCCAAGGCCCTTCAGGAGCTGGTTGTAGGGATGCCAGGGCCGGTTGACCCATGGCTCGATCCATGGACCCTCGCTCGCCCGCTCCCGCAGATGCCGTCCTCGTTGGCGAGGCAACGGGCGGATCACTGGATGCGGGTCACCTGCCACGACCGTCCCGATGGGCGTCGCGCGCCCATCGAGCTCGAACAGGAAGAGCTGGGCCTTGACCAGGTCGGGCAGGTTGATCACCTGCTCACAGATGGCCTGGGCGGTGGCCTCCAGATCATCTCCACGATGGATCTCGCGGATCGTCCTGGCGATGAGGGCCCGCTGCCGGCTGAGGGTGGCCGAGCGTCCCTCCAGCGCGCGCGCCTGGGTCACGTCGCGCTTGCCGGCGACATAGCCGCTGATCGCGCCGTGGGCGCCGCGGATGGGCGAGATGACCGCCGACTCGGTGACGGTCGAGCCATCCTTGCGGCGGTTGACCAGGTCGCCCGACCAGGGCTGGCCGCTCGCGAGGGTCGACCACATGGCCTCGTAGAACGCCGCTGACTGGGCGCCGCTCTTCAGGATCCGCGGGTTCTGGCCCATGACCTCGTCGCGGGCGTAGCCCGTGACCCGCTCGAAGGCCGGGTTGACGTAGGTGATGCGGCCGTCGAGATCGGTGATCTCGATCGACTCGGTCGCCTGCTCGATGGCCGCGGCGAGCCGGTCGTGCTCCGCTTCCCCTCGCGCGTGCTCGGTCAGGTCAAGGCCGACGCCACCCAGGACGGTCCGGCCGTCCTGGGTCGCGAGCGGGAACTTCATGATGACGAACGTATGTGGGCCGTCGTCGAAGGGCCGGACCAGGGAGAAGACCGGCACGTCGGCGCCGGCAAGGGCGAGCCTGTCGATCTCGCGCATGCGGGCGGCGTTCTCCGGCGGCCAGATGTCGGCATCGGTCTTGCCGTACCACTCGGACCCGAACCGCGGCCCGAGCGTGGCCAGGTAGTGGCGGTTGAGGTAGAGGTAGCGGCCCTCGGCATCCTTGATGGAGGCGTTCCACGGCGCCTCGTCCATCAGCTCGCGGAACCGTTCGATGGCCGGCCCGACCGGGAGCAGGGGGGCGCCGGCCGGGACGGCAGGCCGGCGCGGGATACGGTCCCGCCCGCCCCCGGATCGTCCTGTCATCGGTACATCGCCCGGCCTGGTCCAGATCGGCCTTCGGACCGCCGCAGCGCCCAGCAGCGCTCCGCCACCTTACTCCTTCGGTGCGGCATGTCCACGGGCAAAGCAGGAGGCGCCCGTATACTCCTCGTCCTGTGGATAGACGCCAGTGGGGATGCCTCTTCGAGGTCCTCGAAACCCTTGTCCTGACG
>Ga0265329_10001472_pt1 | contig 11294 bp, 19 predicted proteins | sample 41627metaG_FD_202091 | JGI IMG/M metagenome (GOLD analysis project Ga0265329, IMG submission 202091) | Rhizosphere microbial communities from Carex aquatilis grown in University of Washington, Seatle, WA, United States - 4-16-27 metaG | ecosystem: Host-associated > Plants > Roots > Rhizosphere...
CGTTTCCCCATCGCGCCTCAGGAAGCCTGAGTTCCGGGCGCCGGCAGGCGCTGCCTCAGTTGGCTTTAGTGAGTAATTCATGGAGATGTTGGAGCTTTACCCAGCGCTTTTCGGCCAACCATCGCGAAGCCCGCGATGAGATCCATTCGGTTGGTGGTCATATCAAGCAGGGGTGGGTTCATGTTCTGGCTCCTCGGAGTGGACGATGAGTGGTTTTTCGCTTTTGTTCTCCGGCGCTTGCTTGGGGACATGCACTTGCAGAACTCCATCCTGTAATGTGACCTGAACCGCATTGCGGCGAGATTCTGGAGGTAGGACGAGTCGCCGGACGAATGTTCCATCCGGGCGCTCAACTCGAAGACTTTGTCCGCCGTGTCGCCGAGTCGTGCGCACGCCGTTGAGCTGCAGCGCATCTCCATCCACGCTCATCTGGATTTCCTCCGGTTTCATGCCCGGAAGATCGAACTCGAACAGATACTCTCCGCCCTGGTCGGAGACATCCACGGCGGGAAACCAGTCCGTGTCCGCCACGCGCCGCTTGCATACGGGGACGGCGTTCAGGGACGCAAGAAAAGGACGCCGAACATTGACTGGGTTTATGAAGTATGACATTGAAACTTCCTTTCATTGTTGTTGTCGTCGAATCAGAAAAAGTAACTGACGGAAACTGAGCCGAACTTTTCATAATTCTGCTCGCCCTTGAATTCCTTGGCCCAAAAAATGTAGGCAAAGGAAGCCTGAAAACGTCGATTGCCCACAGTCATGCCCACGCCAGCCATTGGAACGAAAAACTCCTTGTCCACACTCGGACTGTCCTTAAAGGTATTGCCGTCCAACGTGATGTCTCGCAGCACCAGATTGGCAAAGCTGCCACCGTAAACGGAGAACCCCCAATCGGACGACTGCCGCTGCGCATCTCGCCGTGGTGGCGGCATGTGACCCATATCGCGCACCAGCGTCGGGCCGAAATCATCGGGCATATTATAGCCGGCGCGCACCAATCCCCCAACCTGGCCCTGAACGAGGACATTTCCCAACCAACCGCCGCCGACAGGCAGTGCTTGTAATGACCAGTGTTCACGCTCGCCTGCCAGTTGGAACCGGTGGCGATATTCGTAAGCGAAATTGAAGATGGGCTCGTTGTGCAACTGGTAATCCCATCCTTCCGACTTGCCGTCGCCGATGAGACTATGAACCCAATTCTGCGTTTCCTCCGCCAATGCCCAGGGGCCGACCACGCCGGTCATGAACTTCAACCCATGATAAGAATTCTCCTTCTCTACATGCAAGGTAAGCCCAAAGGACAGAATCCCGGCATAGGGGCGATCCTTCGGGTCCGGGACGCTCCGGTGGAGATCTGCCGGAGTGAACATGCCTTGCGTCATGTCGTAACCCACGGTGCGACGTCCTTCACCCCACGGCAGCCAATTCGCGAAGGGATCCATCCAACTGGGACCCGTGTGGGAAACCCCCAAGGAGACTCCATCGGTGTAGAACCTGTCCGTTTCACCGAACGTATCGTTTTCCCAGCGGATTGAAGTGGCCCACTCGCGCTTGGGGGTGTCCTGCAAATCTGCGGTCCCAACCGCGTCGGACCCGATTGCCTCAGACTGCGAGGAGATTCCGAGCAGGCTCGAAATGGTAACGCTCCCCGCGATTGCGACGTGCGAAACGCGATTTCGGTTCGCTTTTGCGGTGACCGCGGCTTGTGATCTGGTGGTGGATTTGCGAGCACGCATGGCAGTGTTATTTCGGCTTACTTAGAGGTCAAATCGCCCGGCAGAATCCCCTCGCAGTCCGATGCCGGAGTTGAGTTCGGTTTCGGCTTGAAGCCAGTCATCAAGTTCGTGGCCAGGCGTACTGCCGCGAGCTTCGAAGATTTCCTGGGCACGCCTTCGAATTTGTTCGGGTGTGGGCCCTGGCGGTTTGGACAGTGCACTGGTTTGTACTGGCTCCTCGGGAGTTTGCGTTTTCGCGTTTGTGGTTCGTTGCTTCATTTTGGGATTTGCCGGTTCGGTTTGCTGTCGCTCGCCTGGAAGACGTCAGGAATTCATTGACCGCGGCATTTGGCCCAAATGACGTAGCCGGCGAAGAAAAGTCCTGTGAAACTGATGGCCACAAAGCTCCAGATGGCGAACATCTCCCCATTCGAATGACTGGACTTGGTTGAGCGCGGGATGAATGCGTTCGACTTGATTGGGCGTCGCTTAGAATCCGCTTCGGACGTCCAGAACAGATAGCTCGTGGTGCGTTGTGTACGAACAGGCTCGCGCGCGGATTTGTCGTGCCAGCTGAGTCCATAGAGCATGGTGAGGACTACGATTACGATGAGCAGGAACGAGTGCATAGGGCGGATCGGGAGTTGAGTTTAGCTGACGGCTCGCAGTGAAACGGGCTGATTGTGCGAGTCCTTTGCTTTTCCAGTAGCGTTCGGGTCGAGCACGCGTTTTCCATCCACAACAAAAACGTACTCGTGGTAACCGTGACCGAGTTCCAAGCTGGCAATCCATCGGCCATCGGGTTGGCGGACCATCGGAGTTGCGTTGGGCTGCCAGTTGTTGAAGTCGCCAGTAAGCGAAACGTGCCCTGCCTCTGGCGCGTGGCACAAGAAGACCACATGATGGAGGTTCCGTTTCGCGGAGCAACGCGGGAAAGTGCCGCTGGCGTGGGATTCGGTGAACATAGTTTCAATGCTCCTTTCCAGGTTCGGGACCTTTGCCAGAAGCTCCCGTCGCATCGATGACGCCGAGGGGTCTCAGCTTGGCCATAAGCGCGTCTTTCGTGGCCGTGCCAACGATGCGGAGGCGAGGCCTTCCTTCAACGAAGCAGAGCAGCGTCGGGATCGACTGAATATCGTAACAAAGACTAAGGTCGAGAGATTCATCCGCGTTGACCCTGACTACTTTGACTTTTTCGGCCAAGGCGACGGCCAGTTCCTGGAGCACGGAATCGAAGACTTGGCATGGGCGGCTCCAGTGCGCCCAGAACTCGACAAGCACCGGCTGGTTCGACTCCAAGACTTCCAAATTGAAGTCCTCGGTGGCGATCGCGAGCAGTGCGCCGTTCTCGGTGTTCATGTTTTCGAGTCTCTTGAACCTGACCAAGCTCTACGCATAGGCTGTGCCAGGGTGGGGCCAACAGCGTAACGCGCTCAGCGACATGGTTTGACCCATCAACTCCCCATTTTCGGCCGGCACCAGGAAACTGAAGGACTCGAGAAATCGTGCCGAGTTTGACTAGAGTATTCATTGTTCGATCCGTGTTGGTCATTGTTGAATGCCCATACAGGTTCTGTGTCAACGTTGGGTAATGCGCCGTTTCCACCGCAGTTGCGCCATGTGGGGAACGTCCCGCCTCGCCATTTCTTCATCGAGCCACGTATGAGTTTTCGTGCATCCGGGGATTAGATCGGAGTCGTAACTCAGCTCGTAGAGCATCTCGTTCGCAACAAAGTCCGGGCCTTGTACCGATTTCTTCCCCTTCATGACATGCTGGACGAGTTGTTCGATCCTCTCGGCTTGAAGCCTCCCGTCGCGGCGAAGAGCGACATCATGAGTTCGCTCATCACGGCAATCGAAACCGCACGCGGCGTCGCGCTGGGCGTTTCGGTTATTCTACGATCGCTTTGAAAACCTGTTGACGCCAAAGGCCGTTCTTCACGCCCTCCGCGAACAAGTCCTTTGCAGGAGGGGCTTCATCAGCGCGGTCTAGGTCCGGAGCAAGTGATCCATGCCCTCTGGGCCGGGATCCTCTACTAGCGAGCTTTCGTAGTTTTCGTTTGAGGTCCTCCTCCACGCCACGCCACTCGTCCAAAGTCATGTTTTCAGCGCCGCCGTGTGCGGCATAGGCCGCGATTACTAGCCGACTGATTCGCTCGGGGAGCCTTGGCAATGTGGGAGTGTGCAGCGTGCGAGCACTTGTTGCGCGTCGATCACTGTTCATTACTGTTTTGGTCATTGTATTGCGTAGTGCAGTTCTGGACCGTCGGAGAAAGTGGGGGGGGTAGGCTGAGATTTAGGGATCCCCCCTGAGACGGCTGCAGTACCGGAGTTGTGTCGTGTTTCACTCGGGTTCGAGCTTTGATCGTGTTCGTGTCATCTTAAGACCCCTGCGGAATGCCAGATGGCACGAGTTGGCCACCTGGAGCCATGCCAGAACCCTTTGAAGCCAGGATGGTTTCGCCTCGGCAGCCATGACGCTGCGGCTCCGAAATGCCGCCAGACAGGCCATCAGCATTGCTGACGACGAGGACCAAACGGCGATGGTTTTGGCCCGCCGGGCCAGATCGAGAACCTCATCCGTCATCTTCCTCCATTCATCGGACAATCGAGCGCGGTTCAGTTCGCTCTCCGCGATCAACAGTTGCTTCCGCAGTTCGAGGGTGCTTACGCGAGATGTTTTTCCAAACATGCACGGTCCTTTCGAAGTTGGTCGAGCGTTGCCGGAAAACTCTGCCAGTCGCGAAGCAGCAGCGCGAGTCGTCGGTAAAGGCAAACCGCTGTCGCCCCATAGAGGCCGGTTAGCGCCAGCAGCGCCACTGTCCGCGAGAGTTCCCACAGCAAAACCACGATGGCGCCGGTGAGCGTAATACCCGCGAGCAGGCCCAAGGCCACCACGCCGAGCGTCAACAGGATGGCGCGCAGGAGGCGCTCGCGCTCCTCCTGCACTTCCACCATCAACAGTTCGAGGCGATTTTCACCGATCGTTAATAACTGTCGTGTGAAACGCTTCGAAGTCCCGACGAGTTGCCCGGCATGGGGAAGGGGCGTTTCCATGTCGTGATCAATCGCCCTTGCGGAAGCACCGCCGCGAGACCAGATAACCGAGGAGCGCCCCGACGCCGAAAGCAATACCAATGGCTTGATAAGGATGCTCGCGCACAGCCGTGTCCGCGGCTTTGGCGCCCTCGACGGCCTTCTCGCGAACGCGACCGGCGATTTCCTTGCCGCGTTCCAGAGCGGCGGCGAGACGCTTGCGGGCCTCGCTGACTTTATCTTCGGCCACGTCGGCCGTGGCGGCCACCAACGCGCGCGCGTCTTCGGCGAGCGTGCCCGTGTCATTGCTAGTTATGTATGTGTTCTTGTCCATAGTTTTATGCTGTTGCTGTTTTGTTTTGTGGTTTGGAGGATTTAACTGAGAACGATGTGGCCCAAGCGGACTTTGATGGCCTTGGTCCTGTTTCTCGAAGCACGGAAGCGAAGACCTGGCATGGCCGGCTCCAGGGCGCCCAGAACTCGACATGGACCGGTTGGTTTGATGCCAAGACTTCCGCCTTGAAATCCTTGGTTGCAGTTGCAACCCGTGCTTCGTTTGGCGTGTTCATCTTTTTGGACTTTTCGAACATAACTAAGCTCGATGCACAGACTGTGCCATGATGGGTCGAAAACGTAACATATTCAGCGACATGGTGTTGCACAGCGACTGGCCAATTTCCGCCAAGGTCAGAAAAGTGAAGGACCCGAGAAATCGTGCGACGTTCATAGGCGGCTCCATGGCTCTTAATCCTCGATGAGGAGGAAATGACTGCTGCTGCGGCTCCAGACCCGCAACAGCGTGCGTTTCTTCTTGGCATGTTGCGCCAATCGCGACGCCTCTCCAGCGTTCCTGACGTCCTGGAGGTTGACAGATTGAATCACATCGCCGGGCCGGAGACCTGCGCGCGCAGCCGCTGAAGCAGGGTGAAGATCGAACACGACCGCCCCCTGCACATCACTGGGTATTTTGAGCTGCTGCCTGAGTTCGCTGTTGAGCTCACCAATGAATACGCCCTGTAGCGAGCCGGGATCCTGTTCATCAGGACCGCGATCCGCCTTGACGAGAGAGTCATTCCGGGGCGCCTGGCCGACGGTGACTCCAAGCAGTCTGGCCGAACCCTTTCGCAGAATCTCGAGCGGGAAGGTCTGGCCTGGCTTCGAGTCCGCCACCAGGAGCATTAACTGACGGGCGCCACGCACTTGCTTCCCGTCGAACCGCGTGATCACATCGCCGACCTGGAGCCCGGACGTCTCAGCGGGTCCGTTGGGCGCCACATCTCCCACCAGGGCACCGCTGGCGCTGCGGTGGTTGAACTCTTTGGCGAGCTCTGGCGTCAAGTCCTGGGCATCGACCCCGAGATAGCCGCGGACCACGTACCCGTATTTCACCAGGTCCGTCACCACTCTGCGAGCAAGGTCCGAAGGAACAGCAAAGCCGATGCCCAGGTTCCCGCCGGAGCTGCTCAAGATGGCGGTGTTGATGCCGATGAGGTGCCCGCTGACGTCCACTAGCGCTCCACCCGAATTGCCAGGGTTAATTGGGGCGTCAGTTTGGATAAAGCTTTCATAATCCTCGATACCCATGCCGCCACGGTCGATCGCGCTGACGATCCCGTGCGTCACGGTTTGCCCCACCCCAAAGGGATGCCCAATCGCCAGCACCCGGTCGCCCACGCGCACGTCCCGGCTGTCAGCCAGCGGGATGGTGGGCAGGTGGTCGGCGGCGACCTTGACGACCGCGATGTCACTTTTGGGATCCACTCCAATGACCTTGGCCTTGAACTCGCGCCCGTCCTGCAAGGTCGCCTCGACCACGTTGGCCCCATTTACCAGATGGCAGTTGGTCACGATATAGCCGTCCTCGGTCACAATCACCCCAGAACCAAGGCCCGACTCCAGCGCGCGGTGAGAACGCCCGCGAAGCACTCGGCCCAATGGGTACCGCTGTAAACGATCTGGTACGCCGTCGGCTAGATCGGCGGGACTGTCGGAGTTCAGGACCGTGACGATTCGTACCACAGCAGGTGCGACCTTTTCGACTGCCGGGGCGAAGCTCTCGAAACTCCCATCGGAACGCCGCACAGGCACTTCATTGACAGGCCGGTTGCGCAGGTTGCCCGTCTGCCCGGACTCGGTGGCAGGATCCTGTGGGAGCGCCAGAACCGATGTCGCCATCAGAATGACGGTGCCTAAGGCCGGCAGCGATTCTGGTCTATGAAGGTGGATTCTCATTGTTTCACTGTGGACAATAAGTTGTCGTACGGAGGTTTGCTTATAAGTCTCAGCGCTCCCGCTGTCTAATCGCGAGCATCCCTATCCCCTTCCTTGAGGCAGCCCGCGAGTTCGATTTCATCTTTGGGAGTTAGCCGGTTCGCTCGGCCAATGTCTCGCAGGCACAGTGCCGTGCTCGTACCCCCTCGGAATATGTCGCGCGCGCCACCTGGCTCTAATCCCGAGACAGGTGAACCGTTAGATTCGTTTAAATGCTTCATTTTCCTGACAGGCATTGGTCGCGGTTGAAAGCCTAAGAACGATCCATGCCATCGAAAGGTAATGCGCCGTTTCCGTAGCCGGCGCGCCATTCATGAAATCGCCGGCACAGTAATTTCTCCAATGAACCCCTCACGAATTTTCGCGCTTTCGAAAAACCGTATGTCATCTCGGGCCTGCCGTTTCGGAAGTAAGTCCCTGGAAAGCCTTGGCTTGCGTGCTGGTTTGACGTTGGCACGCGACGTGATTAAGGAACCTCGATTGCGGGATGAAGTAACGAATATGATAACATTTGGCCTCGGCTTCGAAACGCCGGTCAGACCTGGTTTGCACCGATTAATCAGCCAGTTCGGTTGTTCGCCCCACCCGGTCATGACGAAACGGACTGTTCGAGTATCCGCTTCCGGCGATGCTGAAGACGGCGTCCATTCCTCGTCCTGCACATCCTGCTCGCATGCGCTGAAACCGGACGACGCCGGTCGGTCCATCTTCGGATTGAAGAAAGGAATGGTAATGGGGGTGGCCAATGCGTGAGCCCACCACCACGCCAGCTATAAAACCGCCAGACTGGCGGGAGCGGTACGATTGCAGTCCGGCAGAATCCTCCTGCGACAAGGATGCGCCTTTTGAGCCCGCTCCGGAGGCCGCAGCAGACTACGCCGCTGTTGCCAACGGGCGGTCAAAACTCGCCAAGGATCGGAGGCTCAAAGTGCGGGTATCGGCCGTGGGGTTCCTCGCCGCACTTGTGGTTTGCCTAGTCGCCACACCGTTTGTTCAGGGTTTGGAGAAGGGCCAACTTTATCAAGCCGTGCTGTTCACGCTGGTGATGTGCACGGGCCTGATTGCCAGTGGCTCCTGCCGCAGACTGGCGTTTGTCCTGGTGAGCTTTGCGCTCGCTGCCATTTGGCTCAACCAAATCTGGCCCCAGGAATGCCCAGCGCTGACGTTTATTCTGCCCGCAATCGCGTTGCTCGGAGTCGTCATAGCGTCGCTGTTGGGGTTCGTTCTTCGGGCCAAACGGGTCGATGCGAACGTCCTTTGCGCCGGCATTTCTGTGCATCTGATTTTGGGATTGCTCTGGGGCTTGGCTTACACGTTGGTGGCGCAAGTGAATCCCAATGCTTTTGCCTTCAGCCCTCATCCGGGAGCGGCGGCCACGATGAGCGGGTTCACTGCCATCTATTTCAGTTTTACAACTTTGATGACTGTTGGATACGGCGATATCACCCCTGTCGCGGATGTAGCACGGATGCTGGCCATGCTGGAGGCGATGACTGGCACGCTCTTTGTGGGCGTTATGATCGCCCGCCTGGTGTCCCTCTACTCCGCCTCGGGGCGGAGTCAGACGCCGGCCCGTGACGAAGGCCACAGCGACCAGAGGTAGTCTTCAGTATGATTCGGCAAAACTTACGACGGATTGGCCGCACCAGAGATCCGCGACGAAGCAGAGTGGAGAGCAGCAACTCCAAAGGGGCCTCGGATGATGCTCCTGTGCCACCAAGCACGGCAGAGGAATTGTGGCGAACTGCGGTAGCATTCCGGCGCATTGTAGGAGGAATGCACAAACATTTTCACACGCCCGCCCACTATGAAGGCCAAAACAAGCCTAAGCAATTGGAGCTGACGCAGCGCACCGAGCTCACCCAAGTTTTTGCACCTTCGAAAAGCAGAGCCCTGTGTCCAGCCCTACTTGGCGGGAGCAAATGCCTGCGAGCCTGTGTCTTACGGGAGGGATCCGGAGTTGGCACGCAAGGTGATTAAGGAGGCTCAATGCACTATTTCAGCAATCCACTGTTCACACAACGCGACAGAACCGCATGACGCGATGGATCATAACCCTCGGCGCTGCTTTTATGACCGAGATCGGCCGATTGGGAAAGACCGGCATGTTCCTGAGTCAAACTCTGCTCGACTGTCTGACGGCGCCCGTGAAGGGCGAGCGGGTACTAAGGCGGACCTGGTTTATCGGGTGGAAATCGATGCTGGTCATTGCCTTGACAGGAACTTTCACGGGGATGGTTGTGGCCTTGCAGGGGTTTCCGACGTTGCGGCGAGTCGGCTCAGAGGCCCTTCTCGGGCCAATGGTCTCACTGTCACTCATTCGCGAATTGGGTCCGGTGTTGACGGCGCTGATGGTCACCGGGCGGGCCGGTTCAGCGATTGCGGCGGAGATCGGCATCATGCGCACCACTGAACAGATCGACTCCCTCGAATTGATGGGCCTCAACCCGCTGCGGTACGTGGTGGTGCCGAACGTGCTTGCTTCGCTTCTGGCCTTGCCGGTACTCACGGTGGTTTTTGATGTGATCGGGATCCTTGGGGGCTACCTGGTTGGCGTGCGGCTGCTGGGCCTCAGCGGCGGCACGTATTTCGGGGAGATGAGCAACTACGTCGAGATGAAGGACATCCTGGGGGGAGTCTACAAGGCACTAACGTTTGGCCTGCTCATTGGCTGGGTGTGCTGCTACAAAGGTTACCACAGCCGGTTCGGGGCCGAAGGCGTCAGCGCGGCTACCACCCAAGCCGTGGTCAATGCCTCTGTGCTCATCCTGGTCTGTGACTACTTAGTGACTTCGGTTGTCTTTTAGAGGGGCCCATGATCCGAGTCGATAACCTGTGGAAATCGTTTGGCCGCCAGGAGGTACTCCGTGGGGTGTCCTTCGAGGTTCAGCCCGGAGAGTTTATGGCTCTCATCGGAGGAAGCGGCTGCGGCAAGAGCCTGATGCTGAAACTCCTGGTCAGTCTGCTTAAACCGGATAACGGCAGAATTTGGGTCTCTGGCAAGGAAGTCGCCGCACTCAGCAACGGAGAACTCGAGTCTCTGAGAAGCCGGATCGGCTTTGTTTTCCAAGGCGGGGCCCTGTTTGATTCCATGAATGTCTATGACAACGTCGCGTTTCCTCTGCGCGAAAAGACCAACCTCGGCGAGAAAGACATCCGACGCAAAGTTACGGGCCAACTCGAATTGGTGGGTCTTCTCAATGCCGAACACAAATTCCCCGCCCAGCTCAGCGGGGGCATGCTCAAGCGCGTGGCATTAGCTCGGGCCCTGGTGCGCGATCCGGAAATAGTACTCTTTGACGAACCCACGACCGGGCTGGACCCGGTGGTCTCGCGCGCAGTTCTCGATCTTTTTAGCACGGTGCACCAGCGGCTCAAGCTTACCGGAATCCTGGTTTCACATGAAATTCCTCGGATTTTCGAGATTGTGCAAAAGGTAGCGATGTTGCACGAAGGCCGAATTGTCGCCGTTGAATCACCAGGACCATTTTGTGCCTCGCCCGATCCAGCAATCCAGCGATTCGTGAACGGAAACGCATTGGCGCAATCGAGTTTGAATGGAGGAGTTAGTCTAACATGAAAAAGGCTTATTTAGAATTCGTCGTCGGCCTGTTTCTGGCCATCGGCATCGGCTGTCTGGCCTGGTTGAGCATCAGGCTCGCCCGGAAGGAGTTCTTCACCAGAAGCGGTTACGAACTCCAAGCCGCGTTCAGTAATGGCACCGGTTTGCGCCGCGGCACACCCGTTGTCATCGCGGGCGTCGAAATTGGCCGGGTCGCGAGTGTCGGGCTTGAGGATTACGAGGCGAAGGTTCACATGGTGCTTCAGCAAGGGGTGGTACTGCAAAGCGACACCATTGCCTCCATCAAGACCAAAGGAATGATTGGGGAAAAATACATCGAGCTTACGCCCGGGGCTTCGGATAAGACCATCAAACCGGGTGGTGTCATCCGCGAGACCCAGCCGGCAATGGACCTGGAGGCGTTAATTGGGAAATACATCCAAGGAAACCTCGCGAAGCCGGACGACAAAGGCCAGCCGCCCCGGTGAATTGACAGTGCGAACTGGCCCCTCTGAAGGCTATGAAAACAATGAAAACACTCCGATGCATGTTGCTGGCGGTGGTGGTGGTGGGCGTCAACCTGTGCGCCTGCGCTGATGAAGCAACGGACCAGGTCCGTGCCACCACCGACAAGATCCTCGCCCTGATGGCGGATCCGGCGCTCAACTACGAGGCCCACATCTCCGAGCGGCGGCAGTTGATTCGAA
>Ga0265329_10001485_pt1 | contig 11248 bp, 4 predicted proteins | sample 41627metaG_FD_202091 | JGI IMG/M metagenome (GOLD analysis project Ga0265329, IMG submission 202091) | Rhizosphere microbial communities from Carex aquatilis grown in University of Washington, Seatle, WA, United States - 4-16-27 metaG | ecosystem: Host-associated > Plants > Roots > Rhizosphere >...
CCTTTGCAGGCTGTCGCCGGCATCGTCGAAAGGCGCCATACGCTGCCGATTCTCGCTAACGTGCTGCTCGAGCAGCGCGACGGGCGCCTCTTCGTCACGGCCACCGATCTCGAGATGCAGATCACCGCGAACGCCGAGATGCCGGGCAAGGAGCCGCAGGCCGTGACGGTGGCTGCGCGGAAGCTGCAGGACCTGCTGCGGGCGCTGCCCGACGATGCGACGCTCAACATCGAATCCTCGGCAAGCCGGATGACCGTGCGCGCCGGCCGCTCGCGCTTCAACCTGCAGACGCTGCCGGCGGCGGACTATCCCCGCATCGGCATCGCCCAGGACGACAAGCAGTCGCTTTCGCTGCAGCAGCGCGAACTGCGCGCGCTCTTCAAGTCCGTCGAGTTCGCGATGGCACAGCAGGACATCCGCTACTACCTCAACGGGATGCTGCTGGTCATCGACCGCAACCATTTGCAGGCAGTGGCGACCGACGGGCATCGGCTGTCGTGGGCGAGCCTCGCCATCGGCGGCGACTTCCCGCGGCGCGAAGTGATCCTGCCGCGCAAGACCGTGCTGGAACTCGGCAAGCTCCTGGCCGACGTCGACGATCCGGTGACGCTCGACGTGCTCGGCAATCAGGTGCGCTTCGGCTTCGCCAATGTCGAGCTCGTTAGCAAAGTCGTCGACGGCAAGTTTCCCGACTACAACCGCGTGATCCCGACCGGCCACGCGAAGCTGATCGAGCTCCCGCGCGACGATCTCCTCGCCGCGCTGCAGCGCGCGGCGATCCTCTCCAACGAGAAATTCCGCGGCGTGCGCCTCGTGCTCGGCCCCGACCAGCTGAAGATCATCTGCAGCAACAGCGAGCAGGAGGAAGCCGAGGAAGAACTCGAGGTCGACTACAAGGGCGATGCGCTCGACATCGGCTTCAACATCACCTATCTCCTCGACGTGCTGCAGAACATGGCGATGGAACGCGTCCAGCTCGCGTTCGGCGACGCCAATTCGAGCGCGCTCGTGACGGTACCCGGACGCGACGACTACAAGTACGTCGTGATGCCGATGCGAATCTGATGCCCGGCCGACGAGCATCAGTTTCGCGCGGCGCCGACCCCCGAGTCGGCGCCGGTGTTTTGAGCAGTCCTGCAAGCGAGCCAAAATGAACATGACACCTGTTGCATCCAAGTCCGTCGGCAACGGCGAAGACTACGATTCGTCGAGCATCAAGGTCCTGAAGGGCCTTGATGCGGTGCGCAAGCGCCCCGGTATGTACATCGGCGACACCGCCGACGGCACCGGACTCCATCACATGGTGTTCGAGGTGCTGGACAACGCGATCGACGAGGCGCTGGCCGGCTATTGCGACGAGATCAAGGTCGTGATCCACGCCGACAATTCGATTTCGGTGCTGGACAACGGCCGCGGCATCCCGACCGACATCAAGGACGACGACGAGGAGCATCGCTCGGCGGCCGAGATCGTGATGACCGAGCTCCACGCCGGCGGCAAGTTCGACCAGAACAGCTACAAGGTGTCGGGCGGCCTGCATGGCGTCGGCGTGTCCGTCGTCAACGCGCTGTCGGAATGGCTGCGGCTGCGGATCTGGCGCAACGGCCGGGCGCACCAGATCGAGTTCCGCCACGGCGTGCCGGTGGCGCCGCTCGCGACGACCGGCGCCACCGACCGGCGCGGCACCGAAGTGCATTTCATGGCGTCGGCGGAGACCTTCGGCCGCATCGAGTTCCATTATGAAATCCTGGCGAAGCGGATTCGCGAGCTGTCGTTCCTCAACAACGGCGTCGGCATCGAGCTGATCGACCAGCGCGACGGCAAGAGCGAGAACTTCCGCTACGTCGGCGGCATCAAGGGCTTCGTCGAGTACATGAACCGCAGCAAGTCGGTGCTGCACCCGCGGATCTTCCATGCGATCGGCGAGAAGGATGGCGTGACCGTCGAAATCGCGATGCAGTGGAACGATGCCTACGTCGAGAACGTCCAGTGCTTCACCAACAACATTCCGCAGCGCGACGGCGGCACCCACCTCACCGGGCTGCGCCAGGCGATGACGCGCACGCTGAACAACCACATCGAGAAGGAAGAGATCGCGAAGAAGGCGAAGGTCGAGACCACCGGCGACGACATGCGCGAGGGCCTCACCTGCGTGCTGTCGGTCAAGGTGCCCGAGCCCAAGTTCAGCTCGCAGACCAAGGACAAGCTCGTCTCCTCCGAAGTGCAGCCGATCGTGCAGGAAGTGGTGTCGGCGAAGCTCGCCGAATTCCTGCTGGAGAATCCTGCGGACGCGAAGATCATCTGCGGCAAGATCGTCGACGCGGCGCGCGCGCGCGAGGCCGCGCGCAAGGCACGCGAGCTGACACGGCGCAAGGGGGTGCTGGACGGCATGGGCCTGCCAGGAAAGCTCGCGGATTGCCAGGAGCGTGACCCGGCGCTTTGCGAGATCTACCTCGTCGAAGGCGACTCCGCAGGCGGCTCCGCGAAGCAGGGGCGCGACCGCAAGTTCCAGGCGATCCTGCCGCTGCGCGGCAAGATCCTGAACGTCGAGCGCGCGCGCTTCGACAAGCTCGTGAGCTCGCAGGAAATCGTCACGCTGATCACCGCTCTGGGCACCGGGTTCGGCCGCCAGGCCGGCGAGAAGGAGGAGAAGGACGAGTACAACGCCGACAAGCTGCGCTATCACCGCATCATCATCATGACGGACGCCGACGTCGACGGCTCGCACATCCGCACGCTGCTGCTGACGTTCTTCTACCGGCAGATGCCGGAACTGATCGAGCGCGGCCACATCTACATCGCGCAACCGCCGCTGTACAAGGTGAAGCAGGGCAAGGAGGAGGCCTACCTCAAGGACGCGCACGAACTGCAGCAGTATCTGCTGCGGATCGCGTTGAAGGGCGCCGAGCTCGTGCCGGGCACCGGCCTGCCGCCGCTCGCGGCGGATACGTTCGGCAACGTTGCGCGCAGCTACCTCGTGGCCGAGGCCGTCATCGACCGGCTCTCCCGGCTGGTCGAGCCCGCGGCACTCTATGCGCTGCTGGGCGGCGCCCGGGTCGACCTGTCCTCGGCGAGCGCGGCCGCGGAAAGCGCGCAGGCGCTCACCGCGGCCATCGGCGAGGGCCACTGCCGAAACGCATCGTCTCGGCATCATCCGCACCGTGCACGGCACGCCGCATGGCTCGGTGATCGACGACGATCTCGTCGCCAGCAGCGATTTCGCGCAGATACGCGCGGCAGCCGACGTGCTGCAGGGCCTGATCCGGCCCGGCGCGGTCGTGAAGCGCGGCGAGCGCCAGCAGGCAGTCGCCACGTTCAAGGGCGCGCTCGACTGGCTTCTCGAGGAAGCCCGCGGCAGCGTGTCGATGCAGCGCTACAAGGGCCTCGGCGAAATGAATCCGCAGCAGCTGTGGGAAACCACGATGGATCCGGCCGTGCGGCGACTCCTGCGCGTGCAGATCGAGGACGCGATCAGCTCCGAGGAAATCTTCTCGACGCTGATGGGAGAGCAGGTCGAGCCGCGCCGCGCGTTCATCGAATCCAATGCCCTGGGCGTGCGCAACCTCGACGTATGACGGTGGGCGGGGCCCCTTCGTGAGCGGCGCCGGCCGCAACGCGCGGTGCGTCGGCCGCCTGCTGGGTGCCGTGCTCGCCTTGCTCTTCGCGTTGCCCGCGCCCGCGCAATCGGCCGAATCCGCGACGGCACAGCTCATCGTCAAGTTCCGCGACGGCGGCGAACATGCCGCGCTCTCGCCGGGGCAGCGCGTTGCCAGGCTCGCCAACGAATCCGGCGTGCCGCTCGCGCATCGCCGGCCGATGGCGCTGGGCGCAGATGTCGTGCAGCTCTTTCGTGCGCTGCCGATGACCGAAGCGCGCGCGCTGGCCGCGCGCCTCGCGGCCGATCCGGACGTCGACTACGCCGAGGCGGATGGCTTGCGGCGACGGTCAATGGTGCCGAATGATCCGCTGGTCGCGCAGCAGGTGTTCTTCGACGACTCGGCCGGAGGCGTCAACGCGTTTTCCGCATGGGACCTGACACGCGGCGCGGCGTCGGTCACGGTCGCCGTCGTCGATACCGGGATCACCGGTCATGTCGAGCTCGCGGGCCGCGCTCTCCCCGGCTACGATTTCATCGCGGACCCGAACATCTCCAATGACGGCGACGGGCGTGACCCCGACGCGTCCGATCCCGGCGACTGGGTGAGCGCGGCCGACCTTTCGAATCCGGTCCTGCAGGCGCAGAACTGCACGGTCGAGGACAGCTCATGGCACGGCACCAGCGTTGCCGGCATCGTCGGTGCCAACAGCAACAACGGCGACGGCATCGCCGGCATGGACTGGTTCGCGAAGATCCTGCCGGTGCGCGTGCTCGGCAAGTGCATCGGCTACGACTCCGACATTGTGGACGGGGTCGCGTGGGCAGCGGGTCTGCCAGTTCCCGGCGTCCCGGCGAATCCCAATCCTGCCCAGGTGATCAACCTGTCCCTGGGCGGTTCCGATCCCTGCGGCACGCTCTACCACCAGGTGTTCGCGCAGGCGCTGGCGCACGGCGTGACGCGCGCGATCATCGTCGCCGCCGGCAACGAAAGCGTCGACGTCGCCACGACGACGCCGGCCGGCTGCTTCGCCGAGGCGATCGTCGTGGCCGCCACAACCCGCACCGGCTCGCTCGCGAGCTACAGCAACTTTGGCGCAGGCGTCACTCTCTCGGCGCCGGGCGGCGATAGTTCGCATGACCTTATTCTGACGCTGACCAACTTCGGCAAGACGGTGCCGACGGGCGACGCCTATAGGTGGATTGCCGGGACGAGCGCCGCGGCGCCGATCGTCAGTGGCGTCGTGTCGCTGATGCTATCGGTGGCACCGAACCTGACCGCGGCGCAGGTGCGCGCGATTCTGCGTTCGAGTGCCAAGCCATTCCCGCCGGGTTCGACCTGCAACACGGCGCTCTGCGGCACCGGCATCGTCGATGCGCGCGCGGCCGTCGTGGCCGCGCAGGCCGCGAGCGGGACCAGCGGCATCAACTATCAGGGCCTGTGGTGGCGCGCGGGCGGCAGCGAATCCGGCTGGGGCATCAACTTCGCGCAACAGGGCGACCAGATCTTCGCGAGCTGGTACACGTTCGACGCGGCCGGCAACGCGTGGTGGCTGACGATGCTCGCGACGCGCACGACGGGCGAGAATTTCAGCGGCGTCATCTACACGACCAATGGGCCGCCGTTCAACAACAACACCAATCAGACGGCGTTCAGCCCGGCGCGGGCCGTCGGCAACGGCACGCTTGTCTTCGGCGACGCCAACAATGCCAGCTTCACATACACGGTGAATGCGATCACGCAGTCGAAACCGCTCGCGCGCTACGATCTCGGCACCGGGCCGGCGCCCGTGTGCATCTACAGCGCGGCCACGCCCGACTTTTCGAGCGCGACGAATTACCAGGACCTGTGGTGGGTGGCGAACGGCAGCGAATCCGGCTGGGGCATCAATTTCGCGCATCAGGGCAACGCCATCTTCGCCACCTGGTACACCTACGATGGCGGCAACGTGCCGGTCTGGCTCACGGTGCTTGCGACCAACAGCAACGGAACGTACGCGGGCACGCTGTACCGATCGGCGGGGCCCGCATTCAATGCCTACGACTCCAGCAAGTGGACGACGACGCCGGTGGGCACGGCAAGCCTCGTGTTCGCCGACGGCAATCACGTGACGTTCGGCTACACGACCAACGGACAGGGCGGATTGCCCGTCTCCAGCCAGAGCAAGCAGATCACGCGGTTCCCGTTCGCAGCCACGGGCGGAACGCTGTGTCATTGACATCGAAGAGACTGCCATGTCCGCATCGACTGCCGAGTTGAGAACAAAAACGCTGCGCAGCCTGGGCATCGTTGCCGAGAACCAGGGCGCGTGTTCGGGACCGGCGGGCTGGCGCGCCGGCGGTGCGTCGATCGCATCGATCAACCCCGCCGACGAGACGACGCTTGCCGCCGTGCTGCTTGCCAATGCGGCCGATCTCGAGGCCGTCGTGGCCTCGGCGACCGAGGCAGCGCAGGCGTGGCGGCTCGTGCCGGCGCCCAAGCGCGGCGAGGCGATCCGCCGGCTGGCCGATCTGCTGCGCGATAACAAGGAGGCGCTGGGAACGCTGGTCGCGCTGGAGAACGGCAAGATCAGGGCCGAAGGCCTCGGCGAAGTGCAGGAGATGATCGACATCGCCGATCTCGCCGTCGGCCAGTCGCGGATGCTCTATGGCAAGTCGATTCCGTCGGAGCGGCCGCAGCACCGGATGTCCGAGCAATGGCATCCGCTGGGCGTCGTCGGCGTGATCACTGCATTCAATTTTCCGGTGGCCGTGTGGGCGTGGAATGCGATGCTCGCCGCGGTGTGCGGCAATGCGGTCATCTGGAAACCCTCGCCGAAGACGCCGCTCACGGCGATCGCGGTCCAGCATCTCGCCAACCGCGTGATGCAGGAGATGCAGCTCCCCAACGTGTTCGGGCTCGCGATCTGCGACGTGAAGGAAACACAGGCGCTCGCCGCCGATCCGCGCGTCGCGCTGGTGTCATTCACGGGATCCTCCGCCGTCGGGCGCGAGATCGCGGGCATCGTCGCCGCACGGTTCGGCAAGACGCTGCTGGAATGCGCCGGCAACAACGCGCTCGTCGTCGCCGCGGACGCCGACCTCGAGCTCGTGGTGCCGGCCGCGCTGTTCGGCGCCGTGGGCACGGCCGGGCAGCGTTGCACGACGACGCGGCGGCTGATCGTCCATCGCTCCCGCGAAGCAGAGATCGTCGCAGCGCTGAAGCATGCCTATGCGCAGGTCGCGATCGGCGACCCGACGCAGCCGGGCACGCTGATGGGACCGCTGATCGACGCCACGGCCGTGAAAAATTACGAACGAGCGCTCGCGGAGGCGCGCGCGGCAGGCGGCATCCTCGCCTGCGGCGGGCGCGTACGACCCGGTCCGGGATTCTGGGTCGAGCCGACCATCGTCACCGGCGTCGACCATGCAGCGGCGGTCGTGCAGCGCGAAACGTTCGCGCCGATCCTGTACGTGATCCCGTTCGATACGCTCGCGCAGGCGATCGCGCTCAACAACGGCGTCCGCCAGGGGCTCTCGTCGTCGATCTTCACGCGCGACGTGCGTGTTGCGGAGGCGTTCGTTGCCGCGACCGGCAGCGACTGCGGCATTGCCAACGTGAACCTCGGCACGTCAGGCGCCGAGATCGGCGGCGCGTTCGGCGGCGAGAAGGAAACGGGCGGCGGCCGTGAAGCCGGGTCCGATGCCTGGCAGGCGTACATGCGCCGGCAGACCAATACGGTGAACTGGGGGAGCTCGCTGCCGCTCGCGCAGGGAATCGACTTCGGCGCGCCGGCGTCGCCGAAAGCCGCCCGCTAGCGACGCTACTTCGGGGCGCGCTTGCGCGCCGTCGTCGTCTTCTTCGCCACCGACGGTCGACGCTTCGCCGGCGCGGCGGCTGCGGGCTTCGCCGCCGCGCGTCCTGCCGGTCGCTTCACCTTTTCGGCACTCTCGCGCTCGGCGACCGGTGCCGCCCGCTTCGACGCAGGCGCCTTCGCGGCGCGCTTCGGCTTTTTCGCCGGTGCCTTGCCCGCTTTCTCGGCGAGCAGGTCGAGCGCCTGCACGAGCGTGATCGAGTCGACCGCCTCGCGATCGGGCAGTGTCGCGTTGACCGTGCCGTGCTTCACGTACGGACCGTAGCGGCCGGCGTGCAGCTCGACCGGCTGCTTGTCCTTTGGATGGGCGCCCAGCACGCGCAGCGGCGCGGCAGAACGCCCGCCGCGCGCCCCGCCCCTCGCTCCTGGCGCGCGCGGCTCGAACTCGAAGCCGATCTTGCCGTCCGGCTGGCGCACGAGGAATGCCGAAAACGGCCGCTTGGTTCGCGCCGAGACGAACTGCAGCAGGTCGGTCTTGCCGACGGTGAGCAGCTTTTCCATCTGAGCGCGCTCGACCGGCCGCTGCAGGATCGTGCGTCCCGAGCGGAAGTCACAGGTCTTTTCCGGGCCGACCGCCTTCTCGCAGACGTACGCCTGCGGCATTTCGAACACGCGCGCGCCGCATTTCGGACACGGGCCGAGCGGCGTCTGCGCGCTGAAGTCGGGTGCCTCCGCGTTGTCATCGCCGGCGCCGTCGCCGAAATCGAACGTGACTTCGTCGGCGTCGTTGAGCTTCAGCGCCGCCGCGAACGGGCGACCGAGGCGGCTGCGAAAGCCCTCGAGCGGTCCGACGGTGCGCTTGGAGAGCAGTTCGTCCGCCTCGTTCAATTCGAGCTGGCGGCCGGCGACGATTTTCCAGAAGCCGAATGTGCACGCCTGGCACTGGAACTTCTTGTATTTCTCGTGCACCTCACCGCCGCATTTGGGACAGCGTGCCGCGAGCGTGCCGAAATCGGCGTCGATGGTGTCGGCCTCGTGCCCCTTCGCCTGACCGACGATGCGCTTCGTCATGTCGACGATGCCCTGCATGAAGACGTCCCGCTTCAGCTCGCCGCGCTCCATTTGCGCGAGACGCGTCTCCCACTCGGCGGTCAGCTCCGGCGAGTAGAGCTCGGTGACATCGAGGCCGTGCAGCAGCGTAATCAGCTGGAATGCCTTGGCCGTGGGGATCAGCTCCTTTCCCTCGCGGTGAATATACTTTTCGCTGATCAGGCCTTCGATGATCTGCGCGCGGGTCGCGGGCGTGCCCAGCCCCTTTTCGCGCATCGCCTCGCGCAGCTCCTCGTCGTCGATCAGCTTGCCGGCACCCTCCATCGCCGAGAGCAGCGTCGCTTCGTTGTAGCGCGCCGGCGGCCGCGTCACGGCGGCCACGGCGGCCACCTTTTCGGTGGCAACCTTCTCGTTCGGCTCGACCGGAAGCAGCGTGCCCTCCTCGCTCGCGACTTCCTTGCCGTATACGGCGAGCCAACCGGCATTGACGAGCACCTTGCCCTCGGACTTGAACGGCTCCTTTTCGACGCGGGTGATCCGCGTCGTCACCATGAATTCGGCGGGCGGGAAGAACGCAGCGAGGAAGCGCTTGACGACGAAATCGTAAAGCTTTGCCTCGAGCTCGTTGAGGTGCTTCGGCTGCACGAGCGTCGGGATGATCGCGAAGTGATCCGAGATCTTCGCGTTGTCGAAGATGCGCTTGTTGGGCCGAACCCATTTCTGCTTCAGCACCGTCCGCGCGAAGCCGCCGTAGGCATTCGACTCCCCCAGCGACTCCATCGTCGCCTTGACGGTGTCGATGTAGTCCTCGGGCAGCGCACGCGAGTCGGTGCGGGGATAGGTGAGCGCCTTGTGCTTTTCGTAGAGCGACTGCGCGAGCGAAAGCGTGGTGCGCGCCGAGAGGCCGAAGCGGCCGTTCGCCTCGCGCTGCAGGCTCGTGAGGTCGTAGAGGAGCGGCGCGCCCTGCGTCGTCGGCTTCGCTTCTTCGGTAACGACGCCGGGCCTGCCCTTGCATTTCTCGACCAGCGCAAGGGCGCGCGCTTCTTCCCACAGCCGTTCGGCGCGCGCGTGGGCGTCGTCCGGATCGGAGCGAAAGCCCTCGTCGAACCAGCGGCCGGTGTATGCGCCGGCCTTTGCGCGGAACGTACCGATCACCTCCCAGTAGTTGCGCGGGCGAAACGCGCGGATGCGCTCCTCGCGCTCGGTCAGGATCGCGAGCGTCGGCGTCTGCACGCGGCCGACGGTGGTCAGCTGGAATCCGCCGGACTTCGAGTTGAACGCCGTCATCGCCCGCGTGCCGTTGATGCCGACGAGCCAGTCGGCCTCGGAGCGGCACACCGCAGCGTCGGCGAGCGGGCGCATCGCCTTGTCGCTGCGCAGCCGCGCGAAGCCGTCGCGGATCGACGCAGGCGTCATCGACTGCAGCCACAGCCGCTCGATCGGTTTGGAGGTCTTCGCGTACTGGACGATGTAACGGAAGATCAGCTCGCCCTCGCGCCCGGCATCGCACGCGTTGACGAGCGTGGTGACGTCCTTGCGCTTCAGGAGCTTCAGCAGCGTGCGCAGCCGGTTCGCATTCTTTTCGATCGGCTTCAGGTCGAAGTGGGTGGGAATCGCCGGCAGGTGAGCGAACGTCCACTTGCCGCGCTTCACCTCCTCCTCCTCGGGCATGCCGATCTCGAGCAGGTGGCCGACCGCCGACGAGAGCACGTAGCGGTCGCTCTCGAAGTAGTCGTCGTGCCGCGTGAATCCGCCGAGCACGCGCGCGATGTCGGCGGCGACGGACGGTTTCTCGGCGATGATCAGGGACTTGGACATGGGGACCGGGTGCGAAGAGCCGCAGATAGTAGCGAAGGAATAGCGGCGGGAGCAAGGAAATGATTTTGCGGGGGGAGCCAAGGCGCGCGTATGCGCGCGCGACGCGCGCCGGCGCGCACGTGCGCGTACGCGTGCGCGAGGCGCCCTTCAGGCGAGCCGCTGCCAGAGTCCTCCCGGGAGCGATGCGACGTGACGGTCGATCTCGAGCAACGTCAGTGCGGCGTTGAGCTCGGCTGCCGCGATGCCCGAGCGTTGTGCGAGCGCGTCGACGCTCATCGGCGCGAAACCGAGCGCGGCAAGCACTGCAGCAGCAATGGGATCCGTGACAGCGACCCTGCGCGGCGAAGAAGTCTCGCGCGGCGCAGCCGCGACGCCGGGAAGCTTCAGTTCGTCGAGGATGTCCTGTGCGGTCTCGACCAGCTTGGCGCCGTCGCGGATCAGCCGATGGCAGCCCTTCGACAGCGGCGAATGAATCGACCCCGGCAACGCGAACACCTCGCGTCCCTGCTCGGCGGCCAGGCGCGCCGTGATGAGCGAACCCGACGAAAGCGAAGCTTCGACGACGAGCACACCGAGCGACAGGCCGCTCACCACGCGGTTGCGGCGCGGAAAATTCTGCTTCATCGGCGGCGTGCCGGGCGCGAATTCGGACAGCAGCAATCCGTTTGCGGCGAGGGCGAGTGCGAGGTCGCGGTTGGCCGCCGGGTACACGCGATCGAGCCCCGTGCCGACGACGGCGATGCTGCGTCCGGCGGCCGCAAGTCCGCCGTGATGCGCGGCCGCGTCGATGCCCTGCGCGAGACCGCTGACGATGGTGAGTCCTGCGGCGGACAGCGCCGTCGCGAATGCCTGGGCGTCGATCTCACCCTGGGCCGATGCGTTGCGGCTGCCGACGATCGCGAAAGCGGGCTGCGCAAGGAGTGCGCGGTTGCCGATGCAATAGAAGACAGGCGGCGGATCGGCGGTCTCGAGGAGCGCGCGCGGGTAATCA
>Ga0265329_10001501_pt1 | contig 11182 bp, 9 predicted proteins | sample 41627metaG_FD_202091 | JGI IMG/M metagenome (GOLD analysis project Ga0265329, IMG submission 202091) | Rhizosphere microbial communities from Carex aquatilis grown in University of Washington, Seatle, WA, United States - 4-16-27 metaG | ecosystem: Host-associated > Plants > Roots > Rhizosphere >...
GGCCCCGGGGGTCACAATACCGTGACGATCGGCGTCCGGGTCGTTGCCGAAGGCGACGCGGTAGCCGTCTTTGAGGGCGACCAGACGAGCCATGGCATACGGGCTGGAGCAATCCATGCGGATCTTGCCATCATGATCGACCGTCATGAACGAGAAGGTCGGATCGATCGCCGGATTCACGATGGCGATGTCCAGTTGGTAGACCGAGTTGATCGGCTCCCAATAGGGTCTGCCGGCGCCGCCGAGCGGGTCGACGGCGAGCTTGAGCCCGGCGTTGTGGATCGCCTCCATGTCGACGACGTTACGCAGGTCGCGGACATAGGGGAGAACGAAATCGTCCTGATGCGTCGTCGCCGCCTTCATGGCGGCAGCCAGGGGCATGCGCCGCACGTCGGTGTTGCCGCCACGCAGCAGCGCATTGGCGCGGTTCTCGATCCAGCGCGTGACGTCGGTATCGGCGGGGCCGCCGTTGGTCGGGTTGTACTTGAAGCCACCGTCCTCCGGCGGGTTGTGCGACGGCGTGACCACGATCCCATCGGCGAGGTGCTCACGGCGCCCGCAATTGTACGTCAGGATGGCCCACGAGATCACCGGCGTCGGCGTCACGCCGTCGTCGCGCTGGATGATGGTCTCGACCGCGTTGGCGGCCAGCACTTCGACGGCGGTGCGTTGCGCCGGCGCGGACACACCGTGCGTGTCCTTACCCATGTACAGCGGCCCGTCGATCCCCTGGCCGCGGCGGTAGTCGCAGATCGCCTGGGTGATCGCCAGAATGTGGGCTTCGGTGAAGGCGCCGTGCAGCGGCGAACCGCGGTGTCCGCTGGTGCCGAAGCTGACGAGCTGGCTCGGGTCACTCAGGTCGGGACGGCGCTCGTAGTATTGCTGTTCGAGTCTCGCGACATCGACCAGCATCTCCTTCGGAGCCGGTTTACCCGCAAGCGGCGAGAGCGCCATCGACTATGCTCCATTCCATTGGCGTCCTGATAGTTGAGTGGATACGCCATCCGGCGTGTGAAAGGAAGGCCCGGGAGAAACCGTCACGTCTCCACGTGGCGCGTGTCGTTCCACAGGCGGACGACCGGCTCGGACAGGTTGTGCTCGTAGGTCAGCGCACACAGGGCAGCCGTACCGAGTAGGAAGAACCTACCCGCCGCCGGCGCGAGCCCGAGCCATCGGGCCGCCAACGTGCGCAGGAAATGCGCGCTCGAAAACAGCAGCACGTCGCCGGCGACGGCACGCACGCGCTGCACGACGCGGTCGGCACGCGCGCCTACCTGCTCGGGCGACTCGCCGCCGGGACAACCGTCGCGGAACAGTTGCCAGTCCGGCTGCTCCGCCAGGATCTCCGCTGTGCGGCAGCCTTCGTAGCGGCCGTAGTCCCATTCGACCAGATCGGGGTCGATCACGGCGGCCGCACCGAAGCCGGCGAGCTCGCTGGTGCGCCGGGCGCGCTGCAACGGGCTGGTGAACACCGCCGCAACCGTCAGCCCGCGCAACCGTTCGGCCAGGGCGCGGGCATTGCGTTCGCCGCGCGCGGTCAGCGGCAAATCCGTCAGCCCGGTGTGTTGGCCCGACAGCGTCCACGCGGTCTCGCCGTGGCGGGCCAGATAGATGACGGGCAACGATGCACTCATACGGCTACCTCGGGGGATGCCGGAACTTCCCGGCGCTGCTGGTCGTTCTACGCCCTGCGCCCGCCGCCGTCGATAACGAGACCGCGTTTGACAACTCGATCGTGAATGCAGTAGCAGAGCGGCACGAGAGGAGATCGAGCATGCGGCGAGTGTGGACGATTGGAGCGGCCCTGGTGATCGTTGGAGCGGCGCAGTTGGCGCGCGCGCATGACGCGAAGGATCTGCCCGCGGGTCCGATCCGCGACCGGCACGAGCTCATGGAAAAGATCGGCAAGAACGCCAAGATCATCGGCGACGCGCTGAAGGCGGGAAAGATGGGTCCGGAGAGCGGCATCGGCCCGGCAGCCATGGAGATTTCATCGAGCGCCTCGAAAATCCCCGGCTTGTTCCCGCCGGGCAGCACCGACCCCAAGTCGCGCGCCAAGGCGGAGATCTGGACGAACTGGAAGAAGTTCGAAGAAGACGCCAGGACGCTCGAGGCACGCGCCGCCGAGGTGAGCAACCAGGCGGCCGCCGGCGGCGCCATTGCGGCGAAGGCCCAGGAGATGTTCGCCACCTGCAAGTCGTGTCACGACGATTTCCGCACGCCGGAAAAAGAGAAGAAGTAGAGGGCCGGCCGTCCGGCCCTCGCGCCCGCCGGCCACGTCACCAGAGGATCGACAACCCCAGGGTCAGGAACAGGCTGTTGCGATTCGAGCCGGTGGCCGGCGTATTATTGTATTCGTCGCGCACGATGAATTTCGCGCTCACCGGATCGATGAGCGGCGCCGTCAGCGAGCCTTCGGTACGTAACAGGTAGTCGGTCGTGAAGTTGTCGACGGCCGGCAGGTAGTCGAGCCGCCAGTCGAAGTGCGCGCCCAGCGGCAGGTAGTAGCCGGCGACGGCGCCGAAGGCCACGGCGAAGTAGTCTTTGTCGGACCCACCAAAGTACTTCTCGTATACCCAGGCACCGCCAGCTTCACCCTGCAGGAAGTTGCGCCGATCCTCGTCGAGCTTGTCCTCCCAGAAGACGTAGCCCATACCGAGCTTCGGAACGCCGCGGATGCTCAGGCGCTGGATGCCGTCATAGGCGGCGTCGCCGGAGGCGAATCCGTAGACGCGGGGCGTGAAGCTGTAGTCTTCGCGCACCAGGCCGAGCAATTGATCCTGCACCGTGGTCTTCGACTCGCCTTTCGCCTTCTCGGTACCGTACCGATAGTCGGCCGCGAGGGTGAACTTCGTCGGATCCTTGGTGCGTACGGTGCCGAAGCTGACCAGGAGGCCCGTCGTGTCGGTGGTGCTCTGCTGCACGTTCAGGCCGAGATCGAAATGCCCGTTCCAGTAGCGCCACGCGCTACGCATGCGCTCTCGGCACGACAAGCCCGCGGCCCCGAGCGGGTGGCCGGACTGGATGGTCGAGGTATCCACCGCGGCGGTGCCGACCATCAACTTGCCGCCGCTCAGGCCTTGCAGTGGCGCGTCGCTCTCCTGATTGTCGCCGTACAGCACCTGAAACGGCCCGTCGGCCTTGATGTTGTCGATGTCCTGCCACTTGATCGCCAGCGTGCCCTTGCCGTACTCGGGGTCGAAGAGGATCCCGGCGGCACTGACGGCGGTGACTTTGCCGTGCAGCACGACACCCTTCGAGGTGACTTCGTCCGCGCGCGCCACTGCGGCGCACGCCAGCCAGGCCACACCTGCAAGCGCCAACACCCTGCCCCACTGCCCACTGCCCGTTCCCTGCTTCCAACCCATATCCATCCCCTCCCTCGACGCGCGCGTGGACGCTGCCCGCACGAGCCTTCCCCTCACGCAGGCAACGCTGCGGCGTGACGCACAGCCGCGGCACCTACAAGCGGCGGCGGGCGGTGCCGACGAACGCAGGCTTGCCGGTTCAGCGACACTGCGCCAGGCAACTCTCCTTCTCGTTGATACACTTGGTGAAACAGTCGGTTTGCTTGCAGCTCTTGCTGCAAGCGGCGTAGGCCTTGTCGCACGCATCGGCGCACGTCTCGGCCGTCGCATCGTGAAGCTGCGTGATGAAGACGCCCACCAGCAGGGCACCGGCCACGATCAAGGTTGCTCGCATGTCACGCCTCCTTTCGAAGCCTCTCGGCAGCGACATCGCCCAACGGTGAAATGAAGTCAAGGAGAAGCCAGGCGTCAGCGCGTATCGTCGCCGCCGCCCACGACACGCACCGGAACCGGGGTGCGGCTGTCGACATGCACGTCCCGCTGCGGGAACGGGATCTCCACGCCGGCGTCCGACAGCGCCTTGTAGACGGCGAGATACAGCGTGCTTTGCACCGCGCCCCACGAGTCGTAGCGATCGGTCCACACCCGCAGCTGAAAGTTGAGCGCGCTGTCGCCGAAGCCGGTAAACAGCGCCATCGGCTCGGGCGACGCAATCACCCCCTCGTGCACCAGCGCGACCTTGCACAAGAGATCGACAATCATCGCCGGGTCGGTGCCATAGGCGACGCCGACGCTGAGCGTCATTCGGCGCAGGCGGTTGGACATCGTCCAGTTGGTCACCGGGTCCGAGATGAGCAGCGCGTTGGGAAGAATCACCTCGGCGCCGTCCCACGTGCGCACCACGCACGACCGGATCCCGATGTGCTGGATTTCGCCGGCCACGTCGCGAATCACCACCGTGTCGCCGACCTGCACCGGCCGCTCGAAGAGGAGGATGAGACCCGAAACGAAATTATTGACCACGTTCTGCAGGCCGAAGCCGACGCCGACACCGACGGCGCCGGCGAGAATCGTGGCCTTGGTCAAGTCGACGCCAAGGACCCCCAGCGCCACGAAGAAGCCAAAGACGAGAATGACGTAGTGCAGCAGCGTCGACAGCGCGTACGGCACACCGCGCGGCAGGGTGACGCGCGGGTAGATGTCCTCCTCGAGCACGAAACGGATGAACGCCGACAACAGCCAACTCAGCCAGACGGCGATCCCGAATCCCGCCAGGTCCCCCAGCGACACGCTGATCGCGCCACGCTCGAAGCGCACCTCGAAGACGGCATGCAGCAGCCAGAAGAACCCGTCGAGGAGGCGCAGGCTCCTTAGCACGACCAGCAGCCACAGCACGGCCACGACCGTCGCCAGCGTGCGCGAGACGAAGCGCAGAATGCGATCGCGGTTGCGGCGGACCAGGCGCAACCCGCTCAGCGGTTGCACCCGCAGCAGATAGGCGACGATGCCGAGCACGATGCGCGCGCTGAGGATCAGCAACACCGCGGCGCACGCGCTGCCCAACGTGGCAAACACGACCATCTGGGCGAGATCGAGATAGCCGCACAGCGCGGCCACGGAACTGACCGCCAGCAGGAGAACCCCCACGGGCCCGTAGGTGCGCACCGCGCGTTCGGCGCGCGCGCCGAAGCGCGCCGCGCGCCGGTAGACGACCCACCAGGTGAGCCCGCAAGCCACCAGCGTCTCCACGACGACCAGAGCTTGGAGCAGCGGCGCGCTCGCCGAGAACGCACTGCGCGCCAGCGCCAGCGCGGAGTAGGCCGCCAGCACGTAGGCAAGGAAGTGGCGCGGCGGTTTGATGAGGCGCCGGATGACACGCAGTACCGCGGGGATCGCGACCACGCTGATCACGATCCAGACGATCCGCGGCGCGTCGCGCTCGATCACCGGCATACTGCCGAGACTCACCAACAGCGCCGCCGACCACGGGTATTCGGTCACGGCGACGAACTGCTCGAGCAGCACGTCGCGTTGTGGCCAGGCCGCCGCGGTCACGCGCCCCCGTCGTAACAGCAGCGCGGTCAACACGAAGATCAAGAGCTGGGAACCAAGCTTCCAGCCGTTGCGGCCCAGGTACGGCAGCAGCGGGCGGGCGAAATCGCTCAGCGTCTGCCACACCTGCGCGCGCAGCGCCGCCGGGTCCCAGAGCAGCCGCTGCTTCCACAGCGGCACGGTTTCCGGCGCGACGATGCGCTGGACGCGCGAGCGGCTGAAGTTGTCGATGTCGGTCATGGCGGCGTCGGCCTGTCCGAGGTTCTCGGTGACGCGGTCGCGCAGCAGCAACAGTTTGCGTTGTCGGGCGAGCAGGTCTCCCCGCACCTCAACGATCGATTGACGCAGCGCCTCGTCACGCCCGATCACTTCGGGCGGCGCGTGCGCCGCCACCAGCGCCGCGCGTGCCTCCTCCGTATCGTCCGCCAGTTGCGTGATCTCCCCAGCCAGCGCATCCAGTTGTTTGCCGAGCTTCGTCAGCTGCTCCTTGCGCTGTTTCAACTCGGGGCGGATTTGCAGCCAGGGGAACTCGATATCGGGCAGGACGCTGAGCGGTGGGTTCTCGTCCAGCCGCCTGGTGGTCTCGTCGGCGGCCGCGTCCACCTGCACCGCCAGGCGGGACAAGTCGGCCTGGATCTGGCTCAAGCCATCCTGCGACGGGATTTTCTTCGCGATGATCTGCAAACGAGTGCGCGCATCCTCGCTGCGTTCCATGACGTCCGACAGCGACAGGGTCGGCGTGGCCGGGCCCGGCGGCACCGGCGTGGGGCTCTGCGCCACGACCCGCGCCGCATGCAGCGCCACCAGCAGGAGCACGCACGCCCACCGCACAGGCGTGCATGCGAGCGGCACCATCGGCGCGGCAAGACAGTGCGTCATCGGCTCCTCACCTGGAGACACCCCAACCACAACCCCGACGGATCAGCAAGCCCACAGGCGCACCCATCCGCGCGGGGCTCCCGGCAGCGGGGGGCGTCCCTCCGGCCGGTGGTGGGACCGGTGGGGCGGTCAGGCAACCGCCGAGTCCAGCTTGACCGTCGCCTGCGGCAGGAAGATGGAGAAGCACGTGCCGCGTCCCACCGCGCTGTCGACCGTAATCCAGCCGCCGTGTTCCGCAATAATGCCCTGCGTGACGACGAGGCCCAGGCCGGTGCCTTCGCCGACGGGCTTGGTCGTGAAGAACGGCTCGAAGATGCGTGACAAGCAGTCGGCGGGAATGCCCGAGCCATTGTCTTCGATGGTCACACACAGATAGTCCCCCGCCGTCCCCCGGTGATTGCCGGGCGAGGTTGCGTGGCACGTCTCGGCGCGGACATGCAGCGTGCCCCCCGAGCGCATCGCCTGGATGCCGTTCAGCACGATGTTGGCCAGGGCCTGCAGCATCTGGTTGGCGTCGACGGTTGCCAGCAGCGGCGTGTCCCCCGGCTGGTAGTCGACGGACACACGCGCTTTGCCGGCGGCCGGCGACAGCAGGTCGAGGGTGCGGCTGATGATGTGGCGCACATCGGTGACCCCGGGCGCGCTGCCGCGCCGCCGCGAGAAGCCCAGCAATTGTTGAATGATCGCGGTCATCCGGTCCACCTGCTCGATGATGATGGCGGCGTTGGCGACCACTTGCGGGCGCGGCAGGTCGGTCGACGCGATCAACTGCGCGCGCGTCGACGCCACGCTCAGCGGGGTACCGAGCTCGTGCGCCACCCCCGCCGCCAGATGGCCCACGGTTGCCAGGCGGTCGGTGTGGCGCAGCTGCTCGAGCGCCGCGATGCGCGCCTCGGTGGCATCCGCGAGGCGCTGCCGCGCCGCCGCGAGCTGGTCACACATGGCGTTGATCTCGCGCGCCAGATCGCCGATCTCGTCGCTTTGCTTGAGCAGCAGCGGCGTCGAGAAGTCCCCGCTGCCGACGCGGCGGGCCTTGTCGCGCAGCAATTCCAACGGCCGTCCGACGAACCAAAACGCCACCACGGCCACGATCACCGCGCAGGTGAAGATCACCGCCAACGTCGCCAGCAACATGGCGGTGTGGCTCATGTGGATGAAGCGTTGCTGGCCGGTGAGCGGCTCCACGAATTCCACCGCCGCCGCCCGGTGCGCCCCGCCGTCCAACGCCTTATAGAAGTACTGCCACTCCTCCCCGTGTTCGTCACGGCGCACGAAGCGCACCAGCTTGCCGGCCGCCAACTCCGCAAACTGCTCGGGGGTCAGGTCCGGACGTGCCAGGTAGCCGGCCGTAGGATCGAGCCCGACGAGCTGGACCGTGACCTTCTCCGCTCGATCGTTGGCACGCGCAACGATCTCCTGCGTACGCTGTCCCCCCTCATGCTCCCACGCGGCTTCGAGCGTCCCCAACCAGGCCAACCCGAGCTGCTGGGTGCGCTGCCGGTCGGCGTCGGACAACACCACTTCCTGGCGCATCTCGACGTAGGCGTACACCGCCATCACCAGAATGACGCCGAGAATCAACAGGAGATTGAGCTTGCGCGCCAGTCTCATCGTCTTCCTCCGCTCCCGTTTGTCGGGTGGCGCGCCGATTCTGCCACGACCGGTCATTGATGTTCCAGGGGCGAACGGTCGCCAAAGAGCCTTCACCGACGGCGGGTCCGTATCGTAATCAGCACGGCGCTGCCCATCAGCCCCGCGCGCCGCGACCCAACGGGGAGCGGCCCATAGAAAAGACGCTGGCCGCAGGCTTTTTTCATTTGCACTGCGGGCCGCGCCTGGGGTAAAGCCCGAGGACACTGGGCGCATACTGAAGCGGAGGGTGACGATGCAGAGAGACCGGCTGTGGCAGTTGGGCAAGAACGGTGCGGTGATCCTGGGTGTGCTGCTCTGTACCGCACCGGCGTGGGCAGTCAATCCGCAGGCGCTGGACGCCGGCAAGCGTCTGTTCGTCAAATACTGCGCGACGTGCCATGGACGTGAAGCCAAAGGCGACGGCCCGCTTGCCCCGACGCTCAAGACCAAGACCCCGGATCTCACGCTCTTGACCAAGCAGCACGGCGGCAAGTTCCCGTACATCGACGTGCTCGACATTCTCGACGGATCGACGCCGTACCCGGCACACGGCAACGCCGAAATGCCGGCGTGGGGACAAACCTTCCAATCCGACGAACCTGGGGCCAGCGGCTCCGCGATGGAGCAGGCCGCCGTCCGCGGCCGCTTGATGCTGATCACCGACTACCTGCGCTCGATACAAGCGCCGTAGGCGCCGCCGACAGCGGCCGGCTCCATCGCCTTCCCAGCACCGTTCCCCAGTCGTTCGGGGCCGCGCGCGGGGGTGCCGCCCCGCTGTCGGCAAGCCTCGGAACTTTCAGGCCGTCCGGTCGCGGCAAGCGCCGAGAAGGAGGACAGAGAACAGATGAGACCACGAAGGCACGTATGGCGGGCGTTCGCCACGCTCCTGCTGACCACCCTGGCGGGCTGCGCCGCCACGACCGTACAACCACAGCAGGAATCCGTCGCGCTCAACCTGCCACCGCCGTCGATCGTGTTGGTCTACCGGTTCGCCGTGAACATGAACGACGTCACACAGAATCAGGGGCTGTTCCAGAAGGCCATCGACGCCACGGAAAGTACGACGGCCAGCGAGCGCGATGCGGAGACCGCCGCCGAAGTCGCGGATGCGTTCGCCGACGAACTGGTGACGAAGATCATCGCGCTCGGGCTGCCGGCGCAGCGCGCCACAGTGGGCACGTACGTGCCGCAAAATTCACTCATCATCACCGGGGAGTTCGTCGACATCGATGAAGGCAACCGCATGCGGCGACTGGTGATCGGTTTCGGCGCCGGCAAGGCCCAGGTCGATGCGCAAGTCCAGGTGCTCAGCTCCACCGCGCAAGGCCGCAGCACGGTGTTGGAATTCACCACCCACGCCGACAGCGGCGATATGCCGGGCGCGGCGGTGACCATGGGTGCCGGGGCCGCGGCCCAAGGCGGACTCACCGCCGGCATGGCGGCCGCAAACGTCGCCATCGGCGGGGTGAAGGTCTACCGCTCGCAAATCGCCGGGATGTCCGCCCGCAGCGCCGACAAAGCCGCCAACTACCTGGCGGGATTCTTCGCGAGACAAGGCTGGATATCTCCCGATAAGGTCAAGACCTCCCCGTTCTGAGGCGAGCCGTGAAGCGTCCGCTCGCCGTCGCCTGGGTCTGCTGGTTCGCCATGACCGCCGCCACGCTGCTTGGCGGGTGTGACTTTCTGCGGTTGAAGAAGGATGTCGCCCGCTTCGACGCGCTGGGGCTCATCGGCGGCCACGCCACCGGCCCGGCCGGGGAGGACGCCCCGATCATCGTCGTGCTCTCGGGGAGCCCTGCGGCGGGCGTGCTGGACTCGTTCGTGCTCGAGCGCCCCGGGCCGTACTTCTTCGTGGTCCCGCAGGGAACGTATCAGATTTCAGCCTTCATCGATCGCAACCACGACTTCACGTATCAGCCGGGCGAGGAACCGGCGGCCTACCATGGGGCACCGACGCCGCTTCAGGTCGCGGTCGGACAGAAGGTCGCCGACGTCGACGTACACATCGTCGCGGACTCGTCGGTGCGGCTCGACTTCCCCATATCCGTCAGCGCGCTCGGCAAGCGTAACGCCAAAGAGCTTCCCGCCGTTCAGATCGGCGACGTCGTGACCCTCGACGATCCGCGTTTCGACGGCAAGAATGGTGAGCTGGGGCTCTGGCAACCCTTCGAGTTCCTGATGAAGGTGGGGGCGGGTTTCTACTTTCTGCAGCCGTTCGATCCGCAGAAGGTGCCGGTGCTGTTCGTCCACGGTGCCGGCGGCACCCCGGTCGACTGGCGCTACGTGATCGACCATCTCGATCGCTCGAAGTTCCAACCCTGGGTCGCCTACTACCCGTCAGGAGCGGACCTCGATCTCATCGCACGCGGGTTCGCGCGTTGGATGACCGCCATATCAGCGCGCTACGACTTCAAACAATTCATCATCGTCGCACACAGCATGGGGGGCCTGGTGTCGCGTTCGGCAATCAACGCAATGGCCGATCACCCGGTCGCCGGCACGCTGTCATTGTTCGTCACCCTGTCATCACCGTGGAACGGCTTCGGCGCGGCGGCCGCGGGCGCCGAGCACTCACCGGTGGTCATGCCGATGTGGGTCGACATGGCGCCGGGCAGCGCATTCCAGGAATCGCTCTTCCGCACACCGCTGCCGGCGCACTGCCCGTACCACCTCTTCTTCAGTTTCGGCGGGCACTCGCTGCTGGCGGGAGGCGCCAACGACGGCACGGTGGCGCTGTCGAGCGAGCTCGCCCTGCCGGCGCAACAGGCCGCGCAGAAACTGTACGGCTTCGACGATACCCACATGGGCATCCTGAACGACGCCGAGGTATCGAAGACACTCAACGCGCTGCTCGCCGGCGCCATCAAGTAGTCTGCCACGGGGCCCCACGAACGTGAGCGGGTTGGGCGCAACCCTCGCCGGCTGCGCCGACCGCGGCGTACGATGCGGCTGCCGTATCGGCATGGTGGGGCTGGACGGACCTGAGAATGATCCGTGCCTGGCCCTGAGCGAGTGCTGCCTCACTCCATCGCCAGCGTGCCGCGGTTCCCGTACTTGTCGACGACCTCGATGCTTGCGGCGGCGGCGACGGCCTCGGGGTTCACTGTCCACGCCGTCTGGCGAGCCACAATGGCCTCCGCCGTCGGCGTCAACTGTTGTCGCGAACCGTCCGCCGCTATCGCGGTAATGGTCGCCTGGCGCACCGGGTTCGGCCCTTGTGAGCTGCCTTCGAGATCGATCAAGCGGAAGCCGGTCGGCGGCGCATCAATCGAGCCGGTCAGGGTCGTCCCGTCCCAACTCAGCGTGATGTC
>Ga0265329_10001513_pt1 | contig 11123 bp, 9 predicted proteins | sample 41627metaG_FD_202091 | JGI IMG/M metagenome (GOLD analysis project Ga0265329, IMG submission 202091) | Rhizosphere microbial communities from Carex aquatilis grown in University of Washington, Seatle, WA, United States - 4-16-27 metaG | ecosystem: Host-associated > Plants > Roots > Rhizosphere >...
TGAAGGACGTGATGAGCCGCGGTGTGGTGACCCTCCCGCATTCCCTCCCGGTGAAGCAGGTGCTCGACCAGTATTTCGCCGAAGCGAGCGGCCGCACCCATCAGGGCTATCCGGTCGTCGACGGGCGCGGCCGTTTGATCGGCATCGTCACGCGATCGATGCTGCTGGAACCATCGCTGTTCGAGAGCATCAACGCGTTGGTGGTCGCCGACATTCTCGAACGCGAACCGGTCACGGCGTATGCCGAGGACTCGTGTCGCAGCGCGGCTGAAAAGATGGCGCAGGCGGGTGTCGGGCGGCTGCCGGTGGTGGCGGCCGAAGACCCGGGGCAGCTGGTGGGAATCGTCACCCGCAGTGATCTGCTCAAGCCGCGCGCGCGCAGCGTCGACGAGGAGCAGCGGCGCGAACGATTCTTTGGTCCGGGTGTCGCCGTGCGCCGCCTCTCCGGAGCGGCCTCCATTGGATCGTAGGGCGAATCCGGCACTCGTGGATCTGCATCTCACCATCGACACCGAGTACGCGCATACCATCGAGATCGACCTCCACCTCAACCCGGACACGGTGGCTTACCTCGACTGCCGGCGTCTCGCCTATGAGGAGATCGGCGGCGAAAGCTTCGGCGTCAGCCGTCACCGGTTCCGGCAAGGGCTCACGCCAGAGACACTGGATGAGCTGCGGCGCCTGTTGCCAAGCAGCCCCCTGGCGGCTCCGGCGAACGCGCCGTGTGGTCTCGACGGGACGGCGTTCACGTTGACGATCGGCCGCGGCGCCGACGCCTGTGAATACGTGTGGCGCGCGCGTCCACCTGCCGCGTGGGCCTGCGTGCGCGACATCGTCCGTCTTCTGGTCGGCAGCGTCAGCGCCGCCGCCGGCGCGGAGATCCTCGCCGATTTGGATCAGGCGCTTGTCGGGTGGTGACGCGGCCCCGCCCGTCGTGGCCGCGTACAGCGGCTCGTAGGCAGGCCCCGGCGCGCCTGTTCGATCCCGCGGCGCCCGATGCGACTCAGACCCTTGCGCGCCGAGACGCGCGCAAGTAGATGGTCTTCGTCGGTGTACGGACTCGCCTCGCGGTTCCAGGGCGCCCCGGCGAGTCCGTGAGCTGCAGGCTTCGCCTGCGGGCGCGGGGCGAAAGGAGAACAACATGGCTGGGCGGACGAAGTTCCTGCTGGACGAGTCGGAGATCCCGACTGCGTGGTACAATATTCGGGCCGACCTGCCGGAGCCGTTGCCGCCCGTGTTGCACCCGGGCACGCAGAAGCCAATCGGTGCGGACGATTTGGCCCCGCTGTTTCCGGCGGCCTTGATCGCGCAGGAGGTCTCCACGCAGCGGGAGATCGACATCCCCGGGGAGATCATCGACGTGTACCGGCTGTGGCGGCCGAGCCCGTTGTACCGCGCTCACCGGCTGGAGAAGGCGCTCGATACCCCGGCGCGCATCTACTACAACTACGAAGGCCTCAGCCCGTCGGGCTCCCACAAGTCCAACACGGCGATCGCGCAGGCCTACTACAACAAAGTCGAAGGCGTGAAGCGGATCAGCACCGAAACCGGTGCCGGGCAGTGGGGCTCGGCCCTCGCCATGGCCTGCCAGTTCCTCGGTCTCGACTGCAAAGTGTTCATGGTCAAGGTCAGCTACGAGCAGAAGCCCTACCGCAAAGCGTTGATGGAAACCTTCGGGGCGCAGGTGATCCCCAGCCCCAGCCGCGAGACCGCCTGCGGCCGCGCCATCCTCGACGCGGATCCTACCTGCACCGGATCGCTGGGCATCGCCATTTCCGAAGCGGTCGAAGTCGCCGCGCAGGATCCGCACACCAAGTACGCGCTGGGCAGCGTGTTGAATCACGTGCTGTTGCACCAGACCGTGGTGGGACTCGAAACGATCGCCAAATTCAAGCTGGCGAACGACTGGCCGGACATTGTCATCGGCTGCGCCGGCGGCGGTTCCAACTTCGCCGGCATCGCCTTCCCGTTCATCGGCCGCAAGTTCCGCGGCGAGGACGCGGGCGAACGCATCATCGCCGTGGAGCCGGCGGCGTGCCCGACGCTCACCAAGGGCCGGCTCACGTACGACTTCGGCGACACCGCGCACCTGACGCCGCTGGTGAAGATGCACACCCTCGGCAGCACCTTCATCCCGCCGGGCATTCACGCCGGCGGCCTGCGGTACCACGGCATGGCACCGTTGGTGTCGCACCTGCTGAAGCTGGGCGAGATCGAGGCGGTTGCCGTGCCGCAGTTGGAGATCTTCGGCGCGGCCGTGCGCTTCGCGCGCGCCGAAGGCATCATTCCGGCGCCGGAGCCGTCGCATGCCCTGGCCGTCGCCATCCGCGAGGCGCTGAAATGCAAAGAGGAAGGCACGAGCCGCGCCATCCTGTTCAACCTCTGTGGCCACGGTCACTTCGACATGCAAGCCTACATGGACTACTTCGCCAACAAGCTGCGCGACTACGAGTACCCGGAAGACGAAGTGGCGATGGCCTTGGCCGGCCTGCCGAGCGTGAGCGCGGCGTAGCGGTGTCGCGGCCGCCCGCGCCCCGCGCTTATGCCGCGGCGCGGGTCTCGCGCAGCAGGCGTAACACCTCGCCGATCTGCGCGGCGGTGCACGGCTTGCTGAGGGTCGGCTGACCGGGCGGCAGCGTGTCGCGCAGCCCGCGGCCATCGTGCCGCCACAAGCCGCCGGTGACGAAGACGACGCGGCGCGCCTGGTCGGGACGCAGGGCCGCCAGTCGTTCGTACACCTGCGGGCCGGAGATGTCGGGCAGGCGGACGTCGAGAAACACGGCGTCGAAGCTGTCGTGCGCCAGGATGAGCAGCGCGTCCTTGCCGGTCTGCGCGCGACGCACCTGCAGGCCCTCACGCGTCAGCATCTCGCTCAACGTTTCGGCGACTGCGTCGTCGTCGTCGACGAGCAGCACGGTGTGCGCTGCCGGGCCGGTCACGGCGCGCGTTGCCGGCAAGCTGAGGGCAAAGGTGCTGCCGTGGCCGAATGTGCTGCGCGCCGTGAGGTCGCCGCCATGGGCTTGCGCGATGCCGTAACTGACGCTGAGGCCGAGCCCCGTGCCCTGCGGCTTCGTCGAGAAGAACGGATCGAAGACGCGCGGCAACGCCTCGGCGGCGATGCCGCCGCCGGTGTCCTGCACTTCGACGGACACGGTGCCGTCGTTGGACTGCACCACGACGGTCAGCGTGCCGCCCGGTTGCATGGCCTGGACGGCGTTGGTGATGAGGTTGACGAGCACCTGTTGGATCTGTGTGGCATCGATCGAGACCGCAGGCAGGGCGGCGGCAAAATGGGTCACGCTGCGGATCTGATTGCGGCCGAGGTCGTGGGCCATCAGCGCCAGCGTGTCGGACACCAAGGTGCGCAGATCCACCGCCTCGCGCTGCGGCGTCCGGAGCCGCGCGAACCCGAGCAGTTCCTGCACGATGGCGGAGATGCGCGAGCCCTGGAGTTCGACGGTGGCCAGCGCCGCGCGCAAGGTCCCCACGTCGGTGGCGGTGCGCGCCAGTTCGGCTTGCCCGAGAATGCCGACGAGGGCGTTGTTCACCTCGTGGGCGACGCCGGAGGCGATCTCGCCGGCGGCCGCCAGCCGATCGGCGCGTTGCATCTGTTCCTGTAACTGCTTTTGGGCCGAGATGTCCTCGATGATGGCCACGGTTCCCTGGATGCGATCGTCGTCCGCGCGGATCAAGCTGGCGTGCAGGGCGATCGGGAAGAGCGCGCCGTCCTTGCGCCGTCCCGTCGCCTCGCCGCGCCAGGGGTGATCGAGGATGGTGCGCTGCACCTCGCGCATCCAATCGTCCGCCATGTCGGTGAGGGCCACTCCCTCGCGCCCGCGCAGCTCGTCGTGGGTGTAGCCGAACATGCCGAGCAACGCTTGATTGACCGACAGGATGCGGCCGCGCCGGTCGGTGATCAGCACGCCTTCATCCGTGCTCTCCACGGCACGCAGGAAGCGGCGGCTTTCCTCGACCAGCCGCGCGCGTTCCAGTGCCACTGCCGCCTGCCCGGCGACGCCGTCCGCGGTGGTCAGGTCTTCCTGCGTGAAGCTGCTCTGCCCGCCGAGCCGGCCGACCTGGAGGACCCCGTAGAAATGCGCGCCGCTGATCAACGGGGCCATCAAGAACGCCGGCGCTTCGGGCAGGCCGAGCCGGGCAATGCCACGCGGCGCCACCAGCGCACTGTGACCGAGCTGGCGCACCCACTCGAAATCGGGCGCATCCTTCGGGCCCAGGCGCAACCCGATGAGCTGGCGCACCATGGCCGGGTCGGCACCGAAGACGGCCTTGCCCTTGTACGTGCCGTGCTCCTCGCTCCACAGAAAGATGCCGCAGTAGTTGACGGCCAGCACCCGTGGCACGACCTCCACCAGCTTGTTCAGCACGTCGTCAAGCTGCGTGAGACGGCTCACCGCCTCGCCGACGTCGAGCAGCGCGCGCGCCACGTCGAGCGCCGTACGCGCGCGCTCCGCCTGGTCGCGCGCACTGGCGGCCTCGTCGCCGATCCGGGCCTCCGTGTCGGCCACCCGGCGCAAGAGCCACGGCGCGCTCGCCAGCATGCCACCGAGCACGAGCGTTCGGAACGTGAAGTCGGTCTGGCGGTCCGGGACGAAACTGCTGAGCGTCCACCAGTCCAACTGCTCGCCGAGGGCGAGCGTGCCGAAGCTGAGCACCGTCATGCCGATTGCGGTGATCCCCGTCTGCGTGCTGAAGATCAGGAGATAGGCGGTCAGCTTGACCAGACAGATCAGCACCACCGGGCTGAGCACGCCGCCGGTCAGCGCCGCCGCCAACGTCATGATGCCCAGGTTGTTCGTCAAGTCGACGGCGACCAGGAACGGACGCGTGTCACCGGCCCGGTAGCGCAGACAGAGCGCGCCGTTGACGATGAAGTGCAGCAGGAAGCACAGATGGACCGGCCACGCCGCCGCGAGCTCCGGCTGCGCCGACTCGTTGAACAACAGCCACGCCGCCAGGCCCGACAGCAGCCGGCTCACGAAAATGTAATCGGCGGTCTGCTGAACCAGATCCCGCTTCAGCCCTCGCTCCCAGAGCGTGCGGCGCATTGCGGTGGCAAGCACACCGCAAGTGTACTGTGGCCGTGGAAGGCTATGCAAGCCGCCGCGGCGGCAAGTGTCCTCAGCGAGTGACGCGGACGGCAGGTCCTATTTCTTCTTGGCTGCCGCCCCGCTCTTGGGCTTCGATCCTGACGACTTCATAGCGTCCGCCGCACACGGCTGGTACGACTCCGGCAGCAGAAACAGCGCGTAATACGGGTCGGTCCCCTTCTTGGTATCGACGCGTGTGCCGATATCCGTCTTGACGGACTCCTTCGACTTGTGATCCCCAGTGGCGCCGAGCAAGAGGCGGAAGGTGCCCGACTCGGACGTACGCCCGCGCACGGTCCAGCCGTTGGGCAGGAATGCCTGCACGAAGCGGTCCTTGACCGGTTGGCCATTGGGACTCACGAGCGTGCCGGTGATCTGCAGATCGTACGGGTACCGCAGGAGGTGCGGGAAGTTGCTATCGACCAGGCACTTGCCGCACGGGGTGCCGTTGAGCCATCCCACCTCGGCGCCGGTATAGCACCCTTTGCCCGCGCCGGATTTGCAGTCGTTGCACAGCGTGATGACCGCCAGGGTCGCGTTACTGTCGGGATCCTTGATCGACATCTGGTCGGGAAGCTCTGCCGCTCGCACGGCCGTCGTTCCCATCATCATCAGGCTGAGCGCCGCAATCCAACCGACCTTCCCGAACGTCATAAACATCCTTCCTCCTGAACTCCCTTGGGCCTCGGCGAGGCCGCGTTGAGAATCGTCTGGGGGCTTTCTATACTGCGCGAGCGTGCCGCTCAACACACCGGGGCGTGGCGTGTGCGGGCGACCGCAAGGAGCGAAGGCGCAGCGGGCCGGCGCTGTACGCGCCCTGGCCGGAGGGTGGAGCATGAGCCTGACTGACGACATCGATCGCGCCGCGGAGATCATCCAGCGGTCGCGCTACGTGGTGGCGCTCACCGGTGCCGGCATGTCGGTGGAGAGCGGCATTCCACCGTTCCGCGGGCCCGGCGGACTGTGGACGAAGCACGGCGAGCCGCCGATGAATGGCTATCAGCGATTCCTTGCCGACCCGGCCGCGGCGTGGCGCGAGCGGCTGTCACCGAGCGGACCGATGCGCGAGCTCTGGGAGACCGTGCAGGCGGCCAGGCCGAATCCCGGCCACGATGCCCTGGTGCAGCTCGAGGCCCTCGGCGTCCTGCGCTGCTTGATTACGCAGAACATCGACAACTTGCATCGGGCCGCCGGCAGCACGCAGATCGCCGAGATCCACGGCAACGCGCTGCTGGTGCGTTGTATCGAGTGTGTCAGCCGCTTTCCGCGCGCCGCGATTTCGGTGGAGTCGCTGCCGCCGCGGTGCCCGCAGTGCGGCGGCCTCATGAAGAGCGACACGGTGTCGTTCGGCGAGCCCATTCCGGAGGACGTCCTGGCGCAGTGCTTTGCGGCCAGCGAGCAGTGCGATTGCATGATCGTCGCCGGCACGTCGGCCACCGTTTATCCCGCGGCGCAGTTTCCCCTCGACGTCCGCGAGCGCGGCGGCGCCCTGATCGAGGTGAACCTCTACGAAAGCGAGCTCACGCCCTACTGCACGGTCAGCTTGCGCGGCACGTCGGCCAGCGTGTTGCCGCTGCTGGTGGAGCGTTGCGCCAGGGGAACGGGAACGCGGCGCGGCTCCGCCTGAACCCGGCGGTGCGCACCCGGCTGCGGATCGCAGAGCCGTTGCCGCGTGTCCGTGTCGCCGGGGCGCGTGCGTCTGCTCGTTCACCTGTGCAACACGGATTGTCCTGGACGCTCGATGCGGGCTATGAGATGTTTCAAGGTAAGTGGTGCTGCACCTATTCCCGAAGACGATCGTGAGCGACGGATGATTCCCCGCACTTCCATCGCCGTGGATGGCGCGCGTCGCGGTCTCCGATCGTCGGCTGGACGGAAGCGTGGGCGGCTGCGCGCGGGCGGGTGGGCGGTGGCGGTTGGGCTGATGCTACTGGTGTACGGGTGCGACGATTGCAACCTCGAGATCACGACCACCGCGGTGCCCAACGCCATTGTCGGCGTGCCCTATTCGTTTAAGTTGAGCTCGAAATGCGGTGGGGACACCTGGTTCCTCGCCAGTTTCGATCTCCCCCCGGGGATCGGGTTGCAATCGGATGGCGATCTGGTCGGCGTGCCCAGCCACGTGGGCATCTACTCGTTCACCGTCGGCCTTGTGGACTATGACAGCGGTGAGCAAGCCTACCAGGGGTACACGCTCACGGTGCAACCGCAGCTGCCGACGCCGCTGCCGACACCGAGCCCGAGGTCGAGCCCGACGCCGAGGTCTTGACGCGAGCCCGCCTCGGTCACGCCGGCCGGCTGGGCTTGTCGTCGCGGGGGCCTGCGGCTCCCGCGCTTGCGATAGGTCGCGCTCGGAGGGTATGGTTCCAGCCCCCGAGGGCCTCAGACATGTCACAGTACGTCGCCGACGGCAGCGCCCCCGTTCCGATCGAGCATTACGACCAGCTCATCGAGTTCTTCGCGAACGCCTGCAAGCCGCGCGCGAACTGGCGGATCGGGACCGAGTACGAGAAGGTGGCGGTGTGGGCGGCCACCGGCGAGGCGGTGCCGTTCACCGGCGGTATCGAGGAAATCCTGCGGCGCCTCGGCGAGCAATACGCCTGGGAACCGATCGTCGAAGATGGGCGCATCGTCGCCCTGCAGGGTGCGCAGGCGTCGATCACCCTGGAGCCCGGCGGGCAGCTCGAACTCAGCGGCGAGCAATGCGACAGCGTGCACTGCGCCAGTAGCGAGTTCATCGAGCATGTCCGGCAAATCGTGAGCGTCGGCGACGAGCTGGGCATCGCCTTCCTCGGCCTCGGCATGCAGCCGATGAGCACCCTCGACCAGATCGAATGGGTGCCGAAACGGCGCTATCGGATCATGGCCCCGTACATGACGCGCGTCGGCACGCTCGGCCAACGCATGATGAAGCAGACGGCGACGGTGCAGGTGAACATCGACTACGGCAGCGAGCGCGACGCCATGCACAAGCTGCGCACCGGCATGGGGCTTGCCTCGTTGCTGACGGCGATGTTCGCGAACTCGCCGCTCTCCGACGGACGCCTCAATGGCTATCTGACCTTTCGCGGACACATCTGGACCGACACCGACAACGCCCGCAGCGGCCTGCTGCCGTTCGTCTTCCGTGACGCCTGCAGCTTCAGCGACTACGCCGAGTATGCCCTCGACGTGCCGATGTACTTCATCGTCCGCGACGGCCGCTGGACGGACATGACGGCGCTCACCTTCCGGCGTTTCTGGAAGGAGGGCCACGCGGGCGAGCGCGCCACCCTGGCGGACTGGAACGCCCACCTGACCACCCTGTTCCCCGAGTTCCGCATGAAGGGCTACATCGAAGCGCGCGCCATCGACAGCCAGGCGCCGGAGCTGATGCTCGCCGTACCGGCGCTGATCAAAGGCATCTTCTACGACGATGACTGCCTGGCGGCGGCCTGGGACCTGGTGAAGCGGTGGAGCTGGGAGGAACGCGTCGAGCTGTATCACGCGGCGCACCGCCACGCCCTGCGCGCGCGGATCCGCGGCATCGAGCTGGCCGAGCTTGGCCGCGAACTCGTCGACATCGCGGAAGCCGGGCTCGAGCGGCAGGCGCAGCGCGACGCGCGTGGACAGAGCGAAGCCGTCTATCTCGAACGGCTGCGCGAACTGACGCGTCGCGGCCGCTGCCCGGCGGAGCTGCTGATCGAGAAGTGGGACGGCATATGGGACCGTCAGGTGTCGCGGCTCGTCGAGGCGACGGCCTATCGTCTGCCCGCGTAGGAAGGGCGCGCGGCCATGCCGCCTTCGATCATCACCCTGCTCAGCGACTTCGGTACCACCGACGCCTTCGTCGGGATCATGAAGGGCGTCATCCTGAGCATCCATCCGACGGTTCGGATCGTCGACCTGACGCATGCGGTGCCGCCCCAGCAGGTGCTGCCGGCCGCCGTGCTCCTGCGCAGCGCGGTGCCGTTCTTCCCGCCGCAGGCGATCCACGTGGCGGTGGTCGATCCCGGCGTCGGCTCGGCGCGTCGCGCGCTGCTCATCGACACGGCGCACGGCCTGTTTGTCGGTCCCGACAATGGTGTCCTATCGCTGGCGGCCCCGCCGGCATCCCGGCGAACCGTTCGCCACATCACCAATGAGACGCTCTTCCGCCAACCGGTCTCGCGCACGTTCCATGGGCGGGACGTGTTTGCGCCGGTGGCGGCGCACCTGTCGCGTGGCGCCGACCCGCAGGCGTGTGGCCCGGTGATCGACACGATCGCCGAGCTGGCGGTGCCGGCGGCGCACTGGTCCGCACGGAGGATCGCCGGTGAGGTGGTGTACGTCGACCACTTCGGAAACCTGGTGACGAATATCGCGGCCGATGCGCTTGCCGCCTTCACAGTCTCCACACTTTCGGTTAGCATCCACCGCACACGCGTTGCCGGTCCGGTTGAGATGTATACGGCTGTGGCGCCTGGGCTGCCGCTGGCGATCGTAGGGAGTTGGGGGGTGCTGGAGATCGCGGTTCGCAACGGCAGCGCGGCAGCGATGTTTGCTGCGGGACCGGGAACGCCCGTCACCGTGGTTATGGAGTCACCTGACACATGAGAACCGTTGGCCCGGAGCCAGTCGCTGCTGTTCCCTCCGCCAGCCCGTGGGAGCGGCCGGTGGTGGTGCGCCGCCAGCGGCGCGTACCACTGATCCACATCGTGCTCTTTGTGTGCACGTTCATCACCACATCGATGGCCGGTGCTTTTCAAGTGGGGGCGGACCCGTTGTCCGACCCGGCCAGCATTCGTGCCGGCTTCCCGTTTGCGGTGACGCTGCTGTCCATCCTCTTGGTGCACGAGCTGGGACACTACACCCTGGCCGCGATCCATCACGTGCGTGCCACGTTGCCGTATTTCATCCCGGCGCCGCCGGTGCTCATCGGCACCTTTGGCGCGTTCATTCGGATGAAGTCGCCGCCACCGAACCGGCGCGCCCTGTTCGACGTCGGTGCGGCGGGGCCGTGGGCGGGATTGATCCTGGCGATCCCCGCGATCGTCGTTGGCCTGCGCTTGTCCGAGGTGCGCCCGCTGGCGCTGGACGAGGGCGGCCTGGTGCTGGGCGACTCCCTCCTGTTCTCGATGCTGACCAAGCTGGTGCTCGGCACCACGCCGGACAACGTGACCATCCTGCTGCATCCGATCGCCCTGGCGGGATGGTTCGGCTTGTTCGTGACCTTCCTCAATCTGCTGCCGGTCGGACAGCTCGACGGTGGCCACGTCTCGTACGCACTCTTCGGCCGCTCGCACCGTTGGATCTCGCGGCTCTTCCTCTGTGTCATTGCCGTGCTCGGCTTTCGCGGGTGGGACGGGTGGTTCGTGTGGGTGATCTTGCTGCTGGTGATCGGCGTCGATCATCCGCCGACGATGGACGCCTACACGCCCCTCGATGGCCGCCGCCAAGTGGCGGCGTGGCTGACCATCGGGGCGTTCGCGCTGACGTTCATGTCCAACCCGATCGGCGTCGCGCCGCCGCCACCGGAATTTGAAGGCGACCGCATGCCGGTCGCCTGGCAACCGCAGGCGGCACCGCCGCGAGCGGCACCGCGGCGCGGGCCCGGTGGGCTGGTGGTGCCATTCCGAATCCATCATCGTATCCAGGGGGTGCCATTGTGAGTGGACGGCTGAGTTGGGACCAGTATTTCCTCACCATCACGCGGCAGGTCGCAGAGCGCTCGACGTGCACGCGCGCCAAGGTGGGCGCGGTCATCGTGCGCGACAAGAACATCCTTGCCACCGGCTACAACGGCTCACCGGCCGGGTTGCCGCACTGCACCGAGGCCGGCTGCCTCGTCTACAAGTCGCAGACGCCGAGCGGGGAGGTCGAAGAGAACTGCTTCCGGACCATCCACGCCGAGATCAACGCCATCGCCCAGGCCGCCAAGAACGGCGCGCCCATCCGCGACGCCCACATCTACATCACCCACACGCCGTGCATCCACTGCTTCAAGGTGCTGATCAACACCGGCATCGTGCGCATCTGCTACGAGAAGGAATACAA
>Ga0265329_10001527_pt1 | contig 11064 bp, 4 predicted proteins | sample 41627metaG_FD_202091 | JGI IMG/M metagenome (GOLD analysis project Ga0265329, IMG submission 202091) | Rhizosphere microbial communities from Carex aquatilis grown in University of Washington, Seatle, WA, United States - 4-16-27 metaG | ecosystem: Host-associated > Plants > Roots > Rhizosphere >...
AGCGCATCCCCGAGCGCATCGCCGCCGCCGGCAACAACGACGTCCGCCTTGCGGGTGCGAATCAAGTCGTAGGCGTAGCCGATCGCCCCCAGTCCGGCGGCGATGCCTTGATGCATGGTGATGTTCGGGCCTCTGATGCCCAGCGCGATCGACACTTCGCCGGCCGCGGCGCTCGAGACCGTATACGCAAACAGCCGTGGGCTCGCGGCGCCAGGGCCGCCGTGCACCAGCTTCTCGTGGTATGCGGCGTTGGTCAGCAGGCAACCCAGGCCGGTGCCGAACGACAGACCCACACGCTCCGCCGCGGTCGCATAGATGTTGAGCCGCGCATCACCGACGGCGAGATAGGCGGCCGACAGGAACAGCCGGCACAGGCGGTCGAGCCGGCCGATGCGCGGGCGCGCCTCGGCTGGAATCGCGTCGAGCGACAGGTCAGCCACCGCCGCCCCCCATGCGCCGTCGAATCCAGGAAGCGGCGCCAGCGCGCTGTCCCCGGCCGCCACACGGGCTGCCAACTCGGGGACCGACGTGCCGAGCGGCGAGACCACGCCGATGCCGGTGATCAACACGGCGTCGCTCGTCATGACGCCTCCACCTTCGCCAACACGATCGCCGCATTGTTCCCGGCGAAAGCCGACGATGTCGACAGGGCGGTGCGCACGGCGTGCCGACGCGGCGCGCCGCGCACGACATCGAGCGCACAGCCGGGCTCGAGTTGCTCGCAGCCGTGGGTCGCCGGAATCATGCCCGTGCGCAGAATCTGGACACACATGACCGCTTCACAGGCGCCGGCCGCGGCCAGCGTGTGGCCGATGGCTCCCTTGATCGCATTCAGGGGAATCCGCGGTGCCGCGGCGCCGAAGACGCTGCTGATGGCGGCAATCTCCATGGCATCGTTGTAAACCGTCCCGGTGCCGTGCGCGCTGATGAAGTCGATATCCGTCGGCTCAACGCCGGCGTCGGCCAGCGCCATCCGCATGGCCCGTGCCGCCCCGGCCCCGTCACGCGCCGGCGCCGTCATGTGCGTGGCGTCGCCGGCCAGGCCGCTGCCCGTCAACTCGATGTCCACACGCGCGCCCCGCGCGCGGGCGTGCTCACGCGCCTCGACCACCAGGATCGCGGCACCTTCACCCAGCAACAGCCCGGAGCGGCGCACGTCGAACGGCCGTACCGTGTCGGTGGTGGTGGCTCGCAAACAGTTGAAGCCGTTGACCACGAACGCGCACAACGCCTCGACCCCGCCGACGATGACGACATCGGCGTACCCCAGACGGATGACGTCGAGCGCTTGGCCAACGGCCTGCGTGCCCGACGCGCAAGCGATGGACGGACTAACGACCGGCCCGCGAATCCCCAGCACCCGCGCGAGCGTGTTGGCCGTCGCATAGTATGGGAAGTCGAGCATGCGGCGCGCGGCGAACGTCGCCCCACCGGCCGCTTGAGCGCGCTGATACGCTTCACCGATACCCATGGCCCCCAGACTGGTGGAGACGATCAGGCCAACCCGGGAGCGGTCGGTGGCGGCCAGGTCGAGGTGCGCATCGGCCAGCGCTTCGCGCGCGGCGAACAGACCGAATTGGTGAACGCGCTCCAGTCGTTGGCGCTCGGCGGGCGACAGGCGCTGCGCCGCGTCGAAGCCCTTCACCTCGCCGGCACGTGCCACACTCATGCCGGTGGGATCGAAGGCGCGAATCGGCTCGAGTCCGCAGCGCCCCGCCAAAAGGCCGTTCCAGAACGTCGCGGCGCTGTTGCCGATCGGGGAGAGTGCGCCGCAGCCGGTGATGCACGCCCGTCGGTCGGGGGGGGTTGCTAACATTGCTTGCTGGGTTCCGCTCGCGGCGAAGCTATAGAAAGCCGGCGGTTCCGGCAAGGACCCGCGATAGAAGGACACCGGGCGTCGCGCTATGCTCGCCGCACCGCAATGGCCGACACACCGCTCGCGTCAACGGCGCTGCCACCGTCAGCCGTGGGACACCCGATCATCTTCTTCGACGGGGTCTGCGGCCTGTGCAACGCCGTCGTCGACCGGCTCCTGCGCGCCGACCGCGACGCACTCTTCCGCTTCGCGCCGCTGCAAGGCGAGACGGCGCGTGCGCTCCTTTCGCCGCAAGATGACGATCCGCTGCGCTGGACGCTGGTCTACCTCGACGAGCGCGGGCTGCACACGCAATCAGATGCGGCATTGGAATCGTGTCGCCGTCTGGGTGGCATGTGGCGACTGCTGAGCCTGCTGCGTGTCCTCCCGCGTCCGCTGCGCGACGCCGCCTATCGCGTCGTGGTACGCAACCGCTACCGCTGGTTCGGGCGACGGGAGGCATGCCGCGTGCCGTCGGCCGCGGAGCGCGCCCGCTTCCTGCCATAGGACCTGCGGTCGGCCTCATTTTTACGTTCCGCCCCGCGTTGCGGCGCGGCCAACTACCAATGACCACCGTCGCGTGATGGGCCGAACGCAGTCGGCATTGGCGTTCAACCCGCGGCACGGAATCGGCGCCACCGATCAAAACGACTGCCGCGTGCCGAACAGGAACTGGACGTCGCTCTGGTTGCGGTCGACGCGCGTCGCCACCTCGACGTAGGCCACCGACGGGAAGAACCCCATGAAGTCGTACATGAGGGCAAACGCGGTGCCGGCACCGACGGCGTAGCCGCTCGGGTCGTAGACGGCGCCGGCGGCGTTGTCGGCCTGGCCGCTGTCGACGAAGAACCGCACCTGTGTGCGCCGCAGCACCAGAAGATCGAGGAAATTCAAATCGAGCTCGGGGTACAGCGTTTGGCGCAGCTCGGTGCGCACCGTGAAGATGTTGCGCGCAAGCTCGTCTTCCGCCCCGATGCCGCGGATCGAGCGCGATCCGCCGAGGCTATACAGTCCCTGATTCGGCACCCGGTTGGAGCCCAGCGGCTCGCTGAAGCCGTTGGTGACCTCGCCGGCGAGCACCGTGCGCGGCGTCCACAGTGGGTGCGTCAACACCAGGCTGGCGCCCCAGTCGACATAGTTGAAATCGCTGTCGAGCCCGCGGTCGAACCAGTCGGCGTAGACACGGAGATCGACCGAGCGCGATGGGTTATCGAAAGTGTAGAGGTCATTGTAGTTGTAGCGCACCCCAAGGCCGTTCAGATGGCCGTGGGTGCGCACCTCCGGATGACGGTTGTCTTTGAAGCTGCCGTCGAGCGCCTGCAGATTGTAGAATGCGAAGAAATTGTTGCGATACAAGGTCGGATCGTTGGGCGTGCCCCAGTGGAAACGCGGGCCCGCATCGACGCCGATGCTGCGGTTGGTGTAGTACGCGGCGGCGGCCAGATCCTTGTGGTAGTCGTAGCGCTCGCGTCCCACCAGCAAGCCTGAGAAGCCGAACTCGGTCGAGCTGATCTCGACTTCGGCGCTGTCGAGCACGACCTGCGGCGTCGGCGGCGAGGCGTTGTCTGCCCGCGTCGTTTCGATCAGCTTGCGATCGGGATCGATCACCGCCTGACACATCCGCTGCGGCGTCACGGCAACCAGGTGGCCCGCCTCGCCACTGCCGTCCCAGCGCAGCTGCACGGGCTGCCCACCGATGCTGCGGAGTTGCACGTCCACCGGCTCGTGAATCTCACGGCTGGCGTGGCGCTGCACGGTGACCGCGTGGCGGTACTCGTCGGCTTGCGGCTCATTCAAGTCGGCGCCGCCGAAGTCATAGTTGATCTCCGGATACGGTTGCAGCCATTGCGCGAAGAACGGGGCGAGGTCCTGCCCGGTGTCCTGGGCGGCACACGCGCGGAAGGGCGCAGGCGCACCGACGCACCGCTCGAGGACGGAACGGAACGCGGCGTCACCCACCTGCTGCTGGAGCTTGCCGAGGACGACGTGCCCCGGCGGCAGATCGTTGTTGAACGTCGTGATCTGTTCGTGCAGCGGATCGGCAGTGCGCGCCCGTTCGAAGAAGGCGGCGACGAACGGAATCTTCGGCGCGGTCTCGAAGCGGTCGACGATGGCGAACACGTTGAACAGGTCGATCCACTCCTGCACGCTGCGCGTTTCGGGATTGGTGCGCGCCACCTGGTCGCGTGCCAGCTGATGGGTGAGGCCCTCGCTCACCCAGACATAGTCGTCGGTTGGTTCGCGAGGGGCCAGCTGCGGCCGCAGCAGCTCGGCATACATCGCTTGCGCCAGCTGCGCCTCATGAAACGGCCGCAGCACCCAGAGCACCTTCAGCGTACGGTCGGAGATGACCACCATCCCTTCCGCCGGCGCCGTCAGGTTCAGACGCAGCGGCGCCTCGACAACGACGAGTTCGTCGCGCACCGACACGCCGTGCGGGCGCTGCGCGACCACGGTCCGCAGGGCCGCCAGCGTGATCTCCAGCTGACTCGGTCCAGGCGCGCGGCGATCGCTGCGAACTGGCGGGCGGCGGAACAAGACGACGCGCATGCCGTCGGCATCGATCGTCTCGCGCAGCAGCACCGGCGCGGCCACCAACGTCAAATAGTGCGCGCCGTGCACAGCCGCGGTGATCGGTGCGGACGGATGCGGGAAGTACTGGCCGTTGAGCAGCACGTCGAGCGGCGCATCGGCAGCGAGCTGCACGTCGAAGTCTGCCAGCGGCGGCGGGGCATCGATCGCCCACGTACCGTCGGCGCGCACTTCCGGCACGTAGGGATACCAGCCGCCGACCGCGGTGAGCATCGCGTCGAACTCCCCGAAACTCCCGAAGCGGTTCGGCACCGTGGTCGTGAACCCCAGGTGCAGGGCGCGGCGCTCGCCCGGCTGGAGTGGCGTCGGGAGCGTCAGTGTCAGCACGCACCCGTCGGGAACACCCGGCGCGTGCGCGGATTGCGTGCGCACCGGCTGACCGTCGACGCGCGCATCATTGACCGTCATCCCTCCCGCATCGAATTCTTCGCGCGGGTACACGTACGGGCGGTTGGCATCATTGACCGCTTCGTCGGCGGCCGCGAAGCGATTGGGGAACAGCATGACCACGATCGTGTCCAGCGGCTGCGCCGTGGTATTGAGCACGCTGGTGTCCACCGTGCCCTGGAGCTGCGGCGGCATGCGCGACAGCGTCGCCGCGATGCGGTAGGCCGGCGTGGCGAGCACGGCCTGGGCGCCGCCAGCCAGCCACATCACTGCCGCAATGCCCCCCGCCCACCGCCGCCGCGCCATCCGAGAGATCTACCGCAAAGACCGCGACGGTGGAACCACGGACCGGACGCGGTCAGGGACGTGGTAGGTCGCGCCACAGGTCGAGAGAGATCCCTTCCGGCAACGGTTTGTAACGCGATCGATCAACATCGCCGGTTGCAGCGGAAGTGGCCACCCACCAACCGCTGCAAAACCAGTAACACGGGAACGTCGACGGGTGCGATCGCGCACCAAGCCAATAGACCGCGGCCACGCCGGCGGCGGTCCGGAAATCGATTCGGTAGAGCGGCGCCACGCGCTCCGGATCCGCTTGCACCCACCCTTCTCGCGAAAACGCTGGCGACGCCACAATCGCGCGGATCTTGCCGCGGTCATCGACCACTCGTGCGGGCTGATGTTGGGCATCGAGCGACGTGATGATGACGCTGGAGATCGTCGGCGGCGCCGGTGGTACCGGGCCGGCGACGGGCACACGGGCGCACGCGGCAATCAGACCGAGCAGCACGAACCACCGCCATCCCCTTGATTCATTGCTCATGGATACTGCCCCCACGCGTCTGTCGGATTCCCCTTGTACGGCCCACCGCCGCCAAACGCCGGATCCGGTTCACCGGGACCGGGAATGTAGTTACCCCATTCCGCAGCCAGAGTGGAGAGCGCGGCGCTAGTGCCACTCAGCTTGGAGGATCCCACGCCCATGCCGAACACGTTAGCGGCGATGTCGGTGGCGGAATCAAGGAAGTGGTTGACGCTGCCCTGCCAGTACTGCTCCGCCTGGAACGATGCCCAATCGAGAGGACTCTCGTGCAGCACGCCGCCGGCCAGGAGGAGCGGCGCGCCGAGGATGCCGAGGCTCCGCGCGAACAGCGCGTTCGAGCCGGCATGCCACGCGTGCATGCCATTGGCTTTGGCACCGTCAGGGTACTGCACCGTCGCGAGCGCCGCCGCCCAGCTGGCCGGCATGTAGCCTCCGGTCGGGCCCCGCGTCCAGTTTCCCGCCAGCGTATCCGCCACGGCGTTGCGCCAGGCCTCGCCGAAATTGTCGCCGATAAACGGCGCGGTGGCGGCTTTGGCCACACTGGTCGCCGCCTCGCCCGGCGTGCTCCAGGACCCGTTGTCGTACACGCCGTACGCCTCGTACACGGAGCGGGCCACGCCTACGGTACCGCTCGCATAGTTGCCGGTCTCGAAATTCCTCGCGGCGCCGTACGCGCTGCCGGCGACCGGGATCTGCGCGATGGCCCAGTCGCGTGCATGGAAATGGCCGAACTCCTTCGGAGCGACCAGTTGCAGGCCGCCATTCAAGGGACCAGCAACCGTGGAGGCTGCCGCAAGGCCCGCCGCCTTCAAGCCCACCGCCGGCTCTCCGCTTCTCACGCCGGCATCGATTCCGGCGGCGACCACACCGGCGATCGCCAGCGCGATACCGATGACAATCAGCGGAACGATCGCGCCATTCGGGTCGGTACGATTGACCGGGTCCCAGTTCGTATAGGTATACGGGCTGGCAAACTGCCGCGCCGGATCGTGGGTAAGGAACATGCCCACCGCGGCGTCGTACCAGCGGGCACCGGCGAAGTCCAAAGTGGATGTCTCGTCGTGCTCGTAGCCGGTGAACGCGCGCGCGTTGAAGCTCGTGCCGCTGACGTAGCGAATCTCGCCGTACGGCTTGTACCGGATCTGCTGCACGACGCCGCCGCTGCCATTGGTGATCAGCTCCGTCGAGCCGAGATGATCGGTGTGGTAGTGGTAGATGGAACCGGAGGTCGCCGCCGCGGCCGGCCGCGGCGCTACCAACAACGGCCAGGGCAGTGTGCCGACGGCGAAGGCGATCGCCACCCCGATGACCTGTCCGTGGCGCACGGCCACGGCACCGACGCGCCGCCGCCGCCGCGACGGCGCCAGCCAGAGCCACAGACCGAGGCCCACTAGCACCATGCCGACACCGGGCACGATATCCGGCCGCAGCCACACCAGGAGCGTGGGACGGCGGAGCGACGTACGCGCCAACTGCACCGTCCCGTCCGACGCCAACGCGGCATACCGCGTGCCCGTCACCCGTTGCGCGGCCAGGCGCATCCCGGCCGCGAAGTAGTACTTCGTCAAGTACCCGTTGCCGCCGCTCGACTCCTCTTCGGCCAGGTCGCTGAAGTAGCGCAGCGTGCGGCTCCCGGCGGCCTTCAGCACCTGGCGCCCGGCGTAGTCGTAGCGGACGTCCACGCTCACGTCGCCCGCGGCGATCGTTTGCAGACGGTTCTCCGCATCATACGCATATTGCTGCGCCGGCACGTTCAGGCGCGCCGGCTTGCCCATACGGTTGCCGTTCAGGTCCGGCGCCGGAACGCTCGCGCCGTTGAGCGCGGTGAGCGTGTGCGGTTGCGTCGCACTGTACGTGAGCGCCATGCCCTCCTTCATCGACATGTTTCCGAGTGCGTCGTAGCAGTAGCCGTGCGTCACACTCGCGCAGCTCGTAGCCCCGGCGGGTGGGGCGTAGGTGGCCCTCGGGAAATTCGGCCCGCTCACCCCGGTGAGCTGGCCCAGGCCGTTATAGGTCAGGGTAGCGGTGTTGGTCAGCGTGGCGCCCGCGCCGTCGACGAGCCGGCTGAGCAAGCCGGTCGCGGTATACCCGGCATAGCTGAGATTGAGGTGCGTGGTCTTGCCCTGCTTCGTGACGATCGATGCGAGTCGGAAATCCTGCAAGCGATCGCCGTAGGTGCGGGTGTCGGTGGTGCCGTTGCCGTGACTGATGAGCCGTGGACGCCCGAAGAGATCATAGGTCGCGTTCGTGAGGTAGCGCGTCGGCGGCGCGGCGGTGTTCTGCAGGCTGGTCACCTGGCCGGCGGCGTCGTACCCGTACACCACCGATTCGAGGTCGGGGTATGTGATCTGCGTCACGTGATCGGCGACGTCGTAGTCGGTCTTGAACGTTGCCGTCCTGGCCACGGTGCCGTTGACGGTGTCGTCGATCACTTTGGTCATCTGGCGCACGCGCCCGCGCACATCGTACGCCTCGAAGCGCGTGCTCCCCGACGGATCGTCCACCCGAGTGAGGCGCCCCAGACTGTAGTGCCCGAACGGATCACCCGCCCCCGGCGTCTGGTCCGGCGGCGGGGTCGGATAGGTGTCGTAGGTGTAGGTGGTGGAAATGAACTGGATGATCGGCGTCGGTGTGGTCTTTTGGCAGGCCCCGGCGAGGCCGCCGAACAGTCCCGTCGGCGTCGGTGTCGGCGACGGGTAGGTCAGGGTCACGACGATCTTGCGCGCCGGCCGATTGATGGTGTCGTAGGTGAACGCCACATATTGATTGTCGGCCGGATCGTCCTGGCGCAGGAGATTGCCGACCAGATCGTAGCCATAGGCCCAGTGGCCGGGAGCGCTGGGCGTTCCGCTGTCCGGGTCGATGACTTCGATCGTGCGGCCTAGCGAGTCGTAGGTGCTGGTAACGGCCGTGTGGTCGTTCCAACTCGTGGGCGTCGTCCCCTGGCGGGTCTGGATCAGGCGCCCGAGGCCGTCGTAGGTGTGGCCGGTGCGGGCGACGAACGTGTCGCCGTCGTAGAGATCTTGCTCGACGTTACGGCCAAGCGCGTCGTACCAACCGACGACCTTGCTTCCGGGGCAGGTGCCACCGGAGTTGTAACACTCGTCTCGAGCGGTGCTCTGCCAGCGCCACGCGCCGGCGACATCCCGAGTGACGGTATAGGCGTGCGTGCGGCGCGTCGTACCGTCCGGATTGGTGACCTCGGTGGGACGGTGAAGCGCATCGTATCGGGTGGCCGTGAATCCGGCGCTCCCGGGCGGCGGCACGTACGCTTTCGCCGCGATCGAGTGCTGCTGCGGAATCGCAAACGGCGCATAGGCGCGGACCGGGTCACCGCGGCTGTCGAATGAGAGGGTGCTTTCGACGACCGTGGTGGCAACACCCTCGACCACCGCATCACGCTGCGTCTGCACGTGGCGGCCGAGCGCATCGTAGAACTCATCGTGGTAGATCGCGCCGACCGGCGCCGCCGGCTCGACACGGCGCCAGCGCACATCGGTTGCGAAACGCGGCGCACCGAGAAAATAGAGGTACTCGAGATGAGGCGCCGTCTCATCCGGCAGCGTCACGCGCTTCGGCCGGCAGAAGGTGTCGTACTCGTAGGTCGTCTGCTCCTGCGCGCTCGCGGCCGGGAGCACGTCCGTCAGGTTGGCGACCCGATAGGTAATCGTCTGCCATAGCGGCTTGCCGCATTTGGGGTCGTATCCGGTCGCGACCCGCTGCTTCGCGGCGTTGGTCACCGTGGATGGGTAGATGTGGGTATCGTCGTCATAGACCGTCGTGGAACTGTGCAGGTTGGCATCGGTCACGGTCGTGATGTTGCCGTAGGCGTCGTAGCCCATCTGCGTGGCGACGCATTTCACCGACTCCTGTGGACAGCTTACGGTGGCTGCCGCCCCGCCCGGCGCCACCTGGTCGAGCCACGAATAGACGGCGGTGACGTTCCCCGCCGCGACCGTACCCAGCGTCCCATTGTCGTAGGTGAACCACTTCGCCTCCAACAAACGCCCGTCACCGCCGAGGACCTGCACCCGCATCGGCTTGCCGACGATGTAGGCCCGATCATTGGCGGCATAGTCGGTATGCGTGGTGACGGACTCGGTGCCGGTGCCGCCTTTGGTCGACTCCATCAGGTTGCCGTAGGTATCCCACGCACTGTTGGTGGTGAACGTATCGGCGGCGAACGCGTTCGTCAGCGGCAGGTCGAAGCGGTGCGTCTCACCCAGGCGGACCCAGCGGCGCTCCCCGCTGCCCAGCGCGTGCGGGCAATCGCTGTCGCGGCCATCGGGCAGATCGACGCAGTTCCACATGTTGAGCGTGTATACCACCGGCTCGCTCGCCCCAGCCGCGAGCGTCTCGGTGATGTAGGTCTTGCCCTTGCGAACCGCGTCTTGCAGGAAGAAGGACTCCGTCAGGTTGCCGTCGCCATCGTACTGCTCGACGCTGCCGAAGCCGCGAAACTCGCGCGCCGCCGGTTCATAGAGGCCACCGCCGTAGTTGAAGGTCGTGTGCAGCGTGTGGCCGCTGAGGCTGGCATCCGGACAGAGGCTGCCGTCGTTGTTGCACAAACCGTCGTCGCGCTCGATCGCGGTCACCGTCCACAGCACGAAGGGTAGCCGCGGCACACCGGAGTTGTCGGTGTTGTTCCACTGCGTCGAGGGGCGGTAGTCGAGAAAGGTGCTGCCGCCGGTGCCGCTTTCCGTCTGCCTGAGGAGGTCCGGCCGCATCCCGTTGGGATTGACCGCCACCCGGTTGCCGGCGCCGCACGCGGCCCCATCCGCGCTGGCACACCAGGCGCCGTTCGCGCTGTGGAAGATCGCTATCGTGTTCGGGTCCCAGAAACTCACGAAATCCACCATGCCGTCGCCGTCGATGTCGAACACGTCCACCAGCGTCTTGTCGGCGGCTTGATTCGCCTGGCCGCCGCCGGGGCCGAAATTGCGGATGGGCGCCGCGGGCGCCTGCCACAAGCGACCGGGGGCAAAGCCGTCACCACGATTCAGACACACCTCCCAGTTGGCGAATGACGACGGATCATAGCCGATGCTGTTCACGAGGTCGGGCAAGCCGTCTCCGTTGATGTCAAAGAAGTCGAAGGTCACGTCGTGGTCGTTCCCGCCGACGTTCGCCAACCGGCGCAGGCCGCCGGCGTCACAGCCGGCGGGCACGTTCCAGGTCTCCCAACGATCGAGGCCGTGGCCGGTATTCAGGCCGACGGACCACACGTTCGTCGCGGCCGCGACGATCTGATCGGGCAGGCCATCGCCGTTCACATCGTAGATGCCGACGATCTGCGTGCCGTCATTGGCGGTGTAGCGCAGCAATGCCGACGCGGCGAATACGGTGGCCGATTCGGCGAAGCCGCTGCCCGTATTGAACCACACGATCATCGGCCCGTGCGTGCCCT
>Ga0265329_10001535_pt1 | contig 11042 bp, 10 predicted proteins | sample 41627metaG_FD_202091 | JGI IMG/M metagenome (GOLD analysis project Ga0265329, IMG submission 202091) | Rhizosphere microbial communities from Carex aquatilis grown in University of Washington, Seatle, WA, United States - 4-16-27 metaG | ecosystem: Host-associated > Plants > Roots > Rhizosphere...
CCCCGATGGTCGCCGCCACGGGCCGGCGAGCACCTGGTACGCATCGTAGCGGTGCGCCGGGTAGTGTTCGGCGATGCGCCAGCTGTACCTCGCCGCGACGGGCATGAACAGGGGCAAGACGACGGTCTCCCTTGGCCTGCTGGCGGCACTCTTCGGGCGCGGCCTGCGGACGGGCTTCATCAAGCCGGTCGGGCAGCGGTACGCGATGGTCGATGGCACGCCGGCCGATGAGGACGCCATCCTCGTGAAGAGTGCCTTCGACCTGCCCGACGCCCTGGACGCCCTCAGCCCGGTCCACATCCCCCGCGGCTTCACCAAGGCGTACATCGGTGGCGAAGTGGTGGAGGACCTGCCGGCACGCATCCGGGCCGCGTATGACCGCGTGGCCCGGGACCGTGACGTCCTGCTGGTGGAGGGCACGGGCCATGCCGGGGTGGGCTCGGTGATCGACCTGTCGAACGCGCAGGTGGCGGCCATGCTCGGCGCGCGGGCCATCATCGTCAGCGAGGCCGGCGTCGGCCGCCCGATCGACGAGATCGTGCTCAACCACGCCCTGTTCCAGCGCCATGGCGTGGATGTCGTCGGCGCGGTGGTCAACAAGGTCGACCTGGACACCCACCCCAGCCTGGCCGCCGTGCTGGAGCGCGGCCTGGCCCGCCACGGGATCGAGCTGCTGGGCGTCCTGCCCTACCGACCGCTCCTGTCCAACCCCACGTTGTCGATGCTCACGGAGCAGCTCGCAGGCCAGCTCCTCCATCCCGGGCCGGACCTGGGGCGGGTCATCGAACACGTCGCCATCGGGGCCATGCAGGCCGAGCACGTCATGGAGCGCCTGGGCCCGGGCAGCCTGCTGATCGTGCCCGGCGACCGCGTCGACGTGCTGCGGGCGACGGTGGCCGCAGTCCGCTCGGGCAAGCTGCCCCGCCGCGCCGCCAACCGCGACCCGGCCCTGCGGGGCTCGGCCATGGCGGGCGTCGTGCTGACGGGCGGCTACCTGCCCAGCCCGGACGTCATCGCCAGCGCGCGCCACGCCGACCTCTTCATGTACGCCGTCCGTGAGGACACGTACGACGCGGCGTCGGAGGTCCACGACCTCCTGGTCAAGACGCACCCGGACGACCGCGACAAGATCGAGCTCATCAAGGCCCTCGTGGCGGAACACCTCGACGTGGATCGCATCCTTGGCGCGTTCTCGGAGCCCGTGCCGGCGCGCTGACCGAGGGCCCGGTCAGGGGCGGCCGCGGGCCTCCAGCAGCGCCACGACCCGGTCGAGCAGCCGGTCGGCCACCTCGCGCTTGCTCAGCAGCGGCCAGGGCTCCGGTGCCTCACCCGGCGCCACTATCGTGACGCGGTTGGTGGCCGTCCCGAAGCCCGAGCCATCCTCCGTGACGTCGTTGGCGACCATCAGGTCGACCCGCTTGCGGGCGGCCTTGCCAGCGACCCGATCCAGCGAGCCCGTCTCGGCCGCGAAGCCGACGATGACGGGCCGGGGCCCCGACCGTTCATGGGCCAGCGCGGACGCGGCGGCCAGGATGTCATCGGTGGGCTCCAGTTCCAGCGTCAGCCCGGCGTCGCGCGTCAGCTTGGTCGCCGAGTTGGAGCGTGGCCGGAAGTCGGCCACGGCCGCCGCCATGACCAGGACATCGGACCCCGGCAGCGCCTCCAGGACGGCGGCCTCCATCGCCGCGGTCGTCTCGGCCTGCACCACCGTCGCCTCGCCCGGCAGGTCCACCGACGTGTGCCCGGCGATGAGCGTCACGGCCGCGCCGCGCGCGAGCGCCGCCTGTGCCACCGCGACGCCCATGCGGCCCGTGGAGCGGTTCCCGATGTAGCGCACGGGGTCGATCGGCTCGGCCGTGCCGCCGGCGGTCACGAGCACCCGGCGTCCCTCGAGGTCGCGCTCGTGCAGGGTCGGGTCGACGGGCGGGCGCGAAGCGGCATCGGGGGCCCGCACCGGCCGGCCGGCCGTGGCCTTCACGACGGCCGCCACGAGGTGCGAGGTCTCGGCCAGGCGGCCCTGCCCGGTCTGGCCCGAGGCGAGCGCTCCCATCTCCGGCTCCACGATGGAGTAGCCGAAGCCCTGGAGCGTGGCCACGTTGGCGCGCGTGGCCGGGTGGAGATACATCTCCCCGTCCATGGCGGGGGCCACGATCACCGGCGCGGCCGTCGCCAGACAGGCGGCCGTGATGGCATCGCCGGCCAGGCCGTTGGCCATGGCGGCCAGCCAGTGGGCCGTCGCGGGCGCGACGAGCACCGCGTCGGCGGCGTCGGCGGCCACGATGTGGGCGATGCGCTCGTCGGGCAGCAACTCGAGCGGATCCAGCAGCACCTGGCGACGCGTCAGGGCGGCCAGCGTGAGGGGGCCCAGGAAGTGCGTCGCGCTGGGCGTCATGGCGGCCTGCACCTCCGCCCCGGCCGCCTGGAGCGCCCGCGTCACCTCGGCCGCCTTGTAGGCGGCGATCGAGCCCGTCACCCCCAGCAGGATGAAGCGGCCCTCCAGCGGGAGGCCGCCGCCCGCCTCGCCCTTGGTCACGAGGTGCGCCGGCGGTCCGTGCCGACCTCGGCGAACAGCAGGACCAGGCCCTTGAGCGTCAGCGCTGGATCGATGGCCTCGATGTCCTCCAGGCCCTCGACCCACGGCGCGTTCGCCAGCCCGCCCGTCAGCACGATGTGGATGGGCAACTCCCCGAATTCGGCCACCAGCTCGTCGCGGGTGCGCGCCAGTAACTCGCGGGTCAGGCCCAGGTACCCCAGGACGGTGCCTGCCTGCATGGCACTGACGGTGTCGCGGCCGATGGCCCGTTCAGGGCGCCGCAGCTCGATGCGCGGCAGCCGCGCGGTGCGCGTGGCGAGGGCCTCCATGCCCAGCTCCAGGCCGGGTGCGATCGAGCCGCCCAGGTACGTGCCGTCGGGCCCCACCACGTCGAGGGTGGTGGCCGTCCCGAAGTCGAGGACGATGGCCGGCCGTCCGTACAGCCGGCCGACGGCGTAGGCGTTGACGAGGCGGTCGGCGCCGGCGTCATCGGGCCGGTCCAGGCGCACGCCGATGGGCACCGTGGCGGTGCTGGCGTGCAGGATGGGGATGCCGCGGCGGCTGGCGATGGCATCGAACGCGGCGGTGTAGGCGGGCACGACGGAGGCGGCCACGATGGCCTGTACGTCGGTCAGGGCGTGGCCGTCAAGCCGCAGCAGCCCATCGAGCGATGCCTCCAGCTCGTCCGCGGTGACGTCGCGCCGGCTGCCGGCCCGCCGCAGGCGCCCGAGCGAGGCGGGATCACCGCCCGACGCGAGCGCCAGCGTCAGGTTCGTGTTGCCCGCATCGACGGCCAGGAGCATGGGCAGGATGATACGCGGACGCCTTGTCCGGCCCGCCGCCCTCGGCTACCATCGTGGGGTTCCCCGATCCGGTTTTCGCGCCCCGCTGAGGAGTAGCGTGTCGCTCGACCAGCCCGCCAAGTTCTTCGTCAACAGCGGCCTGGTCTCGAGTCGAACGGACATCCACAACCTCCTCCGGCCGCTGCTGCGCCAGACGGTCGGTTACCGCTACTACCGCGGCCAGGCCCTGGTCGCCCACGGTACCGGCTGGGTCGAGCGCATCGTGTCGGACCACCCTGAGATCTCCACCTTCTTCACGCCTCTTTCGATCTGCCTCAACGTGGACTCCTTCGAGCACCTCGAGTTCGAGACGCGGCCCGACCAGCTGCTGGTCTACACGCTCGTCCAGGGGGACGAGAAGGTCGTCGTCGAGTTCGCGCCGTCGATGGCGGGCGAACCCGGAGTCCAGCAGACGTTCCGCTTCCAGCCGGACGGCTTCGTCCAGATGGAGCTGAGCGGGCTCGACGGTGGAGATGCGCCGAGCGGGCCCGAGAGCGGACCGCTGACCGGGGGGTCGAACTAGCGGAGGGAGCGCCGAGCCGGCGGATGGGTCGCCGGCGGCGCAGGAGTGGGATAGGAGGGCACGACGTCGGTGGACGCGATCGCGTCATTCTTCAAGCTGTCCGAACGCGGCACGACCGTGGGCACGGAGGTCCGCGCGGGCCTGACCACGTTCATGGTCATGTCCTACATCATCTTCTTGAACCCCAACATCATCGCCAAGCCGCTGGGGCTCGATCCGGCGTCCGTCTCCGCCGGGACGGCGTTGGTGGCCGGCATCATGACCATCAGCATGGGCCTCGTGGCGAACTACCCGTTCGCCCTGGCCGCGGGGCTCGGCATCAACGCCCTGGTCGCGTTCAGCCTGCCGGCCAAGGGCCTCACCCCGGCCGGCGCGATGGGCGTCATCGTGCTCGAGGGCGTGGCCATCACGATCCTGGTCGTGCTGGGCGCCCGGGAAGCCATCATGAACGCGGTGCCGCTGGCCCTCAAGAAGTCGATCGGGGTCGGCATCGGACTCTTCATCCTGTTCATCGGCTTCGCCAACGGCGGCATGATCGTGACGCCCGCTGGCGGGACGCCGATCGTGGGTCTGGCCTTCCCCACGACCGTCGGGCAGTTCGTGTTCCTGCTGGGACTCGTCATCACGTTCGCCCTGTGGGCGCTCCACGTCCGGGCGGCCCTCATCATCAGCATCCTGGTCACGACCGTCGTGGCCATCGTCCTCGGCGTGGCCTCGGTCCCCAGTCCCCTGGTCGCGACCGTCAGCTTCAACACCCTGGGCCTGGGCCTGCAGGATCCGTTCCAGGCCTTCGCCAAGTTGGGCGTGCTGTCGGCCGTGCTCGTCGTCTTCGCCATCATGCTGTCGGACTTCTTCGACACGATGGGTACCGTCACGGGCATCGCCGCCGAAGCCGGCCTCTCGAGGCCTGACGGCTCCGTGCCCGGCGTCGGACGCATCCTGCTGGTGGACAGCGTCGCGGCCATCGCCGGCGGCCTGGCCGGGGTCAGCTCCAACACGACCTACATCGAGAGCGCCGCGGGCGTGGCCGAAGGGGGCAAGACCGGCCTGACCTCGGTGGTCACCGGCGTGCTCTTCCTGCTGGCCATCCTCCTGTCGCCGATCGCGGGCATCGTGCCCGCCCAGGCCACGGCGCCCGCCCTCGTGCTCGTGGGCTACCTGATGTTCACCCTGATCAAGGACATCAACGTGGCCGACTTCGAGGACGGCCTGCCGGCGCTCCTGACGATCATCCTGATGCCGCTCACGTACGACATCACGGTGGGCATCGGGGCCGGCTTCATCAGCTGGGTCCTCATCAAGGTCGTCCGGGGCAAGTTCGCCGAGGTCCATTGGCTGATGTGGCTGGTCTCGGCCGGCTTCGTCATCTTCTTCGCCCAGGACTGGATCTCCTCGATCCTGCCCAAGTAGGTCGACCGGCTCCGGCGCCTCCTGCGGGGGCGCCGGCGCCGGTCCTGTACCATCCCGGCGATGTACGAACGGACCGCGTTGCCCGACGGGCCGCGCGTCATCTCGGCGCGCCTGCCCGGCTCGCGCGCGTTCTCCGTGGCCGCATACGTCCTGGCCGGCTCGCGCCTCGAGCGACGTGAGCAGGCGGGCGTGGCCCATTTCATGGAGCACCTGACCTTCCGGGGCACGGCCGCCTTCCCCACCACGCGTGCCGTGTCCGAGGCGATCGAGGGCGTGGGCGGCTCCAGCAACGCCGCGACCGACCGCGAGTCCACCGTCTACTGGGCTCGCCTGCCGCTGCGCGAGGCGCAGCGCGGTGTCCAGATGCTGGGCGAGCTGATCGTCCGGCCACTCCTGCGTGACCACGAGATCGACCGCGAGCGGGACGTCATCGTGGAGGAGATCCGCTCCTACCATGACGACGCCAGCCAGTTCGTCTTCAACGTCTTCGACGAGCAGTTCTTCGGCGACACCAGCCTGGGCCGCGAGATCGCCGGCGACGAGACCACCGTGCGCAACCTGAGCGGCGACGAGATCCGGGCCTTCTGGGCCGCCAGCTACCGGCCGGCCAACACCGTCGTGGCGGTGGCTGCCGACATGGCCCACGAGGAGGTCGTGGGATTGGTGGCCGAGGCCTTCGGGCGCGGCAATGGGCCGGTGCCTGGCTGGGCCCCGGCGCCATCGGGCCCGGTCGGGCCGCGCGTCCGGCTTGACGAACGGGAGGGGCAGCAGGCGCACCTCGTGCTGGGCCTGCCGGGCCTGCGGCGCGACCATCCCGACGCGTGGACGCTGGAGGTGCTCAACACGGTCCTGGGCGATGGCTCCAGCAGTCGGCTCTTCCTCAACCTGCGCGAGGACGCCGGTCTCGCCTACGACGTGCACAGCTTCCAGGCCGACTACGCCGACTGCGGCACGCTCCAGATCTACGCCGGGGTAGACCCCGACGTCCTCGGCCAGGCCGTCCGCGCCATCGTCGCCGAGCTGGCCCGCATGCGCGACGAACTCGTCCCCGCCGCGGAGCTCGAGAAGGCCAAGCGGTTCACCGCGGGGCACCTGGAGCTTCGCCTGGAGGAGGGCCGCCACCTGGTCTCGTGGCTGGGCGTGCAGGAGGCCCTGCACGACCGCGTGCTGACCCTCGACGACGCGCTCGCCGCGCTCCAAGGGGTCTCCGCCGACATGATCCAGGAGCTGGCGGGCCGGCTCTTCCAGGACCCCGGCCTGTGCCTCGCGGTCGTGGCTCCGCATGGCACCAAGGCGCCCGACCTGGAGCCGGCGCTCCACCTGCCATGAACGCTGCCGTGAACGAGGCCGCCGTCACGACCCGGATGGCGCACCTGCACCTGCGCACCGGCCTGCCGGCCCTGGCTCGCGTCGAGCTGGAGGCGCTGGCCGGTCGAGGCGAGCTCGGTACCCCAGCCTGGGCTGACCTGGCCGAGGCACGCTGGCGCGGTGGCGACCTGGGCGGGGCCGCGGACGCCGCTCGGGTCCACCTGGACCAGGGGGGCGACCAGGTGCTGGCTGAAGTGGTGGTCATCGAGTCGCTCGCCGCCGCCGGCGATCACCGCGACGCCCGGCGGCTCGCGCAGCGGGTGCTGGCGCGGGCCGACGTGGATGAGGCCGCCCTGGACCGCGTGTTCGCTGGCCGTCCCCGCTCCAACGCCTGGCCCGGCCGGCACGGGGGCGCGGCACCTGCTGCCTCCGTGGCGGCCGCCTCCGCCCCCGCGGCCGTGCCGGCCGTCCATGCCGCCGCTGCGGTGCCGCGCCCGAGCGACGACATGGCAGCCGCCGAAGCCGCCCTGGACGGAGGCCACGCGCTCGCCGCAGCCGGCCTCCTGGGCGTCGTCCTGCGCGAGGAGCCCGCCCTGGCCGCCATGACCCTGTCCGTCGCGGAGCGCGCCCTGGCCGCGACCGGGCCGACCGGCCCCGCGGCGGCCGCCCTCCAGCTCGTCCGTGGCGATGCCCTCCGGCTCCTTGGCCGGGCCAATGAGGCGTCGGCCGCGTTCCAGGGATCTCGCCGCGCCCTCGTCGACGCGGCCCCACGAGAGGAAACCACGTGATCGAACGAACCCTCGTCCTCATCAAGCCCGATGGCGTCCAGCGCCAGCTCGTCGGTCGCGTCCTGTCACGGTACGAGGAGCGCGGGCTCAAGATCATCGGCCTCAAGCTCGTCCACATCGACCGGGCGCTGGCAGAGGCCCACTACGCCGTGCACCGCGACAAGCCGTTCTTCGCCGGTCTGGTCGCGTTCATCACGACCGGGCCACTCGTGGCCGTCGCCCTCGAGGGCCCCGACGCGATCGCCATCGTGCGCACCATCAACGGCGCGACGCGCCCCGCCCAGGCCGCCCCCGGCACGATCCGTGGCGACTTCGCCGTGGAGACGGCGCAGAACCTGGTCCATGCCTCGGACGGGCCCGAGACGGCCGTCCAGGAGCTCGCGCTGTGGTTCCGGCCGGCCGAGCTCCTGGCCTACGACCGCGACATCGACCGCTGGGTCAACGCCCCCGCCGAGGGCTGATCGCCCCCGCACCGGGCCGGCCGCGCGTGTCTTGGCCGTGCTTTGCACGCCGCGACGCACGCGACGCCGGAACGCACCGCGACGGAGGGCACGGCCGTCATCTGTCTCGCCTCGTGAAACGGACGACACCTGAGCCCGGTCACATCGGTCGCATCGCGCATCCCATGCAACAGGGGTAGCGCGGCAGGTCGGCGTGCCGCCGAAACGGCCCTTCCCCCGCCATCTGTTGCATCGCTGCATGCAAACGCCGGCGGGCCAGCCGCCAGCGAGGCCGGCGAGCGCGCCCGCCCGCTAGTCGCCGATCGAGGAGGTCGGCGCCGGACTTGACGCGCCGGGTGTCTGGGTCGGGGCGGGGGAACCGGAGGGGAGGCCCGGTGTGGGGGTCGGCGGGAAGCCGGTCGGTGGCGTGGTGGTGGGCGAGGGCGTCGACTGCGGCGTGATGGTCGGGCTCGGGGTGGGCGTCGGCGCCACCGGACGCACGCTGGCCGCCGGGTTCGGGCCCGCCGCGGCCGCCTCCAGGTGCCCGAAGCCCAGGCTCAAGGCGAGCGGCAGGATGGCCAGCGCCAGCGCCAGCACGGCCGCGATCGGGATGCGGTTCGCGGCCAGCAGTCCGCGCGCGCGGGCGAGTCCAGGCCCGCTGCGAGCCGCCTCCACGTTCGGGCGCTCCGCGGCGCCCCATTCCGCACCGGTCGGCCGCAGGCCCTCCCATGCCAGCCGCAGCCACGCCGTCACCGAGGCGACCACCAGCAGCAGGGCCACCGTGCCGAAGGTCGAACCCAGGGCGACATCGGTGACCGCGCGGCGTGCCTCGAAGGCGGCCGATCCGGGCAACCCGATGGCGACCGCCACGGCGATCGTCAGCGCGACGGCCGTGACCGGCGCCCGGCGCACCCAGCCGCTCAGCGCCTTGAGGTCGGAGCCGCCGCCCATCGTCTCCAGGACGAGCAGCACGCCTACGAGCGCCGCCAGCCACAGGGGCAGCAGCAGCAGCACCGCGCGGGCGCCGGTCACGGCCGAGCCGTCGACGCTGGCATAGCCCAGCAGCCCCAGGGCCAGGCCCTGGAGGCCCGCATACGCCACGACGTGGCCCAGGTCCTCCTGGAGCAGCATGGCGACCGTAGCCGCGCCGAGCGTCAGGAGGGCCAGCGCAAGGAGCGCGGCACGGACCAACCCCAGGTCCGGGTCGAGCGGCACGAGCCGGACGCCCGACCACTCGAGCAGGACGACCGCCAGGAGGGCCGGCAGCCAGCCAAGGACGAGCGGCAGCAGCGGCCGCGCCACGGCCTCACCCTGGCGGGCCAGCGGCAGGTGGAAGGGCACCGCGCCAGTGCCCAGGACGAGCGCCGCGCCGACCAGGGCGAAGGCGGCCAGCATCGTCGTGGGCTGTTCACCCAGGCCGCCGACCGAGGCCCAGGCGATGCCCAGCAGCCCCAACACGGCCACGGCGATGGGCAGCCGCAGGACGCCGAGCAGCTCCGGACCAGGCCGCCCCGGCCGGTCGCTGAGGGCCACCATGCCAACGAGCGTCGTGGTGGCCACGACCAGCAGCAGCGCACCGGCGGCATCGGTCAGGGAGAGCGCCGCGGCCGTCCCCGCGAGCAGGACGAGCGCAGCCGGAGCGACGCGGGTGGATCGGCCAAGGGTCTCGGCCAGCAGCGTCAGCAGCAGTGCAGCCGCCGAGCCGCTCAGCAGCCAGAGGCGCAGGAAGTTCGTCGTCTGGAGCGCGTCGTCGCCGAAGAGGATCACGGCGCCGCTCGGCAACAGGCGCGCCAGCACGACGCACGCGGCCAGGGCCACGAGGCCCACGATGGTGCGCAGCGGCGGCCACCGGCCGACCATCCACCAGGCCGCGGCGCCCGTGCCGGCCACGACGATGAAGGCGACGAGCGTCACCAGCGGTCCGGCGTCGTCGATTCAGCCGATGTCGCGCAGGTCGCCATGCCGGGCCGCCAGCCGCATCTCGCGGCGGGGACCCAGCGTCGTGACGGTCAGCCAGGCGGCTGCCCCCGCGACCGCCGCCGTGGCCACCGCAAGGCCGGCCTCCAGGCCGGCCCCCGGCGTGCCGCCAAGTTCGGCGAGCACAAGGGACGCACCGGTCAGGGCGAGGAGCGCGCCGCTGCCGAGGCGCAGCCCGTCTTCGCCGAACGCCAGCAGGTCCAGCCCCCCCACCAGGAGCGCCCCACCTGCGGCCAGGGCGGCCGTGGGCCCGAGCGCCTCCGAGGTCACCGCATCGGCCAGGAAGCCGATCGCGGCGGCGGCCAGCACGAACGCCGCCTCCCCGCGCCCCCCGAGTGGGAGCGGGCCAAGGAGGGGCGCGGCCTGACGCGTCGAGGTCCACAGCAGGTACCCGGCCAGCCCCGCCCCGACGAGGCGGACGCCCAGGCCGAGTTGCTGGGGCAGCGGATCGGCCGCGAAGGGAGCGGCCAGGAGGGCGGCCGCGGTGCCGGCCGTGGTGAGGCGCGAATCGGTCGCCAGGATGGCGATCACGGCGCCGGCGATGGCCACGGTCGCCGCGAGGAGGGGCACGACCGGCATCGGCGCGTGGTCAGCCGAGGCGGGCGCGGAGGCCGCGGACGCCGGCCACGCCGACGCCGGCCAGGCCGAAGCTGATGATGGCCAGGCCGCCCAGCGGATCGAACGCTGAGCCGGCGGGAGGCACGTCGGGGTACGTCGGCGTGCTCAGGATGCCCAGGTCGTTGAGCGGCCAGTAGCGCAGCCAGGCCCGCCCGATGATGTCGCTGCGGGGGATGAAGCCAAAGACCCGCGAGTCGGTCGAATTCGCGCGGTGGTCGCCCAGGCCGAAGTACGAGTCGGCGGGGACGACGACGGTCGAGCCCTCGGCCCCCGCCTGGGTCGGCTGGCCGTCATAGATGTACGGCTCGGAGAGCTGGACGCCGTTGACGAAGACGTCGCCGTTGCGGAAGTCGATGCGGTCGCCCGGCAGGCCGATGATCCGCTTGATGAACGGCACCTGGGTCGGATCGGACGCGGCCGAGCCCGGCGGGTTGAAGACGATGATGTCGCCGCGATGGTAGTCGTTGAAGCGCGGCGTGAGCTTGTCCACGAGCACGTACTGCCCGGGCTCGAGCGTGTGTTCCATGCTCTGTTGCTCGACCTGGTAGGGCTGAGCCACGAAGTTCTGGATGAGCAGGAAGATCACGATCGTGAGGACAAGGG
>Ga0265329_10001540_pt1 | contig 11034 bp, 9 predicted proteins | sample 41627metaG_FD_202091 | JGI IMG/M metagenome (GOLD analysis project Ga0265329, IMG submission 202091) | Rhizosphere microbial communities from Carex aquatilis grown in University of Washington, Seatle, WA, United States - 4-16-27 metaG | ecosystem: Host-associated > Plants > Roots > Rhizosphere >...
GACGATCGCCATCCCGAATCCGCACGTGTGGCAGAGCGCCAGCAGCCAGGTGTTGCGCTCGCGCAGCGCCACGGCCAGCGAGCCACGGATGCCCGCCCCCGCCGGGACCCGGGCCTCGTCCGGGGCCAGGAGCGCCCAGGCGATCCAGACCGCGGCCGTGGCAAGCGCCGAGAGCGTGAATGCCAGGCGCCAGTCGTTCGACGGGCCGGCCAGAACCGGCATGTAGGCCAGGGTGATCCCCGAGCCCAGCAGGAAAGAGGCACCGTACAGGCCCTGGGCGAGATGCCGCCCGCGATCATTGAAGATCGCCCTGGTGTACGCGGCGCCGGCGGCGAAGCTGAAGCCTGAGCCAAGGCCACCCAGCGCCCGCCAGCCGAGCAGCGCCGGGAACGTCGGCGCCAGCAGGCCGCACCCGAGGTTGCCGATCACGACGAGCGCGAACCCGAGGGTCACGGCGGGCCGGGTCCCGATCCGGTCCGCGATCGCGCCGCCTGCGAGCATCGTGATCGCCGCGCCGGCGAAGAACGCCGTCGCGATCGCGCCCGCGTCGGCCGACGACAGGCCGAACTCGGCCCGGATGATCCCGAGCACCGGGCCCTGGATCGTGTAGTTCGTGGCGACGGCAACAGCGACCCCGCAGATCAGCAGGAGTGCCCTGCGGCGCGACGAGGCTGGCATCCCGGGAACTCTAGCGTCCCGGCCGCGCGGCGCTCCCGCGGCCGCGTGTCGGAGGTGGCCGCCGGAGGTGCTGGCCGCGGCGGCCGCGGGTGGCGGCGGGAGGTCGCAGGAGGTGGCGGGAGGTGGCGGGGGAACGTCGCGGCCGCACGTGGCGGCCCGGCGATCAGGCCAGAGACACGATCCGCAGTCCGAACGTGCCGCGCGGGGCAGTGACGACCACCGAGTCGCCTGCCCGACCCCCCATGAGCGCGCGGCCGATGGGCGAGCTGCTGCTGATGCGACCGTCGGCCGGTGCTGCCTCGTGGCTGCCCACGATCGTGTAGGTCTCCTCGCCCTGATCATCCGTGACCGTGACCGTCGTACCCAGGCTGACGTGGCTCGTCGACGCTCCCTCGATCTGGACGGCGTCGCGCAGGAGCGTGGTCAGGTGCTCGATCCGTCCCTCGAGGATGGACTGCTCCTTGCGCGCGGTCTCATATTCGGCGTTCTCCCGGAGGTCGCCCAGCTCGCGGGCAGCGGCAATCCGGGCGATCACGACGGGTCGTTCGGTCTCGGTGAGCTGCGCGAGCTCCGAACGGACGTTGACGATGCCGCTCGCGGACAGGTATTCGGTGCTGGTCATGGTCGGGCGTCTCCGGGTATCGCGCGAGGGCAGTGGTGGAAAGCCAGTCTGACACGGCGCGGGAAACCTGGCCCGCGGAGCGCCGGCCGAGCGTGATTCGCAGACGATGATGCGCGATCGGCGAGCCCGGCCATCGACCGACGCGCCTTGACGTCGCCGGCGTCGCTGCCGTAGCCTCCCGCGCCATGGGCGACGAGTTCCGCTATGCGCACGCCGGGACCCAGGCCAACCCGCCCGGCCCGGGCGGGACCCCACGCCCGGTCAACGAGGCGAACGTGCTGCGGGCCTTCTTCCGGGACGACCGGCTCGTGACCATCCCCGCCCGCGCGAAGAAGCGGGCGATCGTGCTCCGCTATCTCCTGGAACGGTGTTTCGTGGAGGATCGCTCGTACCCGGAGAGGGAGGTCAACCAGCGCCTGGCCCTGTTCCATCCGGACGTCGCGGCCCTGCGTCGGTACCTCGTCGATGAGGGCCTGGTGACCCGCGAGGCCGGCTCGTACCGGCGGGCCTGACGCGCAACGATGCCAGGTGGACCAATCCCGGCTGCCCGAGGCAGCGCCATCCCGAGGCAGCGCCATCCCGAGGCAGCGCCATCCCGTTACAGTCCGCGCATCCGCCCCCCGAGCAAGGAGAATCGATGACCGAGTCCCCCGGCCGAATCGCTCCAGCCTCCGTCACCGCGTTGTGCGCCGGGCTTGCCGGGCGCGCCATCGCGCCCGGGGACGCCGAGTACGAGCTTGCCCGCCAGGTCCACAACGCCAGCGTCGACCGGCACCCGGGCCTCATCGTCCGGGTTGCGAACGCGGCCGACGTGTGCCGCACCGTCGGGTTCGCGCGGGAGGGGGGACATCGGCTGACCGTGCGTGGAGGGGGCCACAGCCCGGCCGGCCACGCCGTCGCGGACGGCGCGATCATGGTCGATCTCTCCGAGATGCGCGGCTTCGAGCTGGACGCCCGGCGCCGGCGTGCGTGGGCAGAGCCGGGCCTCACGGCCGGCGAGTACACCCGCGCCGCGGCGGCCCACGGCCTGGCGACCCCGTTCGGCGACACCGCGTCGGTCGGGATCGCCGGGATCACGCTCAGCGGCGGGATCGGCTTCCTGGCCCGCAAGCACGGCCTGACGATCGACCACCTGGTCTCCGTCGAGCTGGTCACGGCGGACGGCAGCCTGCTCGCCGTGAGCGAGACGTCGCACCCGGACCTGTTCTGGGCGGTTCGCGGGGGCGGCGGCAACTTCGGGATCGTGACCCGCCTCCAGTACGCGCTGCAGCCGGTCGACCTCGTGCTCGGCGGTGCGCTCTTCCTGCCGGCCACGCGCGACGTGCTCAGGGGGCTGGTTCCCATCGCGGCCAGCGCGCCCGAGGAGCTGACCACGATCGCGCTCCTCATGCCCGCTCCGCCGCTCCCGTTCATCCCGGCCGACGCCCACGGGCGGCCGACCATCGCGATCCTCATGGTCCACGCCGGTGACGTCGAGGACGGCCAGCGTGCGGTGGCCCCGTTCCGGGCACTGGCCAGGCCGATCGCGGACGTCGTCCGACCCATGCCCTACCCCGCCATTTACGAGCTCACGGCCGAGGCCGGCCGGCGGACCCCCAGTGTCCAGCGATCGCTCCTCCTGGACGCGCTCGAAGATTCGAAGGTGGAGACGATCCTCGCCCGCATGGCGGCACCAAGCTCGCCGCTCGCGATGACCCAGATCCGGGTCCTCGGCGGGGCGATGGCCCGGGTCCCGAACGCGGCTACCGCGTTCGGCCATCGGGGCCGCTCCATCATGGTGACCGTCATCACACCCTTCGCGGATGTCGCGGAGCGGGACCGGCACGTGGCCTGGACACAGGACTACGCGGACGCGCTCGGGCTGCACGACGCGGGGGCCTACGCCGGCTTCCTCGATGACGAAGGTGAGGCCCGTGTCCGGTCGGCCTACCCGGCGGCCACCTATGGACGGCTCGCCGAGATCAAGCGGCGTTACGACCCGGACAACGTCTTTCGCGCCAACCAGAACATCGTCCCCGCGGTCGCCCGCCGCCAGGACGGGGCGTCGACGGGGACACCCGCCGGGTAGTCGCGCTGGGTCCGGGCCGGCGCGCTGGACGTTGCGATCCGTGCACCCCGGCGCGCGGGGAGGCGGCGATCCGGACGGCCCGGCGCGCGGGGACGCGGCGATCCGTGCGGCCCGGCGCGCGGGGACGCGGCGATCTACCCTGACGCCGATGGCCGCCCGCAGCCGATCGAGCCGCAGCCTGGCGGCAGCCGTGCTCACGGTCGTGATCCTCGGCGGCCCCAGCGCCTCGGGCGCCGCCGCGCTGGGGCCGGGGCCGGTCGACGGCGCCTTCGGCGGCGTGCCCGTCGCCTCGACCCATGCTCCCCCGAACCAGGTCCTGCGCGAACCGCTGTGGCGGCTCGCCTCCGCCCATCTCTCGACCACCCAGCGCCGGCAGCTGATGGCGGGGCTCGTCATCGACGCTCGAATGCCCGGTCCCGCGATCGCGGTCTCGGTCGAGCTGGCCGCGCCGGCGACGCCGGAGGTCGCCGGTGTGCTCGGGGCGGACGGCGCTCACGTCGTGAACGTCGACGGGCGCACCGTCGAGGCGTACGTGTCGCCAGACCGGCTCACGACGCTCGCCGGGTTGCCGGAGGTCCTGGCAATCCGCCCCATCCGGCCCGTGACTGCCAGCGGGGACGCCGGTGCCGCGGTCGACCTCCAGGGGTCGAGCGCATGGCAGGCCGCGGGCCTGACCGGGGACGGTGTGAAGGTTGGGATCATCGACGGCGGCTTCGGGGGCATCGCCGCGCTTCTCGGGTCCGCTCTGCCTGCCTCGGTCCATGCCCGGTGCTACACGTCGGTTGGGTCGTTCACCTCGAAGCTGGCCGACTGCGATGACGGCGAGACGCACGGGACGGCGGTCGCCGAGGCCGTCTTCGACATGGCGCCTGGCATCGACCTCTACGTCGCCGACCCGATCTCGTCGCTCGACGAGCAGCGGACGGTGACCTGGATGACGCGCAACGGGATCCGGATCATCAACGCCTCGTTCTTCTCCGGGCTGATGTTCGAAGGGCCGGGCGACGGGACGTCGCCGTACTCCAACTCGCTCTATGCGCTGGTGGACCAGGCCGTGGCCGGGGGCGCCCTGTGGGTGAACGCGGCCGGCAACGCCGGCGATTCCGGGTGGACGGGCCCCTGGACCGATGCGGACGCCAACGGCTGGCTCGACTTCGCGCCGGGCGTGGACGTGAACGGGATGACCCTGGCCGCCGGCGAGGACGTGACGGTGGCGATTCGCTGGGCCGACCCGTGGGGCGCGTCGGCGAACAACTACGACCTCGTGCTCTCCAAGGGGAAGACCGTCGTCGACTCGTCGCGCGACGTGCAGGCGGGCACGGGCGACCCGTTCGAGATCATCGAATACACGGCCGCCTCCGCCGGCCGATATGACATCGCCATCCGGCGCGTGTCGGGTGCGTCCACGCCCAGGATGCAGCTGCTGGTGGGCTCCAGCGAGGATGTCAAGCTCACCTACCAGGTCGCCGCGGGAACCCTTCCCACGCCGGCCGACGGCACGAACCCGGGGATGCTCGCCGTTGGCGCCGTCAACGTCGACCACCCGACGGAAATCGAGCAATACAGCTCGCGCGGTCCCACGCTGGACGGCCGGGTGAAGCCGGATCTCGTGGCCGCCGACTGTGCACCCACCGCGACCGACGACCCGTTCTGCGGCACGAGCGAGTCCGCGCCGTTCGTGACCGGTGCCGCGGCCCAGGTCCTCCAGGCTCGGCCAGGCCTGACCCCGGTCGAGCTGGCCGACTGGCTTCGCTCGCACGCCGTCCCGCTCGGCAGCCCGGTCCCGAACTCGACCTTCGGGGCGGGTCGCCTGGACCTGGGTCCGCTCCCGTTCGGACCCGCGGCGGCGTTGGCCTACGCCTGGCCGATCACGGCTGCGTTGGCCGGTGCGCCGCTCACGGGCCAGCCGACCGTGACGCTCATGGACGCGACCGGGCTCGTCGTCGGAGCCGGACCCGGCAGCACGCCGGACGTGACGCTCTCGCTGGTGACGAACCCGACCGGCGCGACGCTCGTCTGCGACGGCGGCCTGGTGCGGGCCGCGATCGCGGGCGTGGCGGCGTTTGCCGGATGTGCCATCGACCAGCCCGGCACCGGGTACGTGCTCCAGGCAGCGGCGGCCGGCCTGCCGCCGCTCGCGTCCGCGCCGTTCGACGTGCTCGCGGCGGGTTCGGCCCCGCCGCTCGTGCTGACCGCCGCGCCCGCGTGGATCACGCTGGGCGGCACCGCCACGCTGACCGCGCGCCTCGCGCCGGCGCCGGGGACGGCCGGTCGCGTGGTGCAGGTCGACCGGTCTGCCGACGGCCGCGCCTGGTCCCCGGTCGCGCCCGGGACCACGGACGCCTCCGGCAGCCTCGCGACGAACGTCGCGCCGACGGAATCCGGCTGGTACCGGGTCCGCTTCCAGGGCGCCGCCGACCTGCCGGCGGCAACGTCCTATCCCGTCCGGATGATCGTCAAGCAGACGATCTCCCTGGGTGCGTCGCTGCGCGCACCGCGGACGATCCTCCGTGGGACGGCCGTCACCTTCACCGCGACGGTCCGGCCTGCGCGCGCCACGCCCCCGCGCGCCGTCGTCTCGTTCGTCGTCTACCGCCGGGTCGGCTCGAGATGGATCGTGTCCCGCCAGACTTCGGTCACGACGGACACGAGTGGACGCGCGCGCGTCTCGCTGCGCTTCGGGACGCCGGGCTCCTGGTACGTGCGCGCGTGGTCGATGGCCACGCCGTCCAACGGCTCCAGCACCTGGAGCGCGATCGCCCGCTACGTCGTGCAGTAGCGCCGGTCCGGTCAGCCGCCCGCCGGCGTGCCTCCGCCCGCCAACTCCGCGGCGATCCCGCGTGCCCACTCGCGGACGTCATCCCATGGGCGGAAGTCGCCGTCCGGCGCCCGGACAGCCTTGAGGATCACGCGCTCGCCAAGCCCAAGGATCGTCTTGTCCACCTTGCCCGCGAAAAGGCGATGCCCGCGGGCGTGCGTCGCCGCCATGATCTCGGCCAGGTCGGCGGGATCCTCTTCCGGCTTTGGCGGTTCGCCGATCGGCCCGCTGGAGAAAAGCCAGACCGGCCGCGCCGCGAGCTCGCCCGCGTACCGCTCCACGAGGTTCTTTGCCGCGTCCATCCAGTGGCCGACATAGACGCCGCTGCCGATGACGACCGCGTCGTACCCGTCCAGGGTCGTGACCGCGTCGGGCGGAACTGCGATTGCTTCCAGCCCGGCCTCCGTGAGCGTCTCGCCGATCGTCCGGGCAATCTCGGCGGTGGCTCCGTGACGGGATGCGGCGCTGACGAGCACCTTCATGCGTTTTCCACCTCGCTTGATGTCCGTCCGGGCTGTTGCAGGCGGGCACAGGGACAGACTGCACCCTACGGGCCGCGTTGCCAGCCGCGGAGGGCCGAACGTCCCGAAGAGGTGCGCCGGTCGGCGCGCTGCCGTACGTGCACGGACCGAATCTGCTCCGGCGCCCGTCGTTCGTGACCTCGGTCCCTACCGCGGGCGGCAGGGCAGGCGCATCCTTCGCCCACGGGGACCGCGGCGAACGAGGTCCGCGCCGTGAACCGGGAGGTGACGCATGGATGCCCAGGTCGGCGACCGGATCGTCGTCGAGTCGGAACGGGTCGGACAGGCCGACCGGGAAGGCGAGATCCTCGAGGTGATCCCGGCGTCGTACGGGACCCGCTACCGCGTCCGCTGGGACGACGGCCGCGAGACCACGATCCGGCCGAGCGCGGGGAGCTCGCGGACCGTCCACCAGCCAGCCGGCGCGCCCACCCCAACCTGAGGCGCGCTCGAGCGCGGGCGCGATCGCGACGCCGACGGTCGCGCGGGGCGGCTGGCAGGGGGGCCGAGACACGGCCTGTCCATGCGGGCGTGGGCAGGCGTCTTATGCTTCACCTCATGGTGCTGATGCAGATCGAGAACGCCGACGACCTGGTCTCGCCCGTGCTCATCGCCGCGCTCGACGGCTGGGTCGACGCCGGGAGCGCCGCCACCCGGGCGGCCGCCCTCGTGGCGGCGAATGGCACCCGCGTGGCGACCTTCGACGACGATCGGCTGTACGACTATCGGGCGCGCCGCCCCACCCTGGAGATCGTGGACGGGCGTCCGGCGACCCTCACCTGGCCCGAGCTGGTGGTTCGTCGCAGCAGGATCGGTGAGCGGGACGTCCTGGTGCTCACCGGCCCGGAGCCGGACTTCCACTGGCGCGAGCTGACCCGGGCCGCCGTGGAGCTGGCCCACCGCCTCGACGTCGCCGAGTGGATCAGCCTGGGGGCCATCCCGGCGGCCGTGCCACACACGCGCGGCGTCCCGATCATGGGCACCGAGTCGGCGCCGGGGCTTCTCCGGGCCGACGTGACGCCCGGTCCGGACGGCGTCCTGCGCGTGCCCGCGGCGGCGATCTCCATCCTCGATCACGCGGTGGCGCGGTCCGGCATCCCCGCAGTCGGCTACTTCGCCCAGGTGCCCCACTACGTGACGGGCGCCTACGTCCCCGCCGCGGTGGAGCTCCTCCGCGTGCTGGGGCGGCACCTTGGCCACGACGTGCCACCGGGCGCGCTCCGCGAGGAGTCTCGCCAGGTCCTCGCCCGGCTCGATGCAGCGACCGCTGCCGACGAGGGAACCCGCACGTACGTCGAACGGCTGGAGGCCACGGTGGACGAGGCACGCCGCCCGTCAGGCGATGACCTGATCAGCGAGATCGAACGGTTCCTCCGGGAGAGCGGGCCGCAGGGGGGCCGGGGCGCCTGACCGCGGGGCGCCTGACCGCGGGGCGGCCGACCCGGCGCGTGACCGGCCCGGACCACGCCCCAGGGCAGGCGGGATCAGCTGCCGGCCGCGCCGTTGATCAGGGGGAGCGCCACGGCGATCGGGATCGCGAACCCGACGCCCTGCGAGTTGCTTGCGCTGGCGGTGACGATGCCGATGACCTGGCCCGCAGCGTCCAGGAGGGGCCCGCCGCTGTTGCCGGGGTTGATCGCCGCGTCGGTCTGGATCAGGCCGGTGAGGTGGAGCGAGCCCCGCGAACCCGCCACGCCCACGTCGATCGAGCGTCCCACACCGGACACGATCCCCTGCGTGATCGTGTCCGAAAACGTGCCGAGCGGGCTGCCGATCGCGATCGCGACCTCGCCCACGAGCGCGGCGCCGGGATCGCCGAGCGCCAGCGGGGTCAGGCCCGAGGAGCTCACGCGGACCAGGGCCAGATCGTTCGGCGCGTCGGCCGCGACGACGGTCCCGGCGAGCTGGCGCCCGTCCTCGAACGTGACCTGGATCGTCGCCGCACCGTTGATCACGTGGTTGTTCGTGAGGATGAGCCCGTCGCCCGACACGACGAACCCCGACCCGCTGCCCGTCGAGCCGGCGCTGCCGGTAAAGGGGTCGTAGGCGCCGGCCTGCTCCGTGGCGATCGTGACCACGGATGCCGAAGCGGCGGCGGCGACCCGGGACGCCACATCCGTGCTGCCGGCGGCGGCCGGCGATCCCTCGACCGGGGCGGTTGCGGTCGCGGAGGCGCGCGGGGTGGGGAGCGCGGGCGCGACGCCCGGGTCGACCTGGAGAACCGCGTAGGTCATGCCCGAGGCGAGCACTGCCGACAGGGCGGCCGCGACGACGACCAGGCGGGCACCCCAGGCCCGCGCCGGGGCGCGCTGCGATCCCTGCCCATCGGCCCAGCCTGGCCCGGGTACGGCCCCCGCCTCGAACGGCGCCGCCTCGATGGGCCGGACGGTCTCCGGGAGCGGTTCCGGTGCGACGATCCCGGGGTCATCCACGACGGTGCTCCAATCGGCGCGGTTCAGGTCGGTCCCGCACGTCCTGTATGTATACCCCATCACTGAAGATCAACTGAACGGGCCGGGCGCGCGGCCGGCCGCGGGTCCGTCAGGGGCCGGCCAGCCACGCCGCGCGGAGGGCAGAGTTCGCCGCGCCGGGCGCCCCTTCGAACGCGATCGTCCACATGCCCGTCCCCAGCAGTCCAAGCTGGCGGTACCGCCGCCACTTGGCGGCGAGGGCCCGGGCATCGTCGACGTAGATCTCCATCCACGTCCCGTTCTCGCGCCAGGCCGCCCAGGTCACGCCCTGGACGGGATCCCAGCGCGGGGTCACGTTGGCGAGGATCGCCATCGCGTCCGACAGCGGCACGTCGCTCCCCTGCCCGATCGTCCGCGCGTGGAGCGCGCCGCTCGCCGTCGGCCAGAGGTGGCCGTAGTACGGGACGCCGACGATCAGCCGTTCCGCGGGCACGCCGTCGGCCAGGAGATCGTGGATGGTGGTTGCCACCGTGTAGCCGCTGCCGCCCAGGGGCGCGTTGGACCCGGCAACCTTCGACCACCATCCGGCGTAGTGATAGCCCATCAGGTAGATGGCGTCGGCGGCGCCGGGTCCCGTGAGCCGCCCGACGTCGTAGGACGAGAAGTAGCCGGTGATCGCCACGGTCAGCTGGAGGCCGGGCGCCGCGGCATCGAGGGCGGTTCGCAGCTGCCGCACGAAGGAAGTGAAGGCGGCCTTCTGGCCGACGGGAACGGGCTCCAGGTCCACGTTCACGCCATCGACGCCGCGTCGGACGACCTCGGCGGCGATCTCCGTGGCCAGCCGCGCCCGGCGCGCCGGGCTGCCCAGGAGCGTCACCGTGGCGGCCGTCTCGTCCGGTGACCACGAGAAGCGCGAGACCGACAGGACCACCCTCGTCCCGGCCGCGTGGGCGCGCGCGAGCACGGCCGCGAAGACCGGCCCGTTCCATGCCTCCCATCGGCTGTCGTGCTGCAGGTGGCCGTCTGCCGCCGCCTGCAGGCTGAAGAACGCCAGCGTCGAGACCGCCGACAGGTCCAGCGTGTCGCGCGCATAGGCGAGCTCGGGGACCGTGACGAACGCCATCACCTCGCCGAGCATGCCCTTGGCGGCGAACCCGAACTTGGCCGGATCGGGCACTGCGATCCCTGCGGTGGCCGACGGCGATGGCGACGGCAGCGGTGAAGGAGAAGCCGAGGGGCTCGACGCGGCCGCCGTCGGAGCGGCGACCGAGGCCGCCGCGCTCGCGAACGCGGTCGGGGCCGCCGACGGCGGCGCGCTCGCCGGGGCGACGACCGAGGGGACGACCGCGATGGGCGAAGCGCCGCCGGTGCCCCCCGTCGGGCCGGGTCTCGGACCCCCGGGAGACGTGTACGCCGCCAGCCCGACCCCGGCCAGCAGCGCGACGAGACCGAGCGTCGTGGCGGCCACGAGCACGCGGGCCCGCGGAGGGCGCATCCGCCCGGCCCCGCTACCCGCCCAGCCGGGCGCGCCGGCCGGCGACCGCGCCGAGGAGCAGCAGTGCCCCGAGGAGCGCCAGCGTGGCGCCGGCGACGAGCACGTCGCGGGCCGGGCTGCGAGCCCACGCGGCGTCGCGCGCGAGCGCCGGCGCGGCGGCAGCAGCAGCGCCCGTCCCGTCCCCGGGCGACGCCGCAGCCTGCGACCGGGCCTCCACCGCACTCGAACCGGCGGCGTTGCCCGCTGCGGTCACGCCCGCGACGGGCGGGTTCGCGGCCGGATCCGTCGTGAGAGCCGGCGCGGCGCCGGCTGGCGGCGGCAGGCTCTCGCGATCATCCCCGCTCGGCGGCACGGCGGGCGGGGTCGGCGCGGCGGCGCCGGCCGGATCGGCGGACGGAACGGGTCCGGCCGGGGTCAGGGC
>Ga0265329_10001579_pt1 | contig 10920 bp, 8 predicted proteins | sample 41627metaG_FD_202091 | JGI IMG/M metagenome (GOLD analysis project Ga0265329, IMG submission 202091) | Rhizosphere microbial communities from Carex aquatilis grown in University of Washington, Seatle, WA, United States - 4-16-27 metaG | ecosystem: Host-associated > Plants > Roots > Rhizosphere >...
ATCGCCTCGCCCGTCCCCGCGGAGGGCTACGTCGTCGCACGAGATCGGGCAACCTCGAAGGATGGCACGACGGTCCCGCTCTTTGTCGTCCACCGTCGTGACCTCGCCCGCGACGCGCGCACGCCCACGGTGCTCTACGGCTATGGCGGCTTCAACGCGAACATGACGCCCGGATGGTCGCCCTCGGTCATTCCCTTCCTCGAGCGCGGGGGCGTCTACGTGCTGGCGATCCTGCGGGGCGGCGGCGAGTACGGTGAGGCGTGGCACCAGGCCGGCATGCGCGCGCACAAGCAGAACGTGTTCGACGACTTCATCGCCGCCGCGGAGCACCTGGTCACGGCACGGGTGACCAGCCCGGACCGCCTGGCCATCATGGGACGATCGAACGGGGGACTCCTCGTGGGGGCGGCGCTGACCCAACGTCCCGACCTGTTTCGCGCCGTCATCTGCGGCGTGCCCCTGCTCGACATGCTCCGCTACCACCGCTTCCGGATCGCGCAGCTCTGGATCCCGGAGTACGGCTCGGCCGACGACGCCGAAGCGTTTCGCTGGCTGCGCGCCTATTCGCCCTATCACAACGTTCGCGACGGCGCGCCCTATCCGGCCGTCATGTTCTCGACGGCGGCGTCCGACACGCGCGTCGACCCCCTGCACGCGCGCAAGATGACCGCGCGGCTCCAGGCGGCGACCAGCTCGCGCCTGCCGGTGGTGTTGCGGCTGGAGGCGCAGGCCGGCCACGGGGCGGGGAAGCCGCTCGGCAAGGTCATCGAGCAGCTCGTCGACGAGTGGACGTTCCTCGACCAGGCGCTCGGGCTCCGCTGAGACCAGCGTGGGCCGAATTGAACACGTACGAGTCGTGCCCTAGACTACGTACGATGCCCAAGGCAACGGCCGCCATGAATGCGTCGCGATTGCGGGCCGATATCTATCGAATCCTCGATCGAGTGCTCGAAACCGGCGTGCCGGTGGAGATCGAGCGGCGCGGTCGCTTGTTGCGCATCGTGCCCGAGACGAAGCCAGCGAAGCTGGAGCTGCTTCCGAAGCGCCCAGAGGCCGTCAGGGGAGATCCCGGGGACCTCGTACACGTCGACTGGTCGAAGAGCTGGCGCCCTGGTCGGATGTGATCCACCTCGACACGCATGTCGTGGTCTGGCTCTATGCGGGCAACGTGAAAGCCCTGTCGCGCCTTGTGGCCGATCGAATCACGAACGATGACGATCTCGTCGTCTCTCCCATCGTCGCGCTGGAAATCGACTTTCTTCGTGAGGTCGGCAAGGTTACCGAGACCGGCGAGACGATGATCGCCGATCTCGGCCGCCGCTTGGCGCTGCGGTTGGCGCGGAGTCCGTTCGCCGACGTCGTTGCCGCCGCGAAGGCGCTCGCCTGGACCCGTGATCCGTTCGACCGTCTGATCGTCGCGCAGGCGGCCGCAGAGAACGCGAGCCTCGCCACGCGCGACCGGTTCATCCGGCGCCACTTCAAGGGCGCGATCTGAGACTGACGAGGTTCACCCGCTGGACAGATCGGCCCAAGCCTCTGAGCTCACGTCGGAACCTGGGCGAGGGTCACGGGACCCGACGCCGCATCCGATTGCGGTTCTCGCTTCGCGATCAGCAGAAACATCACCGGAACCAAGAAGAGTGAGAGGATCGTCGACGAGGTCAGCCCGCCGACCACGGCGAGCGCCAAGGGTTGGTTGGACTCGGTCCCGGCTTCCAGGCCGAGTGCGGTCGGGACGAGGCCGATGACCGTTGCCAGGCTCGTCATCGCGATCGGGATAAGGCGGGTGCGCGCTGCCGCGACCACGGCCTCGACCTTGTCGACCCCCTCGTTGAAGCGGCGGTTGGCGTCGTCGATGAGCAGGATCCCGTTCGACACTGCGATGCCAACCACCATGAGAACGCCCATGAGCGCGGTGATCGAGAAGCCCTGCCCGCCGGCGATCAGGGCGAGAACGATACCAAGCAAGGACACCGGGATCGTGAACAGCATGATGAAGGGCAAGCGCAGCGATTTGAATTGCGAGGCCATGATCATGAACACGACCATGATCGCGAGCGCGACCGCGAGACCGAGCCCCGAGAACGTGGTCCGCATCAGGTCGACCTGACCCACGAAGCTGAAGTCGATTCCCCGTGTGCGAGGGTCGGCGCGCAACCTCGTTTCGAGCTCCGCGGCGGCGCTGCCGATGTCGCGCCCCTCTGTCTGCATCATGACGTGGGCGACACGTTGAAGATGGTTGCGCTCAATCGCGATCGGGCCCAGCGAACGCCGGATCTTGCCGTAGGAGCCCAGGGTGACGGCCCGGCCGTTGTCGCCGATGCGTACGGGGATACGGGCCAGGGCGCCTGGATCGTCGACGACCTGGCGGTCGTACGACGTGACGACGTAGTACGACTGCCCGTTCGACCCATCGATCCAGACGCTCGGAGTATTGATGTTGCCAAGCGTCGCCTCCAGGGTGGTCTGGGCTGCCGTTCGGGCGCTGAGGTCGACCAGCGCTGCCTCGGTCCTGTCGGTCTCGACCCGCACCTCGGGGTAGTCGATCTCGAGCGATGGGTAAATGTCCCGGATGCCTGGCACCGTGGCGGCCACCTCTGCGATGGCCTTCGACTTCGCGTCCAGCTCCTCGAGGCTGTCACTCCCGACCTCGACCACCAGCGGCGCGATGTACCCGTTCGAGAACACGCTGGCGACCAGCCCTCCGGGCCATTGCAGCAGCTCGACGCCGGGAAAGTCGCGGTTCAGGATCTCGCGCATCTGGTCGGCGATCTCGCGCTGCGTGTACTTTCGCCGTGCGGGCTCGGCCAGCGCCGCACGGATGAACCCCATGTGGGGGCCGCTGTTGGGGCTGGTCATGGCGCTGCGCGCGTTACCGGGGGATCCGACATTCGTCAGCACCAGGTCCACGGTGTCCTTGGGAAGCTGTCTGGCGAGAACCGCCCCCATCGCATTGATCTTCCTGGTCGCATCCTCGAGCGAGGTGCCGGGAGCGACGCGGACGTAGACGCGCTCCATCGATTCATCGATCTCCGGGAAGAACGTGCTCGGCAGCTGCCTTGCCATCCAGATGCTGAGCCCGACCAGCACCGCACATGCGCCGAGCACGGTCTTGCCAAATGGAAGCGTGGCGCGAAGCGCACCCGAATACAGGTGCGCGATCCGATCGATGAACGCGGCGACCCGCTGTGCGACCCGCCCCGGCTCGTGGTGCGCCAGGAAGTAGCGGCACGCAAGCGGCGTGACGCACATGCTGACGAAGTACGACGCGATCATGCTGACCGCGACTGTCACGGCCAGCGGTACGAAGAGCTTCCGGGCCAGCCCGGCCAGGAGCACGACCGGCAGCAGAACAGCCATCGTGGTGAGCGTGGAGGCGAGCACGGGGAGGGCGACGGCGTTCGTGCCTTCGAGGGCGGCACGGGCCGGGCTCATCCCCGTGCGCTGGTGGCGATGGATAGATTCGAGCACCACGACCGCGTCGTCGACGAGGCGCCCCATCGCCAGCGTGAGCCCCCCCAGCGTGAATGCGTTCAGTGTGTGCCCTGCTGCGTAGAGGATGATGAGCGCGACCGCGAAGGATAACGGAATCGCGATCGCGACGATCAGCGTCCCGCGCACGCTCTGCAGAAACACCAGAATCACGAGCGCGATCAGGATGAGCGCCTGCGCGACCTCCTGCTTGAGCCCTTCGTAGCTCGTGCGCACGAACGTCGACTGATCGAAGATCGCCCTGACGGCCACCCCAGGCGGCAGGTTCGGCAGATGCCCCACGATGTTCTTGACCGCCTCGACGATCTCCAGCGTGTTGCCGCCAGGGACGCGGAGCACGTTCAGATAGACGGCGTCGTTGCCGTCCACGGCGACCGACTGTGTCGCGGGCGACCCGCCATCCTCGACGCGGGCGACGTCCTTGATCAGCACGGCGCGACCTTCGTGCAACTTCACAGCCGCCTCGCCGATGTCAGCCACCCGAGCAGCGACCGCGTTGGTGTAGACGTTCGCGTCGAACCTGGGCGAGATGAACTCGCCCGAAGGGAGCAGGGCATTCGACTGGGCAACGGCCGCCGCGACATCTGTCGAGGTGATACCCCGCGCCTGGGCGCGGGTCGGGTCCACGACGATGTTGATCTGGCGCTGTCGTCCGCCGTTGATCGCGGCGCTCGCGACGCCCGGGATCCCCTCGAGCACCGGCTCGATGTAATTGAGCGCGTAGTCGTAGAGCTGCGGGCCGCCGAGACCGCCGCCCGAGACGGCGACCTGGATGACCGGCGCGTTCGATGGATCGTACTGGAGCACGAACGGCGGGAGGACCCCGAGCGACTTGGGCACCGCGGACATCGCGAAGGCAACCTGCTGTTGGACGAGGGTCTGGGCGGAGTCGAGATCGGTCCCCCACTTGAGCCAGACGAACACGACGGAGAGGTTGTTCCGGGACGTGCTCTGTACGAGCTCCACGCCCGGCGTCGCGCTCACGTATTTCTCTATGCGCCAGGTGATGGTCTTCTCGACGTCCTTGGGACCGAGCCCCGGGGCGAGCGTGCCAACGACCAGCACCGGTGGTGTCAGCTCGGGGAAGGTGTCGACGCTCATCCGTGGGGTCACGACACCGGCGAACACCACCAACCCGATGCAGATCATGAGGATTGCAATCGGGTTCCGGAGCGCAAGCCCTGTCACGGCGTCGCTCCCGCGACCTTCACTGTCTCCGACGCATTCTCGGAGGACGACTCTCGCTGGGCTGCGACGCGATCGCCGTCCTTCAGCAGGGCGCGCCCCTCGGTGACGACCCGACTGGTGGGCGGCAGCGTGAGCTCGAGGAACACGCTCCCGCCCCGTTCGCCCACGACACCGTAGCTGCCCTTGCGCGCCGTCTGACCGTCCACGACGAAGACCGTCGCCTTGGCGCCGCGAATCGACGCCGCGACGAGGGGTATCTCCGTGGCGGCGATCGGCTGGCCGATGTCGATGCTCAGCTCGGCCGTCGTTCCCACCGGCAGGGATCGGTCGGGGTCGGGAACGTCGATCTCGATGTGGACCGTGCGCGTCGCCGCGTCCGCCGCTGGCGAGACGCGCGCGATGTTGGCGCGAAGCTCCTTGCCCGTCGCGAGCGCGCGCATCCGCACCGGTATGCCCCGCCCGACGACGTCGAAGTCTGCTTCGGGAACATCCGCGACCACCCGCACGCTGGTCCGGTCCACGATCGTGGCGACGGTAGTGCCCGGGCGGACGAAGGCCCCGGGGTCCACCATCCGTGCCGAGATCTCCCCGGCGAACGGCGCGCGCAGGATGCAATCGTTCACCTCCAGCGTCGCCCGCTGCATCCTCGCCTGGGTCTCCATCAGCTCCGCCTGCTTGCTGGCGCTGTCGGCGGCGTGTCTCTCGATCTCGTTGGGTGAAGCAAAGCCGCCCTCCTCGAGCTCCGCGACGCGCGCCGCCTCGTGCGCGAGCGCCTCCTGTTCAGTCTGAATGGCGCGCGCCTGCATCGACACCGCCCTGGATGACGCGGACGCAGGTCGACAGTCGAGCGTCGCGATCACCTGGCCACGCTTGACCGCGTCGCCCGGCCGCACGAGCACGGTGTCCGCGTAGGCGGCGATGAGCTGGGGGCCGACTCTTGCCTCGACCCAAGGCTGGATCGTGCCGACGTAGCGCCGGTAGGGGCGGTACCTGGCCGCGCGCGCCGCGACGACCGTGACACCCTTCGCCTGGGTCACGAGCGCGATCTTGTTGACGTGCGAATTCGCGCGCGACACGAGCAAGAGCCCGAGCACGACCACCGCGGCCGTCCCCGCGACGATGACCAGGCGAAGCCTCCGACTCCTCGATGATTGCGTCACAGTTCCTCCGCGATGAGTCGCCCGATGACGGCCCTCGTTCGTAAGCTCTCGAATTGACCGACGGCGAGCTGGATCTCCGCGTCTGTCCTCAGGGCTTCGGCGTCCGCGAGCTCGAGTGACGTTCCGAGGCCCGCCTTGAACCGGGCCTCGGCCTGAGCGTAGTTCGCGCGCGCGGCGTCCACGGCACGCGCGAGGCTGACGAGCGCCGCCTGGGCCACCTCGGTGTCGACGTAGGCCTGCTGAACCGCGGCGGTCTCCCTTTGCGAGAGCGCCGACACGTCGGCGCGCGCCGTGGCGACGCGCGCGGCGGCCGCGTCGCGCCGCGCGGACACGACCGGGTCGAAGAAGTGCCACCGCAGCGCGATCCCGGCGTCCCAGTTCGGGATCGCGGGAAGCGGCCCCCAGGTTTGGGAGCTCGAGGGGCCGGTCGCCGCCGCGGTGCCCGCGCGGTCGGACAGCGTCGCCGTCAAGACGAGGTCGGGGCGGAGCTCCGCCGTGATCGCCCGGGTGAGCGCCTCGCCGGCCTTGACCCTCGAACGCGCTTCCTCCATGACGGGATCGCGGTCGATGGCTTGCTCGAGGCCTCGCTCGAGTGCTGGTGCCGGAGGCGCGGCAGCTTCCACGCCGCCCGCTTCGAGCATCCTCCCCTCGTATCCGACGGCCGCAGCGAACACCGCTCGAGACGTTCGAAGGCTGCCGCTGGCGCGGATTCTCCCGACGTCGAACCTGGTGAGGTCGGCCTCCGCGCGCGTGAGCTCGATGGGGGCGTGCAACCCGCTGCGCACGCCAGCGGCCGCCATGTCGCGGTGGGCCTGGGCGCGCTGGTACGCGTCCTCCGCCGCACGGAGCACGGCGTGGGCCCCCTGGACGCCGTAGTAGGCCTCCTTGACGATGAGATCGACCCGCAGGCGCTCGGCGTCGGCACGGTGTCGCTCCGTCTCGTAGGCGACATCGGCGACGGCCGCCTGGGCGGCGATGCGCCCGAAGTCGAAGATCTCCTGACCGGCCCCTATCGCCCCAAGAGCGGACGTGCCCGGGGCCCAGGTCCTGCCGACCTTCGTTCCACCGATCCGCGGGAGCTCGACCTCGGCAACCCCCAGGTAGGACGCGGTGCTGTTATTGGTGGTCCCTTCGAAGGCCTGCACGGTCGCCCCGAGAGTGGGCAACCACTGGGCCCGGGGGATGCGAGTTTCGGCGGCCGCCGCAGCCACGCGAGCGAGCGCGCTCTGCAAGGACGGCTGGTGGGCGCGCGCGTAGGCCAACGCCTGATCCAAGGTCATCGTCGGTAGCGTCGCAGCGCCCGGCGAAATCGCGACCAGCATCACGAGCATTTGCCCGGCGCCGGCAAGAGCTGACATGCGCTCGTCCACAGCACGCGGCGTACCAGCCAAGCGGCTGCCCAGGACGGGCAGTCTCGAGCGGGATCCGGCATACTTCGGGAAGTTTTCCCTGAGCGAAGGGGATTCATTCCCCAACATGGAAGAGATCTCTCAGCACGGCCGCCAGAGGGCGCGGGCATCCCGACGAACCTCCTTGGTCCGGGACTTGCTGCAATCTGGCGCGGCGGCCATGCCGCTCGTCGCCCCTCATCTGGGTGGGACGACCACTGGTGGTTGGATTCCGGATGCCTTCGTGAAAAATGCCGCGAGCCGCAGGACAGGACTGGCCGCCGCGATGGCTCTGTCCGTGGCATTCATCGGCGGGCTCGCATACTGGGACGCCGAGCGAGAGTCTGCCGCTGCCCTAGACGAGCTCGCGGAAGGGCAGGCGACCCTCGCCAGGGCGCTGGCAGCTTCTCTGCATTCCCGAGTTGCCGCTGGCAGCTCTTCGGGCGAGATCGAGCTGCTGCAAGGAGCCCGCACCGTGGAACGCCCTGGGGTCCTTGCGGTCATGCTCCACCGCCAAGGGGACCCGGCGTTGTCCACAACGAGTGGCGCGAGGATACGGTCGATCCCCATCCTCGAGGCGCTCGATCACGGCGCGTCCGCGGTCACGATTCCTCGACAGCAGGCTGCGTCACTCGGTCTGGCCCCTCGCACCGCCGTGGCCGGCATCGCCCGGGTCGATCGGGCCAGTGCTGGCGAGACGTGGGACATCATCACGGTGGCCAGCGCCGAGCACGAGAGGGATCGCGAGAAATGGGCCCGCCGTCGCTTGCTCCTGAGCGTCCTGGCCGCCGCGGGGTTGGTCGCCGTGTTCGGCGGCCTCGCCATGAGGAATCAGCGGAAGGAGCTGGTCCTCGGGCGCGAGCTCGCGCTCGCGGCCATGCAACAGACTCGAGACGAGAAGCTCCAGCGGGCCAGCAAGGCGGCGGTCATGGGTACGCTCGCGATGGGCGTAGCCCACGAGATCTCCACGCCCCTCGGCATAATCGCGGCCCGGGCCGAGCAAATGATCCCCAAGGTCGCGAGCGACGAGCGTCTTTCTGGCGGCGTCGCCGCGATCCTCTCTCAGACGGACCGAATCAAGCAGGTGATCCAGGGCTTGCTCGGGTTGGCCCGCGGCGACGCCCCGTCGGCAGAGCGAGTCGATCCTTCGGCGGTGGTCGATCAGGCGGTCGGTCTGGTCGAGCATCGCTTCTTGAAGGCTGGTGTGCGGTTGAGGCGCGAGGTGGAGGCCAGGCTGCCCAGCGTCCTCGGCGATCCGCGACTCCTCGAGCACGCCGTCATCAACCTCCTGCTCAACGCTTGCGATGCCTGCAAGGTGGGTGACGACGTCATCGTCAGAGCCGAGGGAGATCGCACCGAGATCAGGTTTGTCGTCGAGGATACGGGTGCGGGAATCTCGCTCGCCGACGTGGGCCGCGCGCGCGAGCCGTTCTTCACGACCAAGGCGCGCGGAGAAGGGACCGGTCTCGGCCTCGCGATCGCTCACGAGATCGTGTCGAGCCACCGCGGGACTTTGGAGTTTTCGCCGGGGCAGGCGTGCGGAACCTCCGCGGTGATCCGCCTGCCGCCGGCAGGAGGGACCGTCGATGTCTGAACGACGTTGCAGGATCCTGGTGGTCGACGACAACCTGGAGATGGCGCGGACGCTCGCGCAGGGTCTGCTCGACCGCGGCTACGACGCGGTGGCCGTCGGCTCCGGCCGGCAGGCGCTGGATCGACTGGAAGCGGAGACGTTCGACGCGGTCGTGACCGATCTCCGGATGCCGAACGTGGACGGGCTCGAGATCCTGGCCGCATCGCGCAAGCTCGATCCCGATCGACCGGTGATCGTGATGACCGCGTACAGCGCGATCGACACCGCGGTGGAATCGATCCGGCAGGGCGCCCATCACTATCTGACCAAGCCGTTCAAGCAGGACGAGCTCGCGATCTTCCTCGGTCGCGCGTTGGAGGAGCTGCAGTTGCGGCGGGAGGCGTCGGCGCTCAAGACCGCGCTCCGGACCAAATATTCGGCCTCTAACATCATCGGACACAGCGCGGCCATTCAGGCGGTGCGCGAGCGTATCCAGCGCGTCGCGGACGCCCCGGCTCCGGTGATCGTGCTCGGCGAGACGGGGACCGGGAAGGGGCTGGTCGCCCGCGCGTTGCACGCCGACAGCGGCCGGCGCGATGGCCCCTTCGTCGCGGTCAACTGTGCCGCGCTCCCCGAGCCGTTGCTCGAGAGCGAGCTGTTCGGGCACCTCAGGGGGGCGTTCACTGGCGCGGTCGGAAACAGGCCGGGCCTGTTCGCCGAGGCGGACGGCGGCTCGCTGTTTCTCGACGAGATCGCCGAGATGACACCTGGGTTGCAGGCGAAGCTGCTGGACGTCCTGGAGAGCGGCACGGTCCGTCCGGTGGGTTCGACCAAACTGCGACAGGTCGATGTCCGGATCATCGCCGCGACCCACAGAAACCTGGCGGAGGCGGTGAGGGCTCAGAAGTTTCGCGAGGATCTGATGTACCGACTCGACGTCGTCAGCATCGTGATTCCCCCGCTGCGGGACCGCGTCGAAGACATTCCGGAGCTCATCGAGCACTTTCTCCACCAGACCCGGGCGAGGTATCCACACTCGCCGATCCGGCGTATCACGCCCGAGGCGTTGGCTCGCCTGTGTCGACATCGCTGGCCTGGGAACGTGCGCGAGCTCGCTCACACCGTCGAGAAGATTGCGCTGCTCGGGCAAGCGGCCGACGTGACCGTCAAGGACCTTCCCGACGGGATCGCCCGCGCCGATAGGGTGGATCTGATCGAGTTCAGGGGCGACATCATCCCGATGCGAGAGCTGGAGCGACGGTACGCGGTCTGGGCCGTAGGCCAGACCGGGGGACACCGCGGCAAGGCCTCCGAGAGGCTGGACATCGATCCAAAGACGCTTCGGAAATGGCTCGGAGAGCCCGAGAGTGACGACGTCGAATAGGGCGGGAAGATCTCCCGAACGGACCGGGAGAATCTCCCGAGCTCTCCGCGAATCCGCCCCCGTCACTGCCGAATCTCGAGGGACGGTCGTGTGGCACGAATGCTGCCTCTCGACGAATCATGATTCAAGAATCGTCGAGGAACCTCGTCGCCACCGTGCTGGTCCTGTCGGCATCTGCCTGCGCGACCATGACCCCGCCCGTGCGGACCGGTGCGCCCACGCAAACGTCCGAGGGGGTAGAGCTGGCCGTGGCCCGGAAGCACTGCGATCAGACGCAAGACTCAGATTGGGACGGGGAAGACCTGGCGGAGCTCATCGTGGAGGTGCAAGTGAAGAACCCGACCCGGGCGCCGATCGCGATCCACAGGGGGGACATGCGGTTGCTGGCGCCCGACGGTGCGGCGCTCAAGACCATCACATGGCGCGCGGACGATCCCCTCTACGTGGCGAGCGGCGAGACCAAGTCCTTCGACATGCGATTCATGGCGCGCGGTTCGTTGGAGTGCGGCGCGCCCCTGCAGCTCGACACCCGAGGCGCGGTGACGACGGACCATCACGTGCTCGTGACCGACAGGATCTCCTTCACGCCATCAGCTCCCTTGTAGGAGGCCAACCTGTCAGCCTCTGCCGGCGGGGCCGTCTCCCGATCGCAGAGCCGATCGCACCGCGGCGCGCACCGCATCTCCCACCGCGACAGGCACGGGTCCTGGTGGCGCGCTCGCGCAAACCGCCAGC
>Ga0265329_10001582_pt1 | contig 10902 bp, 12 predicted proteins | sample 41627metaG_FD_202091 | JGI IMG/M metagenome (GOLD analysis project Ga0265329, IMG submission 202091) | Rhizosphere microbial communities from Carex aquatilis grown in University of Washington, Seatle, WA, United States - 4-16-27 metaG | ecosystem: Host-associated > Plants > Roots > Rhizosphere...
GCCGAACAAGCCGATGAAGCTGACGATCCGGCCGCAGGGACATTGGTGTAGCATCGAGGGACCAACTCGGCGGCCGGCTCGCAGCTTATCGGCCAACCGTTGGGCGGACGACGACAAACCATGAGAACGATCCGAAAAAGGTGCAACGACAGCGCATCCTAGAACTCACGGCGCTTGCCTACGAGCGGGAACTGGCTCGTGAACTGGGAGCGGTGGAGGTGGAATTCTCCCGCTGGCGTCGAATCGAGACCAACAGGGATCACGGATCACAGCAGCAGATTGGCGTCGGACAGGGATCAGGTTCCCTTGCGCAATGCGGACCGTTGAGTTAGTGTCGAAAACCAGCATGGGGCCTGACGGACGAACTATAGCTTTTCAGCTCTTCTTTCTTGTCTTTCTGATCAGAACGAATTCGGCACAGGCGGGAGGAGAGCCGCTTGCCCCAGCGCCGGCGCAACCTGCCGCTGACACGGCGCAAAATCTCCCGCAACTGGAAGGGCCAACCTCCCCACCCCCAGCGCTGGTAGACCCTCTTCCTGCCCCTTCCAATCCAGCTGTGGGTGCGCCTCCGCCAGCGCAGCCCACTACCGATCCGGCGGCTGTTCCATTTCCAATTCAGAAATCCTTTCCTGTTGCACCGGCCGCCAGGAAGGACGGCCGTCAGTTGGAGATTCTGCCTCCCCCCACCGCAGCGGAGGTCTCGACCACCGCTTCTGGCCATGGCCTCCGTGCGGCCGGAACGGTCTGTGGGGTGACTGGAATCGCATTCTTGGTAGCGGGTGTGATCTCGGGTCTGGAGACGAGGGCGTATTCCGATTCGGTAGAGTCAGATCAAGTCTTCAACAGATCGAAGGCAGACCGAGGCGCCCTCTATGAGAAACTGCAATGGACAGCCTACGGCGTAGGTGCTGGTCTAGCCGTCACAGGTGCTCTTCTCTATTGGAGCGGCGGATCCAAGTCGACGAGTCCAAGCGCGGTGGTGATGCCCGTGTCGGGCGGGGCTGCTCTTTTTGCCACAGGAAAATTCTAATGAACTCTAGACCGTTCATTCTGGCCTTGCTGGTAATCAACGTCTTGGTCAATTGGGCTTGTACATTCAGTCCTCAGCCGAAGAGTGGTCTTCAGTCGTGTGACCCCAGCGACAGATCGTGTCCGTTTGGGTATGTCTGCGCTGCCGACAACAAGTGCTGGCGATCTGAGGATCTGGTCAATGCTGCGGACGCGAGTGGAGTTACGAACGCGTCAGGTGCGGCCGGTGGTGGCGGCCGCGGTTCCGGTGGTGCAAACCAGGGAGCTTCGAGCGCCATTGGAAATGGGGGAGCGGTCGCGCCGTCCGGAGGAGCCGGGGGCCGAGGGGGCTCCTCGGGCTCGGCAGGCGCGAGCGGCAGTTGTACACAGCCCACGGCCGCCGAGACAGGCCGTGCGTCGATGTGCCTGAACGGCCTGGCCGTGCACCTTGTGTGTGCCGGGACCATCCCGGGCACGACCAGACCACCATGCTGTGGGCTAGAATATCCCTACTACTGTCCGCAGACGGACCTCTGTTACACCACACCAGAGGCAGCAGCTGCAGCCTGTGGTGGAAGTGGTTGTTCCGTTTGCGTAAATGCCTACGGTGGTTGCACCAACCTCTGTTCGGTCTTCCAGGTGTTGGACAAGACGACTTGCACATGCAGCTGCGGAACGACTACCTGTTTGCCCGGCCATTATCTAAATACTTCCACGTGCACATGTTCTTGACATCGACCTAGATTGGGCTCGGTAGGTGATCAAAATGCAGCGAGGAATTTGCTTGAGACTCTCGGATGGGGCTTGCGCCGCCCAACAAGCCGTTGCAGCAGACAATCCCGCCGCAGGGACATCGGTGTAGAATCGAGAGACCGACTCGGCGGCGGGCTTGCTGCTGAACGGCAAGGCGTTAGGCCGACTCTCGCTGTTGCCGTGAAGGAGAGAGTGACTTGTCTAGCAACCACAGCGGCAGCACAGCGCTTGCTAAGCGTTTTGTACATAAGCGGCGCATCTCATCCTTCCTGTTCTTAACTATTGGATATTACTGTGGTTTATGCCGTCCACTGAGAGTCACTAGAAGCTGCATATGCAACACATGCAATTCATTGCCTTCCAGCATGGCTCTAAATAAACTTTTTCCGCTTGACCGACCACCAGTCTGCGCATACATTCTTGGGTATGAGCTCTGACCAAACAATGGATGCCGAGATCGTCGCCATCTCACAGATCAGCTCAGCCCTCCAGGCAATCGAAGATCCCGTCGCACGGAGGCGTGTGTTGTCCTACGTGCTCGCGAGATTCTCGGACGGAACAATCGGACCACCTCTACCCTCAGCCACACTAGCTAAGACCTCTGCGGCGTCGCTTGCGGTTTCCCCGGCGGTTATTGAAATGAACGCCGCCGGTGCGAAGGAGATAGCTGGCGTCGCGCGACTTACTGATGACGGACAGCTTCGCATCACAATTCGCGATCTCAAAGCGAAGAACGGGCTAGACGCAGCGACGAGACTTGCTCTCGTCGCCATCTATGCACATCAGGAGCTTGTCGGGCAGCCAATGTCGTCGCGAAGGGGACTTACGCCTATTCTTCGCGAGTGGAGATTGTATGACGGGAACACGCGAGCCCGGCTTGCTAGGAACAGAGGCATCCTTCGTGACGGCGACAATCTGACACTCGACGCTCATGCCAAGCTGGAGGCGCAGCACCATATCGAAGACATTCTTAACCCCGAGGTCCAGGGCACCTGGAGGCCTCGTTGATTTCGAGCTAGAGAAAAAGAAGAACCACCGTGAGTACCCTCTGAACGAAACTCCAAATCTCGCTCAGCCCCTCGATGGTTCTTCTTGGCGGCCTCCAAAACCGCCATCTCCAGCTCCCTTAACGTAACATGCCGTGATCCCCACGTCCTCCGCCGTCTATCTCAAACTTCCACGATGTGCATATATTGCCCAAGCGCAGATCTCGAAAGTGAGCGGCCTAACATGCCGTTGAAGCTGTCGGTCGGTCGCCTACGGCGCCCGCCCGCAGCTTAACGGCAAAGCGTTGGACGGACTTGGCACTTGGGGTGGAGTTCGGATCTGGAAAGGTGGCAACTGGCTTGCGAAGGCGTTCTGCCAGGCCGGATCCTGGTGTAACCTTCTACTCAGGAAGGAAGAACAAATGGGCGGTCACACCGGGCGCACGGAACCCACGAACTGCAATCGCGGTTTGTTGTGGCTCGGATTCTTGGTTCAAGAGCCGTCCAACAAGCCGTTGAAGCTGACGGTCGGCCGCGGACGGCCGCCCGCAGCTTAACGGCAAAGCGTTGGACAAACGGGGCCGTGGCTTGGGGCATTCGAGTTCTGGCGGCGACGGCGACCAACTCTGGGTCGCAGTTTTGTTGTCGCCCGTCGGCGATCGTTTGGGTTGTGGCCGGTGGCCGCAGGATTCTGCGCCGATTGCCGGTGGCATTGATCGCTGGAATTTCGGCGAAAGAGCCGCGCCTCCGCCGCTCCAATCTTGGTGTGGCAAGCAACCGCTGGAGCCGGCCAGCGTAGCTTTGGCGCCGACATCATCTCGCGGGCGGTTGATCTCGCTCTCGTGCCACCTCGAAAACGCGGCGACCGGCGCTTCGGTCACGGACATGGGCAACCATCAGGGCTCCTCGACAAACTCGTTTTGCTTCTTCGCGGAAATCTCTGCGGTAGGCGGAATCGACTGCGCCGCGGCGGCCGGCGAAGTCTGGAGGGGCGGCTCCCGTTGTCCAACAAGCCGATGCAGCGGACGAAGGCCGTCAGCTCTCGGTCGGTGCTCATCGAGCCGGGGCCGCGCGGCTCTTCAGATGGTGCAAAGGACGCCGCGCGGCCCCGTCAGTGCTACTATCGACCATCACCTTCGGCCTTCGCCGCTGATCGGCAGATCGTTGGACGGACTTGGTACTTGGGGTGGAGTTCGGAAATTGAAAGGTGGCAACTGTTTGGTGAAGGCGAATCTGCCAGGCCGGATCCTGGTGTAACCTTCGGCTCAGGAAGGAAGAACAAATGGGCGGTCACACCTGGCGCAGGGAACACACGAACGGCAATCGCGGTTGCTCGTGGTTCGGATTCTTGGTTGAAGAGCCGTCCAACAAGCCGTTGAAGCGGATGGTCGGCCGCAGACGGCCGCCCACCGCTTAACGGCAAAGCGTTCGACGGACCACCAATGAAGAAGCTGCTGCGAATAGTTGCGCTCATCGTTGCCGTTGCCGGTGTCGCTGTCGCCCTCGGCGGGATCCTGATGGTGGCCTTAGGAATCTTCGGGAAGAGACAGCCACCGCCGAGTCTAAATGAAGGCCCCGCACTGGCGTTCGTGGTTGGCATCGGGACGGGGCTTGCCGGCCTCCTGCTTCTGCTGGCTGGCTTGGCTGTGCGGGCGGGCCTGGCTGAGAAGACCGGAGATCGACCCGCAGTTCATAAGGATCCTAAATCGGCGTCCGGCCGTCGAACAAGCCGTTGACTGACGACCCGCCGCAGGGACATTGGTGTAACATCAACGGACCGGCTAGGCGGCGGGCTCGCAGCTTAACGGCAAAGCGTTGGGCAGTCGCCGATGCTCGGGAACTTTCCGGCGGTTTTGATGTCTTCTAGATGCCACCTTGAAAGTCTCGTTGATAGCTCCGTCTATTGCCTTCTTGTCCTGCCTGGCATCCTTCTCGCAGGTTGCCGAGGCGAATCCAGTAGGAACGTCGGGCTCGTCGACGGATGCTCCGTCGACAAGCCCGACAACCCCGCGAGCGGCCGCCGATTCCCTTGGCATGCCGGGAAGCGAACCGAGTGACGCAGAACCACCGAGGGCTGCGTTCAAGGAGATGGAATCGGACTGGGAATACGTGGTGGCACCAACTCCTCCGCCGGGCAAGCAATCTGGCGAAATGTGGAAGGGATTTGAGAATTCGGACGCATGTCCCGAGCCCTGGCCCTTCTCAGCCAATCAGGGCCTCGAACCGTACGATCGCGCTGTGAATCGAGCCCTTGGGTTGCCTCCAAAGCGAGACGAAGTGCTAGTCATTCGAATCAGCCCGTCGTTCAGTCCGGAACGATCGCTTGCCCTTGTGCGAAAGCCCGACGGAACCTATCGGCTACGATCGCGGCGGCTGATTCACCAGGTGTGGGCGGACATGATGGATCAGATGCAGAAGGAGCAGGGGACGGTGATCCGTTTTGATGAAGAACACCAGACCAGCGCACTTTCGGTCTTGCGGTCGTCGACATCCACCAAAGAAGGTCGGCTGGATATTCGGACAGCGGAACTAATGTGGCGGTTGTGGACAGCGCTCGCAAAGCGAGCTCAAGTGGTTCGGGAGATCGGCATCCACACCGCAACCCTAGACGGCACGTACTACAGGATTTGGCAAGGAACCGGACGAATCTCCACGCATTCCCCCAAGCCAGGAAGTGTCCTCGATCTCGCTGTCTCAACGGCAGAGAGCCTTGAGAATCTAGTTGCAGAGGGCTCTTCCGACGAGGACGCGGTTCTCGAGGAAGCCAAGTTTGAGATGGCAAACGCTCTGCAACGTACTCGTCAAAGGGAATCGTGCCTGGAGGAAGTGAGAGGCTGGGGCCACTGAGGTGCGCTGCCCAACATGCCGTTGCAGCGGACGTGGGCCTGTCAACTCTCGGTCGACGGTCAACGAGCCGGGGCCGCGCGGCTCTACAGATGAACGAAGGCCGCCGCGCGGCCCCGGCAGTGCTACTATCGACCATCACCTAACGGCCCACGCCGCTGAACGGCAAGGCGTTAGGCGCACAAACGAGGATCACGTGAAATCGACACGACTCATAGTTGAGTATTCGGACCAGAACGAGGCGTTCGCGCGATTTCTTCCGCGTGCCGGTTCTGTGGTCTCCGAGTTCAACGATAGATCTGGGAACAAAGGTTGGTACCTTCTGGTCCTCGACGATCCGTTTGAGTACCAGGTGAAGATAGGCGAGCCCTTTCAGTTTCGGGGCACCAACATCACGCACTTCTTGATCCGGTCGCGATGGCTTGGGGTGGTCGTTGGTGCCAGGGAGCCCGCGTCGGTCTTTATCCTGCTTGTCGAGGAAGGTTCGCATCCGAGACATGACCCGATTGATGTAGGCGACTACATTCATGCAGCTTGGGGTATGGTGCGACTGGAGAGCGCCGCGGGAGCGGTTCCAGAGGTTTCAAGGGAGGTCGACGAACGAGAGCCCAGATGGCGATCAACCAAGCCAACGGAGGCCTGGTGAATGGTGGTCTTGTCGTGAAACCGGTCGCCTTCAGGCAGGACGGGGCCAAGATCGGAGCGACGAAGCCGGAGATTTACCATCGACGGCAGTCGCCGGGCAGAGCTTTCCCAACTCCACTCTGGCCAGTGAGACCGTCAGCGTCGTTGTCGGCGGCCTTGGTCAGGCCGGGGCGTTGAAGGGCAGCGGCGGCGGGAAGGCCCAGAGGGGAAACATGTCCCTGATCTCGCGTGCTCGCTCGCGCAGGCGAAGGACCCCGGTGCGGAAGGCGTCGACAAAGGCACGGTAGGCGACGCGAAACTCCATCTCGGTGGAATCGTCGCTGGCGTGGACGAATGGTGCCGGGCTGCGGTCGGTGGTGGCAGGCTTGCTGTGAGGGTCTTGGGAGAGAATTGCTTCGACGGTCATGGGCGTCCGACCCTTCTCCTTGTTGTCAGCCTCGGCCTTGGCCTGGATCTCGCCAACGACGCGGCGGTAGTGGGCCTGGCGCTCGTCTTCAGTGATGTCCAGAAGGCAGGGGAGCGGCGAGAGCTTGATGTCGAAGGTGGTCGCGAACTGCATGGGCAGGGTGTGCTCGCCGCGCTGGCGCGCGAGGAATTCTTTGCTGCGGTCGAACCATGTGCCGCGGAGGAGCGCGCCGGTGGTGAGGGCAGCGATGCAGTTGGGGCCTGGCCAGGACGCAGAGCTTGCCAGAAGACCCTCTTTTGCGGCGTGGGCCAGTAGGTAGCGCATGCGTACGTGCGCGGCTTTCTCGTCGGCGACGACGATGGAGCGGTAGCGACGCGACCACAGGCGCTCGCGCCAGAAGTGAAGGCGTCCGGCCTCCTTGGCGACGTTGGCATTCACGAACTGCATGAAGCTCGCGTGGGGAGCTCGGCGGCTTTGCCGCCGACGAACCAGCGCGGGAAGGTATGGAAACCCTCCCAGGGTTTCCATTTCAACCAACAAGCTGGCCGGCGCTGGTGGGTGGCATCAAGAAATGTGCGTGGGTGCTCAAAAACACGAAGGCATGGATGGTCATGCCGTAGAGTTCCTGGGCCTTGCCGATGATGCCGAGGATGATGTCGGTGAGCTCGGGGGATGGCCTGAGCAGCATCCTCCCTTGAAAGGTTCGCGTGGTGATTTCGACGAGGGAGCGCTCAGGAACGAATCGCAGTGGTCTCGGCATACGTCTCTATCGGCCACGAGGCGAGGAAGTTGCGTGTGCTTCCCCAGAAAACTCTGGCACCACCTGTGGGCGCCCACTGGGCCAGCCGCTCAAATGCGACGACCGGCACGACCCTATCGAACGGGTCGCGGCTTGGAAAAGCAAACTGCCCGGGCGCCTGGCCTGGGCGGGTGGCCGTGGTACTCTGGCACGCGCGTGGGATTTCGTGGCAGCCGGCATCGAGGTGCCAGAAAACGCCCGCGATTTGCAGTGGGGTTGGGCCAAGCCGCGACTGGTGCGAGGCTTCCCGTCAGTTTCCGCCGGCGCGACCAGCTAGCCCGGATCCGGGCCGCCGGCCTGGCGCATGCGCGCGATCACGCTTTCTTCCATGAGGTCTTCCATGGTTTGTCCGCCGTAGCGAGCGGCGATGCGGTCGTCGTATTCGTCGGCCACGAAGGCGAAGTCGCGAATGGTCTGGGTGAACTCTTCCTTGTCGCCGAGATCGCGGTCGAGCAGGGTGTGACACAGGACGATGGCTTGGCCTTCGGGCACGAAGGCAAAAGCGCCGAAACGTAGGACCGCGTTGAGCTGAAGCAGCTCCACCGCCAGCATGCATTCCATGCTCACGCCCTTGACCAACTGGGCGACCAGGCGAACAAGGGCATGATCCTTCCAGGGATGCACCTTGATCATGATCATCGACGAGCCCTGTTTCACGGCATAGAGGCCGTCCTCTACCTTGCGGTAGGCGGAGCTGGTCCCCAGCATCTTCTCTATTTTTTGGCTGGCGGCTTGAACCGCTGCGCGGGCACGGGCCTTTCGTTCGGGCATACATGATCGGTAGCACGAAGTCGGCCTCTTGCGAAGCCCACGCTTGCGTCACGAAAGTCTACCCGTTCGGTATCTAATCGCGGCGGTCGTCCCGGGCAATGCCGAGGGCGCGCATCTTTTTGTGCAGGTTCGTGCGTTCGAGTCCCAGCACCTGGGCCGTGCGCGAGATATTCCACTCGTTCTCGTCGAGCTTGGCCAGAACGTACTGGCGCTCGACCAGGTCGCGCAGCTCGCGCAGGGGAAGGTTCTTGGCCTCGGCAGGCAATTCCAGGGCTCCCAGCGCTTGCACGGGTCGCTTTCCCCGCGACACCTCGGCCACGATTTCCTCGGGCAGGTCGCCGACCCCGATGTTGTCCTCGGAGAGAATGACCAGGCGCTCGACCACGTTGCGCAGCTCGCGCACATTGCCCGGCCAGGTGTAGGCCGCCAGGATCTCGACCGCCTCGGGCGTGATGTTCTTCTCGTGCAGGCCGTTTTCGCCGGCGATCTGGGCCACGAAAGACTTGCACAGAAGTGGGATGTCGGCCGCCCGATCGCGCAGCGGTGGCGCGCGCAAGGGAACCACGGCCAGACGGAAATAGAGATCTTCGCGGAACTGCCCGGCAGAGACCGCGGCTTGCAAGTCGCGGTTGGTGGCGGCCAGCACGCGCACGTCCACCTTGAGCGTCGTCTCGCTGCCCACGCGCGACAGCTCACCCGACTGGAGCACGCGCAGAACCTTGGCTTGCGCCGACAGGCTCATGTCGCCGATCTCGTCGAGAAAAATCGTGCCGCCGTCGGCGAGCTCGAAAAGGCCCTTCTTGCGCGCGGCCGCGCCGGTGAAAGCGCCGCGCTCGTGCCCGAATAGCTCGGACTCGATAAGCTCGGGCGGAATGGCCGCGCAGTTGACCTTGATGAAGGGCCGCTCGCGTAGCGCGCTTTCGCGGTGGATGGCGCGCGCGACCAATTCCTTGCCCGTTCCCGATTCGCCGGTGATGAGCACGCGCGTGCGCGTGGGCGCGACCTTGGCGATCTGGGCGTAGAGCGCGGTCATGGCCGGACTTTGCCCAACCATCTCGAAGCGACCCTGGGCGAGAGCGCGCAGGCCGGCCACCTCGCGCACCATGGCCCGGCGTTCAAGGGCGTTGCGCAGAGTCACCATCAGGCGCTCGCGATCGAGCGGCTTTTCGAGGAAATCGTAGGCGCCGGCCTTGGTCGCGCGGACCGCGTCGGCCAGGGTGCCGTGCCCGGAGATCATGATGACGACCGGCTCGGGCTGGGCCTTGGCTCCTTCGTCGTCTTGCGCGCGCGCCTTGCGCATGGATTCCAGCACCTCGTGCCCGGACACGCCCGGCAACTGCACGTCGAGCAGAATCACGTCGGGCGCGATATCGGGCAGACGCGCCAGGGCCTCCTCGCCACTCGACGCCTCGTCGACGGTATAGCCCTCGCCTTCGAAAACCATACGCACGGTCCGGCGGATGTTCTTTTCGTCGTCGACGATAAGGATGGTCGTGGTCATTCGCGCCCCCTCAGCAATCTACCGCGTTTGCTCGGGTTTAGAACAGCGAACGCAGGCTGCCGAGAGCACCCAGGGAAGCAGCGACCGAGCGGCCCCAAGGTTCGAGCCCGGTTTCCGGCAACTTGGGTGCGGGCAGGAACACGCGGTAATCCACCAAGTGAATGGGCAGCGATCCGTCGCGGGCGGCGCGCGCATTCTCGCTTTCCACAAAGTCCAAAATGCGACGAAGGGCGCGCACGGCGGCCACGTTCTTGTCGTGCAGCAGCAGGATCACCGGACCGCGTGCGCGGCGAAGCCCGGCGGTCGCGTACTTCACGATGGCGTCCTCGTTCTCGCCACGCCACTCCTGGGGATCCATGTTCCACCCCACCTGGATGATGTCGCGGTCGGCGAGCGTGCGATCGAGTTCGCGGCAGCGCGCGCCGTAAGGCGAGCGGAAGAGCAGCGGCCGAATCGACGTTGCGTAGGCGATGATTTCCGAGGCACCGTCGATCTCTTTGGCCATCGCCTCGCGTTCGAGGCAGAGGTTCTTGTGGTTCATGGTGTGGTTGCCCACCAGGTGCCCGTGCGTGGCCAGCTTGCGCAAAAGATCGCGCCGCGCCAGATCCTCGGGCCGGTCGCGCACGATGTGGTGCCCGTTGACAAAGAACACCGCCTTGAGCCCGCGCCGGGTAAGCTCGTCGAGAATCAGCGAGGTGCCGATCAGGTCGGGACCGTCATCGAAGGTGAGCAACAGACTGCGCCCGCGCGAGACAGCCGACCTACCAGAGGCGACGGCGGAATCGCCGGGCAACGGCCGGAGAAAGCGGGGAAAGCCCCCGGCCGCCTGCTCGCCACGCCCAGGGAGCGCCTGTCCAAACCACAGAGCTGCGATGCCGAACGCGAGAAGCCGCCTTGGCATGCGGCTAGAATGGAATGTCGTCGTCGCTCGGGGGCGGGCCCGCGGGGGCGTCGGCGGCGGCGGGGGTCTGCGACTCTTCGCCCCAGCCGCGCTTCTTGCTTCCACCGCCTCCGCCGCTGCTGCCTTCGGCGCCGGGGCCCTGGCCGCCGAGGAAGACCACGCGATCGGCCACCACCTCGGTGGTGTAGCGGTCTTTGCCTTCCTTGTCCTGCCACTTGCGCGTTTGGATGCGCCCTTCAAGATAAACCGTGCGGCCCTTGGCCAGGTACTTCGAGCAGTGCTCGGCCT
>Ga0265329_10001584_pt1 | contig 10888 bp, 6 predicted proteins | sample 41627metaG_FD_202091 | JGI IMG/M metagenome (GOLD analysis project Ga0265329, IMG submission 202091) | Rhizosphere microbial communities from Carex aquatilis grown in University of Washington, Seatle, WA, United States - 4-16-27 metaG | ecosystem: Host-associated > Plants > Roots > Rhizosphere >...
GTAGCGCCCGCGGGGATGCGAACATGCGCGAATCGACGATGGAGGCCGACCGCGCGACGCTTGCGAACCTCGACCGTGATGGCGGCCGAGAGCACCCCCAACCTCCGGGGAAGGGCGTGTCGCGTGCCGGCGCAGGCCGTCGTACCATGGGCCTCCGCGCGGGATGCGTGACGCCCGCGCCCGGCGCATCCTGGGTTCCTGACGAGGTTTCGGCATGGATACGATGAAGCAGTTCGAGTCTTCGAGCACGCTGTTCGGCGGCAACGCGCCGTTCATCGAGGACCAGTACGAGCAGTACCTCGCCGACCCCGCATCGGTCACGCCCGACTGGCGCGCGTATTTCGACACGCTGCGCAACGGCGCGCCCGACGTCGCGCACGCGCCCGTGATCGAATCGTTCATCCGTCTCGGCAAGAGCCGCAAGCTCACCGGGACGATGGTCGACGCGTCGACGCTGCACAAGCAGGTGCTGGTCCTGCAGATGATCGGCAAGTTCCGCACGCTCGGCATGTTCCAGGCCGACCTCGACCCGCTGAAGCGGCAGGAGCAGCGGCCCATCGCGGATCTCGACCTCGCGACGTACGGTTTCACCGACGCCGATCTCGACACCGAGTTCGACGTCGGCTCGTTCCGCGGCGGCACGCCGCGGATGCGCCTGCGCGACCTGATCCAGGCGCTGAAGGACACGTACTGCCGCACGTTCGGCGCCGAGTACATGTACATCAACGACACGGCGACCAAGCGCTACATCCAGGAGCGTCTCGAGCCGATCCGCTCGCACCCGACCTGCACCGTGCCCGAGCAGCGCCACATTCTCGAGCGCCTGACCGCCGCCGAAACGCTGGAGCGCTACCTCCACACCAAGTACGTCGGCCAGAAGCGCTTCTCCGGCGAGGGCGGCGACACGATGATCCCGATGCTGGACCAGCTGCTGCAGAAGGCGGGTGCCGCGGGCATCAAGGAGACCGTGATCGGGATGGCGCATCGGGGCCGTCTCAACGTGCTGGTCAACACGCTGGGCAAGATGCCCGCCGATCTCTTCACCGAGTTCGAGGGCAAGCAGGCGCAGGAGCTGTCCGCCGGCGACGTCAAGTACCACCAGGGCTTTTCGTCCGATGTCACGACGCCGGGCGGCCCGATGCACCTTACGCTGGCATTCAACCCGTCGCACCTCGAAGCGGTCGATCCGGTCGTCGAGGGCTCGGTGCGGGCGCGCCAGCATCGCCGCAACGACAGGGACGGAAACGAAGTGCTGCCGGTGCTGATCCACGGCGACGCCGCGCTGGCCGGGCAGGGGGTGATCCAGGAAATCCTCAATATGGCGCAGACCCGCGGCTACTACACGGGCGGCACCATCCACATCGTCGTCAACAACCAGATCGGCTTCACGACGTCGGACCCGCGCGACACGCGCGGCACGCTTTACTGCACCGACATCGCGAAGATGGCCGAGGCGCCGATCTTCCACGTCAACGCCGACGACCCCGAGGTGTGCCTGCTCGCGGTCGACATGGCGATGGAATACCGGCAGAAATTCCACCGCGACGTGTTCATCGACCTCGTCTGCTTCCGCCGGCTCGGCCACAACGAGGCCGACGAGCCGATGGTCACGCAGCCGCTCATGTACAAGCGGATTGCGCAGCACCCGGGCACACGCAGGCTCTACGCCGACAAGCTGGTGGCGGCCGGCGTGATCGCACCCGAGGAGCCCGACGCAATGATCGCGGCGTACCGCGCCGCGATGGACAAGGGCCAGCACACCAACACGACGATCCTGTCGAACTACAAGGCGCCGATGACGGTCGACTGGGCGCCGTTCGTGCGCCGGGACTGGACGGCGCCCTACGACGGCGCGCTGCCGGTCGAGCGCATCCGCGCGCTGGCGCGCAAGGTCACCGAGGTGCCGGAGGGATTCAAGCTGCATTCGCGCGTCGAGCGCGTCATCGCCGACCGGCGCGCGATGGCGGACGGCACGATTCCGCTCGACTGGGGCATGGGCGAGACGCTCGCGTACGCGACGCTGCTCGACCAGGGCTACGGCGTCCGCCTTTCGGGCGAGGACGTCGGCCGCGGCACGTTCTCGCACCGGCACTCGGTGCTGCACGACCAGAATCGCGAGAAATGGGACTCCGGCAGCTACATTCCGCTTCAGCATCTGGCGAAGGAGCAGCCGACAATCGAGATCATCGATTCGGTGCTGACCGAGAACGCCGTGCTGGGCTTCGAATACGGCTATGCGACCTCGGACCCGATGCGCCTCGTCGTCTGGGAGGCGCAGTTCGGCGATTTCGCCAACGGCGCGCAGGTCGTGATCGACCAGTTCATCGCGTCGGGCGAGGTGAAGTGGGGCCGCATCTGCGGCCTCGTGCTGCTGCTGCCGCACGGCTACGAAGGGCAGGGACCCGAGCATTCGTCGGCGCGCCCCGAGCGCTACCTGCAGCTCTGCGCCGAGCACAACATGCAGGTGTGCGTGCCGTCGACGCCGGCGCAGATCTATCACCTCCTGCGCCGGCAGATGCTGCGCGTGTTCCGCCGGCCGCTGATCGTGATGAGTCCGAAGAGCCTGCTGCGGCACAAGGAGGCCGTCTCGACGCTCGACGAGCTCGCGCTGGGCCGCTTCCAGAACGTCATCGGCGAGACGGAAAAGCTCGTCGCGAAGAACGTGAGGCGCGTCATCGCGTGCAGCGGCAAGGTCTACTACGAGCTCGCGGCCTACCGGCGCGAGCACAGGATCGCCGACGTTGCGATCATCCGCTTCGAGCAGCAGTACCCGTTCCCGCACGACGACTTCAAGGCCGCGCTCGCGAAATTCCCGAACGCGAATGAGATCGTCTGGTGCCAGGAGGAGCCGCAGAACCAGGGCGCGTGGTACCGGCTGCGCGCCTATTTTCGCGCCGATGCGCTGCCGAACCAGGTCGTCGCGTATGCGGGACGTCCGGTCGCGGCGACCACCGCGGTCGGCTACATGTCGAAGCATGTGGAGCGCCAGCAGAGACTCGTCCAGGATGCGTTCGCACCCGCACTGTCCGAGGGCGAAATGATGGTCGGAACCTGACAGGAAGAAACAGCGATGCAAGTCGAAGTCAAGATCCCGCAACTCCCCGAATCGGTGGCCGAGGCGACGCTCGTTCACTGGCACAGGCGCGTCGGCGAGGCGGTCAAGCGCGACGAGAACCTGATTGACGTCGAGACGGACAAGGTCGTGCTTGAGCTGCCGGCCCCCGATTCCGGCGTGCTGGTGGAAATCCGCAAGAGTGACGGCGCTACTGTCGTCGGCCAGGAAGTGATCGCGGTGATCGATACGGCAGCGACCGCCACTGTCGCCGCTTCGGCGCCGGCACTGGCAGAGCCCGCTGCCGCAGCCACACCCGCACCCGCGGCGAGCGACGCAGGAGCGTTTGCGCTGCCGGCGGCGCGCAAGATGATGTCCGAGCAGGGCGTCGGTGCATCCGAAGTCGCGGGAACCGGTCGCGGCGGTCGCATCACCAAGCCCGACGTCGTGGCCGCGGTGCAGGCCAAGTCAGCGCCGGCAGCCGGCACATCTGCGAGCGCCGCGCGTGCGCCAGCACCGGCCGTCCAGCTCCCGGCCGCGCTCGGCAACCGGCCCGAGCAGCGTGTGCCGATGTCCCGGCTGCGCCAGCGCGTCGCCGAGCGCCTGGTGCAGTCGCAGTCGACGGCCGCGATCCTGACGACGTTCAACGAAGTCAACATGCAGCCGGTCATCGACCTGCGCAACAAGTACAAGGACCGCTTCGAGAAGGAGCACGGCGTCAAGCTCGGCTTCATGGCGTTCTTCGTGAAGGCGGCGGTGCACGCGCTGAAGAAATTTCCTGCGGTGAACGCGTCGATCGACGGCACCGACATCGTCTATCACGGCTACTTCGACATCGGCATCGCCGTTGGCAGCCCGCGCGGCCTCGTCGTCCCGATCCTGCGCGATGCCGACCAGCTGTCCTTCGCCGAAATCGAGATTGCGATCGCCGATTTCGGCAAGCGCGCCCAGGACGGCAAGCTCTCCGTCGAGGACCTGACCGGCGGCACCTACACGATCTCCAATGGCGGCGTGTTCGGCTCGATGCTGTCGACGCCGATCATCAATCCGCCGCAGTCGGCGATCCTCGGCGTGCATGCGACGCGCGATCGGCCGGTGGTCGAGAACGGACAGATCGTGATCCGCCCGATCAACTATCTCGCCCAGTCCTACGATCACCGCATCATCGATGGCCGCGAAGCGGTGTTGTCGCTTGTCGCCATCAAGGAAGCCCTCGAAGATCCCGCACGCCTTCTTCTGGATTTGTAATGGCGTTGGGCCGCACTCCGACTCGACGGACGCTACTGCGCACCCCGATCACTTCGTTGCCGCTCGCTCGGGGCCTCGCTGTACATTTGAGTACTATCTCGGCCCCTCGCTCCGCTGCGCCTCGTGCTCGGGGCGCTCGCTACGCGCCTTCTGAAGGTGGCGGCCCCTCCTGGCGGACCACGAATTTCGTTTCCTGACGCCACACCCCGCAAATCCATGGCAGATCAATTTGACGTTGTTGTGATCGGCGCCGGACCGGGCGGCTACATCGCCGCGATCCGCGCGGCGCAGCTCGGGATGAAGGTCGCGTGCATCGACGACTGGACGCGCGCGGGCGGCAAGCCGGCGCCGGGCGGCACATGCACGAACGTCGGCTGCATCCCGTCGAAGGCACTGCTGCAGTCGTCGGAAAATTTCGAGCACGCGGGGCACGCCTTCGCCGACCACGGAATCACGCTCGACAATCTCGGCATCGACGTCGCGAAGATGCAGACACGCAAGGAGAAGGTCGTTGCGCAGAACAACGACGGAATCCTTTTTCTCTTCCGCAAGAACAAGGTGACGTTCTTCCACGGCCGCGGCGCATTCGCCGGCGGAAGTGCCGCCGCAGGGTGGAACGTGAAAGTCGATGGGGAGAAGTCCGCCGATCTCGCGGCGAAGCACGTGATCGTCGCCACGGGCTCGAAGCCGCGTCCGCTCCCCGGCACTGCGATCGACAACGTGCGCGTGCTGGACAACGCCGGCGCGCTCGCGCTGACCGAGGTGCCGAAGACACTGGGCGTCGTCGGCGCGGGCGTCATCGGCCTCGAGATGGGCAGCGTCTGGCGACGGCTCGGCGCCAGCGTGACCGTGCTGGAAGCGCTGCCCGCGTTTCTCGGCGCCGCCGACGAAGCGGTCGCGAAGGAGGCGAAGAAGGTCTTCGCGAAGCAGGGCCTCGCGATCCATCTGGGCGTCGCGATCACCAGGGTCACGGTGACGAAGAAAGACGTCACTGTCGCGTGGAACGACGCGGCGGGCGCCGCGCAGACGGCGACCTTCGACCGCCTGATCGTGTCCATCGGCCGCCTGCCCCACACGGCGGGGCTCGATCCCGCGAAGGTCGGCCTGAAGCTCGACGCGCGCGGATTCGTCGAGGTCGACGCGGAGTGCCGGACGAATCTGCCGAACGTCTGGGCGATCGGCGACGTCGTTCGCGGGCCGATGCTCGCTCACAAGGCGGAGGAAGAAGGTGTCGCGGTCGCCGAGCGGATCGCAGGCCAGCACGGCCACGTCGACTTCAATACGGTGCCGTGGGTCATCTATACGTCGCCGGAAATCGCGTGGGTGGGCAAGACCGAGCAGCAGCTGAAGGCGGAGGGCGTCGCGTACAAGGCCGGCACCTTTCCGTTCGCGGCGAACGGCCGCGCGCGCGCGCTCGGCGACACGACCGGGTTCGTCAAGATCGTCGCGGATGCCGCGACCGACCGCATCCTCGGCATGCACGTGATCGGTCCGATGGCCTCGGAGCTCATCTCCGAGGGCGTTGTGGCGATGGAATTCGGTGCCTCGAGCGAGGACCTCGCGCGGATCTGCCACGCGCACCCGTCGCTGTCCGAGGCGACGAAGGAAGCCGCGCTCGGCGTGGCCGGCCGGACGCTCAACCTGTAGAACGCGGCGTGCGCGCGGCAACGGTCGTGGGTCATTGCGCGTACGGCGCCTGCGGCGCGCGCCGACGGCGGACAGCGCAGATCCCGCGCGGTGAGCCCGTTGCCGGGGCCGTGCGGTGAGCGGCGCGGCGATCGACGCATCGATTGCGGCGCGGCGCGCCGGACTCGCCGCGTGGGTCGAGCCGATTCTCGCGGCCCGCGGCACCACACTCGACCCGGCGCAGGCGACCGCGCTCGATCGCCTGCAGGAGCTCGCGGACGAGCTCCACGCATTTCGCGCGGCGCGGCAGTCAACGCTGAAGAAGCTTTTCGCGCCGCCCGAGGTCCCGCGCGGCGTCTATCTCTGCGGCGGCGTCGGGCGCGGCAAGAGCTTCCTGATGGACGGCTTTTTCGCGATCGCATCGCTGAAGCGCAAGACACGCGTGCATTTCCACGTCTTCATGCGCGACGTGCACGCGGCGCTCGCGGAGGTGAAGCACGAGGAGGATCCGCTCGCGGTCGTGGCGGCCGGCATCGCGCGCCGATATCGCCTCGTCTGCTTCGACGAGTTCCACGTCTCCGACATTGCCGACGCAATGATTCTCGGCCGCCTGCTGCAGGCGATGTTCGAGCACGGCGTCGTCTTCGTGATGACGTCGAACTACGCGCCGGACGCGCTCTGGCCGAACGGCCTGCAGCGCGAGCGCTTCCTCCCGACGATCGCGCTCATCAAGCGCTGGCTCGATGTCGTCGAGGTCGACGCCGGCATCGACTACCGGCTCCGCGCACTGACCCGGATGCGCACCTACTACACGCCGGCCGGCGCGGCGGCGGATGCGAATCTCGCCGCGGCCTTCGAGGCGATGCGCTCGGGCACGGACGGAAGCCCGAAGCTCGATGTCGAAGGCCGCACCCTCGTCGCGCGCCGCGTCGCCGGCAGCGCGGCGTGGTTCGACTTCGCGGCGCTCTGCGACGGGCCGCGTTCGCAGCGCGACTACCTCGAGCTCGCCCGCCGATTCCCGGTGATCCTGCTCTCCGGCGTGCCCCGGATGTCCCCGGACATGGGCGACCTCGCGCGACGCTTCACGTGGCTCGTCGACATACTGTACGATCATCGTGTGAAGCTGCTGCTCTCGGCCGAAGTCGCCGCGCCCGACCTCTATCGCACGGGCCACCACAGCGGCGAGTTCGACCGCACCGTGAGCCGCCTCGTCGAAATGCAATCCCTCGATTACATGGCAGAACCGCACATCGCGGCCGAGCGGGCGGACTAGCCCTCGCTCCCCCGCCGCGCGCCCCCGATTTCCATCAAATCCCCGCAGCGGACAAGGAGAACCCCAGTGCAGAAATTCAAGGCGTACCGGACCTTCCAGGAATCGAGCGGTGTCGCCAGCCGGTTCGTGGAATTGACGCTGGACGAGCTCGACCCGGGCGACGTCGTCGTGCGCACCAAGTACTCGACGATCAACTACAAGGACGCGCTGTCCTACAACGGCGCCGGCAAGATCATGCGCAAGTACCCCACCAACGCCGGCATCGACATGGCCGGCACGGTCGAGACGTCGACCGATCCCCGCTGGAAGCGCGGCGACAAGGTCATCGTGCACGCCTACGACATGGGGGTCGCGCACGACGGCGGCTACGCCGAATTCGTCCGCGTGCCGGGCGACTGGGTCGTGCGCCGACCGGAGAGCATGACGGCGTTCGATGCGATGACCCTCGGCACCGCGGGATTCACCGCGGCGCAGGCGATCATGCTGATGGAGCACAACGGGCTCGCGCCGGGCAACGGCCCCGTCGCGGTCACCGGCTCGACCGGCGGCGTCGGATCCGTCGCGGTCGAGATCCTGGCCAAGTCGGGCTACGAAGTGGTCGCGATCACCGGCAAGAAGGAGGAGACCGGCTACCTGAAGGAGCTGGGCGCCCGCGAAGTGATCGTCCGGCAGTCGGTCGACCTCTCCAAGATCCGGCCGCTCGACTCGGCGCGCTGGGCGGGCGTCGTCGACAACCTGGGCGGCGACATCCTCGCCTGGCTGCTGTCGACGATGAAGGTCGGCGGCACCGCGGCGGCCGTGGGCCTCGCCGCCGACCACAAGCTGCACACGTCGGTGATGCCGTTCATCCTGCGCGGTGTGTGCCTGCTCGGCGCGGACAGCGCGAACTGCTCGATGGCGCTGCGCCAGAAGCTGTGGAACAAGCTCGCCGTCGAATGGCGTCCGGACAAGGTGCACGACCAGGTCCGCACGATCGACTTCGACGACCTGCCGACGCATTTCGACCCGTATCTCAAGGGGATGGTCCGCGGCCGCACCGTGGTGCGCATCGCGCCGGACACCCACCCGTAATCCCGCGCGCTGCCCGCGCAGCGGAGCCCCGGGACCGCGTGCGGCAATGATGGCGGCGCCGGGGAGCTTGATCCGGCGCAAGCCGGCGCGCGGCGGCCGGCGTAGCCTCGTCCGGCAGGCGCGTCGCGCCGGCGACGGCGCGAATCCGCCTTATGTCCTACACAAGGGACATTGATCGGACGCAAGGTCCGACGCCGCGCGCGCCGCTAGGCTCTACGCCGGTGCCCGCATGAACGGACGCCGACGCGTGCGCAGCGCCCGCATGCGCCCGTTCCGGTCGCGCGACCGGACGCGAACCGTCCTGGAGGGGATGATGCAGAGCTACAAGGCATTTCACCAAGCCTCGCTTGCCGATCGCGACGCGTTCTGGCGCAAGGAGGCGGAGCAGGTCGACTGGCAGACGCCGTTCACCGCGGTGCTCGACTATTCGCGCCCGCCGTTCGCGAAATGGTTCGTCGGGGGGCGCATCAACCTCTGCCACAACGCGATCGACCGCCATCTTGCTGCGCGCGGCGACCAGAAGGCGCTCATCTACCTGTCGACCGAGACCGGCGAGACGAAGACGTACTCGTATCGGGAGCTCCACGCCGAGGTCAACCGCTTCGCCGCGGTGCTGAAGGCGCAGGGCGCGGGGCGCGGCGACCGCGTGCTCATCTACATGCCGATGATCGCCGAGGCGGCGTTCGCGATGCTCGCCTGCGCGCGCATCGGCGCGATCCATTCGGTCGTTTTCGGCGGCTTCGCCGCGGCGAGTCTCGCGACGCGGATAGACGACGCGAAGCCCGCGGTGATGGTGACGTCCGACTGCGGCATGCGCGGCGGCAAGCCCGTGCCGTACAAGCATCTCGTCGACGAGGCGGTGCGCCTCGCCGCCCATCCGCCGGCGAAGGTGATCATCGTCAATCGCGGTCTCGACAAGGAGATGAAGGTCGTTGCCGGCCGCGACGTCGACTACGCGACGCTGCGTGCGCAGCATCTCGATGCGATCGTCCCGTGCGAGTGGATGGAATCCTCCGAGCCGTCGTACATCCTCTATACGTCGGGCACGACCGGCAAGCCGAAGGGCGTGCAGCGCGACACCGGCGGCTACGCGGTCGCGCTCGCGTCGTCGATGCGCCGCATCTTCTGCGTCGATCCCGGCGAGACGATGTTCACGACGAGCGACATCGGCTGGGTGGTCGGGCACTCGTACATCATCTACGCGCCGCTCATCAACGGCTCGACGACGATCATGTACGAGGGGCTGCCGATCCGGCCCGATCCCGCGATCTGGTGGAAGATCGTCGAGGACAACAAGGTGAAGACGATGTTCAGCTCGCCGACCGCGATCCGCGTGCTGAAGAAGCAGGATCCCGCGTTCATGAAGAAGCACGACCTGTCCACGCTCAAGTACCTGTTCCTCGCGGGCGAGCCGCTCGACGAGCCGACGGCGCACTGGGCCTCCGACAATCTTGGCGTTGCCATCGTCGATAATTACTGGCAGACGGAGACCGGATGGCCGATCCTCTCCGCGCAGCCGGGCGTCGAGGAGACGCCGCGCAAATGGGGCAGCCCGTCGTTCCCCGTGTACGGCTACGACGTGCGGCTCCTGCGCGAGGGCGCCGGCGCCGAGGCGGGTGCCGACGAGAAGGCGGTGCTGACGATCATGCCGCCGCTGCCGCCGGGATGCATGACGACGGTCTGGGGCGACGACGCCCGCTTCGTGAAGACGTATTTTTCCGATTTCGGCAAGACGCTGGCCTACTCGACGTTCGACTGGGCGACGCGCGACGCCGACGGCTATTACTTCGTGCTGGGGCGCACCGACGACGTGATCAACGTCGCGGGCCACCGGCTCGGCACGCGCGAGATCGAGGAGGCCGTGCAGGCGCATCCGGGCATTGCGGAAGTCGCGGTGGTCGGCGTTGCCGATCCGCTGAAGGGGCAGGTTCCGGTCGCGTTCGCGGTCGTCAGGGATCCGCTTCGCGTGGCGACTCCTGAAGGCATCGCGACGATGCGCAAGGAAGTGATGGACACCGTCGATCGCGAGCTCGGCGCAATCGGGCGACCCGGCGCCGTGCATTTCATCACGCTGCTGCCGAAGACGCGCTCGGGCAAGCTCCTGCGCCGCTCGATCCAGGCGCTCGCCGAAGGTCGCGATCCCGGCGACCTCACGACGATCGAGGATCCCGCGGCACTGGAGCAGATCCGCGCAGCGTTGAGCGCTGCATAGCCCTGTCCCACAGGGCCTCGGCGGCGCCGCGGACGCGCGCCGGAGCATCGCCGCCGCGCCGATGGGCGATAATGCGCGTTTTGCGCACAGTGCCACCCATGTCCAACGATGCACGCCCGGCGCACGCCGGCACCGCTCCCCCGCATGTTCCGCTCGCGATGGCCGTGCGCGGCGACGGCGTCGACGCCATCCATTTCGGCTCGGTCGCCGTGGTCGACCGCGACGGCCGCTTGCTCTATGGTGCGGGCGACCCCGGCTTCGTGACGATGACGCGCAGTGCGCTGAAGCCGTTCCAGGCGATGCCTTTCGTCGCGGGCGGAGGCATCGAGCGGTTCGGCTACACGACGCGCGAAACGGCGCTGCTGTGCGCGAGCCACTCCGGCGAGCCGCGCCACGTCGAGGCAGT
>Ga0265329_10001587_pt1 | contig 10881 bp, 8 predicted proteins | sample 41627metaG_FD_202091 | JGI IMG/M metagenome (GOLD analysis project Ga0265329, IMG submission 202091) | Rhizosphere microbial communities from Carex aquatilis grown in University of Washington, Seatle, WA, United States - 4-16-27 metaG | ecosystem: Host-associated > Plants > Roots > Rhizosphere >...
GTCTGGTTCCGACCGTCGAATGTTACGGCGGTTGCTCGGGCGCTTGGGGGTATTACGTCAACGACAGTCTGCGCAGCCTGATTGCGACGGGCAAGGGACAGCCCAATCCGGAGGAATAGGTCGCGCCCGCCTCCGCTCAGGATGGATAACTTGCCAGCGCAGGATTGCTCGACAACTAATGTCATTGCCGCTGCCTTCGTATTTGAGTCTCCGGAAGAGTAGGCCGGTGCGGATCCGTACGACGGCGAGAGGCTAACCTCGACGTAGCAGTTGCTTTTGTAGAAGCTGACCCACCAGTGGTCACCAGTGTCCGCGATGCGAGACAATGCCATGGGCACTACGACTCGATCACCTCGACGGTTCCTTTGCTTCCGTCCAGCTGCACCAGATCGCCGGTCTTGATGAAGCGCAGAGCGCCTTTTGCAGAAACCACCGCAGGGATGCCGTACTCGCGGGCCACCACGGCACCATGGGACAGCGGACTACCGATCTCGGTGACAAGTCCACCGATTAGGCTGAAGTAGGGTGTCCAGCCGATGTCGGTGAACGCAGCCACCATGATCTCGCCCCGTTCGAGCGTGGCCGCTTCAGCGATGCTGTTCACGAGCCGAGCCCGAGCACGAACGGTGCCACGGCTGACCGGGATTCCCCGAATCTGATTGCCGGCAAGAACGACCGCCTCTTCCTCTTCCAGCGGCTCGGGAATTCCCACGTTCATCAGCGGGAATCGCAGCTTTGCGGTCTCCGGTAGCAGGGCCCGTCGTTTGCTCGCCTTCGCTTTCCACGCAGGGTCGCAGTCCTCGACGAGTCGCCCGATCTCTTGCCGGGTGAGGAAATAGATCTGGTCGGCATCGTCGAGCAGGCCGCGCTCGACCAACGTCACGGCATAGTCGCGGTAGGCTTTGCGAGCTCTGTTGACCATGCGCATGGAAAGCGCTTTGGTCATTTCACGGTTGGCCACGGACTTACGCGCGACTTTCTTGAACAAGTTGAGAAAGAGGCGCTGGGAGATGGTGAGGTCGTTCTTCATGCGCTGACGAAGGTCGCTGCCGCTCTCGCTCGCGAGCTTCGACGGCTTGCCGGCTTTGAGGGAAGCCTGAATCATGGAGATGAGTTGCTCCTGATCTTCTTCCCAAGGCTTCTCGCGTAGCTCCGCTTCGCGTACGCAGCGATGGCCGTGCCGGCGCAAGAACGCGTGGTAGCTCTCGCGCAGATGGACCGGAGCATTCTCCTCGATGAATTTGAGCGCAATGGACGGGGGCACGGATGCAACCTGCTCTACAAGGCTCGCAGAGACGCGCAACTGGTCCACAAAGCGTTCGATAGACTTGACCGCGTCGGCGCTTTCGATCGCGGAATTGTCGGCAAGTAGCAAGGTTGCCAGCGCGTGGTCGCGCGCCTCGGGAAGTCGGCGGTTGCGGGTCAGAATCCCCATCAGGAGCGAGTAATAGAGACCGGATTGGGCCGACGTGAGGTTGTGGAAGCAGAAGGCGTCCGCCAGCCGCTCGCAGGCGAAATTCAGGGTTTGGTAGTCTTTGTGCAGATCCCCGATCATGTGCAGTCTGAATCCCTGTTCCAACTTGCGCAGCTTTCTCACGCTCCGCCCGGCGAACTGAATCGAGGTGATTTGCTTGAGAAAGCCCACCCAGCGAACAATAGCGGGGGCGAATTTTCCCACGACCAACTCGGGTACATCGGTCGCGCTAAGAGAAATGAGCACATTCTCTTTCTTGTTGAGCGCCAGCCTTTCGACATAAGCCATGTACCTGCTCATATTGAAGAAGAGGCGGTTGTAGAAGAGTTCTAGCGACCGCCATTCCCGAATCTTCTTCATGGGGATGACGCCGGAGCGGGCGGCCAGGTAGCCAAGCCCTATGTCGATGGCGCGACCGCACACCGAGTAGGTCAGGGGCGTGACCACCCCCGGCATCATCTCGCCGATGTTTCCCAGTGACCAAACCCCAGCGCAGGCATCCTTGCCGTTATCGAGCACATCATCGAGCTCGTTGAAATGAACGTCGTCCAAGGTGGTGATGGGCCGCAACTGCAACCAGTGAATCCCACCCGCGCGATCGATGGCCCATTCCAGGTCGACGGGATAGCCGCAAGCCTGCTCGGCCGCCCTTGCCCCTGCCATGAGCTCCAGGACCTGTGCGGCAGAGAGTGCATCCCCGCTTGAAGCCATTTGCGACGCAAGGTCTTTGCCGCTGCGGAAGATCCGGTACTGGACACCGTCCTTCTTGCCGCCGACCAGATCTTCCCCGAGGCCGGCTGCGACATTGATCAACATCTTGTCCCTGCGGTTGAAGACCGGATCGGCGCTGAAGATGACCCCAGCCTTCTCGGCCTTCACCATGTTCTGCACGAGAACGGAAATGCGCGTGTCCGCCGCGCCTTGCAAGTTGGCTGAGTAACGCAATACCCTGTCGCTGCGGGCCGAGGCGATGCATTGGAGAATGGCGGCCCTGACCGCTTGGGGGTCGCTGACATCGAGGTAGCTTTCGAACTGACCAGCAAAGGACGCCTGCAACCCGTCTTCGCTCACCGCAGACGAGCGTACCGCCTTCGGTCCAGGGCCGAGCGCGGCGAGCTGACTTGCAAGCAGCTCTTGCGGAAGATCGCGCTCCTCGGGCTGGACGATGATCAAGGTCTTGGGAACCTTGAGTCCCAGCCGGTCAAGCAGGTGCAGTCCGCGGGCTTTTCCACCCACGGGTTGGTCTTGCAAATCGCGGAGGAAAAGCCACAAGCGTCAGTCTATCCGATGAAGGTCTGCGTGAAATCCGTATTCCGCCATGCCGAGCCCGTCCACGCCATTGAATCGGTAGCTGGCGATGCCTTCTCTCATCATGTACTTGCCGTCGTGCAGATAGGGGAACTCCCCGTGGCGCTGGAACTCTAGCGTGTGTTTCTTCCCGCCCCGCGTGTGAAACACCAGGGTGCCCCGATCGGGTTTCAGTCGCTCCCGGTGCAGCGTCTCAAGGTCGGTGGTTTCGACGATCGCGTCGGGAACACCGTCGGGCCCGGTAACAAAGCCCGCGGTGAGGCGCCCAAGAAACTGCCATTTGATGGTGGTGACGGTGAAGTGATAGCCGTCGTCCGAGATCCCGGTGAACCAATAGTGGCGATCCCAGGTGAGCCAGTTGCGTGAGCCAAACGAGTGATCGCGCGACGCCCGCAGGTTCAAGTCGAAGCGCCTGCCGTCGAGCTCCACGTGACCGGTGAAGTTGCCGGTCTGCTCGTAGTGGATCTGGTGAGTATCCTTCATGGCGTGGAAAAACGCCCGGGTCCACTTTTCGGAGGCAATGGCCTTTGCGATTAGATTCCGATCGGAGCTTTGCGCGTAATCGTAGATGGGGTGCTCGCCTGTGAAGAGCAGGTCCGCCTTGCACCGGTGGGGCTGGGCTTGGGCATCCCTCACGCGCCCTTCGTAGGTCACGCGCCATTGCTTTCCAACTTCTACCGGCACCCACCGTAGCGCGCCCATCTGGAACCCGTCGCCATCCGGGCCGGGATCTTCCTTGATGCCGAAGAAGCCCATGCCAGACAGGTGAAAATCGAACCAGTATTCGTGAGCGCGGTTCGGCCCCCGGAAAGCCATGCGCGTGATGAACGCGTTGCCCGCCTTGTCGCTACCGTAGAAATACGAGCTGTCGTTGGGGTAGGGCTCGGCCACGTTCACGTGCTTCTGTTCGAGGTATGCCACGGGAAACTGGCGGCGTTTGGTACGGTTGACCATCAGTTTGGCGATGGATTCTTTGATCATGTTCGACGTGAGCCTCTAGGATTGCGCAGCGACTGTCCAATCGCTCATAGAGCGACAACCCAAGGCAACCGCGACGCTGCGTCTTGTTTGGGGTGAGCGACCAACTCGCCCTATCAGGGGAGCGGCTTGCCGTCGGAGGTGCAGTTGGTACAAGCGATCGTTGTCGAGCCGTCGCTCATGTAGATAGGGACCGCGAAATCCGGAGTGTCAACATGGTCGATGGCCAAGTGATCGAGCGTCAGTGTGCCGTCGGGCAAGGCAGTGTCGATGACGATGGCTCCGTCGCCGTTGCCCCCTGCGTAGTCGACCGTCGTGTAGGTCACTTTCGATCCGCTCTGGGTGCCTGAATAGAACACCAGGCCGTACCAACCCGCGAGCACGGGCGGGTTGTATTGGGTGGTAAGAGTAACTTTGCTCTGTGCTGTGCCGTTGATCAGAACCTTGCCCGTGCCGCTTTGTCCGACAGAGATCGTTGTGTTGTCACTGAATTTCAACGTGGTGCCGGCTTCAATGGTCAGCACGCCCCCGTCCTTGACGTCGATCTGGTCGACCAGATAGGGGCTGCAGGCCTTGGTCAGCGTGAGACCGCTGGGATAGATCGCGGCTGTGACCGTGCTGCTGCTGAACGTGCAACTCGCGGTGCTCCCCGTGGTGCCTCCGGTGCCGGAGCCACCGCTGCCGGTCGCCCCGCCGTTCTTGCCCGCGCTGCCACCACTGCCGGTTTGCCCGCCGCTGGCGCTCGAACCGCCGTTGGCGACAGTTCCACCGCTGCTGCTGGATCCGCCGTTGGCGATAGTCCCGCCGCTGGCGCTCGAACCGCCGCTGGCGACCGTCCCCCCACTGCTGCTGGATCCGCCGTTGCCCGTTGCTCCGCCATGTGCGCTTGCTCCCCCACTGCTGTTCGTTCCGCCAGTGGACCCAGAGACTGAACTCTTGGTGGTACAGCCGGAAACACAAAGCGATGCGGCCATCAAGGCCAGAGTCAAGAATCGGACGCTACTAGTGATCATCGAAGATCAGCCTTTCTGTCGACATGAGACACTGCGTGGTTGGGGTGGAGATCATTCTACACACTTCGTGTGCACGAGCCCAACCTCCCTTGTCAAAGAGATTCGGTGCGGGTTTCGCAGCATGCTCGCCTGCGGTCCAAGCAGATTGGCGGCTGCGACTTCTCCACGGGTGCGCTTGTTCGATGGCGCGCTCGTCGCGGCTGCGGGCGAGCTCGGCGCGGCGTTCGAAGCGAAACGGCCCTCGGCTCACTCGGCATGAGTACGATGATTACGCCTGCATTGCCGGGGTCATCGTGCGACACTCGCTGGCCGAGCGGGCACACAAGAGCCATGAACCGACAACGATTGAAAGATCTCCTGGCCGAGTACGGAAGGCTCGCGCTTTACACGTACTTGGTACTCTTCGTAGTCGTGCTGGTGGGGTTCGCGGGGGCGATCCACTGGGGTTTGCGCGTGGAAAGCACGGTGGGCAAGGCCGGTTTGTGGGGGGCGGCTTGGCTTGCGACCAAGGTTACCCAGCCGCTGCGCATTCTGGCCACCGTTGCCTTGACGCCCCTGGTGGCGCAGGTTTTGAAACGACGGAAGAAGACGGCCCCGGTGGACGGAACCGTGCTGCGAACGAAGACATTCTGAGCTTCTTGTTCGCAACACCGATACGCTCCTCCGCGAATTCCAGCGGCACGATGCCGATCGCCGCGCGGCTCCGCGCTGGCGCTTCAGCAGTGACCACGACGAAGCGAGGTTTCGCTACTGTTCCCTGGCGCGACTAGGTCGTCGTCGGTGTCCGATGCTGCAAGGGCCTGATCGGCAAAGCCCGTGCACAACAGGCCGTCCTCCGCGAGAAGCTCCCTGACTGCAACCGCCAGGCACTTGCGAGCCGACGCAACCAAGGGCACGAGTCCCTCGTGACAAAGGATAGCTTGCAGCGGGCCCGTCATAGGAAATGGCAAGCGGGTCAAGTTCAAGCGACGGAAGTGCACCATGTCCTTGATGTCTTCATCGATCCCCCAACCACCGTCAACGGCGCGAAAATATCGGTCGCGCATGCACGGCGGAACGTCGCACAGCTGCTCCTGGTCGAAAACGCCCCGCTTTCCGCGGTCGATCACGGACATCGAGATGTCGGTCGCCAAAATCTTGATATCCATTTCGTCCAGGCTGACTTCAGATGCCTGCATCGCGCCGAGCGCCGTCAACGCCATGCCGTAGGCTTCCTCGCCGGTGCCGCAACCCGCGGACCACAAGCGAATGCGCCGCTTGCCGCCCTTGAGCCAGCCCACAAGCCGCCCGTGCAGCGCCGTGTGATCGTCGAGCCGGGCGAAGAACCGTGGCGGCCTGGGGCGCAAGAAATCTAGGAAATCGACCACCTCGCCGCAGTCTTTGTCTTCTTCGAGCCGACTCATGTACTCGTCGAGTGGAACCTGCAATAGCTGCATGCGCTTGGCGACCCGACCCGCGACGAGCGTCTGGTGTTTGGAGCTAATACCGACGCCTAGCCGATTCGTGGCGATGTGGCAGAAGTGCCGCACAACTTCTACGGGAACAACTTCGTCAAACATGACCTACCCTCTCTTCTATTACGCCATGGTGGATGTCAATCTCAAACTCAGAATGCTACCCTTCGAGAGGATTTACCCAACCATCGGCCCAGAGGTTACAAGGGCGAAATAGACGTCAAGAATCCGACAGTTGTGCTCTGCCATCCTCCCATGACCCATTCCCTAGAGCCTTGGCTTGTGCGCCACGGAGAATCGACTTTCAATGCCGAAGGCCGGTACGCGGGCTGGTCGGACCCGCCCCTCACTATCGACCGGCGGAGGCGCGAGATTCTTCCGTGAGCGCCAAGGCGATCATGGTCTGGGGATGTACCTCCGACGCGGGGAAATCATTCCTCGCCACGGCGCTATGCCGTTGGTTTTCCAACCAGGGACTGAGGACGGCGCCGTTCAAAGCCCAGAACATGAGCAACAACGCGCGTGTCGCGCTCGGTGGCGAGATGGGAAGCGCGCAGTGGCTGCAAGCCAAGGCGGCCCGGCGCGAGCCCGAGGTACGCTTCAATCCCATCCTGCTCAAACCCGAGCGCGACACCGCGAGCCAGGTAGTGGTGCTCGGCCAGGTGGATCAGGATCTCTCCGAGCTGGAGTGGCGGCGCCGCTCGCCCCTGTTGTGGGAGCGGGCGCGCCCGGCATTGCACGCCTTGATGGCGGACAACGATGTCGTCGTGATCGAGGGAGCGGGAAGCCCGGCCGAGATCAACCTCGCCGATGTGGACTACGTGAACCTTGAGACAGCGCGAGCGTCCCATGCGCGCTGCCTGCTCATTTCCGACATCGACCGGGGTGGCGCCTTCGCCCATCTTTTCGGCACATGGTCGCTTCTTCCCGCAGATCTGCAACCGCGCCTGGGCGGGTTCGTGCTCAACAAGTTCCGCGGCGACGCATCCTTGCTAGAACCAGGGCCGCACGACCTGCACGCGCGCACCGGGATTCCCGTGCTCGGAACCATCCCGCTTGTCGCCCACGACTTGCCTGACGAAGACGCAGTGGCGCTGGACCATTTCCCGTCGCCCGACCGAGATGGGGAAAGATTCCGCGTGGGCGTTGTGGCGTGGCCGCGCATCTCGAACTTCGACGAGTTCCGCCGCATGGGCTCGTGGCCGGGCGTGCGTCTGCGATTGGTGCGAAGTCCAGGCCAGCTCGACGGCCTGGATCTTTTGATCCTGCCCGGATCCAAGCACGTCCCCGGCGACCTCGGCTGGTTGCGCGAGCGCGGGCTCGATTCGGCAGTGCATGCCTTCGTGCGTGCCGGGAAACCCGTGCTCGGCGTGTGTGGCGGCATGCAGGCGCTCGCAGGCCGCATCGACGATCCCTCGGGCCGGGAGGGAAACGCAGCGGGGCTCGGACTGCTGCCGTTTTCCACGATCCATGCGGCGCACAAGATCGTGCGCAAGTCCGCGATCGTCGTTCCTGTTCTGGACGGATTCTGGAAACCCCTGGCGGAACGAAGACTGTCAGGCTACGAGATCCGCACCGGCACAGTGGCCGGCGTAGATCCGAATTCCATCCAAGCATCGGTCCAAGCACGGGGAAACGTCCTCGGCATCTATTTACACGGTGTCTTCGAGGATGCGGAAATCCTGGCCGCGCTCTTCGGCGGCGACGAGCGCTCCCCCGATCCACTGGAAAAGGCATTCGAGGATTTGGCCCGCCTTGTTGGGAAACACATGGACATGAAGACTATTTCTGAATGGGTCGAACCCAGCCGGCTCGCGGGATTCTGCTGAGCATGACGGAAGGAGCACTCCACGATGGCCTTGCCCAAGGCGAAGATTCATGCCTGGCACTAAAAACGGCCAGTCGGAGGTGCATCTCCAAGTGACCGGTGCAAAGTCGGGACAAGCGCCATTTTTTCTTCACCGAATCGCATCCGCAAAATGGCCGATAACAGATCTTACGTTAACCACATTGACCTACACACCCAAACTATCCCCTCCACCCAGGGATATTGGCCCTATCTCAGGAAGTCCACGCAAACAAGGCAATACCGAGACGTTGCTCGGGCGATGCCCAGCTGTGTGCGCAGACCTATCGCACGAAGGTGTACGCAACAGCGTCAGTGCTGAAATCATGGAGGAATTGGCGGTGCGAGAGGGTTGGCTTGCTGAGAGCTGCACCCGTCGCAAGTCATCGCCCGGTTCGCTGCGAGACGCTCCGCCCGCGCCTTGCTCCGGGCCGCCGCCAGTTGCATCTGGGTGTTGTGCTCGTCGACGAAAAACTTCACGAGAGATCGGAGCCTCTCAATCGAATCGAGGGAGTTGAGATAGAGCCACTGGTGTTTCAGCGGCCGCCAGAAAGCCTCTATCATCGAGTTGGAGTAGGCAACGTCGACCTGTGCGAGGACGCGCTCCAGGCAAGCGCTGAGCAGGGTGGCGTCTCCGACACTGTTGATGTTCTCGATGCCCGAGTCAGCGAACAGAAGCGGCAGCCCCGCGATTACCATGTGCTTGCCAGCGGCGAGAAGAAGCTGGCAGGTGGCTGTGGGCTCCCGCCGCTCGGGCAGGCATCTGGTGCCGGTCTTAACCACCTGGTCGCGAAGACCGTGGTCGTACGTGCAGCGCATCGGTGACCTTGCCGTGGCGATGTCTATCATCACGAAAGCATCACCAACCTCGGCTCGCCAGCAAAAAGCTCAACGACATTAAGGCCGTCGAAGTTGCGTACACGAAAGTGTGGAATGTCTGCGCACCCAGCCTGGTCCATCTCGCGGGGCAATCAGAGCAGCGATGCTTTCGCCCTCCATGACCACTCGGCAGTGCTCTCTGTCACCATCTGGTTTGGGCGAGTGATCTCTGGCATCACACTCGGGAGCGCGATCGATTATCCGTGGTTGGGGTCGACACACACTGGGCGGTAGATCTCGATTTCCTATATTTGCGGACTGTTTCCATCGGACTCCGCCCAGACGCGCAGCTTCTGCGTGCTGGCGTTGATAGTCACCTCGTACCACTTTTCTTCCGGCGTCGAGATGAGGTCGCTGGCTGCGACCCAACCCGTGCCGACCCAGATGTCCACGCGGAATCGGTCGAGATAGGAATAGTTGAGATCGGTCGAGATGTATGATGTATCGGTCAGGAAAGACGCGCACGCGGCTCACTTGCCGGGCGATCCCGAAATCGACGCCCAGCCAGGCCTTCTGCTCGCCGCTGCTGGCGGTCCAGCCCGAGTTCTGCGACATGTCTCCGTCAAAGCAGGTGATCGGGACATACGATGAATAGGAACTGGAAGCTGACAGCATGTCGGCCGCGACCGAAATCTTCTCGTCGGCGGCGACGCAGGCGGCATCGAGCACAGGCTGGGCGACGTCGGCTAGCCCGGCCGCGTCTGTTGCGACGGCGGCGTCGATTCCGATGGGAGCGGGCGGCGTTGCAGGCAACGTAGATCTCGATTTCCTTTCCTTTATTTGCGGGCTGTTTCCGTCGGATTCCGCCCAGATTTGGAGCTTCTGCGTGCTGGCGTTGACGCTCACCTCGTACCACTTCTCTTCCGGCGTCGAGACTAGGGCGGTCGCGGCCACCCAACCCGCGCTGCCCCACACGTCCACCCGGAACCGGTCGAGGTAGGAGTAGCTGGGATCGGTCGAGATGTATCGGTCGGGGAAGATGCGCACGCGGCTCACCTGCTGGGCGGTCCCAAAATCGACGGCCAGCCAGCCCTTCTGCTCGCCGCCGCTGGCGGTCCAGCCCGAGTTCTGCGACATGTCCCAGTCGAATGCAGTCATAGGCACGTAGCTCGAGTAGGAGCTGGAGGCTGACAGCATGGCGGCCGTGATCGTCAGCTTTTGATCGCCCGCGGGGCAGGCAGCGTCGACCAGAGGCTGCCCTGAGTCGACCGATCTGGCGTCCAGCCGCGTCCCGCCCGCACCCGATGCGCCGCCGTCGATGACAATTGTTCCGCCCATGCCGGCCAGAAGTAGTTCGCGTCCGCAACACCACACAAGGTTGCAATCTGATTTACCGAAGATCTGCTATCTACAACCTGTCATTCGCCGACCTCTCAACCGCCGGCGAGAATTGTCCCGAATTGCGGGGCCGTCGCTGGTATAATAATTGGCATGTGCAACACGGGGGCGCGACGAAAAGAATTTCTTACGGACGTAGCAAAGAGAAAACTGCTTTTCGGCCTCGCGACGGCGGTCGGCCTGTGCGGATGCGGCGGTAAAGGCCGCAGCGGCGATCAGCTTGCCGACTGGAAGGCGACAGCGGTCTACCCCTGGCCGTCAAGCAATTGTGTTGACCCCACACTGGGATTTACCTGCGTCGCGCCCGTCTGTGTTACGGACTCGGGATACGTGTACTGCCTGGGCGCCGGCGGCGCTGCCGCCAGTTACTTTGCTGCGTTGTCCGCAAATGGTCTTGGCGAGTGGGTCGCGACCACGCCGTATCCTGCGCCTCCGGTTAGCAAACCCGCTTGCGTTGCCAGCCAGGGATATGTCTATTGCGTTGGCCAAGTGTACAACGGACCCAATTGGTACGACTATGTGCAAGGAGTCTACTTCGCGCCTCTATCTTCGTCTGGCATAGGTTCGTGGACACAAACGACGGCATTGCCG
>Ga0265329_10001593_pt1 | contig 10868 bp, 9 predicted proteins | sample 41627metaG_FD_202091 | JGI IMG/M metagenome (GOLD analysis project Ga0265329, IMG submission 202091) | Rhizosphere microbial communities from Carex aquatilis grown in University of Washington, Seatle, WA, United States - 4-16-27 metaG | ecosystem: Host-associated > Plants > Roots > Rhizosphere >...
GTGGGATTTCTTCTGCGTCTCCCCGCACAAGGGCCTCCTTGCGCCTGCCGGCTTGGGGCTTCTCTTTCTCGGAAATCGTGCGCTGCCTGCACCATTGATCTACGGCGGCACAGGCAGTCGCTCTGATTCCGAGCAGCAGCCTGACTTTCTTCCGGATCGCTACGAGAGCGGGACCATGAATCTCCCGGCCATAGCCGGCCTGCTTGCGGCCGTTCACTACATAGCGCGGGAAGGTATCGAGGTGTTGGCGGCAAAAAGGATGCGGGCGGCGGAATTGCTGCGTGAGGCAATTGCATCGGTGGACGGAATAATCATGCATGGGCCCGACAGGCCCGAGGACAGACTCCCTCTCTTTTCGATCTCACACCGCCGGATCCCTTTGGATGAATTGGCCGTCGGGCTGGAAGAGCGGGGAATTGCCTGCCGTCGGGGTCTGCACTGCGCCCCGGCCGCGCATCGCACCATCGGCACCCTTCAGAGCGGGGGCACGATCAGGGTATCACCGGGACCCTTTTGCACCGCGGATGAAATCCAGAGAGTCATTTTGGCAATTCAAGAGATCGGAGCCGCATCATGAAACTCACTTCCTTTTCGCGCTTCGCCGGCTGCGGAGCAAAACTCGGTCCCGGCCTTTTGGACAAAGCCCTGTGCGGCCTGTCTCAGCGTGCGTATCCGGATCTCATCGCGGACTTTCATCACAGCGAGGATGCCGGGGTTCTACGCCTTAATGACGAACAGGCCCTCATCCACACGATAGATTTCTTTCCTCCCATCGTGGATGACCCCTTTCTCTACGGAAGGATCGCCGCAGCCAATGCCCTCTCGGACGTCTATGCAATGGGCGGAAAGCCCTGCACCGCGGTATCCGTTGTCGGATTCCCCGTTGGCTCGCTGGACATCGATATCCTTCAAAAAATGATGGAGGGAGGCCTCAGCTCTCTGGCTGAAGCGGACTGTCCCTTGGTCGGAGGACACAGCATCGATGACAAGGAGCTGAAATTCGGCTTCGCGGTCACCGGCATCGTCAGGCCGGACCGTGTGTGGCTGAACAACTCATTGGTCGGTGCGGAAGGCATCATCCTCACGAAGCCCATCGGCACCGGTCTGATCACCACCGCCTCGCGCGGTGGGCTTGCCTCCGAGAAGGCCTTTCAAGCGGCGTGCGCAAGCATGGGCACTCTCAACAGAAAGGCGTGCGAAATCCTCCAACGTCACGAGGTCCACGCGTGCACTGATGTCACCGGTTTCGGGCTTCTCGGCCACGCGTGCGAGATGGCCGCCGATACGAAATGCAACATCCGCATTAAGGTACAGTCTGTGCCCTTGCTTCCCGCGGTGAGTGACTATGTCGCCATGGGTCTCGTACCGGAAGGCACCTATGGGAACAAGGATTTTCGTCTTCGCTTCGTGCTGAACGCAGAAGAGGCTTGTAGCGAGGACGAGCTGAACATTCTTTTCGACCCGCAAACCTCGGGAGGGCTGCTCGCCGCGATCCCCATAGGAGAGGCGGAAGGTGTGCTGTCGGAAATGCTCTCTGCAGGAATCCCGGCGGCGCTCATCGGAACAACGGCCGCAGGCACGGGAATGATCGAGCTTGTCTGATCTCCTGGTCGTATTTCAGAGCATACATCACACCCTGAGCGCGGAAAGGGCTCTGAAGGAACTGGGGGTAGCGGCGACGCTCGTGCCGACTCCCCCAGCCATAACCTTGGGGTGCGGCTTTTCAATTCTCACCTCAGAGGAGGGGCATGGCGGACAGACGTATTCAATATGGTGGCACGCTCTGAAGACTCACCGCGTGCTGTATCGGATCGTCCAGAAGGAGGGACACAAAGAGTATGAAGAAATCGATCGATGCGAAGGGGCTTGCCTGCCCTCAGCCGGTGATCATGAGCCGCAAGGCAATGATGGCGGGGCAGCTGGATGAAATCGAAGTCATCGTGGATAACGACGCGGCGCGGGAAAATGTCGTCAGATTCCTGAAATTCACCGGGGCCGCCCCGTCTGTAGCAAGCGCCGGCACGGTACACACAATCAGGGCTGCGGTGACCGCGACGATGATTGCCAAAGCGGGCGGAAACGAGCCGGATACCGCGTGCGAGGATGAGGCTCAGGCGCCCGGAGGGCAGCAGCTCAGCGGGAAGACCCTTTTCTTCTCCGCGGATCAGATCGGACGCGGGGATGAGACCCTCGGCAAGCTCCTGGTCAAGGGATTGCTCTACACGGTGAGCGAGCTTCAAAAGCCGCCGAAAACCCTCGTATTCATGAATTCCGGCGTTCGGCTTGCCGCCGAGCGCGAGGAGACGATCGAGCTGCTCAAGATCATTCAGGCAAAAGGGGTGGAGATCCTCGTCTGCGGGACCTGCCTGGATTATTACCACCTCAAGGAGGGACTGAGGGCCGGACGCGTCTCCAATCTCTACGAAATCACGGAAAGATTTCTCTCTTCCGCTGACGTGATCACGGTTGCATAGCCCAATCATGCTCTTCGGGTGTCTTGTGGGATTGCCGCACCGAGGCTACCATCGCTCATGCCTAATGACGAGGGGCTGATGGACTGTATCGTGCCCGCCGCCGGGCGCTCGTCACGCATGGGACGATGGAAGCCAGCCCTCCCCTTCGGGGAGAGCACGATCATCGAAACCGTCGTTGCCGCCGCCCTCCCTGTATGCAAGCGCGTGATCCTCGTGGGCGGATTTCGGGCGGATGAACTGGCGGCGATTTTCCGCGGCATGCCATCCGTCGTCTTCGTGGAGAACACGAATTGGGCAACCGGAATGTTCAGCTCCTTGCGATGCGCCGCGGGGCACATCCAGACTGATCGCTTTTTCATCACCCCGGGAGACATGCCTTGGATCACTCCCGCCATTTACATTGCGTTGAAAAATGCGCCGCTTGCCGATGTCGTTTCACCGACCTTCGGCGGACACCGGGGTCATCCCGTTCTCTTGCGGCGCGCCGTTGCGGAAGAAATGCTGCGCTCCGATCCGGCAACCGGGGTCATGCGAGAGATCATCGGTCGATTTTCGTCAATCAACATACCGTGGGACGATGATACGATATTGCGAGACGTGGACACTCCTCAAGAGTACGCCTAGCGGTCCCGCATCTGCTCAGGCATGTTCCCCTCGAGCCAGAGCGCGATACCGGTCGAGAAGCGCAGGAACCTGTTCTGGTTTCACTTTTGCGTGAATCTCCCCTTCGATCATGACAACGGGAGCCAGACCGCACGTTCCCAGGCACCGTGAGCTCTCCAAAGAGAACATGCCGTCACCGCTTGTCTCCCCAAAATCGATGCCAAGCTCTTCCTTGAATCGCCCAGCCACCTCGCTCGCCCCTTTCACGTAACAGGCCGTTCCCAGGCAGACATTGATCATGAATTTGCCGCGGGGCTTGAGGCGAAAGAAATGATAAAAAGTGGCCACACCGGTGACTTTCGCCTGGGGGATGCGAAGGAGCTGCGCCACCGCGTCCAGTTGTTCCTTTGCCAGGTACCCGAAGTGCCCCTGCACCTTATGCAGGACCGAGATGAGCTGGCTATGCGGTTCGGAGCCTTTCATGACTTCTTCTATGTAGGCCAAAATATCCGCCGGCAGGGCCTTTCGGCTTTCCGCCATGATTTCATTCAGGTTGTCCGTGGCGCTTTCCATCATATACCTCTTGGCCGCTTGGCCGAATATCGCGTGTGGAGAAGCTCGTGGGCCTTCGGGCCGCCGATCTCGCCGAGAAACTCCGCGTACAAGGTCCTGACCGAAGGATTCTCGTGGGATCGGCGAAGCTGTTTCCCTCCGTCGATCTGGTACAACGCCGATGCGCGCTGGCGCAGGAGACGCGGGTCGAGGACTTTCATCCCGACCGGCGGGTAGGGCTGACCGCCGCCTCCTATGCAGCCGCCGGGACATGCCATCACCTCGATGACGTGGAATTGTTTTTCCCCGCTCACGACTTTGTCGAGCAGCACGCGGGCATTGTTCAAGCCGTTGGCAACGCCGATGTTCAGCACGCGCTCCCCGATCACTATTTCGAGCTCCCGCAAGCCCTCCACGGCTCGCACTTCGGTAAACTCGAGCTTGTCGGACGGCTTGCCCGTGAGAAGCTCCGAGGCGGTACGCAAGGTCGCCTCCATCACGCCGCCCGTTGTTCCGAATATGTCCGCGGCGCCCGTGCCGATTCTCATGAGGGAATCGAACTGGCCGTTGGGCAGACTCTCGAACTGGATCCCGTAGGACTGGATCATCCAGATCGCTTCCCGCGTCGTGAGGACCGCGTCCGTGTACGGGGCACCGCTTGCCGCTGCGTGCTCGGGCCTTCCCGCCTCATACTTCTTTGCCACACACGGCATGACGGAAACGACGAATATCTTTTTTGGATCGATGCCTAGCTTCTCCGCATAGTAGGTCTTGAGAAGCACGGATGTCATGGACATCGGAGATCGGCAGCTGGATGCGTTGGGGATGAGGCTTGGATAGAACTTCTCCAGGAAGTTCACCCACCCGGAAGAGCAGGAGGTGATCATCGGGAAGGGGCCGCCCGCGGAGAGCCGCTGCAGCAGCTCATGGGATTCCTCCACGATCGTGAGGTCCGCCCCGAAATCCGTGTCGACAATAGCATCGAAGCCCAGCATGCGAAGGGCCGTTATCATCTTCCCCGTCTCCGGCGTGCCGGGCGGGAGCCCGAAACCCTCGCCAATGGCGGCGCGAATGGATGGAGCGGTTTGGACAACCACGTGAAGATCGGGATCTGCAATCGCCTTCCAGACGGCATCCGTGTGCTTCTGCTCGAGGAAAGCGGCGGTCGGACAGACATTGATGCACTGGCCGCATTGGATGCACACGGATTCATCCATCGCCGCCCCGTGCGCCGGTGTCACGATCGTGGAGAAGCCGCGTCCGTGCTGGCTGAGGTTGTAGACACCCTGCACTTCGGCGCATACCCGGTAGCAGCGACCGCAGAGCACGCACTTCTCCGAGTCCCTGATCACGGAGAGACTGGAGACCTCCCGGGGAAATCGCTTTCGTTCGCCTTCGAAGAGCCTCTCCCTCACCCCGAGGGAATACGCCAGGTTCTGCAGCTCGCAGTTCCCGTCCCTTTCGCACGTCTGGCATTCCTTCGTGTGGTTGTCCAGAAGCAGCTCGACGATGTCGCGTCGGGCCTGACGAATCTCCGGCGAGTTGGTCCTCACCGTCATTCCCTCCCACACGGGGGAAGAGCATGCGGCCATGAAAAAGCCCATGTCTTTCACGTCCACCACGCAAACCCGGCACGAGCCCATGAGAGAGAGATCGGGGTGGTAGCAGAGACGCGGTATGCGGATACCGCAAGTCTCCGCCGCTTCCAGGATTGTGGTTCCTTCGGCAACCGTGACTTTCTTGTCGTCAATGGAGAGCGTTATGCTTTTTGCCATTGCATCACTTCCTGTCCACCGCGCCGAAGCGGCATGCCGCGTAGCATCGCCCGCACTTTATGCACCGGGGTTGATCTATCACGTGAACCTTTTTCAAAGACCCGTCAATGCAGGGAACGGGACACGCGCGTGCGCATGCGGTGCATCCAACGCACTTCTCTGGATTTATCGCGTAGTGAATCAAGGCCGTGCACTTACGGGCCGGGCACCGTTTTTGAACGACATGGGCTTCATATTCCTCGCGATAGTACTTCAGGGTGCTGAGGACCGGGTTCGCCGCCGCTCTGCCCAGACCGCAGAGAGATGTTTTTCGCAGCAGGTTCCCCAGGCGCTCGAGCTTTCCGATGTCCTCCGGCACGCCATTGCCCGAGGTGATTCGTTCGAGGATTTCCAGCATCCTTTTTGTTCCTTCGCGGCAGGGCGTGCACTTTCCGCACGACTCGTCCTGGCTGAAGGCGAGGAAGAACTTCGCGATATCCACCATGCAGTCGTCCTCGTCCATGACGATCATTCCGCCCGAGCCCATGATCGACCCCATGCGCTGGAGGTTCTCGTAATCGACCACGGTATCGAACATCGCCTCCGGAATGCATCCACCCGCCGGACCTCCGGTCTGGATGGCCTTCACGTGCTTCCCGCCGGCGACTCCCCCTCCGATATCCATAACGATTTCACGCAGGGTCGTGCCCATCGGCACCTCGACGAGACCGGTATGATGCACCTTGCCGGTCAACGCGAAGACTTTCGTGCCCCCGCTCTTCTCCGTCCCGATCTGGCGAAACCATTCCGCACCGTATTCGACGATCACAGGGATGTTCGAGAATGTCTCGACGTTATTGATGACGGTGGGCTTTCCCCAGAGACCGCTCTGGCTGGGGTAAGGCGGCCGTACCCTCGGTTGCCCGCGCTCGCCCTCTATCGAATGGATGAGGGAGGTTTCCTCCCCGCATACGAACGCTCCGGCACCAAGACGAACCTCGAGGTCAAACGCAAACCCGGAGCCGAGCACGCTCGGGCCCAGGAGACCGTGTGCACGCATCTGGAGCATGGCGGTCTCCAGACGCTGGATTGCCATCGGGTACTCGGCGCGCACGTAGATGAATCCGCGGTGAGCCCCTATGGCGTACCCGCCGATCACCATGCCTTCCAAGACGGAGAACGGGTCGCCCTCCAGCATGCTGCGGTCCATGAAGGCGCCGGGATCTCCCTCATCGGCATTGCAGATGATGTATTTGATGTCACCCGGTGCGTTACGGGCGTCCAGCCATTTTTTCCCAGTCGGATATCCGCCGCCCCCTCGTCCACGAAGATTGGACCGTGTGATTTCCTGGATCACCCATTGCGGATCTCCACGCTCCAAGATCTGAGCGAGTGACTGGAAGCCGTCAAAAGCCACGTACTCGTGAATGCTTTCCGGGTCGACGACCCCGCCATTACGCAGGGAAATGCGCGTTTGCTTGCTGAAGAACGCCACGTCCCCGTACAGATCGAAGAATCTTTCCCCGACGCCCCACTCCTGCATCTTGAGGCGGTCGACAATCGAGCCACCTTGTATGTGCTTGGCTATGATCTCATCGAGATCCGCTTCCGTGGTGACGCGGTACATGACCTTGTCCGGACGAAGGAGGAGGTAATTGTTCTTGCCGATTTCATCATGACTGCAAAGACCGAAGCAGCTCGAATCCGTCACGCGAACTTGATGTTCGGACAGCCCTTTCTGCTGAAGCTTACGGCGCAACACGGAAGAGATCGCTCCTTCTCCGCGCCCTTGCCCGCAACGCCCTCCCGAGCAGTGGAGGAACTCGTACCGAGGAAGCTCCTGTTCTTTGGCCGCGTTGTCCAGGATGTTCTCATAAACGGGTTTTCCCGCCAGAATGTGGGAGGTGAATATCTTGTGCACGGCGGCGCTGTCAACTTTTTCGTATTTCACCGGCATGTGCCCCGGAACGAGCACTCCGACGATGGGCTCCCGACTGCAACGTCCCGTGCATCCCGTGCGTCGGAGGGTGATATCACTCCGTCCGGCCGCCTCGATGTGCTTCTTGAACTCCTCGAAAACCTCGTTCGCGCCCGCCGCGTCCTCACAGGTGGCCGAGCCCACCTGGATGCGGATCGCGCTGGCCTCTTCAGCCGTGCGCACGATCCGTCGTGCATCCTCCACCAGCTCGGCATAGCCGTTCATCACTGCTCCTGCCATTCGCAGCCTCCTGTTGGCATCATGCGCCACAATGGCCACTCGCATACCGACGGACGAAACATCCGGTTGTCGTTTGAGATGGCATTCATTCTATCAGAGGCTTGACAGGGCCGTCCAGGCTGCGTTTCCGGTTCCGCTCCCTATGCCCAAATGGGCGTGCGTCGTTATATTTGATCCACGGCATGAATGAATGGAGGCCGAGGATGGGGAAACTGATCGTGTTCAATTCGGTGTCTCTCGACGGGTATTTTGCTGACGCGAATGGAAGCATGAGCTTTGCCCACCGTGATACCAACGATGCTGAATGGAGCGATTTTGTGTCGGGCAATGCCCAAGGCGGAGGCATCCTGGTTTTCGGCCGGATTACCTACGATCTCATGGCAAGCTACTGGCCTACCCCGATGGCGGGGAAGAACGAGCCGATTGTCGCCGAGCGAATGAACAATCTCCCGAAGGTCGTGTTTTCACGATCAATGAGATCGGCGGCGTGGAACAACACGCGGCTGGTGAAAAGCGATCCGGCCGATGAAATCCGGAAACTCAAAAAGGATTCGGCGGAAGGCATGGCGATCATGGGCAGCGGCACTATCGTCTCGCAACTGGCGCAAGAGGGCCTCGTGGACGAGTACCAGCTCGTCGTGGTGCCGGTCGTGCTGGGCAAGGGGCGGACGATGTTCGAGGGAGTTAGGCGCATTCTGCAATTCAAGCTTCTGAGCTCTCGCGCATTTGCCAACGGAAACGTCGTTCTGTCCTATGCGCCATTGTCGTGAAGGCAATACTGAAGGGAGTGCGCTACCGTCCTGCGGCTTGCTGGAGCCTCTTCATGTCGAGCTTCTCCATCTGGAGCAGCGCCGCCATGACCCTTGCCGATTCGATAGACATCCCGTCACCCAAAAGATCGCCAAGAATGCCGGGGACGATCTGCCAGGATATGCCGTAGGTGTCCGTGACCCAGCCGCATTGCTGCGCCTGCCCGCCATTTGAAAGCTCCTTCCAGAGTCTGTCGATCTCTTCCTGCGTATCGCAGCTCACGAACATCGAAATGGCGGGAGTGAATGTGAATTGATGATTCCCGCTGCTGTCCATGGCAATGAAGTCCTGTCCGGCAAGACGGAAGCGCGCTTGGCGCACCGTTCCCTCGGGTTCTTGCTGCCCGTGAGCATACCGCTCCAGACGATCGATCCGGGAATCCTCGAAAAGCGGCACATAATCCTTTATCGCCTTCTCCGCTTTGCCGTGCTGCTTGCCGACGAACATGAAGAAGGGAGTGATCCGAGTCGGTGAGTCCGCGAGTGTGATCTGCCATGTGACGCCGAACTTGTCCGCTACCCATCCGAACTTTGGGCTGAACGGATACGCCTGAAGCTCCATCAACACCGTGCCCTCTGCTGATAGTTTTTCCCAGATCGCGTCCAGCTCCGTTTCGGCTTTGCATTCCACGAAGAAGGAAATGGCCGGCGTCATCTGATAGGCAGGGCCGCCGTTGAGCGCCGTAAAGTCCTGTCCGAGGAGCTGAAAGATGACCGTGAGAACCGTGCCTTTCGGCATTGGACCGGCGTCGCCGTAATAAAGAGTTCGTACGATTTTCGAGCCATCGAATATCGATGTATAGAAAAGCACGGCTTCAGACGCCTGATGATCAAACCACAGGCAGGGCATGATTTTTCGCACGCTGACTCCTCACTTGAGAAAGATAACCAGGAGGAGAGGTCTCCGGCTACGCGCCGCGACGCGCCGCCGCGGAGAATCCCTCTTCGTATCCGGTCTCGTACATGGCGACGATATTCTCGGCCGGGGTAATGGACTGGAGGTTGTGGCACGGAGCGAGGATGTAGCCCCCCTGCGCGCCCAGTATGCGATAGTTGTCCATGACTTCGCGGCGGACATCCTCCGGTTTTCCGAAAGGGAGAGTCTCTTGGTTGTCCATGGCGCCGTGGAAGACGAGGCGATGGCCAAAATCGCGCTTCAGGCCTTCGCGGTCCATCCCCGCGCACCGCCACTGCACAGGGTTGAGGATGTCCGTGCCGATGGCCAGCAGATCCGGAATGGCCTCGCGAACGCCTCCGTCGCTGTGCGTCATGATGGCGACCCCCGCCGCATGCAGGATCTCCATGTTCTCTTTCATGTGGGGGAGGAAGAATTCCCGGATATGATCCATCGAATACATGAGGCCTGCCTGCGCACCGAAATCCTCGTCGACCTGATTGTAGGTGAGCTTTCCCGGGATTGCCTCGAGGGTACGCACGATGCGCGTATTCTCATATTCGAAAAGCTTTCCGAGAATGTAGTGCACAATTTCAGGATTCAAGGCCAGGTCGAGAAACGACTGTTCCATGCCCCGAAGGTACTTGTAGAGAAAGAAGGGTTCGGAAAACGGCCCTTCGACCGGATACTGTTCTTTGCCGGCGAGCTTCTTGGGAAGCACGCCGTAGTCGAACCAATCGGCGTGCGGCCAGGTGTACTCCTTCTCGATCTCTTCTACCGTCTGGAACCGTGCGAGCGGATTGAAGGTCGGCTCGTCATAGATGCCGGGGCCGTGGGAGACACCTGTGTACCCGACGCCGAACCAATCAAAGCCCTTGCGAAGCGCGGGTCCGACGTAATCCGGCTCGGCTACGACAGGCCTATCGATGTGGAGGATGCGAAACATTTCCCAAGGGTCGCTCACCCCGAGGTGCTTCAAGAGCTTCGCTTCAGCTTCCGGCGTGGCCCAATAATCCATTGGCACACGGTCCGGAGCGACACCTTTGAGCACTGCTTCCCACCGCTCGCGCGGGCTCATCGTCTCCTTCATCGCTCCACCCTTCCTATGATGCGGCCAGGGCTTTCTCCTGGCTCATCATGTTTCCAATTGCCGTCGCTTCGGCCGGACCGCGAACAACCTCGATGCCCGTCTTTCTCTCGATGAGAGAGTTCAGCAGCTCGTTGCGCACGCCGCCGCCGATGACGCGAATCCTTTTGAAGCGCCTCCCTGAAAATGATTCGAGCTCCTCTCTCGCCCTCGCATAGCAGGTGGCAAGCCCTTGGAATATTGCGCGCGCAATTTCGAATTGCGTGCCGGGAACCCTTTGACCGGTCTTTGCGCAATGCTCGATCACCGAGCGAGACATATCAGGCGAAAGCCCGAACGCGGGATCGTAGGGATCGATGGCGCCCGTGAAGCCGTCAGACGCGGCCGCGCCCTGGACAAGCGCTTCGTAGGTCGTTTCCTTGCCCGCCCGGGCCCATGATGCACGGCACTGCTCGAGAATCCACATGCCGGGTATA
>Ga0265329_10001603_pt1 | contig 10843 bp, 8 predicted proteins | sample 41627metaG_FD_202091 | JGI IMG/M metagenome (GOLD analysis project Ga0265329, IMG submission 202091) | Rhizosphere microbial communities from Carex aquatilis grown in University of Washington, Seatle, WA, United States - 4-16-27 metaG | ecosystem: Host-associated > Plants > Roots > Rhizosphere >...
CGCTCGATCCACCGGACGAGCCATGCGTAAGCCTTTGCCACTGGTCCACACGGCTCGGATGCTGGCTCCCAGCAAGCGCGGTCGCAGCGTGCGTACCACGGTCTCGACTTCGGGTAGTTCTGGCATTGCTACTTTTCCGGTATCGCGTCGTCGGCAAGCACGGGACCGAAAGCGTCTGCCAAGCGGGCGAACTCTGCCACCGACAGCTCTTCGGCTCGGCGGGTTCCCTCGATTCCGGCCTGCACAAGCGCGCGACTAGCGGCCTCGGTGCCGCCCAGGGGCTCCAGCGCCCGCCGGAGCATCTTCCGTCGAGCGGCAAACGCCTGTTTGACCACCTGGGCGAAGTGCGCCGGATCGCGCACCGGGGCCAGCGGCGTCAGCCGCGGCCTCAGACGCAAAACGGTCGAGGTGACCGCGGGACGAGGATGAAAGGCACCTGGACCGACGTGAAACAGGATTTCGCCCTCGGCCTGCTGCTGCACCATCACCGACAGGCGGCCGTACACCTTGCTGCCCGGTCCCGCCAGCATGCGCTGGGCGAACTCTTTCTGCACCATGAGGATGGCTCGGCCAATCACCTGGGCGCCTGCCGCAGCGTCGGTGATGGCAAAAAGAAGCGGCGATGTGATCTGGTAGGGCAAGTTCCCCACCACCACAAGTGGACGGCCGGCTGCGCGTGCTGCTTTGGCGAAATCAAAGCCCAGGGCATCGGCGCGTTCGATGCGCAGCCCAGGACTTGGTCCCAACTCCTGCTCCAGCAGAGTGGCCAACTCCACGTCGTGCTCGATGGCGATGGTTTGACCGGCGTGCGCGACCAGCCGTCTTGTGAGCGCGCCCAATCCGGCTCCGATCTCGACCACCACGTCGTCGTGGCTGAGCGCCGCCGCCGCGACGATGCGCTCCTGCACCCGCGCATCGACCAGGAAGTTCTGTCCCCACGATTTCTTGGCGCGCAGCCCGTGGCGCTGCAAGATCTCGCGCGTCGACGGGGGCCGAGCGTCCTTCACAGGGGCAGCCCCGGATCGACGCTGAGATCCCAGGCCGCTCGCTCGCCGCGCGCGAGCGCCCAGGTGCCGGCCTGGGCAATCATGGCACCATTGTCGGTGCACAACTTGGGCGTCGGGACGAAGAGCCGGAAACCGTCTTCTTCAGCGGCCGCAGCCAGCGCCGTTCGCAGCCCGCGGTTGGCCGCGACGCCGCCGCAGATGAGCAGGTCACGCAGACCCTCGCGCAGCAACGCCCGCCGCGACTTGCGCGCAAGCACGTCGACCACTGCCGCTTGGAAGCTGGCACAGAAGTCAGACATCTGCGCCGGCTCGGGCAGGCCGTGCTCCCTGATTCGCGTCGCCACAGCCGTCTTGAGACCCGAAAAGGAGAAATCGAGGTCCTGTCGACCCGGCAGAGGGCGCGGGAAATCAATCGATTCCGGATCGCCTTGGCTTGCCAGGCCGTCGATGACCACTCCGCCCGGGTAGCCCAGTCCCAGCAGCTTCGCCACCTTGTCGAATGCCTCACCAGCCGCATCGTCGCGCGTGGCCCCAAGTGACTTGACCTGGCCCGGCCCATCTACGCGCAGAAGCAGCGTGTGGCCGCCTGACACCAAGAGCGCAAGGTGGGGATAGGGCGGGGGTGCTGGATTGCCAGGGTGATCCAGAAACACGGCAGCCAGGTGGCCAGCCAGGTGATTCACGCCCACCACGGGACGACCGAGGGCGTAAGCCAGCGCCTTGCCTATCTCCACGCCGACCAGCAACGGTCCCACCAGTCCGGGCCCGCAGGTCACCGCAATGCCGTCGAGAGCGCGTGGCTCCACGCCCGCTTCGGACAGCGCCTTGCTCACCACCGGCACCACGGTCGCTAGGTGTTGGCGCGAGGCCACTTCCGGGACCACCCCGCCGTACTCGGCATGCACCAGCACCTGCGAAGCCACCACATCAGAAAGCACGCGCCGGCCGTCCTCGACCACAGCAGCAGCGGTCTCATCGCACGACGTTTCGATGCCCAGCACCAGCATGCAGAGATGTTTCAGCGGCCGGCTGCTACAGGTTGTCCAGGATCGCGCGCAGATCACGCGCATGACGGCCGGTGGGCGCAAGTTCCAGATATTTCTTATACGCGGCCTTGGCCTCGGCCGGGTGCTCCGCCTCTTGCTCGGCTCCGCCGAGTAGCAGGTACCCGTCCGCCAGATCGGGATTCACAGACAGCGCCTTCTTCGCCCAGGTCCAGGCCTCGCCCGCGCGCCCGCGATCGAGCTCCGCTCGCGCCAGGATCACCATGATGTCAGCCGCCTCGGGCTCCGCCTCAATGGCCGGCCGGCACGCGGCCAAGACCACCATGGGTTTGCCTTTTCCACCGGCGTCGGCCTTGAGGCAGCGCTCGCGGGGCCTTTCTGTCGTGGCGGAAGGGGGCGTGGGTGGGCGGTCCTGGCCGGCCTCGGCTGCCCGGCTCAGCGTCGGGGCAGATGCCACGGTGGCTTGATTCCCCAGCTGCGGCTGGGCCGAGCCCGCCGCTTTGGCCTGCGCATCCACCGGCGCTGCGACTTGGTTTTCTGCCACGACCGGCTTGGCAGTCTGCGAGAGTTCTCGATCGACGAGGCCTGGGCCGGTGTCCACTGCCGGCGAAACACTGGGCGTCGGTTCTGTTGTTGCCGGCGATTCGGGACTTGAAGAGAGCGGGGACCTGCTCCCAGTCGGGCCGATGCGCATGACCAACAGGCCTCCAGCGACGAGCAAGGCAAAGACCACGGCAAAGGGCAACCATCGGTGCTCGTGGGGAAGTACGTCGCTGCCCAGCCTGTCGAGGCCGGGCCTGACTCTGATGGTCTGGTCATTGGCCGACGGGCGGGATGCCGGCGTCCCCTCGGGCGGGTCGAGCAGTCGAGCCTGAGGCACCTCCTCGGAGATACGCGCGCGTTCCTGTGCAGACGCGACGGAAGAGGGTGGCGGTTCCTGACCGGGGCTTCCCGCGGCCGGCGGTTCGCCCGCTGGGACGCCAGCCTCAGCCGAGAGCGCGTCGGCTTGCAGCGAGTCGGTCGCCATGGCCGACTTGCGCTCAGCACCCTGACCCCAGCCGCCCCAATCGGTTTCGCGCGCGACCTCGCCGGCTGGCTCGGCGGCTGACATCACGCCCGCTCTCGCAGGGGGCGTGGCATCGCCTACTCGGGGCCCGAACTCGATGGTTGTCCGCGCTGGTCGCTCGTCGTCGCTGCCTGCTGGCTTGCGCGCAGAGCTCGCCTGGTCCACCCCGTCAAGGCCCTTTGGTATGGGAAACCCCCTCAAGGTATCGGGCTTGCCCATGGCTCCCCAAGTGCCCGCTCTTGGATTCACAGGAGTCTCCGACACGGCGGCAAAACCACCCGGCGGCGTGCGCGCCAGCGCCATCCCCGGATCCGCGGGCTCACGCCAGGAATCCTCGACCACGGCCGAGCCTTCGAGCGGTGATGCTGCCTCGGCTCTCGCTTCGCCGGTCGACGACGGCGTGGGCACACTGGCCGGAGACGAAGGAACAGGATTCGGCTCGGGCGGGGCGACGGTGAGCCTGAGGGTCTTGCCCGTCAGCTTCGCACTAGCAGCCACCTGGTCTAGCTCGGCCGTGGCTTCCGGTGCCTCACGCCCGGGCGGGGGTGTGTCGAGTGAGAGCATAGTGGCGTCGAGTGAGAACGTCTTCAGCGTCTTGCCGCCTTGCCGCTCGCCACTCGCCCGCACATCGTCTCTCGCGCCAGCGACTTCGGCTTCCGTCACGACCTGCTGGGCAGCGCTCACCTCGTCGGCCACCGCACCATCCTCGGCGTTCGCCTCCGCCAACCAGCGCGCGAGTTCGTTGCTTGGCTCCGTCTGCCGAGCGGCGGGCTCGCGAGAATAGATGGTCCCTTGCGCGAAGAGCTTGCTCACGACGGTCAAGGCCTCAAGGTCGGGGTAGTCGCTGTCATCGATGACGGCCAGCAAGGTGCGAGTCCCGTCGCACAGCCGAAGGATGCCGTTCATTTCGTCCGGCAGATCAACCAATTGCTCAGCCAGCACGCGAACATCCACCTCGACCACGCTGTCGAGCGCGGGCATTTTTTCCAGAAGCCGGGTCCATTCGTCGAGCCGCCGCATTCCCTCCATGAGAAGCGCTGCCGACGGCAAGTCGATGACGTCCCTCCGCCGGATGGGCTTGAACTCGACCTCGAACCGCCCATCCGACCACGAAAACAGGCGGTACATCGCCTCTGCTCCCGACAGCCGACCCACCTCGGCGTCAATGACCCGTCCCTCGCGAAAGAAGACCGCCCCGCGCCGGCCATCGCGATTGACGATGTGAACGATGCCAGATTTCCGATTGAGGTCGATGGTCTGCACCAAGTCCACAACCCCGATGTCCGCCAGGTCGCCCGTGAACTTGGTGCGCCCTTCGCGCCGCGACTCAAGCCGCTCGCGCTCGGCACGTTGAAGTGCGGTGCGAACGCGGATGCCAATCTCCTTTATATAGATGGGCTTCGTCAGGTAATCCTCGACCCCCAGCTCGAGTCCCCGGATCTTGTCTTCAATTGACTTGCGGCCCGACACGAAGAGGAACGGGATCTTCGCCCACTCCGGCTTGGCCTTTATCTGGCGGCATAGGTCGAAACCGTCCATCCCGTCGAGGTCGGTGTCCGAAATGATGAGATCAGGGAGGGCACCCTGAAGCGCGCCGAGCGCCTCAGCGCCCTGGGTCGCGGTCACCACCTCGAAGCCTGCCTTCTTCAGGCTGACCTCGAGAACCCGCAGACTCTTGGGATCTCCATCAACCAGGAGGAGACTGTGTTTGCTTTGCCCTGTGTCCATGGGACGCCTTGAACAATGAGTGGCGATTGTATCTCCGGCGAGGGTGGCTCGCACGTGGCGTTGTGGAAAACTCCCCACGCTGGCAGGCATTTCGGCCGCTCATAGCCGCCACCGCTGGCGCTCTAAGCAGTCCACTAAGTAGTACTGAATACACTTAGTTAGCATGCACGAAATAACCCGGCGCAGCACCGCGCTGCGACTGCCATTCCCGTATGGGCCACCCGCCTCCTGGGTGAGCACTTTCCACCTGAGGTGCCCTATACTGGCCTCGTGCTCGACGACGAAGCGACATGTTTGGCGACACTCGCCGAGGAATGGAGACTCCCGCTCACACCCGAAATGGTAGGGCGCGTTCTGGGTTTCTGTCGCCTCCTGATGCAGTGGAACGCTAGCGTCAATCTTACTGGCTCCCGAACCGTGGCAGAGGTGATTGGCGAGCATGTCGTGGACAGCCTTGCCATGGCCCGTTTGGTTCCTCCGGGATCTTCCGTCGTGGACGTCGGCGCTGGTGGCGGTCTTCCGGGGCTGCCGTTTGCCATCGCCAGGCCTGACGCCCGGGTCACGCTGGTCGAGCCGCGGGCAAAACGCGTGGCGTTCTTGCGAACGGCGGTGCGCGAGCTTCAGCTGGGGAGTACGGAGGTTGTTCGCGAACGGGCCGACGGTTTGGATCCAGGGGGCTTCGACGTTGCCGCGTCGCGCGCGACTTTCCCACCAGAGGAATGGCTTGGCCTGGGCCTTGGCCTGGTCCGGCCCGATGGATTGGTGTTGGTCTTTGCCGGACAGGCGTGGTGCCCAGAGAATTCCTCGCTTCGCACGTCTAATGCACTTGGCTATATAACTGCAAGTGGACGAAACCGATGGATCGGAGCGTTCTGTTCCACGTGAAACATTCTGGTGGCCAGCCTTGCCCGCCATCATCGAGTTTCCCTTGGCTCCTGCCCTCTCCTGTCCTCTCTGCGTTCTCGGCACCGTGTATCTGTCGAGCCCAACTCACACCACAGGCTAACGCTACAAGACCATGCTGTAGATGATTGACACCTCCGCGAACCCCTCTCTATGGTCGCCCCCGTGCTCCCAAGTCTTGAGGCCGCTCTGCGGGTTGACCTTATTTCCCTCGAAGCGCAACACCGCCTCCGCTCTTGCGCTGCCGTTGCGGGAGCGTCACGAACAAGCGCAACGGTCGATGCTCAGCCTCTTCTTTCCTTCTGTTCCAATGACTACCTAGGGCTTTCCGACCACCCAGCCCTGGCCTCCGCTGCGGCTGATGCCATCGCCCGCTCAGGATTCGGCTCAGGCGGGTCTCGCTTGGTAGCGGGCGATCTGCCCGAGCACCGTGAACTTGAGGCCGAACTTTCGGCCTTCCTCGACGTGGAGGCCGTGCTTCTCTTCCCCTCCGGATACCAGACCAACCTGGGCGTTCTACCTGCCCTCGCAGGACCAGGCGACCTTGTCCTCTGCGACCACGCCAACCATGCCAGCATTATTGATGCCTGCCGGCTCTCGCGTGCCCGGCTGAGCTTCTATCGCCATCTCGACCTCTCCTCTGCCCAAAAGCGTCTGTTCGCGCTCGCACCTGCTGCTCGCCGGAAGCTCATCGTCACCGAGTCGCTCTTTAGTGTGGACGGTGACATCGCTCCCCTGGCAGACCTCGCAGCCCTGGCCACCAAACACGGGGCAGCCCTTGTTGTCGACGAGGCCCATGCCATCGGCGGGCTGGGGCCGGGTGGGCGCGGCCTCTGTCACGAGGCCGGCGTCACGCCAGACGTCCTGGTCGGGACCCTGGGCAAGGCCTTCGGCACCGCCGGCGGTTTTGCCGCCGGTAGTGCGACTCTCCGCAAGTACCTCGTCAACCGCAGCCGGACCTTCATCTTCAGCACCGCTCCACCCCCGCCAGTTGCCGCCGCCGCCCTCGCCGCCCTGAAGATCATTCGAGGAGACGAAGGCGATGCCAGACGCGACGCCCTTGCGAGCCGGGTCCTCCAACTCAGAGGCCGCCTTTCCCAACTCCCCTGCCGATCACCCCGCTCGCCCATACTCCCAATCATCCTGGGGACAGATCGTGCGGCCCTCGACGCCTCTCGCGTCTTGCGAACCCACGGGTTCCTCGTGCAGGCAATCCGCCCCCCAACCGTCCCGGATGGATCCGCCCGCCTGCGAATCACCCTCTCGGCCAGTCATCGGCCGGGCGATGTTGACTCTCTAGCCCAAGCTCTCGCCCGACTCATTCCCCAATGACCCTACACGAACTGGACCGTGCGTACCTTTGGCATCCGTTCACGCCCATGCGCGAGTGGCTGGCAGACCCTCCTCTGGTAATCGAGCGCGCGGAAGGAAATGAGCTTATTGATACCGAGGGCCGACGCTACCTCGACGGCGTCTCGTCACTCTGGGTGAACGTGCACGGCCACGCCCACCCAGCAATCAACGCTGCGATTGCCGACCAGCTTGGGAAGGTTGCTCACACCACCCTCCTCGGCCTTGCCAGCACCCCATCGATTCTGCTCGCAGAGAAGCTCGTGGCCATTGCTCCACCTGGGCTTTCTCGCGTCTTCTTCTCTGATTCCGGATCCACAGCGGTCGAGGTCGCGCTCAAAATCTCGTTTCAATTCCAACAGTTACGCGGCTTCGCGCATCGCACTAAGTTTCTCGCACTGCATAATGCCTATCACGGCGACACCATCGGATCGGTTTCCCTCGGCGGCATCGACACCTTCCACCGGATCTTTCAACCCCTCCTCTTCCACACCTTTCACGTCAACCCGACCATAGATGAACTACAGCAGGCTTTCGCCAGCCACGGAAACGACCTCGCGGCATTTGTCCTTGAACCTCTGGTTCAGGGCGCGGCAGGCATGCTCCTTTCACCTCCTGGCTTCCTGCGCGAGGCCCGATCTCTCTGTCGCAAGCACGGCGTGCTGCTCATCGCCGACGAGGTTGCCACCGGCTTCGGCCGCACCGGGACCATGTTCGCGTGCCAGCAGGAAGGAGTCACCCCCGATCTCCTCGCTCTCGCGAAGGGTCTAAGTGGAGGATACCTCCCCGTGGCAGCAACCATGGCCACCGACGAGGTCTTCCACCAGTTTCTCGGCCCGCCCGAGGAGCGCCTGACCTTCTTCCACGGCCACAGTTTTGGCGGCAACGCTCTCGGTTGTGCCGCTGCACTCGCCTCGCTCGACCTTTTCGAGCGCGAGGAAACACTCGCAAGCCTGCCCCCCAAGATCGCCGCCCTGCGCGCGCGCCTCCAGGAGAAGATCTCGCCTCTCCCGCATGTCTTCGAGGTCCGCCAGAAAGGCCTCATGGTCGGCATCGAGCTCCGCCGCTCTCGCTCCCGTCCCTACTCCCCACAAGAAGCCATCGGCGCACGCGTCTGTCGAATCGTCCGACGCCACGGGGTCATCTTGCGCCCCCTAGGCTCCGTGGTGGTTCTCATGCCCCCACTCTCCATCACGCCCGACCAGATCGACCGCCTCGTCGACGCCACCGCCGCAGCCATCGCCGAAGCCACCTCCGAGTCCTTGCCCACGCGCCCTGCCCCTCTTTCCACGCCGTTACAGGCAGGCGCAGCCACCGCAGCTCTCCACGGCATTTTCCTCATCGGAACAGACACTGCTGTCGGCAAGACCACCGTGGGAGTGGGCCTACTCGCCCTCGCGCGAGCCCGAGGTCTCGCCCCAGTCCCCTTCAAGCCCGTCGAGACGGGTGCCGCCCCCGATCCCAAGGACGCCCTCCGTCTTCGCTCCGCCGCTCGCTGCGATGCTCTTCCGCGCGAAATCGTCTGCCCCTACGCATTCTCCCCGCCGGTTGCCCCTGCTCTGGCAGCCGAACAAGCCTCCACGCGCCTAACCCTGGCGGGCATCGTCTCCGCAGCACGTCGCGCCGCCGCCCATGGTAATTTCCTCCTGGTCGAGTCAGCCGGCGGCGTCCTCTCCCCCTACTCCGATGACCTCACCTCCGCAGACCTGGCCGCCGCCCTCGGACTTCCCATTCTTCTCGTCGCACGCAACGCCCTCGGCACTATCAACCACACGGCCCTCGCGATAGCTGAATTGCGCCGCCGGAACCTACCCCTCACCGGCGTCCTATTCGTCGATACAACGCCCGTCGCAACACCCGACCGCGCCCACAACCCTCGACTTCTTCGCGCGCTCACTGGCGTCCGCGTGCTCGGCGTTCTTCCGTTCCTAGCGGTCCCCACTCCCGACGCGCTCGCGGCCGCCCTTCGCCTCAACGTTGACGTCGACGTGCTGCTCGCTAGCCCTCGGTAGCCTCCGCCGGCCGGGACTTGGGAAAAATCACGACCCTCCGCGCGGGCCCCTCACCCTCGGACTCCGTCCTCACGCCCGGATGCTCAGCCAGCGTCGTGTGCACCACCTTGCGATCATGCGCGCTCATTGGCTCTACTGGAACCGGACGTCCGGACCGCACCACCTTCTCAGCCAGCCGCCGCGCCAAATCCGCCAGCGAGTCCTCCCGGCGCCCTCGGTAGCCTTCGGCGTCGACCACCAGTGTCGCGGCTTCACCCGGCTTCTTGAACACGATTCGGCTCACCAGGTACTGAAGCGCGTCCAACGTCGCGCCCTTCTTTCCAATGACTAGCCCGGACTCCGATCCATGTGCGTCGAGAATGATCCTCTCCCCGTCGTCAAAAGCGCTCACCTCGGCGTCAACACCCATCCGCTCAAGCACATCCCGCAGCACCTTCGCCGCAAGTTCACGCTTCTCGCCCAACGCTCCCTGGTCGCTCATTGCTGCTCCCGTTGTCATATATTGAAACTGGCAATTGGCGTCGGCAGTGGCGGAGGTGCCCCGCGACCTTCCGGCTCGTGCGCCGGCACAAGACCCCCGGAAACAGGACCAGCTCCCGCTGTCTCTGCCACTGCTGGGCTCTTCGTTTCTTCTGCCGTCCGCCGCGTCGTCTTGCGCTGACGCTCTGCTAACCTCGCCTTTCCAGAGGCCATTCCAGCCGACGTATCGCGTCGCCTCCTGGCGCTCCGCTTCCTGGCGATCTTCGGGTGCGAACGCGCCTTCGCTCGAGCACGTCTCCTCGGACTGCTCGCCCGCGCGCTTTTCTTCTTGGTCCTCACCTTCATGGTTACGTGGGACAAGACCCTACTTTTCACCCCCTCGCTTGTCAACTCCAACCATTATTTCTGCAATATATTCGCCTGCTTGCAAGTGAGTGCTAAAATGGATATGGTTATGTTCTGCTTACGAGCCGCCCCAGGTCATCTCAGACTTCGGGTGTTTGCGTAGTCTCCAATACAGATTCATCTTGACGGGTCGAAGCCAGCTTGGTAAAGTGCGCGCGCTTCGGCTTCCGAAGTGCTCTCCTTTTTTCAACATCACGAGAGGATCCAAAATGGAGCCATCTTTCCACGCAGGAGACTTGGCGGTCTACCCGGCTCATGGGGTGGCGCAGGTTATCGGTATTGAGACCCGCGAGATCTCGTCTAGCAAGCAGACATTCTACATCCTGAAGATTCTCGACAACGGGATGAAGATCATGATCCCGACGAAGAACGCGGGCGCCGTAGGTCTGCGTGAGCTAATCCGCGCCGACGAGGTGGACGAGGTTTTCGAAATTCTCAAGAGCCGAGAAGTTTCCGTGGAAGGCCAGACCTGGAATCGGCGCTACCGCGAGTACATGGAGAAGATCAAGACCGGTTCCGTCTTTGAGATCGCAGAAGTCTTGCGTGACCTGCAACGCCTGAAGGGGGACAAGGAACTTTCCTTTGGCGAGCGCAAGATGCTCGACACCGCCCGCACCCTTCTGGTCAAGGAGATTGCAGTCGCGACCAAGTCCAACGAGGGCAAGATTGAGGAAAGGCTGAACCGCATCTTCGCCTGCTAGCCACTTCCCGTTTCGCGAAGCCCCGGTTGGACCTACCGACCGGGGCTTTTTCATGTCATTGACATGGGAACCCTCAAAGGGTTCCCAGACCTCCCGCACTCTGGCTCCGGCGGGCAAAGCCCGCCTGCGCCTACGCGATCATGGGAACCCTCAAAGGGTTCCCAGACCTCCCGCACTCTGGCTCCGG